>Ga0181612_169455_pt1 | contig 20557 bp, 12 predicted proteins | sample HoacroProtozoa21_FD_119630 | JGI IMG/M metagenome (GOLD analysis project Ga0181612, IMG submission 119630) | Hoatzin crop microbial communities from Cojedes, Venezuel. Combined Assembly of Gp0051906, Gp0051904, Gp0051908
AAACATTAAAGGGTTGTTCTGTGCTTTGTTCTGTCCTAATGTGAGTTGGCAGGGGCTTTTTGTTTGATGGGGGTTTTTTGCTGGAAAAAGCATAAATTTATGTTATCATAAACTCAGTCATTTGTAAATACTTTGAACTAGAGCAATTTTTTTCTGCAGTTAGGTTAAAAATAGCATGTCCTAGGGACAGAGGAAGCAGCTGTGTTAAGTATTTGCGTATTGCTACATTTTCAGGATTTCTACTAATGATACAAAGTCATTTGAAATGACATCCATTACATATTTATCCAAGCAAGTGGAAAAGAAAAATAAACAATGTGGTGCTAGAGAACCCATTAGAATTGTGTGTCTCTGCCTGTCTTTCCTAGCAAGAAGAGCTGATATCTATATTCTACCCTCAGTTACTTGTATAATACACATACATTACACTGAGCAGCACTAGGACAGTGAGGTTTGCCTGCCTAATATGTATTCTTATTCATCTTTACTGTTTTGGGGTTCATATGTATGCAGATAAAATTTCCATCTTCTTCAGAGCTTTCACAGGCTCTGAAGAATGCATAATGGCTTTTAAAGTTATACTTTCTCTATGAAAAGAAGCAAGCTAGACTTCTTAGTACATACCTTCATTGATTTCACAACCATAAATATTCCCGCAGTAATGCAGACAAATTTTCCCAAAGGAGAACATAACTATAAATAGTGGGTGATATGAAAGTCTGTTTTTATTAATGCTGATGCTGTTAGAATCAGCAAATGCTACCCTGCTACACCACGGGTTACAATTTTTCCTCCATAGATATTTGTTTGTGATTACTGTTGGCATACAACTTGAGTCAGGATTGTATATTAAGCTACTAGAAATGAATATAGCATGTGGTAATCCCGTTCTGCTCCTTTTTAGCACTCTTGTCCTCTTGTGTCTTTTGCAAACCTTTGTTTTCTCGGTATCTTATTCAATTTTTTCTGGACAAGTCCCTTAAAACATAACTTATAAAAAGATATTATAAAATACTGTATTTTATTATTAAATGTCATTAATATTTTAATACTTATTAAAATCTAGCTTTTCAGTTTAAAACATCTCTAGTAAGAGTGGAAGGGTCTTCTTCAATTTTAATGATTTTTTTTGTTTTTCAACTGTTTTTCTCTCTTAGTTTTGGATATGGCCCGGCATGTTCCCCTTTACCGAGCCCTGCTGGAATTACTCCGTGCTATTGCATCCTGCACATCAATGGTACCATTACTGCTTCCTCTGTCGGGAGAAAATAGTGAAGAGGAGGAAGAACAGTTGGAGTCACAAGCTTCTGTTGGGACTTTGTTGGCTAAAATGAAGACCTGTGTGGATACCTACACCAACCGACTGAGGTAATCACTTTTATCATCCCTAACCTTCCTTTAAACTGTGTTTTGCACTTGCATGTTACGAATATAGACGTGAAAAAAGATTCAGTTCTATATACTTATCTGAATGAGTGCTGCAGTCCAGAGTGAGAACATACCATCTGATCTAGATTTATGTTTGTATGTATATATTCTGTTTTACTGTACTATTTACAAGAAATTTTTTTATGTGTGATGCAAAGAAGCTGAAGGTTTGCATACTCTTCCTTGTTCATCAGTAACTGCCCACTGATCAGAAAGAGGATTGCTGCTTAAGAATCTGGGAGCTTCAAATCTTTCTTAAAATTCTTTCCCTCTCCAATGAGGAGAATCTTTTATTCGTGGGACTGTGTGTTGCCTGCTATTGGGCTGAAGGCAGGAGTGTTCCCCAGGAGCTGTAGAACAAGCCCTTTCTGTAAAGAGTGGGATCGAGGCGGGCCAAACCAAATGGTTGTTTTTACAAGAAGTGTCCCAAGTATCTTCTGGATGCTTCTGTGCTGCTTTACACATTGAGTAAGGACCAGGTTCCACAATGGATTCTCCATTGGAGGCTTAACTGGTTAGGAGAGAAGCCTTTGGCTTCTGTCAGGAAGAATAAGGTTCAGGAGGCACAAGATTTGGGAGTTGTTATTTGTGGTGAGAACCCTAATTGTAGAGAGATGGTTGAAAATATTTGACTAGTGCTATCTGTTGGTGCTACATATGAGAAGCATGTTTCCATGCACTGGTGATTTTATGACAGTTAGTTGGTCCATTAGCGCAGGTGTCAGAGGTGAGCCGGTATGCCAAAGGTGATGTGAAATTAGAAATGAACGCCCTGGAGCCACCCGTGCCAGGCTTCGGGGTCTGCCAGCCTCTTCTCAGAAACTCTGTGTTTGACAGTTCTTGTCAAACACTTGCAGTCTGGCAGAGCAATTAGCGAACAAATGGGAAAGTATCTGAATATCCCATCTCAGCTGTGATGCCGTCAGGCTGTGTGAGCGTTGCAGCGTAGCGCTGCGTGAGCTTGTTCTGCACCCCTTCCAGAGTTCAACTGGCTACTTCAGGAGATGCATGCAGACAAACCACGAGCAGCAACTTCTTTCAGTAAGGGTAGAGCAGCCTCTAGGTAACTCCCTTTCTAAAATGGTTATAAAGGCAATGATAACTACAGATCCTCCTCAGGGAATGTGTGAGTCCAGTCTAATTGTTAGCTGGTTTATTTCCTTGATGATTCTGGTGTAGTCCCCAGTTAAAAGACAGTTTAGCTTTGTCAAACCCAGTATTATTGTCCTATTATCCCCACGACTGGTTGGGCCATAGATGTTGGAGGAGAACAAAATATAGGCCAGCAGTCTTTTTCCTGTTCTACTCAGTAACAACCAGTACCCATACTGCTAAATCAGTTTTCCCTCTACGTATTCTTCTTTGACAAACTGAATGTTCTGGATAAGTACAAAACTGGGTTTACCTTCCCGATGTTCCTTTTGTCTTTTTTGACTGTTCCAAAGGTCAAATAATCAGAGCACTGCTGAGTGATTGACACAGTGTTACTTTGATCACCAGTTCTGGCGCTGCAAAACTATGGCTTCTCATCTTCAGAAATGCCGCTGTCACGGAGATCTGACTGTCACCCTCTGTGAAATGTTGCTCTTCTGTTATGGCTCACAGGCTGGGGGATGAGTCTGAGGGGGCCTGGTTTTTAGTCATTTGACTGATTAAGCCGGTGCTGCTGGTGGCTGCTGTTCGAAGGGACAGTCACCGGGCTGGCAGCGCCGAAGGAAGGAGCCCGGCATGCCTCCCACCTCCGCCTGCCTCGGGGAGGTGCCGCAGCTGGTACAGAGTGCACAGCCGCTTTTCCACCTCGTTTCTGTATGTCTTTGACCATTCTGGTTTCCAGAACTGAGGATTTAGGGGGGGTTAATGGCTGAATCATCTTTTTCTGCCCTGACTGAGGGAGTTGGAAAAGCAAATGCTGCAATACAAATTCTCGTATCTTTCTTTAAATAATTTTCTGCTTCCAGCAATGAATTGGTTTCTTGATTCTGTTTACTTGCTTCCAATTTAAAGATGGCTTGCTAGGAAATAATGCCCGTCCTTCCCTGCAAAATTTAGTGCTGTCCCTAAGCATACACTGAAACATCATGAAAAGAAGGTAAATACAATGTCAGGAAAATGCATGTATAGAATGTTCTTCCTCCTACTATAAACTGAGAATGTTTACCAGCCAATACCTGAGAGATTTTCTGAGCAGGAATCCCATTATTGGAAACTCCTTCTAGTAACTCCTGATGGACTGGACTTTACCCGTGAATTTCTCTAATCTTTCTTGTCTGAGATTGTTAGTCTTGTATATCAGGTAGCGTTCCTGTGGTGGGATTTTTTTGCTCACTTAATGCAAAAGAAACAGAATTAAGAAGGACAAATAACAGTTTTTTATGTTGGATACCCGTCTAAAAATATCAGTTTGTGCTTGCTGGCAATATTACGTAGATCATAGTATATGTAGTCATCTTAAAATGGAAATGAAAATGTATTTGGCTTCTGTGTAATCCACTTCCAGCATAGGTGTATGTATAAAATTCTCCACAACTACTTTTTTTTTTTTTTTGCTAGTCTGGTCATCTGTTAGCCTCAGATTTAATGGACATGGAAACCTGTATCTACTCATGTCACTTACCCAAAGCCTAAAAAGCTTCTTTGTGAGAATGGCACATGACTCCTAGTCATAAGCTCTTTTTAATTTGGTAAAGTAAAATACGGTGTGAGTAGTTCTTCAGTGTCGGCTTAGGATCTGAGAACTAAGAACAATTCTAGAAGAACAATCAGTATTATTTTAAAAATTGATGAACTTGATAAAAATTCCGTGGTTGGTTTAGTTACACTATCTGTACAATTTATTGTATTACTTTGATGTATCAGCACAAAAACCAATCTTGTCTTTCACTGTTGGTTTAAGCATAATACTGTTTGTCTTTAAACCAGTATACAGACAAGGATGAAAACACCAACAGCCTGGAGTCATTGGGGTGGAAGGTTTAATTCTCAGTGTTTTAGTTGAAGGTTTGCCAGCAATATAAGCAAGCGTTGGCATGTATTTCTTAGCTGGGACAATCTGCTGCCCCTTTTAGGTTAAATGCAAGAACAACAACATAATTATGGGATCTGCTTTCAAAGACAAAACTTGGCTTTATTTAACAGTAGCTCTGCTTCCATGTCTACCAGGTGTCATCTCCATGTTGGAGCAAGGGTGTCCACTTGGACCCAGAATTTGAAGGGGAACATTTTTGGGTTTGGATTCCAGTTAGCATTTGATGTCATTTACTTTCAAAGGCCGTAATGGTCTGTTGGAAAATTGGGAAAATTCTGGGTAATGGAGAAGACGTTTAGGTGCGAGATGATTTCTCACAACTGTTTGTTGGACCACTACGGAGTCAAAAGCCATCACTAATGGGAGTGGTCGGGCTTGTGTAGTGGGCTGCCACAGGGGCTAAGTCTGAGACATTTGTGTGCTGTGGTGGCTGAACCCTCTGCTGCGGAGGTGGCTGAACCCTCTGCTGCGGAGCAAAGCCGGCTCCTCGCAACCCCCGCCTGCTAGGTGAGCTTCATGGCAAATTGTTACATTCAGCAAAATAAGCTGATGGCTTATTTGTGCAATATGGACTAGAGCCAGCCTGTGTCTAAAATTCCTAACTGCGCTTTCCCTTTCCACATCGCCCCGGCCACCCCTGTGATAACTGCTTGAGGGAGATCTGAATTCTGTCATCTTCGCACTTCTGTTGCTTGTCACACTGCTACTAAGGGTTAATCCTGCCAGCTCCAAGGTCCTCTCAACCTATGGGCCCTGCCTGTCACGTTGCTGGCATGACCTGGGTGTTCTCCTGTTGCGTGGGCATGCTAGAATACGACTGCGTAGGCCTTTTCCCCGCTGTGGCTTTTCATTGTCTTCACTGTTACTTTGCAGAACTTCTGTGTGAAACGGAGCGATTTGCAAAGAAAAATTTTTCTTTATAATTGGGTCCCAAGAGTTGAGGCCTAATTTGTTCTGATTTCTTTTTCTTTAAAAGACTAAACAACCACGAGTCTCTCTTGCTGCACCCTCAAGCTCCTGTCGGGAGCGGGTGGTGGCTGCCCGGAGCAGCCCCACAGTGCCGTGGCTGTAGGGGCAGGGCTGGAAGCCCCGCGGAGGAGCACGCGGAGCATCTCGGAGGAGATTCCTCGTTTTCACCAGCGTTTATTCGCAAAGGCACACTCCCCTGCTTGTTTTGCCTGATTTCAGGAGATTGATTTAAGAAACTGGGAATTACTGGAAGAAATGAGCTTCTGCTTGGTACCTGTGGAAACCTAGAGAAGGTGGGGACCCATGAGGGCTGAGCGATACAACGGTTGCTAACCTATGGCAGTTTTATTCCAAGACAGTGAGCATCAATATGAAACTGAGCAGAATTCTGATATAAGCGCCGTCCCCGTAGTACGCAGGGGCTGAATGGTTCGTTGGCTTTATTTTGTGAATACTTTGATAAAGGTATCATTCCATATCATCACATTTACCTCTAAGTATCAGGCATGGGTGAGTAAGTATTAGTATTGGCTTTAAAAATTAAAGTTGCCCTGGGAGCGTATCATTCATTATTCATTTAGCACAGTGTGAAGAGAAGGCTGTCATCCTCTAGCACAAGCTAAATTAATGGCTTAAATTATTAGCATGTACACTGCTGTCTCTTCTAGAAAGTATATTAGTGACAATCATCCCTCCAAATATGAGTTGACATGATTTTGTCTGCTTTTTCTTCAATGGTTGAAAAACTGTATGGGGAAGTTTCTAAGTCTAAATTAATTATTTGGCTCCTCCTCCACTCTGAAAATTGTAGCATTTAGATAAAAGTTTGGCCTGCATTAAATTTGCTTCACAAGCAGAATCATGGCAGAAAGAAATGTACAGTATAATGCAGACATTTAAATGTTTTCTAATAATAGAGAAAATGTACAGCAAAATATTCATATGGTTATATATTTGACTGTAGTTTTTTATTTATGAGTATTATTCAGTCTCATGTTTCATTGGAATACCATTGAAAAACATAGCGCTCAGGAGTTGGAGAACACTTGGTTTATCTGCACACGTAAATTTATATGCAGGCTGCTAGAGTGCAGGGAAAGGGCTGAAGGTTCCTACTGGCTTTATCGTTTTAATTTTGGTATTTCATCTCCTCATTCATGTGTTTCTGGGGGAGCCTTGTAGTTCCCAGCACCTCCCTCTCCCGAGCTGGGACTCTGCTTGTCCCTCTGAAGCACTGGTGCGTCACACGCAGCTTGGAGAGAGCTCGCTGCGGCTCTGAATCCAGGCGGGAGTGCAGCAGCAGAATAGGAGTGGAGATGACAGCAAGGAGGGAGGATGATGTTTTCTCAACTAATAATTCAGTTTGCCCATGTTACACATGCTCAGAAATGGTAGAGCAGTCACCGGGTTGCTCTTTCATGTGCACTTAAAGTAATACTGTGCGTTTCAGACTTCACTAAAAAATGGATTTGGGACTGAAAAATCATCTTTGGTATTGCTGTAATTTTGTCCTTAGAGTAAGATTTGCACTGCCCTGGAAGTCAGTCCTGCTTCCCACCTCCAAGGCCAACCTGACAAAGCCCGTTAAAGTATGTACAACTTGGGATCCCTACAGCAGGCTGGTCGCTCTCAGCAGGCTTACAGAGGCCACGAGAGTCCCTGACCTTTACTTCTGCCAGTGTTGTAAGATCCATCTGTGCATCCGTTACATGTAAAACCCATGCAACTCTTTCACAGGGCTTTGAATTACATGTGTGCCTCTATCCTTTTGTAACCGTATAGTTCAGGAAACTAGATAGACTTTCAGATTTTGCAGACCAGGGTGTGTCGTTACATCAGGGAGATGGGTATATGGACCAGCTGCACACCTCCATCTGCACTCCCAGAGCTGTTTCACATGAGGTTTTAATCTTACAGAGTACCCAGTCTAATTTTCTTTAAATTGCACTTATTTAATAGTCATGATCGTAGAATCATTAAGGTATAAGGACGTGATTTTAGAAAGGGCTGCTATAAAAGAAATATAAAGTCAAGTGTAATAGCTCATGTCTGCAGTGAAACTCAGTGCTGTCTCAGACGGCTAGAGACAACAAAACTGTGTGAACTTTACAAATTATGATCAGTGTGAAAAATATATACCACTGAGGGACCTTTGACAGATTTCCTTATCTAGAGTCTAGGAAATTGCTTGATTTAGCATATGTTGATTGTAAATAAACGGACAAGCTGTAAAGTATTGTTAAATATCTCCAAATAATTGTGTATTACACAATATACGTGAAGAAGGTCATGTAGCGACATCTCATGAACTGTCGCCCTAAGTTGGTATTCTTATTTAGACAGCAAAAGGTTTGAATCAAACAAGGGTAGGAAGGCGAAATGAGGGAAGAGAAAACGGAGGTCATCATTAGTAGGAGTCTTACAAGTTATGGCAGCATCAGTTGGCTTTTCCCTAAAAGAGGGAGGAAAAATAATTTTTCCCATAGCCATGAGAACATACAAGCATGACTTGGGTGAGGAAACCAGATGCTGAAGAGGCAGCATGGCTGGTTTGGGCCTGCTGGGACGCCAACTAGCTTATAAGCCCTAAGAAACTGACTGAAATCACCGATTAGGCGGAGTCAAGGTCAGATATGAGACCTGTTTTCTTCTTGGCATCCAAGGTGGAATCAGTCATTCCTGCACTTTGCTTCCTCAGCTGCTTTTACACAGTCCGAGTTCTGGTCTGGCTGGGGGTTAGGCAGCCTGGTGGTGCAGACCACCCCACGAGCTCCAGGTGCCTGCAGGTGACAGGGCAGGGCTGTTCTGCCAATCCTGCAGTTAAAAGGAATATTCCGGGGGGGTGGGTCTGTTTTTCTCAGGGTAACAGTGGACAGAAGAGGAGAACAAGAGGAAATTCTATTATTGGTACTGAGAATTTGCATTTCAGTAGATGTCTCGTTTTCCTCCTGCTTCAGCTAGATACGTATTCCTTGTCTGCTTAAGTAGTTGACTGTCAGAACCTCAACATATCCGTAGGAGGTTTTAAGCAAGCAGTTAAGCCTTTTGTCTAATGAGGCAAAAACTTTAATTTTTGTTTCACTCCAAGATGAAGTAGGAGGAAAAGGTTGGTAGTCTAAATTGTAAAACCATGTGGAAGGTAAAAGCCCTACAAGATAACTGTCTTGAAAATAAATTTGTAAGAATTAATTTCACTTTCAGTGTCTTCACCAATCACATTTTCATTGCTTTTCACGGATCCCTTTCTTGGATAAGCCCATCAATGTTTCATTTTAGTCAGAATTTCTCCAAGCGTTTTGTAGCAAATAGCTTAAGGCTTCTACCTCAAGGGCAAGCAGTTCTAAATCTGGACACCTTTCTTGGGACTGGTGGCTGCTAGCATGTCTGTGATATAAAAACAGTTATCACCAAGGTTCAGTGGGCTAAAATACACATCTTTAGATTATTTTAAAAATATTGGCTTAGGTTTCCACAAGGCAAAAGGCAGTGATAAGGATTTTGGAAAATGTGAATGGGAGAGGCAGCTGCTGCTGCTTTGTCCGAAAGTGTTCCTCAGACGCCGAACGCCGCTGTTTGGCTCTGGTGCTTTCCTCCTAACTTGGAGCGCCCGAAAGCTCAGTAGTGCTTGAAGTCCAACCACAGGCTAACATTCTTTTGGGTTAAATCTGGAACAGGGAAAATGTACCATGCTGCAGTAATGGATTTTGATATTAATGCACTCTAGGGATACTCTCATTTGATTAGGTACCGTATGAAGACTTCCAGTGTTACTGTCATCACCTCTGCTGAATAGTTTGGAGACTCATTCTTCATGCATGATTTCAGTCTGGATTAAAATACAGAAAGGATTTTGTGTTTGATAGTTACTAAAATATGTTTGGAACATCAAAGCATTAAATTGGTAAATTTTTTTTGTGTAAATGGCCTTCTATTGTGCTTCTGGGTATGGTAGTGGGAAAGAGGAAACCAGTGCTTCTTGAACTTGTTTGCATCTTAAAATGAAGAAGTGCTACTAAAACAAAAAAATTTACAGAGATTGCAGTAAAATAATTGGGGGGCTGTTAGCACTAAAATCTTGTAAATTTTGCAGGTTAACAATGTAAATTTATGCTAGCTCTTAAAACATAGAAGCTTTTAAATATGCACATTTAGGTTACAATGTTATCGCATACTATGTCTTCGTTTAAACAGTTGAATATATATGCTAGTAAAGACCGGGTTATCACAATCAAAATGTTTAAATATGTCTTAAATTACTAGGCAACTAACTTCTATCAAACAATGGTCTTACTATGTACTGTATTTTCAAATTATTTCATTATAAAAATTGGAGGCTTTTAATTGATGTTTTAATTTGCAGTGCATTGATTTTAAACATTCAATATAATATGGACTCTTTCTGTATCTGTAAGAAAATTATGTTACATTAAACTGTTTATTGAAATAAAAAGTCTTAACTTTTATAGCCCAGAAGAAAACTTCAGAGAGACAAACTTCATTTTTGACCCATTCGCTTGTGACGCTAAGGCTGTCGTTGATAGACGTATTGCGAATCTTGACTAGAGGTTTCCTAGTGTTTTACTGTGAGTTATCTTAAAGAATCATTAATGTATTGTGGAATAGGAAAGAGTACTATATTACCAATTTAGGACTTGATTTTGCACCCGGATCTATATGGGTGGATGAAGTACACATTGATGTCATGAGGTTTCTTATACTGATTTTTGTAAGCTTTTCCAATATTTTTGAAAATGTGCAAACATAAGGTCAACGTGCAGCGTAACAATCAAAAGTAGTAAATGGTTGAAGTAGAAACCAGTATACCAGTATTCCCAGGCCTGGTGTTCATATCTCTGCTCTTCATATCAGATGCACTTCTGTTTTGTCAGATCAAGACTGGCTGTTCAGTCTTGTCACGCTTGGTTGCTGCACACCGTGATTAACCTGGAGATACACAGAGATATTCCGTTTCAGGAGTCTTGTTTTCATCTTTCATCTTTGGTATTTTCCCTGTTTACGAATATGCTGAGTACTGTCTAATTGTTTGAAAAATATTCCCTCATGCTATATTATATTTCTTTGTCAAAAAAACCCCAACCCCAAACAGGTCTAAAAAAGACAAAGCCAAAGCAGGAGTAAAACCAGATACTTCTGATCAAGAACCAGAGGGACTGACGCTTTTGGTACCAGACATCCAGAAGACTGCAGAGATAGTGTATGCTGCTACTACCAGTTTGCGCCAAGCAAACCAAGGTAAAATAGAAATACCTCTATAAATACTGTGTAGTGTTCATTTGTAGTATATGCATTGTCAGGTAACTTACAAGTTAGCTTAAAATCAAGAAAGAAGACTTCCCTCCTGCCCCCAGTCACTGACTACATTTTCAAAGGTGGTTGGAACCTTGTGGTAGTCTTAAATGTTTAGATCAGGAAACAGTAATTCAGTAAGTAAGAGTACATCTCATAACTTTCCGCACAATTGTGTAGCGCCTTTTTTGTTGTCTTGGCAGAAGACAACATACGTGACCTTTAAGAGTAAAGCCTTTGCTGTTAAAACTAAATCTTATTAATTAGATTGACGCTTAACTCGATGAACACAGGACAAAAATCTAAATCATGGGTTGATCCTGTGGGCATTCAAAGGGCCATCTGATTGTCTACTAATTGTCTACTAAAGAAAACTAAAGATTAAGGAGCTTAATCAGGGGAGTGGATTTTAAAAAGGCGTGTATGATCAGCTCCTGATTTTGAAGAGTGCGTCAAGCATCTACGTGTGAATGTCCATCCACCCGAGCCTATATCATACTTCCTATTTTAAATTAAAAAAAAAATAGAAGACCCAATAAAAGATTATTCATAGCAGCAGCAGTAATCAATTATTTCTGAGCTGAGATAACAATCTTTATTTACTTCAAGCTGTTCAGATAATGAAATACATAGTACTGAGAAAAACAGATTTGTATGTCATGAACGATCCCCAGTTTTCAGACTTCTCTGCAAACAATGTGACCATAAAATTTCATTTGAAGTTAAATAATCCCCAAATGCTTACTGTATTTGTGTCAAAATTACGTGGTTAACTACAAATAATCATCACGTTTTATATAACAGAAAAGAAGATGGCTGAATACTCCAAAAAGGCTGCTGTGAAGCCCAAGCCTTTGTCTGTTTTGCGGTCTCTTGAAGAAAAGTATGTGGCTGTCATGAAAAAACTCCAATTTGGTAGGTTGAGAAGTGTGAATATTTGTGTCTTAGAAAGCGGATATCTAAGAAATACGTAATCTGTTGCACTGAATCACTAATTATTTTGGAAAGTTACCAACTTTTTTTACGTATGTGACTACTGATGCTTTTCACATGCAGAAAATTATGTAAGCCTGTATTTTCAGGTCACCAACTAATGCACTCTTTGAACTAATAAGGAGTGTTTTAAGCATACACTATATCAATTCAAGGGACCAGATGAATTCAATGATGGTGTTCATGTTTTCATTCCAGTAATGATTTGTGAGTCTTCCCATTCTCAAATTAAATTGAAAAGTGGATTTTTTTAAAGCGCATATATGACTGTGGATATATGTCTATTAATGTAGCTTTTATTTTTTAAATGCAATACAACTCAGATCAAAATGCATTTTTTAAAGTGAAACTTCGTTGTGTCCTTTCATGGAGTGCAATATGTTGCATTTGGAAAATGTGGTGGGAATCGGTGCTTATTTTGGCCAGAAAGAGAACACGTTCAAAATAAATTCATAAAGAACAAATAGTATCTCATTCAAAAGGAGCCATAAAATTGTTGCAAAAACAGGTTCTATGAGTATTTTTTGAGTTGCAGTGACAGCATTTGCAATCACATTTCTTTGCTGTTGTATTTGTAAGGGATTTTCCTAACAATTGGTTGTGGAGTGCGTGCCAAGAACAGGAGGTAGGGGAGTTTGCAATGGCAGCTTCTCACCCTGGCAGCTGTGCCGCAGATTTTGCGTAGTAAGTGCTTAAAGAAAACTAGCTTCACTGTAATTTTTTATGATTCTTTAACAACATTCCAACCACCACACAAGTAAATACTGCTGGCACTCTGCTTCACACTGATTCCTTTGTTAGCATTATTATGTATTCATAAGTATCATTATATTCCTGGTCTGGAGTCGCTGGTAGCTTTCCAAGTCCGAAATGGTGTACATCTGACAAGTTGCCTATGAAAGCTTGTAAATTTGCTGCAGGAATTAATTTGATCCAGGACTGTTAATGCTTTGTTTTCCGTGATCACTGTTAAATGACAGAATACATATTTTTTGCAGTAGTGTAATGCAAATTAAACTCCCCTGATTTTAATACTCAGAATCTTTATCCAAGACTAATCCATTATTAACTTCACTGTTTTCCTGACGTATTAAAATTTTCTTCTCTTCTAGATACTTTTGAAATGGTTTCTGAAGATGATGATGGAAAATTGGTTTTTAAAGTAAATTACCACTACATGTCTCAGGTAAAAAATGCAAGTGATGCCAACAGTGCTGCCAGAGCCCGACGCCTTGCTCAAGAAGCTGTGACTCTTTCAACATCGCTGCCTCTCTCATCTTCATCCAGCGTTTTTGTACGTTGTGATGAGGAGCGGCTTGACATTATGAAGGTAAAGAAGCAAAGTTGTTTTTATTTCCCTCTTTCAGCTTGGCATATAAACGTTTAAAAAGGTGCCTGAAATCTTTAAGAAAAGCCAGAAGTACTTTGTTCATGTGTATTTTAATTGCTGTCCAAACTTTAACGTAACTAGGAGTATTTTACAAGACTGACCCTGATTTCTCGGTAACTTGGCAGGGGGCGGGGAGGGTCCATCTACCCCAGGAGTGCTCTGTCAGCCAGCGAGACCTCACTGGACGAGGGTCACTCTTCTTCAGCTACTCTGAAGGGAAAAGTTTAGTTTTGTTGCTCCATTACAGTCACGGTGTTATCTTTGCACACAACCGTTGTAAGTTGATTGAAAGCAGTAGGTATGGAGATGTACACTGACTATCTCTGGACCTGCAGTTTGAAGAAAATTTCTATTAATAGCATGCAGTAGGGCGTAGAGTTTTAGCTCCTTCTGGTTTGCTTTCCGTTTGTATCTGGAGAAATGAACGTTAGCAGAGGGTTTCACTCACCCAGAGTATCAAAATCAGCAGACTGGCAGCCTGCATATGAATACGATGTCTAACAGTACTTTCTATTAAGTAGCATGTGGAAATAAAATGCTTTGCATAACTTACAAAAATCTCAACCGTGTGACAAATACAAGGGGTTTTTTGAAAACTGTTGCCTTTTTTTTGCAATGGTAGGTTCTCATTACTGGTCCTGCAGACACCCCTTACGCAAATGGCTGCTTTGAATTTGATGTGTATTTTCCACAAGACTATCCTAATTCCCCTCCACTTGTGAATCTGGAAACAACTGGAGGCCACAGCGTGAGATTTAATCCAAACCTCTACAATGATGGCAAGGTAAGTCCGCTTTGTCCTTGCGTATAGTTGCAACGAGGCAGTGAAACGAAGGAAACTGTTTTTACCTTTGCAATCAAATGATCAGCCGCTCCTAACCTACTGGAGGAAGCTGTTTGGTTAAAACTGGACTTCAGACTGAAATGAAGAGTGATTTAACAGTTTCAAATGGGAATGATCTCCTTTCTGAATAGTCTTGGAGATTTTTTTTTTAAGCCATTATGAGATGGATTGGAGCAGAAAGAGGAAGTAATTTTGACCTAGAAAAATGTTGTTTTCCACTTTCTTTGCTAAATTAACCAGGCAGAAATCCATTTTGGCTAGCTGAGATACCCAGGATCCTTTCCATGGACAAAGCATGCTTCATATCAGCCGCGACTGAATGTGTTTGCCAAATGCCTTGTCTCTCTTTTTCCATGTGAAAGTGCTTTTTCTTGAGGGAAGAGAAAGACTTTCCTTAACCTCAGTATCCTTTATAAAAGAAAATGCAACTGAAATATGGACATGTCAGTTTTCTCAAAAAATAGTAAAGCTATTGGAAATAATACTGACTGTTAAAACAAACAAGCTTTCCTCTTTCCCTCCCCCCATCTCCTGGGTATGTTATGGCTCATTCTGAAGGCTCCAGAAAGCTAACAAAAAGTCAAGTGCACATCAGGGAGATGCAACTTCTATTTATATTAAAAATCAGCACACATGAAATTCTCTACAAAGCTACAGAGATGGCTATGTGTATGTCTCCACCGAAGCACGGACCCACAAAATAGCTTTGGCTGTAGCACTGCAGCACTCCTTCCACTATTTTTTGTGTAAACATTTTGTAATCCACAGCCCAATGTTCTTCCCTTTTTTCACTGTCATTCCTGGGTTCCACATGCTCCTTGTTTTCACAAGCTATAATACTCCTTTCCAGTACTAGACACAGGGTTTTCTCTTAATATGGACAGAGAATGTAATTCATACTGGAGGCCTCATCTCCTTTTTAATTTGCCTAGCATTAAGTCTTGGCAAATACTTGCCTCTAAATTTCTTCTGTTTATATTGTCTCTTTATATTCCCTGTCTTTGATTGTTCCATTTTGTGATCCAGTTCAAGAACTCCATGGACTCCCCTAAAGTCCAGATCAGTCATAAAAGCTAAAGAATATTTTCAATGCCTTGATAGTCTGTGTGAAAGAAACCACCTTTCATGTGCTTAAGCAGAATGATTGTCTTTGAAAAACACAACAGTAAGTGTTAGAACAGTATTTAAAGAGGAAAGTAAAGAATTGGATAGTATTAATCCATTTAGTGTTGGAGCCACTAGAGTCCATAGGTTTTCCTTGAAGAAAAGTAATCTCCCTTGCCTTGCTTACATGTTAACGTGCTGTTCTTGCTTATCCACATTGGTTTTATCTGCTTTAGTTTTGAATTAGTTTCACAGGAAACAAATTTGTTCTTTCAGAATGCAGCTACACAAAAGTTTGTCAAAAAATATTTAAGTGTAATGTTATTCTGTTCTGCCCAAGCAGCACAATTTTATCGTATTATTTTTCTGTGGTATTAATAATGTCACCTTTTCAGGTGTGTTTAAGCATACTTAACACATGGCATGGGAGGCCAGAAGAGAAATGGAATCCCCAAACGTCAAGTTTTTTGCAGGTAAGCATTTCTTCTTTCTCTTCAGTAGATATCATTTAGGAGTAGGAAGTGGTCTGTCAGTCCTAAGGATTCTTATTCTGTAGTTTTGAACCAGAATTTTCTTAAATGAGCATAAATAAGATGAAAGTCCAGAAAACATACTTGAAACACTAGAAAAGAAACACTGTGGAGTAGGCAAGTTCTTCAAAGTGCTCTTTCCAACCAGTATTTCTATTGGTCTTGTCTTGAAGAGTGGCTGTTCATGTGTGCAGCTCATACCTGCACTGCCTGGACTTTGCCTGGATGATTTCAAATATTTTATTTTTTTAAAAAAAATGTAAAAGACTGGAAGATCTCAGAAGGCGTCACCTCCTGGAACTCGTGTAATGTATTGCAAGCTATTTATGGTGAAGACAAAGCAGACTCCATACTGTGAGACATGAGACCTGTAAAGGTACTCCTCCAAAGTCTACATGTAAGCTGAACAGAGGAATAAAGCTGAAGGGAGTTAAAGTGTAGGTATACTGTGTTCAATAACGAGTAGTGTTAAATTAGACCAGAATTTATTAGGACATACAGTCCTTATAATTTTCAGCTTTATGTCACAGAAATGCACGGACTAATAAGCACGTACATTAAATAAAAGTAAAGCTTGCAATGGCTTATTTGCTATGGTGCTTTCTGAATTTATAACTTCCTTGGAGTAATTATTAAATAGCACAAGGTACATTTGCTGGTCAGCAGCACCCAAGTCCTTGGGAAGACTATGGTGCCTGTTGGCTCCTGGAAGCTATTTTCAAGTACGTGAAAGACAAGAGAGTGATTGAGAACAGCCAGTGTGCATTTACTGGGGGTGAATGGCGCCTGCCTAACCTGCTTGCCTTCTACAGTGGGATGACTGGCTCTGCACAAAGGGAGAGCAGTGCATGTAGCTTACTTGGACTTCAGCAAGATCTCTGATGCAGTCTCCCTTAGTATTCTTGTAGCCAGATCAATGAGGGTGTGGATTGTAAGTGGGTGATAAAGTGGCTGGGCCAATGGCAAAGAGCTCTTACTGCTGGCTTCAGTATCTGAATGGGGAAGGTACAGAGAAGATGGAGCCAGACACCTCTTAAAGATGCAGAGCACTAGGACAAGTACCAGTTGACACAAGGTGGGACATGGGAAATCTTGATTAAATATTAGGAAAAACTTTTTCACTATGAGGGTGATCAAACACTAGGACAAGTGTCCAAGAAAGACTGTGGAATTCCCATCCTTGGAGATGTTAATGTTCCCTCTCCCTTCAAGGGGCCATTACGATTTGGAGATGCAAGTTGTGGTTCCTTACATAGTGTTGCTTTCCCAAGATACAACTTCTACCCAAGACATGAACTGAAATTTTGGACTACAACTATAAAGTCAGTGTAGAAAGGTGCAAGTGTTGTATTGTCACTAACGTCCTTTTTCTTAGACTAACGTGTTAGATTTGATTGTTAGAAATCTCATGCAGCATTTAAGTTTCAAATTTTAAAGTTTTTTTAGGGTTTCATTTTGAAAGTAGGAAGAGAGCTGTTAGAAAAATTCACTCTTCCCATACTGGGAGAAAAACAATTTGTAGCTCTTAAATGGAAACCAGCTGTAGGACTAAATAAATTGCTTGGAAAGAACTAAGCACTACATGTTTTTTCTGGCTCAAAGATTAAACTATTGTCAGACCACCCAAAATACTTCAGAAATTAACTTTTATAACCCAAATGAAACTGGAAGATCAGTTTAGAGTTTCTTATTCATTGCGGTTATAATTCAAAGTAACAACTGGTTATTAAGGCCAAGAAAGTAACAGTACTGCATAGTATCAAATCCCTCAACCATAGCTATTTAAAAACATATATATATATATATGTCTAAAATATAAAAATAAAGAAAAAAAAACCAAAACCCAACTACTTCCAGACACATGTAAAGGCCACAGATCACCAAAACACCTTAGGTACCTGAAGCGTTGGACCTGAAATACTCCACCTTATCTTAGCACATCTGCATTAATATTCTGCCTTTTAGTGTCAGAAGTGGCCATTTTCTGGCTGGGACCTGATTTGCGACACATTCTGTGTATTTAAATGCATTTATCCATATTGTAATTTTTAAGTGTAGCATGAAATAGCCATGGCTGCTTCTAACTGAATGCATGGCAGGCGTGGGAGACTGCGTGATGGTGTGCCACAGTACCATGTAGCAGTAGCGAGCTGCAGCACCTGCACGGGAAGCAGAAAAACTGCTTTAATTTTCCTGCTCAGCCCAGCCGGGGATGCCCGTTCACATTCCCGCTGTACAGCCGCGTGTCCTGCCCGTCAGGATGGAGCCTTGGCTGCCATAGATTGCCCTGCTGTGCTATGGGTAAAGCACAGCACCTACACAGCTACCAACTGAAAGCGTGATGGCACCAAAAGGGGTGAGGATGTGTTTCTGTGAGGTGGTGGGGACCGAGATTAACCTGGGTTGTTCAGCCGATTCTTGGGCTGTTGCTTCGATACGAGTTACTGGTTTGGCGTTGTGTCTGTGGAGCAAGCACGCGTTGCAGAGAGTGTGGCAGGCTGGAACTCTTGTGCTGCCATTGCTACAAGAGAAGCTCCAAGCGAACGCCGCGCTTCAGCAGAGAGCACAGCTGCCTTGTTGTTGGTGCCCTGCCCTGTGGAAGAACCGAAGTCTTGAACTGTCACTGACATGGTGTCTGTCTGATGTAAGCCCCATGTTCCTACAAGAAGAAGGACTGTGATCTTCCAGACCCAAATTTACAAACTGGGCTGCTACATTAGGGGATGGCTCCAAGCTTTAAATTGTATCTAGGCTGGGAGGAGAGTCGGTTCCAGAAACAGCTGCCCTGACATTTGTAATCTGCTGCGGTGGATTGCACCGAAGTATCCCAGGTGCTGGAAATGCCGTTCTCCAGCATGTAACATGTCATCAGTTTTACAATATTTGAGGAAATGTAAATGTTCAGATCACCTTTTCTGAATTCTTTACAGTTCTGGAACTCGGTTTGTGTCACAGAATTGTAATCCCTAAAATTCTTGGTGGACTTGGTCCTAAGTACATAAGAAAAACCTCTCTTTCATTTAAAAATTTTAAAATAAAAAGTCAATTGTATCTTTTTATCTACATAACAACATTTTTGCATGTAACAATTTTGATTAAGTGCAACAACAGGTTGACAGGGACGAACATTCTGATACTGGAAGAATTAGCAAGCCATCACGAATATGCAATACATACACATTTGGATTCCCAAGTGCCCTATATATCTATTTAATTCTTTGTTTTATATTAGGAATATTTGGGTATATACTTAGATTCCTTGTCAGTATGTAAGCATCTATTCCCACATGTACTTGACAATAAAATTGAAAGGAGGGAAATTGTCGTTATCACTGAACAGTTATTTCCCTAACTCAGGAGAAATACTGAGGGTTTGTTTTAATGGCTTACGACACAGTGTTATGTGGAAAATCTGAAATTAAAAGGCTAAAACCAGACCTAAATCAATTGAATGCATTTGAAAGAAAAAATGGGAGACTGTGTATACAAAGCTTTGACTTCAGCGGTTTGCATTTCACCTCCCTCGTTCCTGTTCCATCTAGTTCAGAATTAGAAGAATTCGTAAGCTCAGCCACAGGAGAAGTTCAAGAATTGTTGACTGAGATCTTGACAAATACAGTTTCTTTCACAAAAAGGTGCAGTCAGACATCTCCCCCCTTTAAACATGTTGTTCTACTTCTATTTGTAATTTTCACAGCCAGAGGCCTTAGGGGTTTTTATGGGTAGTAACGGTTTCGGTTTGAAAGCGTGGGCTTCCCTACTTGCAAGGACCTGTATGACAAGTGACCGTACCTCGCCGCAGAAGAGGTTTTGCATATAATAGAAGCAAAACTGTGTATATTTGTAAAAAACAGTGGTGGCACAATTTTAACATTCAGCTTCTTCTCTCAACAGGTGTTAGTGTCTGTCCAATCCCTCATACTGGTAGCAGAACCGTATTTTAATGAGCCGGGTTACGAACGATCCAGAGGTACTCCGAGCGGCACCCAGAGCTCCAGAGAATACGATGGAAATATACGACAGGCAACAGTCAAGTGGGCAATGCTTGAACAGATCAGAAATCCATCGCCATGCTTTAAGGAGGTAGGTTTTGTGAAATGCAATAAATATCTTGTTTATTTATTCATCTTGTTTGAGTGTTAAGAGTAATGCAGATATTTGGAAACATCACACACAAGATCTCTTTTTTAGCCTATTCTTTATCCTCTGAGACAACTGATTCTAGAGACCAAAGTGAATAAGGATGCACCTGATTTCACAGATTCTTTTCTGGGAAAGGGGAATGCACATTGGAAAAATGCTTTAAAAGAAATACCAGCCTGAATGTTGTTTATGGAAGGATCCACAAAGCATCTGTGCTAAACTACAAACCTACGCCTTAGAAAACAACTGTCTTGATGCTGATAAAAGTAATACTAACCCCCATTCACACTATCTTAAAAAACTTCTTTGAAATAAATCAAATTTGTCTACATTCTTGAAGATTGACTAACTCACCCACTGCTTCATAGAATAATTTACTTGTTAGAGACTTCTCAGAGTCTCTAGTCCAACTCGTTTCTCAAAGCAGGTCAATTAGATCTCAGAGACTTGAACATATATGGCAAAGGATTCGAGGAAAAAACAGTTGAAGATAGACAAAGTAAGAGAATCTGTATGAATATTAATGCAAAATGGTTGGTCAAACTGGAGTTGTCTCATGGTACTACCAGCAAGAACTTAAAGAAAAACACATCTTACCCTGAAATACTAAAACTGTTGCCACTTCTAAATCGGGGCATGGAACCATCTTGTAGCATCACCTATGCTTTCAATTGTCTGCATACTAAAATGCTGAAAAAGCATAATTATTTTAGGATTATGCACATTGCTAAATGTGGCATCTGAGTGAGAGGGTGGTCTCCCATAGAATCATAGAATGCTTTGGGCTGGAAGGGACCTTTAGAGGTCATCTAGTCCAACCCCCC
>Ga0181612_180155_pt1 | contig 20555 bp, 17 predicted proteins | sample HoacroProtozoa21_FD_119630 | JGI IMG/M metagenome (GOLD analysis project Ga0181612, IMG submission 119630) | Hoatzin crop microbial communities from Cojedes, Venezuel. Combined Assembly of Gp0051906, Gp0051904, Gp0051908
GATGCTATCGTTACTTGCTTTGATGGTTTTGAGAGCTATCTTGAGGCTAAGGGAGCCACCTTCGTGCCCAAGCCCGCCATTACCAGCGGCCGCATCATCACCGGCCGTAGCGCCGGCCACGCCCTTAGCTTCGGACTGGAGATTCTATCTAAAGTACGTCCCGAGAAAGTCGAAGATGTCAGGCACGCAATGTATCTCGAAACGGTATAAATGTGAAAAAAGAATTTTCATTTATAGACCTGTTTTCTGGTATTGGGGGATTCCGGCTTGCCTTGGAGCAAGTCGGAGGCAATTGTTTGGGATTCAGCGAAATTGACTCTGACGCAATTAGTACTTATTGCGAGAATTTTAATGAGGAAGGGTCTAGAAATTTCGGGGATATTACAAAAATAGAATCCTTGCCGCAGCACGATTTTATGACGGCTGGTGTGCCTTGTCAGAGTTGGTCTATCGCAGGAAAGAATCTGGGCTTTGATGACGATAGAGGTCAACTTTGGAATGACGCCCTTTATCTTCTCAATAAAGTGAGGCCGAAAGCGTTTATTTTCGAAAATGTAAAAGGGCTTTCTGACCCGAGGAATCAAGATGCGTTAAACTACATCCTTGGCAGGATTAAGGACGCGGGGTATTATGCAAAGCCATATCTGCTCAATGCTTTTGATTATGGAGTTCCCCAGCATAGGATTCGTATATATATCATTGGTTTTAGAGACAAGAAGTTCGCAGATAATTTTTCACTCCCTATGCCATCAGAATTCAAGGTTAGGCTTAGGGATGTGCTGGATAATGGTTCTGTTCCAAAAGGACAACTTTTCGATAGCGCCACTTCGCGTTGGAGCCTGTCTATGAATATCAAAGGAATGAACGACTATTTCCTGTTTAATGACATCCGTGATGGCCAGACAACGATTCACTCATGGGATATTCTGGATACTACAGAGAGGCAAAAAGAAATTTGTCTAATGATTTTGCGCAATCGCAGAAAGAGAATCTATGGCAAACTTGATGGCAATCCCTTGTCTTTGGAGAATCTCCAATCTCTTGACGAGAGTGTTACACAGGGTGAAGTAGACGAACTTGTCGAAAAAGGCATACTTAGGCCGGAAGAATATCTCTTCCGGAAACAAAGTTGCTCGAAAGCATTGGATGAGGATGAGTGGGTTGTGTTAAACAGTTCAAAAGGAAATACCTTGAATGTAGACGACCTGAAAACGGACAGAAACCTTAAGATTAAAAAGGTAAATGTATTAAAGACTCTGGATTCCTTGGTGAAAAAAGGCGCAGTCAAATGTGTTGAGACAAGGTATGACTTCAAAAACTCAAAGATAAGCACCGGGCTTTTTGGGGTAAATAGGATATTTCTTCCGTCTTCCAACATTTATCCAACACTAGTGGCAAGCGATACAAACGACTTCATTACATCAACCGAGATAGATGCGGACAATATAGAGGATTTCCGCAAGGATTTTCTGGATAAAGTATATAAGACGCACAATTTCAGGAAGATAACAAAGGCTGAAGCTTGCAGGATTCAGGGTTTTCCTGATAATTATCTCCTTCCATCGACGAGACCAAGATGGATGAAACTTATAGGTAACAGTGTTGCCGTACCAGTGATAAACAAGTTGGCCAATGCCGTAGTGGCTACGGGGGTTTTTGATTAATAACCAATCATAAATCATTATGGATAAACTACTTGAATCAATTAGTGATTATGTGGGGGAACACATATCTGAATTCCATCAGGCTAGAATTAGCAAGCTGGAAAAATTGAACTTAAAGGATTTGCTGAAAAGTAAGAATCCATATCTTTATCGTGCTAAAAACCTTAACACTCCGAGTAAAGTGGTTGAAAGTATAGCTTCTGCTTATATGTCATCAGCCGAAGAGACAATGTTTGGCAACTGGCTGGAAGGTCTTGCCATATTTATTGCGGGAAAGGTCTATGGTGGCAAGAAAAGCAGTGCGCAAGGCATTGATTTGGAGATGGATAAAGATGGGATTCACTATGTAATCAGCATTAAATCCGGGCCCAAATGGTCAAACTCTTCATCTATGGCAAAGCTTGAACAGGATTTCGGGCGTGCGGTAAAAGCATTTCACACAAGCGGAAACAAGATTCCTTGTGTTCCCATAGAAGCCTGCTGCTATGGAAAGAAGAACTCAACAAGTGACCATACCGTACTTGCGGGGCAGGATTTTTGGGCATTTATATCAGGAAACGAAAACCTATATACTGAGATTATTGAGCCTCTAGGTACAGACGCATACAAGCAGAATGAGGAGTACAGGAAGGAATACGAGAAGATGTTAACCCGCTTCGAGAAGGACTTTGCCAATGAATATAGTGACGCTGATGGAAATATAAAATGGGATGAGATTGTAAAGATGAACTCTGGCGCAAAAAATAAGTAGTATGGAAGAGCGCTTGGATAAGTTTTTGTGGTGCATTCGAGTCTTTAAGACCCGAAGCGACGCCACCGATGCCTGCAAGGGAAACAAGGTGCAGGTAAATGGGGTTGTGAGCAAGCCTTCCAAGAACATTAAGGAAGGGGATACCCTAGTTGTGCGAAAGGGGATAGTGGAGCTCACCTACAAGGTTAAGCAGGTGCTTTCGCATAGGGTTGGGGCCGCTCTGGTGGATGATTATGTGCTCAATCTCACTCCAGAAGCCGAACTTGACAAGCTGCGTGCCCCGGTTGAAACATTCTTTGTAAAAAGGGATAAGGGGAGTGGTAGGCCCACCAAGAAGGACCGCCGTGCCCTGGATGCCATGATGGATATGTTGGAATAAAAAGTATGGAAGAAGAAAAGAAATTGTACCCGTTCCGCCTTTGTGCGGTACTTGATGAACACCCTTGGGGGAGTGAAGAATTTCGCCTTGCCGACCTTGGCTACCGCGACACCGTGGTGCGGGACGGTTGGCTCGCAGGGAACAGCATGGCTGAGATGATGGAAACCTATCTAGACCGCATTGTGGGCGATAATGTATTTGCTTGGTATGGCATGCAGTTCCCCTTCCAAATCAAGAGGGTGAGTGTGAACGGCAAGATGCCGCTAAGGGTTAGCCCCGACGACGAGGTGGCTCGCCAGAGATATGACTTTCTTGGGAAAGAGAAATTTTGGTATGTGCTAAAGGCTTCTTCCGATGCCAAGGTTTTCTGCGGCTTTTCCAGGAATGTGGATGTATCTGAATTCTACACCGCCTGCAATGATGGGAGCGTGGATAGCATGCTACGGGCTGTTCCCTTTAAGGAGGGGCAGGCCATTCATATCCCCGCCGGCACTCCCCATTGCGCCTGGGGAAATGTGGAGTTGCTGGAGGTAAGCGAAGCTTCGCCTTTGGATTTTTGCCTTTGCACTTGGGGAGAGGGCATTAGCGAAGTTGAGTTTGACTCGGCTCTTAGCCTGGAGGAAGCTTTGGATTTTATTGATTATAAGGCATTTAAGCTTGAAGCTGCGCCCCATCATAATCATGAGCATGTGGTGGAAAAACTTTGCAGCCTACCTCAATTTACGGTAAGCAAGGTGCAACTTAGCGATGCCCTTCATATCTATACCGAGAAGTTCGACTCTTGCCTAGCCTACACCTGCATAAGCGGGGAATTTGATGTTCAAATAGAAGGGAGCTTCGTTGTGGTTAGGCAGGGGGAGACCGTGCTTGTGCCCGCCGAGTGCCCCGATTTTATCCTAAGCCCCCGAGAGAGGGGAACGGTGGCAATCGAGGTTATGGTGGAGCACAGGGACGAGGTGGATTCCTATATTGGTGATGTTGAAGAAGAACACCACCATCATGATGATGACTGCGACTGTGGCGAGGAACACCACCATCATCACCTAAGCTAGTCTTTTACGATTACCCTTTTTATTCGGCGGGGAATGCCCGATAGAACTTCGTAAGGGATGGTATCCAGTATTTCCGCAAGTTCCACTACGCTGGGGTCTTCGCCAAAGATTGTTACCGTGTCTCCCGCCTTGCAGGGGATACCCGTAACATCTATCATGCACATATCCATACAGATATTGCCTATGGTGGGAGCTCTGTGCCCGTTTACATTAAAGGAAGCCCTGCCCCTGCCTAGATGGCGGTCGATACCATCGGCGTAACCGCAGGGGATGGTGGCTATGGTTGTACCCTCCGGAGCAACCTTTCCATAGCGGCCGTAGCCTATAGTGCCAGAACTTAACTCTTTGATTTGCAGAATCTTAACCTTTAGGGATGCCACCTGCTTCAGCTTTACGTAGGGTAGGGCCGAGATGCCATAAATTCCGATTCCTAGGCGAACCATATCGAACTGATACTTTGTGAATCGCTCTATGCCGGAGGAGTTTAGAATGTGCCACATCGGCTTGTAGCCAAGGGCATCTCCAAGAGCCGTGGCGTTCTTTTCGAAGAGGCTGATTTGAGAGAGTGTGAACTCATCCTCGCCGGGGTCTTCGGCCACTGCCAGATGCGAGAAGCAAGAGACCACCCGCACCTGCTCGCAGTCTTTTAGATAATCGAACAGTGCGGGAAGTTCATCGCTTACAAAGCCCAATCTGTGCATCCCGGTATCTAATTTAATATGAATCGGATAATCTTTTAGTCCTCTGTCTTTCAGCACTTTAGCGAGAACTTGAAGACTGTACAGATTGGGTATTGAAGGTTCTAGTTTGTTGTCGATGATTTCGCTAAAATAATCGGTGCCTGCGGTGAGAACCAGAATGGGTAGGGAAATACCTCCGGCGCGAAGCTCCATCCCTTCCACTGGAAGGGCAACGGCCAGATAATCGGCTCCTGCCTGTTGCATCATAGATGCGAATTCCACCGCTCCGTGCCCGTAGGCGTTTGCCTTTACAAGCACAAGGAGTTTGGTCTGGGGTTTAAGCAAACCCCTGAAATACCGATAGTTATATAGACAGTTTGGAAGACTTAGCTCCAAACGTGAAAAATCATTGCTTGTCATATTCTACACTTTTTCCAAATCGTTCTGATAAATATACCATACCGCTCCACGCACGTTACCATATCCCATTTGTCTATAGAGTTCCATATATTGCCGCACTTGCTTAGGGTATTCGTCATTGGGCTTTCCAAACTTATAGTCGATGATGGTAATGCCGCCGTCGGGAGCCAATAAAACCCTATCGGGACGGAAGTATTCGCCATTGGCGGAGAGTACCGAAATCTCGTTAAGTACTTGATTCTCAGGATTAAAGAACTCTGCGTGGCTCTCTATTCTACTCAAAAGAAGCCTTAGAGCCGAGGCTGCTTCCCGCTCGCTCAGTTCGCCGTTCATCTTGTATTCGTTCACGGCGATGGGTAGGTCCTCCGCAGTTTGAATCTTTGACATGATGCCATGAAGCACTATGCCATTGTGCCGAGGGGTAACAATCTCGGGGTTGGCCTGCTCGGCAAAGAAGTCCTTCGCTCTTTGCACGTTTTGGAGTCTGCCGCTAAAGGGGAAGGAGCTAAAATCACTCTCAAAGTCCTTGGGAGCGGGTTTTTCCTTGTCTTCCTTGCTTTTTGCCTTCTCGATTTCCAATGTTCGTTGCAGCTTAAAATCGTACATCTGCCCGTAGGAAACTTCCATCTCGGCTTCGGCCCCGCCCAAACCTGAGTAACGATACAGTACCTGGGCGAAATTGGCGTATTCAACCGCCCCCGAACTTAGGGACTTTTTAAACTCTTTGCCGGGCTCCTCGGCTATAATGTGGAGGCATTTCTTTGCCCTTGTGAGCGCAACATAAAATAGGTTTATATTGTCTATCAATCTGTTACGGCTTTCAAGCGAGTAGTCGTCCGCAAAAAGAGATCTTGGCGAGGAACCCTTTCTTAGGGTAATTGGATATATTCCCGTAACCTCTGGCGCAAAGGGCGTTCCCTTGACATCGAGGTGGCACCATTTGGTCTGCTCGTGGTACATTTTAACCTTTTCGGCGAAGGGGAAGATGATATAATCGCCTTCCAGGCCCTTGGATTTGTGGATGGTAAGTACCCTGATTGCATCCGCATTGTCGGGGGAGCCTATGTAAATATCCTGCTTGCGGAAGTACTCCAGAAAACCGTGAAGATTGTTGCCATTGGCTTCTATCCAGTCGCGTAGTTTGTCTAGGAATGCCTCGATAAAAAGGGTTTCGCCCTTGAGGGAATCGGGGTTGTGGCTTTGCATCTCACGGAGCAGATGCTCGCAGAGGTCTAGCAGCGAATGATAGTTGTCTGGGAAGTTAATCTGCTCTGATTCAATAAGATAGCGGCTAACCTCGTCGGAGCTGTTCTCGTGGCTGGCGAGTAGAGCCACCAGTCTTTGCACTACCGCCGAAGACTTTAGATTCAGGGAATCGTCCGAAATTACCCTGTGTCCCGCTTCCATTAGGGCGGAGGCTATGTTAAAGCCCTCTTCATTCTTACGAACCAGAATGCTTATTTGCCCTAGGGTCGCTCCGGCGTCAATGGCGTTTTGTACCGATTCCAGAACCTTTTCTATCTGTTTTCCCTTGGGGCAGAAACTTAGCTTCACATAGCCCTTCTGGGGGTCTTCGTCCTCTTTTTTGCGACTGGGTTTCTTTTGTATCACATCCTTGTAGATGTTGTCAATCAGGCCGAATTCCCTTGCCGCAAAGCTAAAGAATCCGTTGTTGAATTCCCTAATTTGGTCCTGACTTCGCCAGTTGTAGTCCAGCACATCCACCCCAGCCTTGGGAAATTCCCTTTGAACCTCACTCTCGAGCAGGGTCCAGTCGGAATCTCTCCAGCGGTAGATGCTTTGCTTCACATCGCCCACAATCAAGTTCTCGTTCCCCGTGCCATCGCTCTCTTTAAGCAGTGGGAGGAAGTTGCGCCATTGCACCTTGGAGGTGTCCTGGAACTCATCCAGAAGGAAGTTTTTGTAGCGAACTCCAAGTTTTTCGTACACAAAGGGGGCATCGCTATCGTCTATGATTCTTTCCAAAATATAATTGGTGTCGTCCAGACTAAAGATATTCTTCTCTTTTAGCATGGCATCGAATTCCTTGTAGAATTCGCCGGCTAGTCCAAGGTTGAATAGACTCTCTTTGATTGCCCAAGCGGTGCAGTAGTATATATAGCGCTTGCCGGTAAATAATTCAATCAGAGGGGAATCGCCCATTTCATTGACCAGGGATTTCCCTGGGTAGGGAAGCTCTTCCCAAGGGGAGATTTTCCTTTGATAGACTGCCAGTTGAGACACCGCCCAGCGTCCGTGAGCCACCAGAGGTTTTGCCGCAGCGGCGACATCGGCGTTGAATTCGGCGATAATCTTATCGATGCTTTCGTTGATTTTAAGTAGGCGGTTTCTACTAAAGTCTTGCCTCTTAAGGCTTTCGTCTTGTTTTAGCTGCTTGCCTGCCCCATAGAGGGCCTTCTCGATATTGGGCTTGTCGCCTTGGCTAAGAGCATAGTTCACACTGTTTTTAAGCCAGCGTAGAATATCCTCGTCTTCGGGCTGAAGGGCATCCAGAATCCTATCCATTGCCTCCTGAATCATGGCATCTTTATCCAGCTCGATGCGATAATCGGCAAAATTGCCAATCTCCCTTGCAAAGCTTTTTAGGGTTCGTTGGAAGAATTTGTCGATTGTGCTTACGCTGAATGCGCTGTAGTCGTGTAGCAGGTCGGTCAGCATGGCCTTTGCCGCAGGGTCTTCGCTAGCCTTGGCGTTTAGGTCGCGAAGAATCCTTTCCTTCATTTCGGCGGTGGCCTTGTTGGTAAAGGTAACGGCAAGTATATGGCGGTAGTCGAAGGGCTCTTTGAGAAGGTCGATATAGCTCTTCGAAAGGGTGTATGTCTTACCGGACCCGGCCGATGCCTTTAATATCTTAATCATTTGCCACACAATGTTTTAAAGTCGCACCAACTGCATGATCTTTCGTCTCCTTTCCTCTCCCAATAGCCTTCTGGGTTATCCAACTCACGCAGCAGGCCCTCCAGCCGTTCCCCCGTTTGAGAGCAGAACTCCTCGCACTTGGGGCAAGAGAAGGCTCCCTTGGTAAGTAGGGAGTTGGTTTGATAGATACAGTTTATTATTTGTTTACCCCGTATCCTGGGGTCATCTTTAAGAAGAACATCGTACAGATATAGCTGGAGGGCGATTTTTGGCCTTTTGGCATTGTCTTCGCCAAATAGGGCTTCCACCACCTTGTCGTAGTTGGCGGCATCTATCTTTATGTCCTTGTCTTCGACCTTGCCGGTCTTATAATCCACAATCCTGACGCTGCCGTCGTCGAAGGAGTCTATTCGGTCGATATAGCCCACAAAATCAAACCCACCTATCTCTTGGTGTGCAAATTCCTCTAGTCCCAGGCAATTAAAGTACTTTTTGTCTTTTAGAAGCTCTAGGTCGGTGGATAGAATCTGTTTTACATAGCTTAGGATTAGCTCCCGGTAGACAAGGTTCTTTCCGGTGATTTCACTAACCCCCATTTGCTCTGTGATGTAATGGTCTATAACCGAGCGCAGCTTCTTCTCGTCTTTAAGTAGCCCTTTTATGTAATCGGCTGATATTTGGGCGATTGGCTCGAACTTTTCCTTGCCATTATAGCTGCCTTTGTACTTGGAGTAGAGCGCCCTCATGCTATTGTGAAGCACGCTTCCCTGCATGCCGGCATCCAGCGATTCCGCCACTTCGTCGGGGGCCCCCAGTCCCTCTATGGAGCCATAGAAGAATTTGGCTGGGCAGGTAAGATAGTTCTGAAGGGCCGTGGCGCTGAGGTGGAACTCGTTGGAGTGCATCTTATCTATATGCTCCTGGGTTTTGGGAATGGGAGCTTCGAGGGTGCTGCGCTCGGAGCTTGCCTTCATTACAAAACGCTCGTTGGTGTAGCCGTAGAGCATCTCAAGTTGCTTGATATACCGGCTCTCTTCGCCGCTTCGGGATACTTCGGCCCTGGAATCAAAGACCATCCAAACATTTTCGGCCCTTTGAATTAGGCGGTAGAAGTAATAGGCCCAAACGGCATCCTGATGCTCGTAGGTGGGCAGTTCGAACCCCTTTCTAATCTCGGCGGGGATAAAAGATGATGCCACGTTGTGCCGTGGGAATATGCCCTCATTGCAGGAGAGGATAATCACGTTTTTAAAGTCCAATGCTCTGGTTTCCAGCGGCCCCATGATTTGCAGACCTTCCAAAGGCTCACCGGTGAAGGGAACCGAGGTGCCTTCGGAAATCTGCAGGAGTAGATTATACCATGTCGAAGGTTTTAGTTCCAGACCAAGACTCTCCAGACTGGTTAGGGTCTGTAGCCAGGTCTTTGCGAACTCCAGCTCCAATGGATTATCCTTTAGAAGGGGAGCGAGCCCAAGAACCAGTTCCCGCTCGTAGGTGGCTATGTCGCTAGCCTCTCTAAAAATCAGGCTCATCACTTCGCCCACCGCAAGGTCTTTTTGGGGTATAAAGTATTTCGCTTCGGTGCGAACAGCATCTACTCGTGCCTTTTCATCTTCGCTTAATATGCTGGTAAACAGGCCGTTAGAAAAGATGCTCCAAACTTGCCGATGGTAAAAATAAATGCCATCTTCCTTTTCGGTGAGATTAGTCTGAAGCAAGGCGATATCAATCATTAGAGCATGGAAGCCGCTGCCCTTCATGGGGTAGCCCATGGTAACGTTGATTTTCTTTATGCTCTCTGGAATGGAGTTTAGCGTTGGAACGAGCAGCCCTTCGTCGGGAAGAACTATCGCGGTTTCTATGCCAATGGAATCGCCTAATTTGCTTAGAATTCCAGGGATTTGCTTTGCCTGACCCACCGAAGAGGGGACGCTAATGGTATGAATGCTAGGCTTTCCAAGTCCCTCCGGGTCAAGTTTGAATGCCTGGGGAAAGATTTTGCTTAGCTCTCCCAAAAAGTGCGAAGACCTATTCTGCGGGTCGGTGATTTCGCGGCTGCTGAAATCCCAGTTGAACTCGGCTAGACCCGCCTTGTGCATCTTGCCCAGCAGCTTTCGCTCGCACTCGTTTAGTGCATTTAGGCCTGTGAAAACGTATTTTTGGGTGTATGGGAACCTTGCCTTCAGCCTATCCGCAATGGGAGTTTCGTCCTCCGCAAGCTCCCGGTAGACCATTCCTTCGTAGCTTAACCCCTTTTGCCTAAGGCGCTCATTGAACCCCGTGTAAAGCGGGAGCAGGATATCCCAGATTTTGCGGAATTCGGCCTTATAGCTTCCGTCCTTTTCAAAGAGAGATAGAAAGTGGCGAATGGCATCTCGCTGATTTTCAGTTAGATAGCTAAAATCATCCTGCATTCCCTTAAGCTCGGCTATGTTGGTGAAGATATGCTTGGGATTGGCAAGATACTTATCCACGTCGTCAAAGTCCGAAAGGAGCACTCCACCCCAGTAAATGAAGTCGTCGAAGCTTTCGGCTTGAGCATTGAGCTTGGAGTAAACCTCGTAGAGCTCGGCAAGAAGGTGAATCCTGTCGGTGGTGGGCCTTTTGGTAAGAGAGTAGAAAAGTTCGTTGATGGTTATGCATCTTGGAGCCAGGCTGGTGCGCCGCGCTTTCTTTGCTTCCTCGCTGAGGTAGTGCTTGAAGAACACAATGCTCCTCTTGTTCGGGAAGACAAAACACAGGCGACCAATAGAGTCGTCTGTGTAATAGTGCTGTGCAACCTGCCTAAGGAACTCGCTCATCTTAAATCTGTTATAACCCAGGATTTGTCAAGCTTTGTTGTGTTGTAGCTAAAGTTCTCGCCCGAAATATATGGGAAGGCCTTGATATTGGTGGCCTTGCAGTCCATGGTGGAACCATCCTGACCCTTGATGCGACCGGAAAGGTTGCTGCCGTCGAATTTTAGGCCCTCCACACCTTTTAGGTACTGGCTAAGGTTGGAGAAGATTTCGGTTTCGTCTCCGGCGGGTTCGATGTAGACCTCCTTGGCGTCGGGATCCACCGTCCAACGATTAACTCCGTCGCAGTAGATTTCAAGACCATTGCCTTTAACTATGTACTTGCCCTCTTGAATTGTGGCGGTGCCACTGCCCTGTACCTTGCCTGCGGTGTAACTATACTCGCACACCACTCGCTTGCCGTGAATGGTCTTAAGCAGAGCGGCCACGTCCTTGACTTGAGCACTTGCTCCAAGGCTAAAACAGCCAAGCAGCAGGGTAGAGAGCAATATTTTAATGTAAGTTTTCATCTTATTGATTTTTAAGGTTATCCAGTAAGGTTTGCAATTCTTCGAGGGTTTGTACAAGAACCGTGCGAGGTTTGCTTCCTTCCTGTGGACCTACGATTCCGGCCTGCTCCAACTGATCCATTACGCGGCCAGCCTTGGCGTAGCCCATGCCAAGCCTACGCTGCAGATCGGACGTTGAACCCTTCTGGGTGAGCACAACCTGCTTGGCGGCCTCTTCGAAGCGCTCGTCGATTTCGCCAATGTCGCCGCCACCGCCGCTGCCACCCGCATTTTCGTCTTGAACCTCGGGGAGGTAGTAAGGGGTGTTGTAACTCTTCTTATAGCCTTGCTGCTCACCGATGAAGTCGGTGATTTTATCGATTTCGTCGCCGCTCACAAGCCCGCATTGGATACGCTCGTTCTCGATACCGGCGCTAAGCAGCATGTCGCCCTTTCCTATCAACTTTTCGGCTCCAGGGGCATCCAGAATGGTCATTGAGTCGGTGCGAGATGCGGTTCTAAAGGCGATTCTCATAGGGAAGTTACTCTTAATAACACCCGAAATCACATCCACCGAAGGCCTCTGGGTGGCCAGAATCACGTGAATACCGGCGGCGCGTCCTTTCTGGGCCAGGCGCACGATGGAGTTGGTTATACTCTTGGCCGCTGCCCTGGCTTCGGGAGAAGCCCCCGTCATCATTGTAAGGTCGGCGTACTCATCCACAACGGCAACTATGTAAGGTAGAAATCTGTGCCCCTTGTTGGGGTTGAGCTTGCGCTCCTTGAACTTGTCGTTGTATAGGGTGATTTTGTTCACTCCGGCCTCGCTCAGTAGGGTGTAACGGTCATCCATTTCCACGCAGAGGCTCTTAAGAATCTTCTCTGCATCCTTGGGGTTCTTAACGATGGCCTTGCGCTTTTCCTCATCCTCGTCGCCGGCTGTAGGTAGAACAGCCAGATAATGCTTTAGCATCTTGCCGTAGGATGAGAATTCCACCATCTTGGGGTCGATGAACACGAACTTGAGTTCCGAAGGGTGCTTTTTATACAGTAGAGAACTGATTATCACATTGAGACCCACGGACTTACCTTGCTTTGTGGCACCTGCGACAAGCAGGTGGGGAGCGTCGCTAAGGTCGAATACCCTTACTTGCTGCGTGATGGTGTAGCCAATGGCGACGGGGAGCTCATACTTGCTGTTGCGGAAGGTTTCGCTGTTGAGAAGTTGCTTTAGCGGCACTATCGAAGGCACGTCGTTGGCTACCTCAATACCCACTGAGTCTGAGAGGGTTACCACACGCACGCCCTTGGCGTTGAGGGACAGGGCGATATCTTCCTGGAGCTTGCGAATCTCGGCAATCTTAACCCCGGGAGCGGGATATACCTTATAGAGGGTAACGGTAGGGCCCACAATGGCCTTTACGTCGTTGAGTTCAATCTTATAGTTTTTGAGTGCGGCGCGAATGCGGTTGTTGTTCCTCTGGAGCTCTTCCATGGAGACATTGCGCTTGTTGCTATCGTAGTTTTCCAGCAGGTCGATTGAAGGGAATTTGTACCAGGGAAGGCCTTCCGGGGGGTCTAGACGGTTGTTGATGGGAGGAAGGTCCTTTACTTCCTGCTCCAAGGTATCGTCGGTGATGACCTCCATTTGCTCGGCCTGTTCACCCTCCGGATTGGTCTTAAGAGGGGTGGCAACGGGGGCAGGAACGGGCTTTGGTTCAGGCTCGGGCTCGGGCTCCGGCTCGAATCCTTTCTTTTCGAGATAATCCTTGGTGGATTGACTTTGAGTGCCGTCCTCCTGCTCGTCATACTCCTTGATGGCCCCTGCAAAATCCACCTTCTTCTGAGGCTTTTCGCCCGTGCAGATGCCCCAGACCCAATCGGTAAACCTGCTGGACGAGAAGAACAGCCAGGCTGCAAGCAGAATCAGAGCCAGTAGAACGGTGATTATTGGCCCGAAGAGATTGCTGCTCCAGCCTACCACCTCGGCCCCGCATTCTCCACCTAAACCCCCTCCAAAGGCGTTTTGAAGCCCCAGCATATTGCCAATCAGGGCTAAAAGCACAGATGCGGTAAATGCTCCTGTGAGGGTGATTAAAATGGTCTTTAGCATGGAGTAAGGCCATTTGCCAATTAGGAGTCTGGCGCTGATTGCGGCCAGAATAACCAGCAGGGCGAAGCTCCCCAGACCGAATAGCCCGCACACCAGTAGATGCCCTGTTTTGTAGCCAAGTTTGCCGCCGGCATTGCCCACATCCACCGACTCCGACATCATATCGGGGTCTTGCAGCAGGCTCATATCCTTTTGCCAGTTAAATAGATAGGATATTGTGGATACCAGCACGAACAAGGTGAGCGCACACATCAGCAGCCCGCAAATCTTAATGGCCGCATTGCGCTCCCGCTCGTCCCAACGGCGCCAGAATGCTATATAATCTAGGAATTTGCTCATTTCTTCTTTGCTTTGTTGCGATTGAATTTCTGCTTGCCACGGTTCTTGCCATTCTGGGGATTACCGCCCACATTTATGCTCATCCCGGGACGGGAGAAGCTGGCGTCCTGCGAAATCTTGTTTAGCGAGATTCCTTCGGGAACCTTGAGGCGGCCCTCGGACAGTTTCTCAATGTCGGCAAAGATGGTTTCGTCGGCAACCGAATCCTTGTTCCAAATGAGGTATTGCTGCCTCATGTAGATGGCCAGCGAGCGTATCATCTCGTTCTTAAGCTCGCCTTCGGGCTCGTCGCAGAGCAGATTTATGATTTTTTCGATGTTGCGTCCATAGTGGGTGGCCTTGATTTTTGTGCCCTTCATGGGGATGGCTACCGGTTTGGTTTCGAACTCTTCCTTTATGGGAGAAGGGTAGGGGGCATCTATGTCGAGGTCAAATCCTGCGATAATGTAAAGATGGTCCCAAAGCTTGTGCTCCCAGTTTTCCTGGTTCCGCACCTGCGGATTGAGGGTTTCCATGGTCTTAACCACGGCCTTTGCCTGTTCGCTGCGCTTTGCTTTATCGGGGATTTGCTTTAAAATTTCTACCATTTTGAGTATGTTTCGACCATACTCGGGCATCTGTAGACGCTCTCTTTCCGTATTATATTCCAATTTTACTGTTTCCATAGTAGGCAAAGATAGTGAAAATGCCGAAATTATCGTTATCTTTGCTCGGAGATTTGTTATACTTATGCAGAAATTTTTCAAAGTGGCCGGGCATGTGTTTGCCTTTGAGATGCCCGAAGAACATTATCTTTGGGGGCAACTTGCTCAGTATGAACCCTTTGCGGTGGATTCTCCCCAGAATCCGCTGTTTACTGTGGAGGTGGTGGAAGAACTTCCTCATTATGAAATGAAGCTTGTTTACGGGGGTAAGGAAGAACCAGGGGAACCCCAGGTTTTTCTCTACCGCGGTTCCAATGTCTGGGGCTATGGAATGACCATTTATGCGGGTCGGCCCATCTGTGCCAAAATGGTGTCGGACGATGATTTTACGCACGGAAAGTTGCTCATTCTGAACCCTAGGGAAGCCCTTTTTGGGCTGAACAATGCGGCCATGCTGATGTATGCCTTCGCCACGGCTCCCCTTGGCACCTTGGAAATGCATGCGTCGGTAATAGCGAACGGGGGCAAGGCCTATCTGTTTCTGGCAAAGAGCGGAACGGGGAAGAGCACACATAGTCAGCTGTGGCTCAAGAACATAGAGGGTTCGCATCTGCTAAATGACGATAACCCCATAGTGAGAGTGCTTGAAGATGGTTCTGTGATGGCCTACGGTTCTCCTTGGAGCGGGAAAACTCCCTGCTATCGCAACGAGCAATACCCCGTTGGGGCATTTGTGCAGATTAGGCGCTGCTCCGAGAATAAGATTACCCCTCTAGGCCTGTTTGAAGCCTACGCACTGCTGTTTTCGAGCAGCTCGGGCTTTAAGTCGGAGCCAAAGATGGCCGATGGCTTGCACGCTAGTTTCGAAAAGATTGCAACCGCCTCAAAATGCTATGTGCTTGATTGTCTGCCAAATGATGAGGCTGCAATAGTGTGCGCAAACGAAGTTAGAAAGTAGAATGGAAGTAAAAAAGGTAATAATGCCCAATGCAATCATGTTGGGAGAGGTCAAACGCTTGCTTGCCGAAGGTAGGGAGGTGGTAATTATGACCAAAGGCGTAAGCATGCTTCCGTTCATCGTCGGTAGCCGGGACAGTGTGCTGCTATATAAAAAGGATGATTTGAAGGTGGGGGACATCGCACTTGCCGAGGTACGCCCTGGGCATTATGTGCTGCATAGGGTAATAGAGGTTCTCCCCGAAAGGGTTACCCTTAAGGGTGATGGCAATATCAGGGGCACCGAGGTGGTGGTACCATCGAACGTTGTGGGTGCTGTGAAGGAGATTCAGAGGGGAAATGGCCGCATAGTGGACCCCTGGGAGCCCAAATGGCAGAGAAGGTGGCACATCTGGATAAAGATTCCCACCATAGTTAGAAGGGTGCTGCTTAAAATTAGAAGAACATTTTTAAAGACAATTTAATATGAAACAAATCGAAGGATTCAAGCTCCGTCCCCTTGGAAAGGAGTTCATCATCACCGGAGAGGGCGCTGCCCAGGTTAATTTCAATAAGATGATTTCGTTGAATGCCACTGCTGCATACCTTTGGGAGTGCGTTCAGGATAAGGAATTCACCGTTGAGGACCTTAAGGCTGCCCTTCTCGACCGCTACGAAGTGGATGAGGAAACCGCCGGAAAGGACGCCGAGGCCATCGCAGAAAAATGGATAAAGGTAGGAATAGTCAGCAGATGAAATCCTTCGCCCTTTGCTTTAAGGGCTTGATGAGGACTGCGCGACCCCTGAGGGCCAGATTGCTGCTTACTTGCATTCTGGGCCTGGGTGGGGTTGCCCTTTCGCTGTTCTTCGTTTGGTGCAGTAAAAGGGTCGTGGATGTGGCTACAGGCGAGGTTTCGGGCGATTTAACCCGATTTGTCGTGATTTTTGTGGCCACCATGTTGCTGCAAGTGGTGCTTGGCACTGTCTCCCGCTATTGGGATGGCTTTGTTGTGGTGAATGCCCAAAATGATACCCGTGCCAGGGTGTTTGAGCGGGTCATGCGAAGCGTCTGGAGCGGCAAGGAAAAGTTCCATAGCGGCGATACCATCAATCGTCTCGAAGAGGACATTAGGGTGGTGATTGACTTTATCTGCGGCTCCATTCCCCAGATTGTAATTACCGTCGTGCAGTTGGTTGCTGCCACTTGGTTCCTGTTTAAACTCTCGCCCCAGCTGGGTTGGATTCTGCTCTTCATAATGCCCGTTGCGGTTGTGTGCAGTAGGCTTTTCTTCCGCAAAATGCGAAGAATAACCAGGGATATCCGCTCCGGGGATAGTAAGGTGCAGGCACACATGCAGGAGAATCTTCAGCATCGAATGCTGGTTAGAAGCATGGGTGGTACCGACGATGTGCTGGAAGACCTTTCCGACCTTCAAAGGGATGTGAAGCGCAAGACAATCTCCCGCCTAAACTACTCCGCTATTTCTCGCACTTGTATGCAGCTAGGCTTTATGGCGGGTTATGCCGCAGCCTTTGTGTGGAGTGTGAAAGGCCTTAATAATCATACGGTTACATACGGACTGATGACCGCCTTCCTGCAACTCGTCGGACAGGTGCAAAGGCCGGTGGCAAGTCTCGCTCAGCAGATTCCCGCATTCATTAGGGCTCTCTCTTCGGAGGAGAGGCTGCTGGAACTCAGCGAAATGGAGCAGGAAAGCAGCGGCGAGGATGTCAGGCTGGAAGGGGCTCCCGGGGTTCGGGCAGAGGATTTGAGCTTCTGCTACGAAGGAGCGCAAAAGCCTGTGTTTGAGCATCTTAGCTTTGACCTTAAACCAGGGAGCATGACTGCCGTACTTGGCTCTACAGGAGCTGGCAAGAGCACTCTGGTAAAGGTTATAATGTCGCTGCTAAAGCCCAGTGCGGGTAGGGTAGTGCTTTATATGGATGGAGTCGAGCTTGAATCTAGCCCGCAGACACTTTGCAATTTTATGTATGTGCCTCAGGGTAATAGCCTTATGAGTGGAACCATTAGGCAAAATCTGCATTTGGCATCGCCCGATGCTACGGATGAAGAGTTGTATAAGGTGCTGCATCTTGCGGCCGCCGATTTTGTAAGGGAACTTCCCGATGGGTTGGACACGGAGTGCGCCGAGGTGGGTGCCGGACTTAGCGAGGGGCAGGCCCAGAGAATAGCCATCGCAAGGGCTCTGCTTCGCCCAGGGGGCATTCTGGTGCTGGACGAGGCCACATCGGCGCTGGATGCCGAAACCGAGCTGGAACTGCTCGAGAACATCAAAAAGGCCTATAGCGGTAGCAAAACCATTATCTGCATAACCCATAGACCGGCCGCCACTTCATACGCCGAGAAAGAACTTCGTTTGAATTAGGCAAAGTATTTGTATATTTGTAGGTTGATTTAAAATGCGAAAGATATAAATGAAGAAGATTAGACTATTTGTGCCGGCAGCCCTTGTGGCCTTTGCGAGCATTGTGGGTGCATGTAAGGACGATAGTAGCGAAACCACTCCTTCGCTCAACGGCAACCCTACTTTTGGCATGCCAAGCTACGTCAACTATGGGGACGAGTATGAGCTTAAACCCGCTCTTGTAACCCGTACCTCAAGCGAAACCGATATGGTTGGATATAGGTTCTACAACAGTCTGACGGCCGTTTACGATACTTTGCGTCTGGAAACCGACGACCAAAGCGTCAGCCCGAACACCACCTTCAAGATTAGCAAAGACACCCTTGGCACTTTCACCGCCACATATACGGCCTTTGCCAGCGGATATTACTCCTCTACCGCAACAAAGACCTTCTACATTGTGGATGACGAGCTTAACGAAGGCAGTCTGAAGGGCTATGATTGCATTGACGATTTATCTGTGTTTACCGATGAGAGGGACGGCAAGCAGTATTACTACACCACCATAGGCGGTACCGACTGGATGGCCGAGAATCTGGCTTGGGAGGATGCAGGTATTTCATTTGCCGGCGCTCCCGCCATGACCAATATCTACGGTATGTATTATACCTGGGAAGAGGCTCAGACGGCTTGCCCGGATGGTTGGAGGCTGCCCGAAGAGAGCGATTGGGTGAAGCTGGCGTTGGCCGCTGGAGCGCAGACCGCAGAAGAAATGTCTGAGATAGAGGGAGTTGCTGGCGCTCTTATGATTGATGCCACCTTTAACGGCTCCAAGATGTGGGATTTCTGGCCCGCCGTGAAAATCACCAATAGCACCCGATTCTGCGCCATTCCCGTTGGATACGCAAGCAGGGAGGATGACATCTATTTTGACGGTGCCTTTTACTATGCATGCTGGTGGAGCGCCGACGAGGATGAGGACGATGATGATTTTGGAGTTACCCATTATATATACGAAGAGAGCAATAATCTCTTTGTTGGAAGTCAGCATAAGAGCAGTTTTGCCACCTCGGTTCGTTGCGTGAAGTAATTTTAACACTAAATATTATGAAAAAAGGATCACTATTTCTTATTATTCTCGCCATTCTTGCACTTGCAGTGCTTTGGGGAGTAAAATCTTACAATGGACTTGTTGGCAAGGATGAGGCCGTTAAGACCGCTTGGAGTCAGGTGGAGAACACCTATCAGCGTAGGGCCGACCTTATTCCAAACCTGGTAGCTACCGTAAAGGGTTATGCCGAGCACGAGAGCGAGACTCTTCAGGCTGTGGTAGAGGCCCGCAGCAAGGCTACCCAGACCACGGTTAACGACCTTTCCGAAGAGAGCATCGCCAATTACCAGAAGGCTCAGAGCGAACTTAGTGGCGCACTTAGCAGGCTGATTGCTGTTGTTGAGAACTATCCCGACCTTAAGGCAAACGAGAACTTCCTTGACCTTCAGGCTCAGCTGGAAGGCACCGAGAACCGCATTCTTGCCGCACGTAACGACTTTAACGCCGTTGCAAAGGATTACAACACTTCTGTTCGCAGGTTCCCTGCCAATATCGTAGCCAGTCTCTTTAAGTTTAATACCAAAGGTTACTTCGAGGCTGACGAAAGTGCCAAGACAGCTCCCAAGGTAGAATTCTAGTCGCTTCTTAAATGAGGCATAGACTTCATTTTTTATTGCTATTTGCCCTGCTGACGGTAGGTTTTACCGCCAGCGGGTTGAGTAGTAATGTGATTCCTAGCAAGCCCTATCCCGAACGGCTGGTAAATGACCTTGCGGGGGCGTTCTCGCAGGTTCAGGTGGATTCTCTGGAGAGGATGCTGGTGGCTTTTGACGATAGTACTTCCAACCAGATTTGCGTAGTTACCGTTCCCACTCTGGGTGGGCTTGACGTGAGCGAGTATGCTTACAAGCTTGCAAATAATTGGGGGATAGGCACTTCCAAGTATAATAACGGAGTGCTGGTGCTACTCAAGCCTCGTGGCGATGAGCGTTATGTGGATGTTAGTATTCAGGTTGGGCGTGGGCTTGAAGGGGCCATTCCCGATGTGTATGCGTCCAGGATTATCCGCAATATCATGGGGCCCTACCTTAGCGAGGACAATTATTGGCCCGCCATAACCAAGGCTTGCGAGGAGCTTAAGGCTCTATCTTGCGGCGAGATTTCCGAACCGCGTGATGGGGAGGACGAAGATGATTTTTGGCTGGTTTTCGGGCTCTTCCTGCTGTCGTTGATTTTCTTTGTCGCCGTGGTCTATCTTTTAGATAAGTACGGGAGCGACGGTAACAACAACTATGGCGGAGGCGGTGGAGGCCGTACTTGGTCTACGGGGCCCATCGTAATCAATGGTGGTGGCCTTGGTCGTGGCTGGGGTGGCTCCGGCGGCTTCGGAGGAGGTTTTGGTGGCGGCTTCGGAGGCTTTGGCGGGGGCTCCTTTGGTGGCGGTGGTGCCAGCGGCAGATTCTAAGATGCTAGGTATATAAACGAATAAAGTCCGTTAAATCATTGATTTAGCGGACTTTGCCTTGTTTGTGGGAGCGGAGGGATTCGAACCCCCGACCCTCTGCTTGTAAGGCAGACGCTCTGAACCGACTGAGCTACGCTCCCTAAAAGCGGATGCAAAGATACATCAAAATTTGAAACCTGCAAAAAAAAAGTAAACTTTCTTCAAAATTTGTAACTTTGTGAACCAAGCCATGTACGCTCTAGCAGACTGCAACAACTTCTTCGTTTCCTGCGAAAGAGCCTTCCAGCCGGAGTTGGAGGGCCGTCCCGTTGTGGTGCTAAGCAACAATGACGGATGCGTAGTGGCCCGAAGCAACGAGAGCAAGGCCATGGGAATCAAGATGGGGACCCCATTCTTCCAGATAAAAAACCTCGTAGAGGCCGGCAATCTCCATGTCCGTTCCTCAAATTACACCCTGTATGGAGACATGTCAAGGAGAGTTATGAACATCCTGCGCGCTACAATTCCCGAAATCGAGGTGTACTCCATA
>Ga0181612_159550_pt1 | contig 20548 bp, 18 predicted proteins | sample HoacroProtozoa21_FD_119630 | JGI IMG/M metagenome (GOLD analysis project Ga0181612, IMG submission 119630) | Hoatzin crop microbial communities from Cojedes, Venezuel. Combined Assembly of Gp0051906, Gp0051904, Gp0051908
ACAGGTCCATGTCTTTCCTGTGCTGAGGGCTCCAGAGCTGGAGGCAGGACTCCAGGTGGGCTCTCACCAGAGCGGAGTAGAGGGGCAGAATTGCCTCTGGAAACAAAATTTGTACTGGTAAAACAAAGCTTTACTGGAAAACAAATTAGGAATGTGAACTCTGTTTTGTGTATGGTACATATGCTTTCATAACTTTTTCCTAATGACACCATGAGCTGTAACATGGCCTGATAGTGCCTACTAAGAGTTTTGGTCAAAAGCAGCAGCACCTTTCACTATAAAGCCTTCAGATGTAGCTTCATATAACTCCTGTATTTCTGTGACTCCTTTATATGACTCCTATAATGAGGAGCTTTACATTTCTCCTCCAAACACAGTCATCTCCCCTAATCCATACCGTATCGAACAATTTGAAAATAACATTATTAATGGGAAAGTAGTCACCCACAGAAAGCATCATCACATTTGATTTTAGAAAATAATAATAAATTGAGCACAGTGCCTGGATCTTACTTGCCTGTTTGCCTTTTACAAAAGAATATATGGGCTATGGATAAATTATAAACAAATAGTATTATATTATTGATCACTAATCTCCATGGTTACTGGGCTCCTCCAGTTTCGTCTTGGCTTCTATGTAATTAAACCTTGTTGCACACGTATAGCAGTGCAAGCTAGATTAGCCTGGAAACACAGGAATTGTTACAAAGGACAAAGAAGGAAATTTCCTTTATTTTGCACCGTGGCATAACTGGCAAAGCTATTTTGTTTCTACGTAGGGAATTGGTGAAGATTAAGCAATGTTGTGTTCAAACACCAGAAACCAAGGGTTTGCGAGCAACAGTGCCCTGAAGTTAACGGTGTGCTGAGCAGATGTAGGTCCTGACCTTTGGCCGTGGTATTGCTATAGGCCTTTTTGGCACTTTCCGCCTGTTGTCATACTGGGATCTGTAAGAATACCCTCAGCTTGAGAGTTGCCCCATTCTAATGTGACTTGAAAGTAACGGTAAGTACTCAGGCTTGTACAGTTAATTTTTTAAACATTTTTTTCTTCTTTCTTGCTGTATGAGAGACCCAGACAATCAATGGGATTTTTATGATTATTAAAAAAAAAAAAGGCAACATGAAAATACCTACACATACAATATTAAGCACAATAAAATTGAGCTTTCTCCCCCCCCTCTATTTTTCCATTACAGTAATCTCAGACAGTTCTTGGAGCAACAATATGGGAAAGTTTAAAGTAAACTTCAGTGAAGTCTACTTTTTTAAGAAACATGTTTTGAATACTCTTCTATGTCACCTTTGAACTGACCTGAAGCAGGTTGGTCCTCTTCTAGATACCTTGAGTCCAAGCTAGCTAACTACTTTAAAATGCAAATAGTTGAGGAAACTTTTGCATATTGAAATAACTTTTAAAAATCTCTTTTCTAGACTCTGTGTGCTGATTATTCTTTCACTTTTCCTTATCAGACTGTTTTCCATTTAATTTTAGTTTCCCTGTTTCTGGATTCAATTTCCCCTAGCTTCGTCTCTGTGGCATATTTACCCTGCCACAAGCTATTCCCCAAGGCTGGGGATATCTGCTTTCCAATCTCACTGCAGAGGTAACCACTCTGAAGGGCACAGTCACCTCCACCATGGCAGCTACCAAAGGGCTCGCTGACGGCTCCTTCTCCTTGCATTGCTGCGTGTTTTCCAACACCAAGGTATCACTTGTTAGCCTTGCCAATATTTTCATACTCTGTGGCCTCACTCCTCCCTTTCTGTTTCTTAAAGGCCACAGATTCCTTCCCAAATAAAGCAAGTTGATTTTTTTTTTCTTGTTCCACTTCAGATTCACTCCCAAATACGGTACTTTTGGCATCTGTCGTATCTCTTGAGGGCTCCCAGTGGAGTGGCTACTCACAACAAGCATCACATATTAAAAAACAGAAATGGGATTTACAAAGAAGGTTTACAGAATGTTCTACCATGTAATCCATTTCATAAAAAGTAGCAGAAATTAAAGGGTTTAAATACACGAAACCCATAAAGTCATTAAACCAAGATGCTTAGGTACTACTGTAATCACAGAAGGGCCATAAGCAACAAAGAAATCCACTTTTAAAACACAAAGTATATACAAGTCTATAGAAAACAAACCATTCAGTGTATGGAAAGAGGATTTGTGTATGGTTTTGGCTAGATTAAATTCCAAAAGTTGACAACAGGAGTCATTCCAGAACTGCATTTAGATGACATTTTCATAAAAAACAGTGAAGCAACAATACAATTCTGTGTTTCTGCACAGCTGTGTCATCGCCACACACAAATGTCTAATTCCTCCAAACATTTCCCTGTCTTCAAAAAGAAAAGAGTGGCCAAGGAGTGAGCCCAAATGAGCCCACTAGTGAGGACTGAAAATAGGGGTTTGCGAAGTGGAGTCTATAGAAAATCACCATGAGATGTATGTATTAAAAACGATAAAAACCAGCTTCAGAAATCAGAGAGAGGAGTTTGGTCTTCACTTCTTTCTAAACAAGAATATTAAACTGCAAAATATGCAAGGCTAGATCACATTAGAGAATTCTCATTAATTATGCATTGCATATTTGGACATTAAACTGTTAATGCAGGAAAGCTTCGGAGTATGGGTTTCCAATTTCCACTTCATGAATTTTTGTCAGCACAGCTTCCTGTGGTCAGGTGACGTATCCTGTCACTGCCAGTTTTTTTCCCCAAAATACTTAATTGAATTTTAATGACATGCAGAAACTCACGCTCCAGTGTTTGGTTGAAAGGCAGTGCTAGAGACCATTCTGATTTTTTGCTCCTGATTGTACCTTTGTGACTTCTTATTATATTAAATCTTGTAAGCATGTCAGATTTTCTCACTGAAGACTTAGCCACGTGGGCCTTAACTAAACACATTAGTAGTCACGGAACAATTAAAGTCTTCATCAGAAAGAATCGGTCTGCAGGGAAGAGGAGCCATACAGTAAGTGTATTGTGTGCTAGCACTTTATTTACAGAGGCCATGCTGAGAAAAGCCAAGATCAAATCAGTAACAGCTTGCCTAAAGAAGAAACTGTCATGCCTCGTGGACTGAGACACTGAAGTCTTCTTCTCGCCTATTATTCTTAATACACAGTCACTGTCGTCGAGCTCAATCAGAATTCATGAAGCTGATAAACCCGAGGAAGATTATTGATCTTATTAAAGATGTAACAGCACTGGACTGAGAAGACAGAGCCTCCAGAGGAAGGGGAAGGTGGGAGCCTCCGGGGGCAGGCGAAGCAGCTGTATTTCACTCAGCGTTTAGCTGTCAGGTTCACCCGTGAAAAACCAGAAGCATTTTTCTTCCATGGATCAGGAGCTTGAAAGCCTGGGCACAACCGCCCCATGTTGAGCATCTAAATCCCTTTACCTCTTGAGCAACCTGATCTAGTGGAAGTTGTCCCTGCACATGGCAGGGGGGTTGGAACGAGATGGTCTTTGAGGTCACTTCCAACCCAAACCATTCTATGACTCCATGATTCTATAACTTCTAAGTATGCCTTCCTGGTCAACATCAACAGTATTTTAATTAGCTTTGAAGACTTGATTCCTTCTCCAGTTAATCCTGTCTAATGCCACTGAAAACAAAGGAGTGGCATAGGTGTAGCTGGATGGGAATTTAAAAATTGTAGATTATAAGGATGTTACAGATGGCCTAATTTGACTGACACGGCTGGTACTAACACAGAGAGAAATCATCTAGGTGTACTTTTGTATCCTAGGGTTTTTTTGCTGTTCTAACTCTCTTTAGAGTGCAAATTAATTGCTATATTTATAGCAACTTTGAGTGATAACAATGGAACTAGAGCTGTGCAAATGTGGTTTTATTGATCAGTTGCTATGCTGAAAAATTAAATTAAATTTGTTCAGACTGACCAAAATTAATTTTTTCCATTTTTCTTGATGAAAATAAAAACTGAAAAGGTCCCGATTTGAATAAATTGTTCCATTTGACATGAAAATTCTCTATTTAAGGTAGCTAGGACAAGAAGAATCAAAGCGCTCAGTCCACAGAAATTTGGAGTTGGGTCTTCCCCCTGCTGAAGCGGTTGTGCCGCTTCATTCACTGAGATGCAAGAATGTGGTTTAAATTTAGAGGGATCCTCCAGCCTTGGGAATGGGATCTCTGGAGCTGATTCTCCCTCCGTTTCTCCTGCTGCAACTCGTCCATCCTACCTCTGTATAAATGCATAACAAATATTAGGCCAGGTGGAGAGCATGCCCATCCCTATAAGACACAAACCCTTTCCTTCTGGCATTTTTGTTCTCTGCCAAAGGAGAAAAGGGATGGAAAGAAGGATGGCAGAGAAGGAGAGGCACTGGCTGTTGCCTCCCTTCCCCAGCCAAGGAGGGCAGAAGAGTCTGCAGCTGGACACCATCTGGGTGATGACCTTGACCTCCTCCCAACCTTCCCCCTGCCCTACATGTAGAGATGCTACTCCACCTGGATGTTTAACTACATACACAAAATACACCAGGAGCAGGGACTGGTGACCTCACCCAGGAAAAGCTAATAACATGATAATTAGAGAACTGATTTAGGTAGGAAATTAAAAATCTGAATTCAAATAATCTCATGAAGAGGAAGGTCTTGAACATAGAGCTGCCATGTTCTGCATCATTTAAGTGCCAGGTTATTGCATCAAAGGAGGCACGAGCCTTTCCTTTTCCTCCCCCAGTTTTATTTATCTAAGGAAAAAAGTCAGCTGAAACAATTTGGCAAATATGATCCAGATTAAAGTGGGGGAGAAACTAAAACCAGTACTTTCAATAATCATCTAAAATGATTCTGTAGTCATCTAAAATATTCACCCAGCTGAACACCACAGTAGTATTCTTACAGCACACCTGTGCAGGCAGGATTTTCAGGCTAAAGTGGAATTCATTTTATCTCTCCACAGCAGGTGAAAATTAAAACTTAAAACCAGAAGCCAGTAAGGCAGGTCTCTTGGCCAGCAACCACTCTCTTGATAACAGGTGACATGCAGCTGCTCTTATCAGGGTAAAAGCTACAGCCAGAGAGGAAGGGAAGAATTTTTGGGTTCATTCCCATTGCAAAAGGCGGCAGGTTGGCGCTGGATGAGCCGTGCCGCTGGGAGGAATCCTTTCTGGCTCCCTACTCTTTCCAGAAATTGTCCTTTCCGATGTGGTGCAGCGTTACGTGTCGGCCCAGACAGCTCCTTGCTTGGTGAGGGGGGACCCACGTCCTCCAGTGGGAAGAGAGAGGGGCCCAAGCACTCGCTCCCCACGTTTGCCCTCCAGGAATCCATCACCGCAGTTGAGTAGTGAGCTGGACCACAGCTGTGCGTGTGCTTACACGCTGTGCAAAGAGCTCATGCTGTGCTTGAATATCATGCCAGTGACATACTTCCCAGAAGCCATGGATCAGGTTAGCCTTTCAGTTCCACTGTGTTATTCTTGTAGTGTCATAGATTATTTTTTCATCTACAATTCATACATTCTGTGTTTATGATCTATCCAACCTATCTAAGAGACTTTTGGTTGTGAAAAGGAGATACAGCTTCAAAAAGAAAGAGATCAGAAAAATGCCATCTCAATCTTATCAAGCCAAGTAAAGTATTTATTGAGTGTGCCCCACTGCAAATATGAATTTTGTTCTGACTTTCCTCTGTTAGAAAAGCAAGCTTTTGCCTCTTACAAGAGTTCTTTGAAATCAACCTTGACGGTTTCTGTGGAGTGAGGGCTGATCTCAGCTTGCAGCTGTGCATCCAAATGTGCCAACCCACATATGCCGTGTAAGTTTTAAGCAAATAATTTGACGCATTATGTCATTTACCTTCCATCTCAATCTGAATGGTTAAAAAATTTAAGTTCTGTGGTATTATGTATTCTCTGGGCTGATACAACAATCTGCAGCATGGAATCTACTATAAAAACAGTCAGCACTTGACATGAAAACAGAAAAGGTTGCCCAAATGCATGCTTTCCTTTTGCAATTTTTTATGTAACATCTACCTCTTCAAAATATTGAATATAATTAAAAGTAGTTGTAAAGTGTTTTATCTTGAGACTGGAATACTGTTCCAGGACTGCACAGGAATGAGGCCAGAAGGCTGGACCTCTGAAAGATTCTTCCTAGGCAAGAAAGGGACCGTGATAACACTCTCTCTGATCTTCTGTATGTGATTGTAAAAAGACCAATGAAGAGAGAGACATGCCTTACTCCAAGGTGCAGCAGACACTGTGTTTCCCTTGATAATCCATGCAAGTCCATTATTCTCACAGAAGAAATGAAAGATGATCTCAATATAGACTGAGAGACAGGAAACATCCATTCTGCAAAATAAATGACAGCAGGGCAACTATATAGTATGTAATACCAGCAATAAGGAAACTCACAAATAAACACTTCAAAAGGGCATAATTACCTTAGGTACGAGTCCTTTGCTTTTCCAGAGTAGATATAGCATAGCCAGTACCAAAGACGTGTTCTAAGAAATCATATGTAATTAGAATCATTTAAGATTTATTTGGTAAAGCACAAAAAAGCATCTCACAGGAAATCCATTGACACGTTTTACTGGTGCAAATAGCTACACATTTCTCTGTGTATATCACATGCTCAGTACCTCAGGAGGAAAATAAGATAATATGGATATAAAACTTTACTGGTAATTCTGACTCTCATCTTCAAACTAATTTCTTGTAGAAGTTTCTTCCTTAAATAAGCTATGGACTATATCAGATCACCCTTATTATGTTGTTATTCTATCGATGTACCATTATTATTTTGATAACAGTAGATCAAAATCAAGGTTTCTCTTTCAAAACTGCTGATATATAACAGCATAACCTCCTTGGTTTTCTTAAAATTTTATAATTTTATTACTGTAAGCACTCCCTTTTCTCTCTGAATCTATATGAATTCATAATGGTGTGCTTTTATAATCAATGTTTTTCTTCTAAAGATTCAGATTTCCTTGTTCTGAAGAATCTTTTTAATTAAAGCACGCCCATAAAAGCTGGAGTGTTGGAGGATGATGTTTTCCAGAGCTGCTTCTCTGTGCTCGTGAGTATGCTGCACACCTTGAAAGAAAATGGTGGTTTCAAAACAACCCATCTTATAACAGCTTGTTCTGCATTTTTCATTTATGCTTCCTTTCTGAACATGTTAAATTTGAGTTTATACGTAGGCTCAGCCCAGTATTTTTCTACCACATGTGTAAAGCTGCTGCGGGGACTGATGCACTGCAAGCTATAATTTAGGGGCAGGTGGGAACTGCCTGAAGTACATGTATCTTCATAAGTTATTCCTAAAAAGCTATTATTACCTGAACTCTCTCTGGGTTCAGAACTAAATATCCTTTTCTTCCCTCCGCACTGGGGTAGAAAGGTGGTGGGAGGGAAGAAAAGTTATTTTTTATTTCCGTGCCTGTGGAGCTGTTATCGCTGCCAGTGGCTCCAAGAGCCCGCGCGAGCTGAGGGATACAGCTGGGCTGCCGAGGGCTGTGCTAGCTCTGGGCGAAGCAGGGATTCCCCAGACCTTAAGACATCCTCAGAAAGACGGTGCTGGACTACGGGCAAACTTAACGAAGCTGCTATGCAAATACAAAAGGGTTGCCTGCCAATTACAAACTGTTAAAAGTGAGAGGAGGGTGTTAACAGGGTGCTCAGCTGTCACAGCAATGTCCATTCAATGCATCCTGATGCCCGGATCAAAGTGATCACCCTAGTCTGTTACAGTTTCTAACTACATTACATAAAACACTATTGCAAAAGCTAATCTCATGGGATCTTTGTTCTCACAAACTTTATAGTTATTCTTTACATAGTGGCTTGTACGTAAGACTGTTCTACAGCTATTCAGGTTCTTGAGTCTTTCTATGAAACTAATACCAATTAAAATTCTTCACTTGCGTATAATAAAGTGGGATGATTTTAGTGTTATTTGGCATAGCTAACTTTTATATATGGAAAATAGCAATAAAATACTGAAATTTAAATTCAATAGACTGTTCAATGGGAATTTGTAGATGAGACCTCTTCTTTGGAAAGTTTGCCACTTGAAAGAAGAAATGTGGTTCTACCTGGGAACCGAAGCCTCCACTGGATGGAATATTCCAAGTTTTTTGGACTATTGGATGGACAAGCCAAGCTTCTAAATCTTTTCTACCCCCACGTGTCTGATCACCGTCACTGCTAAAATTAAGGAACAAGAAGCTTAATTTATAGCTATGTAAGAATAACAAGCAGATACACGAAATGACGTTTACACAGCAGTTACAGGCTATTTACCGCAAGGCTATTGAGGAAGCAGGGAAATGCTTAGGAGCTGGAAAAACACTAATAGGAAAAGTGGACTTCCACTTGCATAAAACTTAGGAATAGGACTTCTAATTTTTTTTTTTTAAATCCCTCTGTGTTAACTGAAGTGTTAATATATAAAAGAGAGTAACATTTTTGAAAACGTCATCTTGTTTTCATCTACACAGACACATATTTCCTGAGTGGCAGAAGACAAAAATTTGCTCTCTGATACTTCCTTGAAAAATAATCAGTTCCCACACAAATTCATGATAATATTTAAACTTTTTGTCACTGTCTGACGATCTTCATATTATTTCTGCTTCAGACATGAGACTGGAAAAAGTCTCTTGCTTTTTATATATTTGTCACATTGATTCAAATTAAGCAATGACTTCTCCATGTTTATAGTGTAAAAATATATTTGCTTTGTAAAATACAAAAATTTAAATAATGCTCTCCTGAAATCAACTTCACACACCTCTGCCATGTTCTTATCCATGTTATCAGTTCTTTCTTTTTCAAGAGAAGATCTAATCAACAAATCCACATTCCTTCTCCTTTCATCCACTCTCCCACTTCTTCCTCTCTCTCCCAATCCCTTATCCTGGCAATTCTTATCAGATTGTCACTTCAGCCCTCCTCCTTTACCAGTAATCCCATAATTTTCTATTTGTTTGTCGTTTTTTTCCTTGTTCTTTTTTTTTTCTTAACTCTTCATGGCCATCCCAACACACACAGAAGGATGTCTGTCTCATCCATATTTTTAAAAATCCCAACATTTGACCTGATTTTGCTCTTGCATTTTGGCTGAGATTTCCTCCTGTCCAACTTCTAAAATAAAATAATGTGTTGCCTGAAACAATTACCTCGAATGGCTTTCTGCCAACTTCACCTTCTCCCAAGCTGTCTTTAATTTCAGCTCTGTACTCTCCACTCGGCTCTTCTGAGGTCACTATTAATGATGTGACCAAATCTCGGGGCTCCTTCCATCTCCACAGCCTGTGACATTATTGACCATACTGTTACTTTGAAATCTTGTCCTCTCTTGACCCTCCATCTTTTCTTGTTTTTGTTTTCCAAATCACTGCCAATTCCTTAACCTTTCTTTCAGCCATGGGAGATCTCCAGCCCAGCTTTCTCTTTCAACAGGTATCTCACCAGGCTCTATTTTTACCTCCTATTTTTCTACTTGTGTGTTTTCTTAGGTGATTTCTTGTGATTGCATCAATGCAACTGTCATCTCCACAATGCAAGTTCTCCACTTTTCATTACGCATACCTGGTATCCCCTTGAGCCTAAAACACTGAAGTCAAGATGACCTTCCTGAATTCTTTCTATGATTTTATCAGACTGTCTTTGTATCCTTTCCTGGCATTCTCCTTTACTGCGATTTTGAATACAAGTTAGGGGCATCCACGGGGCACTCATCTATAATCCTACCTTGTATCCTACTGTGCCGTTTGTTGCTCCAAGCTGACAATGCCATTTTCAGTTGCCCATACATCTCTCCCAGAAGTTCTTTCATACACATCTTTCAAGCTTTCTTCTATAAAACAGTCCTCAAAATAGACTGTAAAAATACCTACGCAGCCTTCCTTCAAAGTTGTCTCAAATCCCACGGCTTTCGTGATGCATTCAGGAAAATGAGAATTGGTATTGGTCTGCAGCATTTTCAGTGAACAGTGCTCTTTTTAATTTATTTGTAGATTTGTAAATATGTGCTACATTTTGCAGTATAGGTGTCTAGTCTATACTAAGTACATACTCTAACTTCACTCTTGCTCCCTTCTTGTTTTTTTTACTTCAATTTATCATGTCAATATTACAAGCTCTTGCAACAAATAATAGTATTTTTTTTCTTTTTTTTGCTCTACTCACATGACACTGATGAGATTTCCAAAAACATGTATTCTCCCTGGACACCTGTAGCAGCATATATACAACAATAAGACTTAAGACTCCTCGCTAAATAACGTGATGGCAAAAAAGTAATAAAGTTCAAAGATGTAAGATGGTTTGAGGCATTAATATTGTGGCATGTCAGCCCATTTCATCACATTAAAATAATATAAAAATATAGCTTGAAAACCAAATCTATGCAGCATTGCACACTTCAGGCCAATCAAAATCTTTTACAATCAGGATTTCACGCATCTTTTTAGGATATTGAGGCAGACAGTGATTCCCACTGCTGCCAGTCAGAGCTGTACAGCTCAGCAGAGGAAAAGGGGATGGAGAACTACTTATGCTCCATGTATATACTATGCCAGACATAATAGGAGCACGACTAACCACCAGGTCACTCAGGTGCTATGACAGCAAACAAGAAAAACAATTGAATTAAAGTTGGTTAGGGAATATTTTGAACTTAATTTCTTAAAGGTGCAAGAATCCCAGACCATTTCAGATCAGCATATTCTAATTTTATATAAAACCAAAAAAACCCCAAAAATATGAAACTCAAGCCCACTGGATTGCGTAACTTACAAATCACTTCAGGAGAGTTCCGTGTGAAAGGTGATATGAAAGTGCAAGTCGTTAACCACCTTCGCAGCTGACTGTTTTGTTTATTCTCTAACCAGATTCTACTTCAGGAGCCTGTACCACAACTAATTAACCATAATGCTTTATAATTGTATAAACAGAATATATAATAGATCTGTATGATATATAATTAATTCTACCCTTAAGGAAAGCTTTTGTAGAGTCAAACCATGTGCTCTCTGGGAACGGCCTCTTTATGTTCTCACTTACAAGGCAGGTATACTTCCCTGCCAGCAGAGCTTGGGGAACATTCTAGAAGATACTGTTCGTTAAGCCTGGCCAGGTGTTTTCTTGCAGGACTGACTACTGGGAGCTCCATCTCCGACGCTGAGGTGGTTGCAGCTGCCTCTGCTCCTTCCTTTATGCAGCCCGCAGTGAGGAAAGGGGCTTCTGTACAGAAATGTGTCCAGTTTAAAAAAAATCAAGCTCACTTGCTGTTGTCACACAGTAGTTATTTGTTTAATCCTCAGGTTTTTTGGCCTCACTTTTCTGTATTTTTTTGTGTGTATTAAATTCTAGGCTCAACTCCATTATTGCTATTGCAGCTGCAAGACCAGAACAAAGTCCCAAACACACAAAAGTATTTTGTTTCTGGATTATGACGCGCAAGTGAGCACAGCCCCATGCAGTTGGAGGATCGCCGTTCTCACGTCTGGTGTTTGATGTGCTTGTCCTTCCTGTGAAAGAAAGGAAAAAAAAGGACACACGGGAGTTCAGGAGACCTGGGGAATCACGCATGTGGTTTCAGCTTTGATGAGGGCATGCTTCCTTGAAGTGACAGAACAGGCAACATTCATCTCTGAGACCTGTCAGTCAAAGGTGTGGAAGTGCCGTGTCACCCTTACGTGGAGACCAGAGCTCTGTGTGTCCCAGGCTGTGGCTGGAAGAGAAGTCTTGAAACACCACACTTAGCAGAGCTGGTTCAGGCTGGTGAAAGGCTCCACCAGATTCTGTTTTCAGAGAAAACCTGTCATCGTAAGATGCCAATCAGAGGCAGCAGGCATCCAAGCACCCCAAGATGGGAAACTCCCATCTACTTAGTACTCTGCTCATGGTCTCATTGGAGATCCATTTCCAAGGACCACTGTGCCTTGGGGCATCGGTTCATACTTTGGATGTCTTAGATGTACATAATAAAAGAAGTTAATATCAAGATAAGTTGTTTGCTGGAAGAAAGGAAGAAAAAAGAGAGAAAGGAAAGAAAGAGCGAGCAAAAAGCAGAAGCCTTCTGGATCTAGCCACCACTTGGCTGAACGGGAGGCACAGGTTCACATTACACTCCTCTGGAATGATAATCACGCCCTTCCTCGAGCCTGACACACTACTGGGGGGATTATCTTTGCATGGCAGCCTAGATCCCTCTCGCTGATAAAGCTGCTGTATCTGAGAAGTATTTGGCAGAACTGTTGCCATATACACAAACAGAGGAGCTGACTCCCCTAACCTCAGCGGCTTGGTATGGGGAGTAGACTGTATCAGCTTTTGTGCCCTCCAGCTCAACTCTACGGATCACCTATACTAGTAGAACAAAACACACAATTTCCTTGAGGAGCTTTGAGGTGGTTTTATTAATTGTCTTCCAAACTTCTTGAGGTAACATTTTTAAGGTAACAAGCTTTTTCTTCTTCCATTGCTTTCCCACCCACATCCACTTCTGAATTCAGAGCTGCCTTCCATCCCCTTGTGAGCTAAGAAGTCATTAAAAAAATTCCTTTTTTTCCTTTTCTTTCCAAAACCAAGAGATCCAGCTTCTTCTGCCCTGGCATGGTCAACTGCACTTCTTGCTCCTTTTCTCTGTACTTTGTATGATGAGTTACCTCACATATCATCCTTTTTCCAAATATATTTTCTGTTTAACATTCCTTCTCACCTAACAGAGATACACTGTCTGCTGGAAGAGTCAAACCTGTAACTCAGTAAGTACTACAGGAGAAGGTCTTCCCCTTGAGACATTTCATCCTGGGCTTATAATAATTGAACAATTACATCAAAGAGTTCAATCTCTGCATGATGACACTGATTTCAGATGCTTATTTGAATGTAGTAGTTGTATCTCCACAAGTAGTGATTACATTACATCTCAAGCATCAGGGAAATTATGCGTGCCCATGTCTACCTGGCTGGCCAGTCCAAGTTTGCACGTGACAAGCTTGGAAAGAATTTCTTCAAGTAATGCGTGGGCTTTTTGTCATTTAAGACTATGAAGAATCAGAAGAAATTATCAAGAAGACGTAGTTTACTGGAACTGTCCTTATCTCTGAAAGAAAGAACTCTCTTTCTGGGCAAATAACACATATAGACAGATTTGCTAAATAATGCTTTTCTTTCCAAGGATCCATAAATCTCAGATCACTCTTCAGAGTAATAAATGTTGCAATAATGCTGTTCTTGGTTACAGGCAGGACTATAACAGCTCTGACTGGTAGTGATTCCATAATCGTGTTTGATTACAGACATGCTCCTACTGTACTGATGCAAAGGGGTTATTTGTTGCTTCTATCAGCCTCCTGGATTCCACTGGAGACCAGGAGCCCGCCGTGCCAGCATACACAGCTTACTCAGCTGCCTTCCTCAGAGCTTTGTCACAAAAGCATAGCATTTAATAGCAGGACCTGTGATAGTCAGGCATGCAAAACCTTTTAAGAAACTGTAATTAAAACACTATGTAACTATTTCAGTGGTGGCCACTTTCTAACAGGATCCTGAATTTCAGCAATTCTTGAGGGCTTGATCTTGGAAATAAAGTTTTACTTCACAATGCAGAAGCCAAAGTTACTCATTTATTTACTATATTGCCATTACAGCAATAACGAAAATGACAATGAAAATTAGAGAAAAACTATATTCGTAACATTGTCCATACTTTCTACTACTACAGAACTTAAAAAAAGAAAAGCTCCATTAAGCCAAGCAGCCCTCCCTTGGTCAATGAAAAACAATAACAACAAAAAATCATGCTTTACAATTTATACTCCAGTGCTTTATTTATTCGGTATTAAATGACTCATGGAATAAAGTTTCCACCTCTCCCCGTGGGAGATTATCCCAGCTGCTGAGACCTACTAGCATTTCCCTTTCCTTTGTCTCTTTTTTAATGATGCCTGAGTTTTGCATTCTATTTTAGTTTGGGGTGTAAAAGCTACAAAGGAAATTCATATCCCCAAACCTGCTTTTAAACACAATTAAGGCTGCGACTTGAACCCACAAATCCAAGGAAACATGCAGTTAAAGCAGAAATGCGTCATATATTTCACTTAAATACCATGCCACCTCAACGGTACACTTTTAAGCCAACTGCACGCTTCCTTGTTTATACAGGTTTGTTCCTCAGTGTTATGTAAATGCACTTTTATTGTATGTAAATTAGTATTAGGCAAACTGTTAAAGCCTGTTTTATAGCTGTCACACCAACAAACTACATTTACAAGTAAATATTTGTTCTACAGGGGAATATATTACCTGCCTGGAAATAATAACTACTTCCAGCATTTCGTCTCAGTGCTATGACTCCGCTCTGGCCCCATAACCTGTCGCATGCACAGAATCTCTCAAAATGGAACGTCCACATCAAGAGTACATTGCTTACGGAGTAGCAAACCCTAAAGTTCTTTAAACAATGTGGCTCTCTAATACATTTTATTCTTATTCTTCTTACCAGGCTGCAAAATCTATTTAACAAGAGAATATTCTCCTGCTTTGAAGATGTAGAGACAGCATGTTTACTTCTCAGTAGTGGCTGCGGAGTCCACTGCATCACTCAACAGCATCCCATTTGGCTGGTAAAGGAATAGTGACAAGTTCCAAACAAATTTCGATGCTGTTTGTTATGCCTAGGAAGAAAGATGGTGGTGAACAAGGCTCTATTTGTGTGAAAAAGTAAAGTGGGATAGAGAGGTAGAAGAAATCCAGAGAAGGACTCTCTGAAACAGAGGTTGGAGTTTCCAAACGCTCAGAGTTGCTTTGTAAATCAGTATTGTCAAAATGTACACCTATTAACACCAGCACAAACCTGACAGCTAGGGCACTGATGTGGTAGGGGCATTCATGGCTAATGCAGTTCAAAAACAACAACAAAAAACCAGATACAGACCAAATCAAGAAATCTTAATGGAAAGACTTCAGGGACTCTACTATCAGACGCAGGGACTCTACTATCAGACACTTACAACTGTTTTAATGGATCATAATGGCTTCAAATCTACCTCGTTAAGGGGACACTGCTCACTTTAAAAGTAAAATGCCACATAAATCAAAGAGCTATACCGCACATTTGTGCTTTCCTGATATCCTTAGCAAGGTAACTGCTCACATGAAATGGTGCCTTTCCTCTCATTTATTGTATTTGGTATGATGAGTAATAAACAGAACAATATCAATATACTCAAATGGCTACTGGTATTTGCTTACTGTTTCTATCTTTTCCATTCAAGGCACTGTTGCTTCACACACATAGAGTACCCGAGCTACCCTGAAAACATAATATGTTTCCTCACAAATGGTTTTATGATGTAGCATTAGGGTGTTTTATAAATAAGAATTATTTTTATGATGTCCTTGCAAAATGAAGTGTTGCATAATTAAGCTGTTATTATTGATAATTTACAAAAAAGACATTGGCAATAGAAATTAATGTAAAAAATGCTAGAAATATCCATTACTTTTTGACACCTCAGGTTATCAGAATACTTGGCTTTTTACACTGTTTCATTAATTTAATGCACCATATCAATCAGCTTCACTTTGGTGTTCCATAACCCCACAAATTTGGCCTCATGTGCTCTCATACCGATTGCCTAGAAATGGAATAAAAGGAAAAGAAACCTGCAAAAGCCCTCAGATGCTCCTGTGAAAGGATGTGGGCTTAGTCCCTGCTGTGACAATTGGAATTTTTTTCCCAGACGATGAACTGAGGAAAAGGGATGGAGATGGTGATCGAGTCAAGTGACCAAACTTGAAACAGTAACATAGAGCAGGGTTGCAGGCAGGAGAAAACTCAGCTTCTCACAGGGCACAGTCTGACATGGTTGACTTGGTAGATGAAGGAAAGTGTTGAATGGAATTACCTGTACCAATGGATAGAAAGAAAAACTTCAGACTGAATGAGGAGCCTGGAAAGAAGGTTCGGTGATTTTAGCTGTGAGTTGAATGTTCACCTTTATGTTAAACCAGATGCCTAAGGAATACATAATGCAAAAGTCCCAAGGGGTTTGCCTATTTTCCTGAAGAGAAGACAATGTAGCAGCAGGTCTAATTCCAGAGGAGATAAGATTTCGTTATAACAAAGGTAACGGTTAATGGGCAGGTTCTGGTTTAAGTGAGTTATTCAGTATCACAAAAAAGCTTCTGACAGACAGTGAAAAAAAGACAATTATCCAAAATGATATTCAATTTTCTTAAGGGAAAATCTTACAGTTCTTATTCTGTAGTTTCCTGTCTTGTCCATTATGCAGTCCTTACTGACAATGACAATCCTATGCACTGAATGAAATGTGGTAACAAGTGGCATTTGACTAAAAAGACAGCACTATAATACCTTTTTGCTGCAATTCAATGCTAAACTTGATTTTGAAATATTCTAGTTTATGAATATTCATAAATACTAATTTGACCTACTGTAAATACTGTTTGACTCTATAGCTCTAACATTCTTTTAGTGCTTTTATGTAGTACCTTTTCCTCATTTCCAGGAAAACATGGACACGAGGGAAGGAAGTCTAACACTTGACCACTTGTTTGGCCCTAAATCGGATGATCAGCAATGCAGCACAAGTTTCTGCTGGTGACCTACTGGAATGCATGAGTCTATGGCTGCAGTGCGGGAGAGAGAAGGTAAGTCCTCAGCAGTGCGTTTCCTTCTGGAAGACAACTCGAGCGTGTAGAGACTTGAAAGTCATCGTGAGCTGGAAGTGCTGTGAGTAGCACTGAATGGGGAGACAGAAGCTTTGCCTGCCTCTACCTGCCCCATTTTGGCTCCCACTCTCCTTTATTCTCTGTGCCTGAATCCTGACCCTCCTACCCCATTCCCAAATGCTTTCCTTCTTTTATATATATATATTTTTTTTAATGTCTTGTCCCATTTCTCACTCCTTTGCATTTCACTCAGACTTCTCAACTCAAACCTTCTCTGGTGGGCGTCAACAAAACCAGCAGTGGGGATAATGACTTTGTACCAGCAGCCCTGGAGAATTCAAGGGCACAACTGGAAGATAAATCCTGAGAAGCCTATAGACAGAGAGTGCTCTGATCTGAGGAGATCGTATCTGTGCATTGAACACTTTGGAGCTGTGAGAGGATGGAGCCTGCTTGACAAAGGCAGTGTCCAGCTGTCAAAAATACTTGTAGTAAAAAATTCCGTTTTTTTTTTCTCCCCATGACTGACTTGTTCTACTAGAACTTTTTTTTAAGGCAAACCAGGCCAAAACCAAAACCAACCCCTCCCAGCTTGAGACAGAGACTTTCTAGGAAAATTTGCCACTCCTGCTTCGTTCAGCAGAGCTACTGGGTGGTAGAAAGCTGCATTTCACCCAGGGGCCCTATCTACAGGTGGCACTCCTGTTCCTGCCTAGGGATGCTGCAAGTACACAAGCTTATTTTAGACACAGCTTTATAATTTGAGAAATTCACCTTGGGTTGTTTGGGACAGTTCTAGTCTTTGGCCACAGCTAAGGCTTTCTGGTTGTCTCTTCCAGAATACTACTGGGACGTAAGTACTTCATCTTGTTATTTCTCTCTTCCCGAATGTAACATTTAAATTGCGTACTCATTACAAAGAAGTGAAATACAGGGAATGGATCAGAAGAGATGCAAAGATAAATGCACCCTTTCTCAATGCTATTTTGCATTAGGCACTGTCTGAAAACCTCGGAGACAGTCACAAAGGACTTGGTTCTAAGTAGAATGGGCAAAGGGCAGCAAAAAAAACATAGAGAGGTAAGAGAGAGATAAAATTAATGGAACAAGCAGGTAGGTACACTGGGAGTACAGTATTGATGGCCTTACGCCGAGGTAGGCGTCTAGAAACAAAAGATACTGCCAGATTTGAAGAGTTTCTCCTCTGTAAAACCTTCAAGCAGGAACAAACTAAGGATTAGGATTGCACTGTGTCTAGTGACTGCCTAAGCCTTCTCGGTTTCCATGGCTCATGGCACTCAAGTAAACCTGCTTCTGCCCTCGAGAAATGAACCCATTAGCAACGGATAACAGTAGGAGAGACGTTGTGCGTAGCTTTGCTCCACAGTTGCCTGTCATTGTCCCATTCCTTGAGTTTACTCCCTTGCTCCCGCGCTCTTGCTGTGATGTACAATTTCCACTGCTTTCAGGATACCTCTCTGAAGCTGTGCTAAGGACGCCCGTGTCTCACAAAAGGATTTAAGTTTCAGAAAGTCCTGTTACCTCCAGTGTAAGCTCCCTTAAGCACACGCCATCTGACAACATAGCTTCTTAAAATGGAAATGAGAACTAACAAACGCCTCTCATGTGGCTTTTGAAAAGTTGTCTCAAGATATTTAAGCTAAACATGGAAAGATGTTTTTGAAAGATAGGAAGATTCTGACAGGAGCTCAGTTTTTGCTTTACTTTGCCTGTTATATCTTCTGCTGAATATTACAGGGCAATGGTATTCCCTGAGGGAAGTACTCTGAAACCTACACTAAAAACATAATGAAAAATTCAGCACTTGGTATACCACTTTAAAATAAGGAAGAACACTTTCTTCATCGCTTCCGAAAGGAATGTGACACTATGTTTCCTGGGCACATGGCGCAGTGTTGTTATACTACATTCGCTGATTTTAGTTAAGACAGGCATGAAGATGGAAACAACTTCTGGGGAGCAGTCTGATGTGTCTGGTAACACTTTGACTGGAAGCGGCCCCAGTGGACCTTTTCTTCTATTGCTTGCTTTGAAGGCTACGCAGGCGACATGCCGGTGCAGTTCAGACCATAAGGTTGTGGCACGGTCCTCAGTTTGGTTGGAAAGGAAGACTTGCTACTGATATATTTTACACTGCCATGTCCTACGGTTTGGGGATGCTGTTTTTGTACTGGGGCTTGTGGGCTTTTCTTTCTGTCATGGGGTTACCTTGTCTTTATGGATCTATTCCTCCTATTCAATTATCTCACTTGTTTTGATGGGGAAGAACATGATGGAATTGTTTGCAGGGAATGTAGAACAGTGTCTAAACAGCTAAATTTGAGAGTTAGACTTGTTTATCTCTACTTTAATCTGATATAACTCTGAGCACTGGCAAGAGCTGCAACGTATCAGCTGTTGTCCTGGCCAAAGATGCACCTTCTGTCTCGGCTGACACCAAATGATTTTTGGTCTCTAAGACATTACTGTATCAGCAATGTTATCTGACAAAGTTACTGATTGTAGGAAAATGTGCTTGCTGTTTAAAACACTACTGATATTAGTGTGGGCAGACTACTTCTACAGGTGAATGCTTTCCAGCCATTTTGACCCCTGTGCAGTGAAGCAGAAAAAAACAAACTAGATAGATAGAATTTATAAGCTGTGATTAAGCACAGTACAAAATCCTTGGGGGAAAAGTCTCTACACCACAGTTACACAAACAAATGTGGCTCATGTTAGCAGAGAAAAAAAAAGACTGGACCAGTGGAAAAATACATGGTTGCTGATTTTTCTTAAAATTAACTCATACAAGTGGCTCTGTTGCCCAAGCACACGTTCATGTGGATATGCGGTGTATTATTCCAGCCCATTCTGTAACATAACCGCAGCGACTGCATCACATGGTGCTAGTGCAAACAAAGTCTCGTTAACAGCCCATGAACAGATGCATTTTCCTAGAATACAGTTTCTCACTGGGACTATCAACTCGTTCCTGGGCTACCAAGGGATAAGGATAGGTATGGACAGCTTTGGAGTAAGTGTAGTAACCTGCAGTGCGCTACAAGACAATTAGGAGTGTTTATCATATAACCAAAAAGAGTAGAAGGGATATAGTTAATTCTGTGACACTTTTGCTTGATTACTGATTGACTTGAAGGCAGTATCTTGTACAGAATGTAACTTGTTAAACACCAACCATTCTACTTTGATATTCTATGTCCTTTTTGTTCTCTTCCAGCCTGCACTTTGCATCTGAGAGGCCATCACGCTGAGCTGGCTTTCTCCACGAAGCAGGACTCACTGCATTTTTCCTTCACCTCCATTAGCATCCTATTCGATCCGATCTAACATAAACACCGTGCTCTTGATGGACTCAGCTCAACTTGTCTTTCTGATCTCACAGCCGTTTATTTTCTTAGCTACTCATCTGAATTTTCTTTCTGTCCCATTGTCTCCTGTTGTCAACTCATTTAGTGGGAACTCTTTCTCCTAGAACAAAAGCACTTTTCTTAGCACCTCTGCAAAACTTTTTATTTCCCTCTTGACATTCTCTGAAAAGCGTTGTTGGGTGTATGTTAGGAAAAAATTCATGTACATTCCACACACGCTTAATAAAACTACACTTAACTAACGAATCTGAAGAACATCTTGATCTTTGAGCAAAAGGGACATGATTGTAAAGGCCTGACAGTCACCCGTGACGGGCGCAAGGAAGCTCCGTTGCAGGTAACTCTGGCTCTGCTCCCCAGCCTTCCCCGCACGGCAGCTGGTCAGAGGGGGGGCCTTTGGGACGAGGGTAGCACAGGCCCGGCCCGCAGTACCTGCTCCCGCACCTGAGCCCCAA
>Ga0181612_174613_pt1 | contig 20548 bp, 4 predicted proteins | sample HoacroProtozoa21_FD_119630 | JGI IMG/M metagenome (GOLD analysis project Ga0181612, IMG submission 119630) | Hoatzin crop microbial communities from Cojedes, Venezuel. Combined Assembly of Gp0051906, Gp0051904, Gp0051908
AGGGGTTGGAAGGGACCTCTGTGGGTCATCTAGTCCAACCCCCCCGCCGAAGCAGGGTAATCAGAAACAAGCACTAGCTCCTGCAACAACAATGATTTTGCTCCTTAGCTTTATCAGGGCTCTTTCTCTTCTTTAGCTGCAGGGACCTCAAAGCCTGGGAAGGTACAGTTTGCAGGTAGACCTCTGGACGAGGTCAGATCCTGTTGCCCACCAGCCTGTGGCCAGCGCTGCTGGGCGCTGCTGAGCACTGGAGCCTCTGTGCATGGTACTGGTCTGCTTCTGAGAAGCTGAGCACTTAATGGCTTCTATCCACAACGCACAGGTGGCTGCACATAAAGATGCCCCACCACACATGGCTCTGCTGAAGACATCTGGTGACCTCTCGATTTTCAAGCACCCAGAAATACCAGGTCAAGTGTTGCTTGGTGGGGAGGCCGTTTGACACACCTCCAGCAGGCACAGTCTCCCACATCACAAATTCTCCACAGGAGAAATCAGGTATATGCCCTCTTTTGCTGGTGCGCAGGCAGGTGATCCGCAGCCTCCCCGCCTTCTCCATGGCACCTGACAGCCCTGGCTTATGCTGCAGAGCAGTAAAACAAGGCCCCAGGAAGCACAAAGATGGCTTCAAGCCAAAGTTGTACGTCCCATTCTCGAGCTAGGCTGTGAATTCTCTGGCAGCAGCAGGGCTTGAGACTAATAGTTATAGGGTGCTGGAACCATGTGTGATAAGAGATCGTGGAATGGCTTTATTGTAAGACTAAAACTTCAACAGTCAATAACATGGGCATCAATTTAAATCGTTAGGAGACTTGTCCCTATAGTGAGTTTTGGACTGAGACTTATGGAGGCAAGGAATAAGTTTATCTTTACTTGCTAAATATTTAGTTCACATTTTCAGTGAGGGAGATGGAATAGAATTAGCTATGGACATCCCTTCACAAGAGAAGTCAAAGTCTGCACTTTGGAAATCCACACCAGGATCCTTGGCAGCTCCCGAACCCCTTTCATGAGTTGTTGTACAAAGACAGAGAGGCCAGGACACAAACTGGATCTAGATCCTAGAGGATGGGTGAGATGTATCTTCAGTGGTAATCTCACCATGATCACGAGACCAGAATCAGGCTTATGTTTTTAACGCTTTTTTTATAGTACCAGCTTTTTTTCACTTCCTGCATTTTCTTTTCTCCATGAACTGGTGTTACTAGTAGTTTCTCTCCTATCCTGCTGGTATTTTAAGACCTGTATAATTAGAGCAATATTTTTAATGTAATTTTCTAGTAAGCCAACTGTTTGAGGCTGGTTATTTTAGTGAAAAAATGGGCTGAATTCTTACTCTACTGTGTCTTTTTAAAGCTCTATTTAGAGCTTTACACATACAGAGCCTTTCGTACTGCTTTCCAAAATTCCTTCTTCCTTAGAAATTTATTTTAATTTTGTGTTCATGGGTTTTGAATGATATTGCGTACCATACTACTGAGGTTCAGAATTACATGCGGAAAATCCTTTATTTAGTTTCCCATAAATGTTCTTTTAAGCCAACTCCTCCAAACCTTTTACAGGCTTTCTGTTTTCAACGTGCAGATAAAATTTAAAAAATATATTTTGATGTTGCTTGTTCTTTTTTAAAATACAGATAGTTATTTCCTTTTCTACTTCCTTTTGATATGGCATCTGCTGCTAATGATACAAAAATAACCAAGCCAAACTACCAGCCCTTCCCTCCCCATGTGCACCTCCTCTCCCCAGCTTCATGGGGTTGCTGTTCTGTGCAGGATGCCTGTTTGGCTCCGGTGACACCTCAAACCCGAGCACTCACGTCCGCTAATTTACTTTTTGCTCTTCTGCTTCTCAGTAAAACATTGCTGACACATTTGACTACTTCTTTTCAAGGATTTTATATGTTGTTTACTTCCCAGTGGCATTCTTCAGCAAGGCTGGCTATTTTCAGCACTAGATCCAGACACACTGTAGTTGTATTGAAGGTTGCTGCTGTATTAGGCTCCTCTTAGGTTTAGAAATCTGACCTGAAATTAAAATAGAATTACTGTTTGGTTAGCAACTTCAGTCCTGCCATATCCTTGCATGAGGACATTTTATATTCATCTCAACTTCAGAACAGAAAAGGATTGTTTTTATTTTGAATCCACCTTGAAGTAAAAATCAGAAGCATGAAAGATTCTGTGAAAGCCTAAGTCTATCTGAATCTTTAAATAAAATTGTATTGAAAACTTTTTTTGTCTCACATGTTTTTAACTACATGTTTGAGAAATATGTTTTTTAAATACTTTAACGTCTCCATACCTCTTTAAATTTCAGACTAAATAATATGTTCCTACATTTTCTTTTAAATATGAGACAGTAAAAAATTGTTCAGTTTGCATTAATTTCAAGAGTTTTACAGGTACATTTTCGTCTTTCCGTTCTCTGTACTCCAAAAATTTTAGTCTTTTCCCACATTCTGTAAAATAAATATCTTGTGATTTAGGTATTAAGATCTAGCATGAGTGGATATGACACAGAACAATGTGAACGGTGCTGTGGGTTATACAAACATACAGACACAACTTCTGCCAAATATTAGTGTGTGAATTAAAACCACGACAAGCTATAACAACCTCACCCATTATGAAGAGATAGAAGCTCCTGGCTGTCGTCCTGAACCTATTTCAGACCAGATCAAAGCACCTGCTGTTCCACAGTGAAATGTGGGCTTCTGAAAGCATAACTCTCAGGGCATATAGCTGCACAGGAGCACTTGAAATAGGTCTGGACTGGGACCATGGGACCACGAAGCCCTGTCCCTTGGGAAATGTGTTGCCTAGTCCCCTTCACAAAAATATATCCATGTTTCCATACTGAGACCTTCTTAGTTTCTTGTGCCTAGTACTTGCACTGAAAAATTACAGGATATACTTTTCTAACCCTTACAGATCTTCTTTTGAGTTTCCACAACAAATGTTTTTGTGAACTCTTTCTATTAATGCATTAACAAAGTCTTGTTGCTTAATACCTTTGCCTTCTCAGTATTTACCCCTTTGCTACACTACGAGAGGGCATTTATTTCTCCTCTCAGACTATTTTTCTTGGCTGAAAATAGAAACACTCAATTTTCCCCCTTGGTTAATACAGATTCTTCCTCCTGCCAGTCTTCTTGTAGTCCTCTTCTGCACCTGTTCCAGTTTGAGTTAATCTTTCTTGAGCATAATATACAAATGTTCCAGAGGAGTTCTTACTAGTGCCTGGTGCCATGACATGAATATTTCTCAGAAGTCTTTCATTAGTGGGAATACCTTCTCTGACGCATTACTGCAGACGTCTGTTTGCCTTGTTGCCATGGCCATCTCACACTGGTGGCTTGGAAATGTTTTCTGCCAAAACCAAACTCATATTTTTCTTGTTTGCTTGTTTCTTCCAATTTCTGAGCCCTCATTTTGTGGCAGAAACTCCTTCTAGTCCCTAATTGTATAACCTGGCACTTTATAATTTTGAATTTCATCCCTTATCTATTATTCTGATCCTCTCGGCCACCCGTTTCTTTCAAACCTCCTCTGTGTTGGTGATGTCTCCCAACTTCCTAACTGCCACAGATTTAATTTAACTTTGACTTTTTGTGCCTTGGTCTGTAATAACATGACTGAGTAAGTCTGATCACACAACCGGTCCTTTCCAAATCCCCAGCGACGTCTGCCAGCTCTGCGCAGCCCAGCTCGCGGGGCCCCGCTTGGCACCGAGCCCCTTTCCCACCACCCAGCTCTTGTACTCATCTCCTCCTCTCCAGTTTAATTAATAAATTTCCCATGTGGCCACACAACAAATGCTTTAATGAAGTCCAGATAGATTAGATAACTGATTTTTAGACAAGGGAAATATAGTAATTTTGTCAAAGACAGTTATTGTCAGGTGATTCTGGAATTTTTATACCATGTTCCATTTATCTGTATTTATTCTTTCATTTCAGTTTTGTTCTAAGTCTATGGTGAAAACTTTTTGAAGACGCCTGGGCCTGTAGTTTCCCTGACACTACATGTATTCTTTTTCCTAAATGTAGATACTACTTTTCCTACTCTTCTGATACTGTTTCAGAAGTATCAGGACCAATTTGATAGATTCAAATAGCAAAGATTTTAAACAAATATGTGATTTCCTCTGTTGAGTCTCTCAGTATTTTGGCTTGGACATTATCTGCTCCTCTTAATTGGAGCACATTTAAACACTGAGTTCTGCTCCTAAACTGGATGAAATGATATCATTTTCTAACTCTGTCCTTACTAGTTATGCCATGTAAGATCTCTGTTCCTGTAAGATTCTGCCCTGCTACTAGCACTGTGGTAGAAAAGTTTACAGGTCTTTTGATTGTGGGGCTATATACAGAGTATCTGAAATCTTGCTCAAACCTTGCTTCTAAAAAATTTGCTATTTAACTTAAAAAGAATAATTCCAAAGCTTTGACATGTCTTATTCTATCCCAACCCTTTCTGGAGTCAAAACGATATTATTTATTGGCTAATGATTTTTTTTCTGATCACTTATACACTGTCTGTCTACTCCTCACATCTTTAGGGCTCAAGCACGACTTTTTTTCTCTGTTTGGTATGCCAAGTTCACATAATTTTGCGACTTCTCAACTCCTTCACATAATGTCCATCAACTTTTCAGTCTTCTCAGTCCTATTAACTAGTTCCTGAACTTCCTATTTGTTCTTTCTAAATGCAAAATTATAGTGATAACCTGTTTTCATTCCTGCTTCCTTTTAATCACTCAGTCAAAATGAACGATAAGCTGGTAGAAATTCTTAAGTTCCTGATGTACTTTATGAAGATGTGCCCCACTCAGCTGAAGGAGAAAAAGCAGCTGAGCTTTTGCAGGTATCCAGGTGCTTATGTTGGAGGGGAACTGCATCAGCTGATATAACAGATTTTTCTAGCTTGCATTGTGGTCAGAATGCCTAGATTACTTAAAAATAAAACTAAATGTTTTTAAAGAGAACACAAATTTTGTGTTCTCTCTTTGCCACTACACAGTGCAGACACATTTGGACCACCCTCCACAACACATTGAGACAATTAATTTAGAAAACAAATACTTAGTTAATATTATAATTAAAAAATCTACTCATGGAATTCTGATAGTGAGCTAGGAAATTTGCAGAGAAATATGAAGAAAAAATAGTCAGTACAAAACCTACTAACTAGACAAACACCTTCTAATTGATACTGTTTGATGAAGGGGCTATTTTTTATTGGCTTTTGGGAAGTATTTCAGTCTTCAGAATGTACATGTATGTTTGAGACTGTTCTGTAGTTGTCTGTACCCGTAGTCTCAACATCTTCATATCACTTCTTAAACTGAAGTAGTGTTGTTAAATGACTATTGTTTATGGTCCTTGTGATCCTCAAAGACTGCAGTATCAATATCCTCAACTTGGGTTAATTTTAGATTTCCCACTAAAATAATTATATAAGGATAGATATTTCTGATGTAAAAATAAAAGAAGGAAAATAGCTGTTACACTGACTTTCCTTGTACTCAGGTATTTGTAGGACAGGTGTGCACAAATAATGGGCTATAAACCAGCAATCTTTATAAAATTCAATGCAACATGCAAGAAGTTATGTTTCAAACCCTGCAGTGTGGTTCCAGGCTGCGAGGCTGTATGATCATTGGTGTTTATTACCTATGCTGCGGTTGTGAAAAGAAACTTGCTGACCAGGACTCTAGATGCTACTAGTACAAGAGTTAAGGACAAATTCGACTCTAATCACAACAAAAATAAAATTGAGGGGCTCAGGTCACACATTCTGTGTTACAGCCCCAGCCACTATAACTCAACAGCTACATTCCAGCTTGAATTTAGAGTTGCAAGGTGAGATTCACTTAGCTAATTTCAGCTATCATCTAAAACATATGGTTCCAGCCTAAGGCTGTACTGTCACTGTAGGGTTGTTTTGTGGTCCATCTGTTCCAGAGGCAGAGAAGCTCCTTCAAAAGATATGTCACTCTATCTCACTCGTGATGTCCATGACAGAGGGAATGAATCTCCTTTCGGAAGTGTTAATCTCTCACTGCTGATGATATGGATGATGTACACGAATGCCTGAACATAGGTTCTTAGAAAGCTAAGGCTAGATCAAGCAAACCCCATCCTGGCACACGCCTGTAGGCATCCAGCTTGAAGCAGCTTTATACTTGTTCATTTAAAGATTCAGAAAACAGGTGCTCCTCCATAGTATCCTCATTCAAAGACTCTGTCTGTATTTTACGTTGAAAAGTTCTTAATCAAAACCAGAAATAATCACTGGGTAGGGAACACAGGGAACAGGAGACAGAATTCAGTTTCTCTTTTCTCCAAGGAATGAAGAGTAAGCTAAAGAGTAAGGATTCTGCTTGTACATCCAAATTCAAGAGCAGTAGGCAAATCTGCCCTCCAGTTTCTCCTCAGATGGTCTGCATCCTGGTAATCTGGGTATTTTCTGGATACGTGTGCAGTGGGGTTTTGAATCTGATCAGGGTGTGATAGGAGCTGAAAGTGCCACTGTATCTTGGATGCAAAGTCTGGCTGCCAGTAGACTATTTTGTTAGATGGGGGGATGAACATCTCTCCTTCTGGGAATGCTTCTTGAAAGAAAAAATGTGTCAAACTCCATTCCTTTAAGTAGTAGATGAGGGCCCCTTCTAGCAGCAAAGGATGCCATCCTTGTGTCCCGAGAGTGGCATCCACATGGCTGAACACTGCAGGTAGCCCGCTACATTCAAAGAAAAGTTTCGAGATGCTCTTTTTTTTCCCACTGGATAGCAATAGAAGGTTCCCTGCTGTGCCCATGTGGTTTTGGGATCATTATTTTGGGGTGACTGACTCAGCTCATGTGTTATACATGTCTTGGCTCCTAATTCAGAGCTTTTGCAGACACCCTATTAGCACCTAAATGCTTTAATGCATCTGTCTCATGGCTAAGGCCCAATCTACGCAGTGTCAAGGCTTACGGGAGCTGGTGGGTGAAAAAGGTACGAAAGGGCAGAAGAAAATTGGGAACAAGATGTACCACTAAGACAAGCATTTGAAGAGAAAAAAAAAAAAAAAAAATAAAAAGGAGTAATTATTTACCTTAAACCCCCTAAAGATCTACTGAAAATAATGGCCTGGCTCTGCCAGCCTTTTCAGGATGAAGTGCAGATTAACTGCTGGCAGGGGAAAGTACAACTTAGTGTGAGTAAGAGAGTGAGAAACGTGCGGAGGCTATGCATGTACTAGAATTCAAGAGTGACATGGCATTCATGTGAATAACAAGAATATTCAGCATTATTGCAATTAATGGTGAAAAAGAACTGTTGAGAGAGCGACAAATCTTGTGCTTCAAGGACAGCTTCTAACAACAAAAGGCCAAGAGGAAATTTAACAGGGCAGTGAAAATTACTCCAAGTATTTTCCTACAAGAACCTTACATCTTCCCCTGAAGTATCTGATGGTGGCCAGTGTCAGAGATCAGATGCTAGACTGGTGGGATCTTCTGTCTACTTTAGTCTGGCAATACCTGTAAAGGCTGGATTTTAAAAAGTTGGTGACAGTCGATGTCTAGGTTCTTTTAACAGAGTATAAATTTAGCATCCTCCTTCTGAATTAAGCATTTAGGTGGCAGAGTTAATGTTATATCAGTTCAAATGAAAGACTCCAGGAGAAAATAGAAGGGGAAAAGATTAATATTTGAAAATTAGAAAGTAATTTTCAGTAACAGAGGTGGACGGCTGGTTGAAAAACGCATAAATTAAGACCTACAGAAAAAAAAAATTGAGAAGTCATTAGAAGTGATACAATAATTTGCATTTTACATAAGTGACATTCTTTTTACATTTTTTTTTCCCTTTTACCCTAAAGGTTACCCCCCTATAAGCACGCAATTCAAACTGCTATCGCTTTGCATTGATATTGACGAGGACAGCAGCACTCAGCATCTCTCCGTAGGTGTCTGTCGTGTTGGACCTGGCCTTTCTTTTCACAGCCAGCAAAGAAACAGCAAAAATTGCACCGGCTGCAGGGGAGCAGAATTCATTCCTGCCGGCCAGGCATAGCTTAGCAACAAGATTTAGACTGTGTACGCACATGTCTTTTTCCAGTAATCTCTGTATACATAAAAATATTTGAAAAATATAAGAAAGAGAGAGGCCCAGTCTCCCGAACACATACATCCTTCCAGACCCTTGTCTGACCCCAAAGTTACGCTCTCCTGTCACTGACCCATCTAATCACCTTTGTGCTGCTTTCTCAGGAAAGGCCTGAGAAAACCCATCAGCTTTGCAATGTAATCTGAAGGTCAACAGATTTTCATTTTCTTGGCCAATTCTTTGTTTGACCATGACTTAATATCAGGTCACTCAAAAAAAGCTACATTTTATAAAGCTGTTATTTTCAGAATTTCAAACAGCATTCAACATTTTGTGTAATTAACTAGTGGTCTTTATAACTGAGTCTAAGAAGAATTAGAACAATAATTTTTGCAGAATAACACAGGAAGTTTCTTTTGGTTTAACAGCAAAGAAGAAATATTGGCAACGTCTGACGAGGACACATGGAATAATTCAAGGACTTCAGGTACAACACCCGGTTTAATTAGTTCTTCCTTACTGCACATGTTAATTAAAAAATAGTCTAACAAACAACCTCACGGAAATTATTCAAGTATGTTTTTGTTAACTCTTCAGACACAAACATCCCAGAGATTGTTTATTCACAAGCAGAAGACAAAGACACCAAACCAGCTAATGAAAATATAAAAGATAAAAATACAGAATACAACCAGAGTGATCATGAAGATGATGAAAAAGAATTAGAGTTGCTGGTAAGTCCTATACAATCATATCTACAGTATTAAATGATATTAATCCATTTACGTTTCAAAGCTGGTGAAATGCCCCTTTTAAACAGAGCTGACTGATGTACTAATTTACAAATGTGAAGCCTTGGCCTGTACTTTGATTGAATCACTAACTGACTCAACAATAGGAGGTGCTTTGATTTCAGTATAGTGCATCAAGTTTTTCTGGTCTTAAATGAATGACTTCTCCCTTTTACTTCTTTACCAGAGGCCCTGAATGACAGTTTGAAGGAATTAAAAGAGTAGCATTTCAAAATCTCCCCTCTTAGTCTGTAGGATGGCAATATTTTTAAATAAATGTTTCATATTTGGTAAAATTTTTATATTTATGGTACTGTTTGCTTTTGGCATTTTTCAAAGGATAACTATGCAACATGCTATATGAGCAAAATAAATATATAAATATTTATATTAGCAGATTTTTCTATATCAGTATTTGACATTAAATTTGTTATAATAGATTTCACACTCAGTGAACATTCAATCTATTTGGATTTGTGTGTGTGGTTTGGCTTGCATTTTTCAGTATGAAAGAAAAAATGGCAATAAATGAGACACGTACAGCAATCTATTATTCTCAGTGTCTATTCTCAGCTCATATCATTTGGGTGCATAGATTCATAATCATAGATTATAATAGCTATCACCTGTGAAAATGTGAATGCTGAATCAGACCAGAGAGGAAGATGAGAACCTTTCTTTTTTTTTCCTTATTGGTAGAGAGACAATAAATTCCTCTTATTTGAATATAAATTTTTCTTGTCTTTACTTAAAAAAAGTTGAAAATTGTTGCCTATTGTGGGACCTTTCACTGCCTGAAAGTCAACGTCTCCTGTTTTTTTTTTTTACGGTGAAAGTTAAAAAGGAAGACCGCTAAAATCCCTTGTTCTCAGTCCACCCTGTTACAAAAAGCGGAATCAAATATAACGATTTGTTTATCAATTGCCAGGATTGTGCGTACAATAAATGAATGGGGAGCTATAATTTAGATGTTAATTTGCACTATGCGCTCTTTAATGAATTAAACAATGAAGTCTTATAATAGATGGAAATGCAACCAAATCTTTGAAACGCGCAGGCATTGGCTCACAAGACAGCTGTGCAGCTGACAAGTAACATGAGCCTTATGTGAGAAGAAGGGGAAATCGTAAGATTTGCATATAATTATTGAGATCATGCAAATGTCAGTTATGAGGAGGGGAAAAAAAAACCAGGCATCTCACTGTTAAATCCTGACAGTTGGCATCACCGAAGAACTCAAATACACTTGAGCACTGGTTGGCAGAGGGTCATTAAAACAGAATTTGCAGAGACATTAGCTCCCTCACTTTTCTTTGAGTGACGTTTTACTATTAATAGTTTGCAGAGGCTTTGCAGAAAACATATTAATAAGAGAAACTGTAATGGGGGTATCTACAGCAAGTGCAAATGCATAAAGCGGTGCCCAAGAAGCTAGCCTCTAATTGATCAGCTAGTGCTATCACTGTGACTATGCTAAAGTGAGAAGAGAGTGCAATGACAAGCAGGCACAGCTGAATAATACAATATGATGTTTGGGAGCTAGGAGGGAGAGTGATTAGTTTCTGGCCTTTTACTTTGCTAATCTCATTTCCAACACATGTCTTACCAGGTTGTCTAAAAACAGTCTAGTTTGAAGCCTATAAAATGGTCCCTGAGAGAACTGAAGCACAGATAATCCTTACAGTATTTGTCAGTGTGAAATGTGTCTTTGTTTTTCTGGACAATACTATACATTACCAGGCTTTGATGTACTGTATCAATGCCCTCATTTAGGCGCCAATCCTCCCCCCTCGCCTCACGCCTCCCTCTCTCCAAACCTAGAACCGAATATATAGAGAATGAATTAGCCTTCCTTTAAGGGAATGTTCTCTTCTGCTTTGATTTGTATAAAATGCACTAGCAGCTTACTGAACTCATGAATAAAGAGGGGGGGGTCTGAATGCTATTTTATTTCCTGCTCCTTTCAGCACCACCATAAAGCTCATTACCTATGTTAAAAAATACACACAATGCAAATTTTGCAAATGGTTTGGAACATGTTTCCATAAAAGCTTTGCTACTGAAAACAAAACTTTCCATAACAAAATCTTGCCTCCTTTATTTGGCACATTTTTGCAAAGCACTTTTTGATCATTCTTTTCTATTCTTTTGTTTCAGCTAAATCAGCACTTCACAGGAGCTAGAGGTACCTCTTCGCGAGCTGAAAGGAATTTATACACAACTGAACCAGTTAATTTTCCAAGTGAAACTGAAAGATTGGAGAAAAAGATAACGTATACAGACAGAAGCAGTGACTTCCTAAGGCACCCTGTGCCTATCGGTTCCTCATCTGAAAACACTTCACAAGAGATAGAAGGAGAATTAAAAGACAAAGTTAACTATTCACTAAGAGATTATAATAGTCAGCCATCAGGGAAGGAAGCCACTGCTTGCTCGGCAAACAGTGGCGAGCAGTATTTGAAACATACTGGTACCAGTGAGAGCCTTGTATCGGCAAAACATTTTGCTGGGACAAAGCAGAATGAGGCTATTGATATTATGGCTACTGTCTCCAGCCGACAGGCAGAGAGCCACACAGATATTTCGAAAGGTGAAACGGATAGCTCCTTGGGAAGTAAGATGATGGAGAGGTTATTCATCAGCGAGGATGCTGCTGATACCTTGAAAGGGGCCTGTGAAGTGAGACGAGAAACCATTTCTCCAGAGCATGATGAATCCACGCAATTAAATGCATGCATAGCAGGAACGCTGGATGGCAATGGTAATCCAGCTCCGGAGCACCCAGCGCCACAAACGTCTCACCAAACTCTGGATTCACCGTTGTCAGAGGCTGACAAAAATGAAGGAAAAATCAACATGATTGAAAGCAAAGTTCGGGTACATTTAAGAGGAGATTTATATGCCGACACTTTTGCACATGCTGATGTCTCAATAGATTCCACAAAAAGCCAATATACGCAAAAAAAAGGAGTTGGGGAAGTGTCAGGAAAGAACTATAACACTGATGCAGGAAAGGAGAAGAAAGTCATCGAAGTAGCAGACTTAGCACTAATCGGCGAGGAGGAAGCACCCAAGCCTTTCCAGTCCCACGGAAAACACGCCGCCATGGCGCTGAACACAACGCCTCTGCCAGCCGAAGACAACAAGCAGGCACCCAGGCCCGCGGCGGCAGATCCCCCGGCATCCTCTCTTTGGGATGAAAGGAGAGCTGAAGACGTTTGGGAACGCAGAGCATTCATGAGGTTAAAAGACAGGGAAAAGTCAGATGAGACGACTGAAGGCAGACTGATAGGAAAGGAAAGCAAGGCAAGCCCCGCGGAGCAGAGGCGGCAGGGAACGGGCGGTGAGGTTCGGCAGGGAGCCGGAGGGAGCGCAGGGCCTCCGAGTGTGGCTTCCACAAAGGGGGTGTTTACCTGCCAGGAGGCAGAGAGTTGTGAAAAGTCTTCTGTCTCCGAGCAGGGTATTACAGAGGAAGCAGAGGCAGGTACAGCTTATATAATTAAAACAACGTCAGAAAGTGCTCCAGAAAAAATGTCTGCCAGTGAAAAAGCAGTAATTGCTAAGCTACCTCAAGAGACTGCACTAAGTGACAGGCCCACAGAGGAAAAGGAAACAGCATTTGATACACATGAAGGGAGAAATGATGGTTCACATTATGCTCTTTGTCAACTCAACACAGTGGGTGTATTATATGACACTGAATTTGAAAAGGAATCAGTTTTAGATATTTATAATGCACGCGTACATGAAACACTGCAAGGAGAAACGATGTCTGTATGTAATAGCAGGGAAAAACGTGCCAAAGCACAACCAGACATCGGCAATATTCTACCTGTAGGAGAAGCAGTAAAGGCTTCTGCTACAGGAAAGAAAGAAGATTTGCAGCAAAGTTTATATTCAGAAGTATCCAAATGTCCCCCGAGCACCAAGAAGCATCTATACAGTGAGGAAGCAGAAGCGCTCTGTAGGAAAGCAAGCCATGTTGGTGCCCTTTCCTATTTACATGCTGAAGCTGAAACAAAAATGCCACCTTCTGGTACAAATGCTGTGCCCAGTTACCATTATAAAAGCTCTTCAGTGGCATCTTCTGAAGGGTCCACTGTGGCAGGAGATATGGAGCATCTGTACAGACACTTTGAATTCAAAGTCATTGACGAGGTTGCTGCTGAGTCAGGGTACAAGTTAAGTCTGCCAAACGAAGTGGCTTGTACTAATAAAAACCTGACCCCTGAAGCTGAAAAAAAAGAAGTACCTTCCACTTCAGACATAGCAATTTCTAGAGAAGGAAGAGGAAGGAATACAGGTCAATGTTTCCATCAAGCAGAGTTCAAACAAGAGAAGTTATCAGGGCCAGAGGTTTTAATTGGTAAGCCTACCGAAGAAGCTGGGGGGACAGGGTCTCTATCTGACCGTTTAATAACTGCGGGGAAAACGCTAAACTGGCTTGATGACTCACAGAAGGAAAGCCAGCACATTTCTGATTCTGCAGATATTTCTAACAAGAAGAGTGAAGCACTGAAGTCTGCAAGTTTAAAACATATTACTTCCAATATCTTTTATTTCTTCTTCTTTCTTTTATTTGCTGCAACACTCTACCACTATGATTTGATGGTTTGTCTTGCACTCTACCTGTTCTCCATGTATTGGCTATACTGCGAAGGAGGAAGACACAAGGAGTCTGTCAAGAAAGAATAACAATGATTGTCAACTGTGCTCAAGATCCATAATCAATAGCCTCCAAGCCCTCCAAAGCATTTTCACTGTTAAAGAGCTTATTCAGTGTTAGAACCAAATCAAGTTTTCCAAGATTACATATGAAGTTGAGCCTTCATATAAGTAATTATACTACATAGGACCATTATGTTCGGATCATTAAATACCTATATGAATATGAGTTCCGAAACACGTCAAGTTAAAATGAAGTACAGCTGTGGCTCCTTAGCAGGATAGGAAGAAGCAATGCTTCGTATCTCTTTAGTACTTAAACCCATCATTTTCTTGCATTAATTTGTTTTGCAGTAAAGCTTTGTATTTTTCTGTGAGTTTTTTCTAAGCTTTTGTGTAGTACATAGCAAAACAAGGAATGGTATAAAAACTAACTCACTACTGTGGTACTGACATTGCAGTTGATAATCTGCTAGTATAGTTAGCCAGTGCTCTAAGAAATATGACATCTGTTGACAGGTTAATATTTTTTGCCAAATTTTTATTTCATTGTTTTGACTTAGAGCTCCAGTGACACCCCTGTTTTTGAAAAATGCAATGCTTTGACTTCGGTAACATCCTGTCACTTTCAGGATGTAACTGCACAGGAGAACAGAAGCGCTGTTGCCACTCTAAAAAGGTTGAAGGCTACAGCCACGGGCCTCTCACCATTCACTCACATACATGAATGTTTATGGTTTTTGTAATTAAGATCTCTGCAACATGACTAACAATTGCACTGAACCGTTATTCCAGACATAGGCTTTGAATGACATTTTTTCATCAGTGTTTCTTGAGTCTATCTACAAAGCATTAAATAAATTTTACAAAGGAGTGCTATGACTGTGTTGAGCATGTTTGAATTAGGTTTACTGTTTTTTTCTACATCTTGTTACCTAGAGATAATCAAACACCAAGAGAAAACATAGGGCATAGCCCTGGCATTTGGTGGGGCTGCTTTGCATGGTTTGGGTGATGCAGAAAAGCCTGGTATCTGCCCTAAGGAGAGCCCAGATTGATCCCACACAGCAGGTGCCCCATGGGGCAGGCATGCTGGCGGTTCTGCTGCTCTGACGTCACGGGTGTCACCCGTGGGGTCATGGCCAAAGTTTGTCCCGAAAGAAGAGGATGGACAGATTATGTTGTGCTTCAGCCATTTTCCAAATGACGGTCACAAACGCCATCATAGGTAGTATGTTAAAAGAAGCACCAAGGCTACGTAATGTTACTGGAACCCTAGAATTTAAGGAAAAAGAGTTAGTTTTAAGTTTTGTTTGTTTGTTTCACTCGTCCTACTGTAAAATACCACATCAACTGTGAAGGCTTGGTTGCAATCTATGGCTGAAGCTACATAATAGTGAAGTTACTTAATTGTTAGCTGAGCTCTGAAATAAATCTTTTTAAGTCCACTTAAATTTATTCACATGGTTCAGGGTGTTAGGAGACTGCTACAGGGGGCACCTTGGCATTCCTGTTCTCCAGGGGGACAAAACTTTGGAGCATTTTGGGAGCAGTGCATTCAGTGGGGTGGGAAAATGTGCGGGTGATCTATTGCTGGTGTGTGTGCTGGCGGCTGGATACCTTGACAGCTTTTGACAGCAATCCATGAATGAGTTGTAGTGATGGGCTACAGGCATTAAGGAGTGACACGGAAGGCTGCAATACTGGTCCAGATGTTCAAAGGTATGTAGGAGATAAATGTTCATTGAGATAAAGAAATTAATTCAATAGGCATTAGCAGCTAGATCTAATAAAAAGCTTAGGCTTAGACTCAAAGCAGGATTGAGGTTGAATCTGTGTAAGCCCAAAATAATGATCGCAAACCTTTCTTTACCTGGAGACCACAAACACTAAAAGAACCTAGCCTTTTCATGGTGTTTATAGGCACTTTTTTAAAAAGCATGACATTCCCTTACTTTTGGTGGTTCACTCTCTGCAGTGTGACAAGTCCCTGATTTAATTGGTTCAGAATTCAGCCTCACTGGGATAAAGACGTCAGGTATTTCTTCACTTCCCAGTATAGTGGGAGCTCTTGAGTAGTGTCTAATCTATTATGACAGAATCAGGCCCTCAGTTAGAGGGTAAAAAGGTGAAGAAAGCACCATGCATCTCTCCTGCTGAAACTGTCACCATGCAGTCAAGTATCAGACTACTGGGGCCAGAGAGAATAAGCACATAAGACAGATTTCAGTCTAATAGTTAAAATCACCATGCTTGGAAGAAGAATTCTTAGATTCAGTTCCCAGTTCGAAGCCTTCTTCAGTCTAATTTACCCTATAACTGCTTAAAACAAAATTCACAAAATTCAGAGCAAGGACCAAAACCCAGGTTCCTGTCCTGTTAAGTGAATGCTCTATTCACTAAACCACAGGATTCAAACCCATGTTAGAATATCTTCAGCTTTACCAAAACTGGGTCTTCTATCCAGCAGGATGTACTTTGACCATTGGACTACTGTTGTTGTCAGGAGGATTCTGGTCCCCAGGGTTTGGAGGTACCTCAGTGCATAGGTGGATTTCTACTTTCTCAATGGAGTTAAGTTGAAAGTTGTTCTCTGCTCAAAATAATAGCTACTTTGCTTTCCATTTGAGGGTAGAGACTTTTATTTGCAGCTCACATCCCAGGGGAGTTTTCTTCTCCGAGAGCTTTGGTCCTGAAAGAGATAGGTAATGTCTATTTCTTAGAGAAATCTAAATCAGACTTAGTCCAAATGCCTAAGCATCCGAGATAGCTAAATACTTTTCAATATCTGGCATACGGGCCTTATTGGAAGCAGAGCTGAGCAGTTCAGCCACCGTGGAAGTGGGAAAGCCTGGCTGCGTTTCTTATTGAATCTGGGGGACTCCAAGGAATGTGCACTTTGGGAAAGCTTTTGCTCTTTTACCTGGGAGCCATGACATCCTGGAGCCATGAGAACCTCTGTGTGGTGGTTCTTTCTACGTAACATGCAAGTTGAAATTGAATTCTTTCATTTATTTCAACCCAAAATATTTTGTCGGTTGTCTAAGATTCAGCTCAGCTGGTTGCACAGCAGGAAAAGGGGTCAGGGATAATTGATGGGCCCAGGACTACGAGTGGAAGAAAGTCATTGAATTGAATCAGTCTCTGGAGAACAGCAGAGAAATGTTACGGAGAGCCCAGGAGAGTCAATATGACCTGCAAAAGGAATGCAGGGGATAAATAGAGAGGATCTATTAATACAGACATTCATTAAAAATTAGTGGGCTTTTAGTGTGTGTCATAACATATTTAAACTAGTTGCTAAATATCAGCTAAAATTTAGCTAAGTTACTTCAGTCCCTACAGAAAGCTAATTTCAAACAGCTGTATTCCTGTGTGCAATGGGTTAAACATCTGGGTCTGCCATTCTAACACGTACAGTCATTCAGAGTTGGAATTTAGGGTAAATATTTGAATGTTAGAATAAGCATACCTCATCTACATACGAGTGGAATACTGTTAGCATTTCTCAGATTTGGAACGGGATTTTATGTTCTATATTTAAGGTATTTAGTCAGCGTATCGTACCTTATGATTGCAAAATAGGACTCTAGACTGATCTGTGAACACAGGTGCCTGAACTTCTAAGTACTTATGTACTTAAAACAACAAAGCAAGTAATTTTATCTTTTTTATTTATCATGTGATAAGCTATCTTTTAAAAATCCTCTTACTTTTGTTTGTAGTATGAAAACAACACCTATATAACATTGGCAAAATATTCGGCTTTTACTTATTTTAGGGAATAAGTGGTGCACTGCGTTTTTACGATTCATCTTTAGCTTGCCTACCAGGCCTCAGTAACATATTTTTAGTCAAGAGTTTTATTTCTAGTAGTTTCTAGTTTTTTTTTTTAGGCTGTGCAGCAGAAAGAAATGATCCTATGTAGCAGGCCCATAGTCATGAAAGGCTCAACTCTGATATAATACAGAGATTAAAAATAATATAGTGGGAAAAGGCTTGCTTGCATTACCACAATATATGAGGCATATACATCCCATACCATGAAGGTGTGTCTCATGGCTGTCATCTGAGCTGCAAGTGTAACAAATACATTAATTTTTGTACTGTGGCATCTATAATCTGTTGAATTTACTTAAACCTAAATTCAGAGCAGCAGGGAAAGGAGTGGGAGGAAGTCCCAGACACCTTACTAGAAGATAGCGGGAACAAGCCACATCATCAATGCCTCAAATATTTGTTGCTTCTAATTGCTTGTTGCTTCTTACCCATCAATGACGTTTGACTTGACAGTAGACAGGCTACAGAAACAAGCTACAGACTTCAAAGATCTATTTAATATTGCAAATGAAAAATATGGAGTACTGAGCATGACCTAGATCCCTAAGGGAAGGTTAACATAGTAATATTTGGAGTCACTATACTAAATTTTAGGTGCCTAGTGGTATCTGCATCCCTGAATAAAACACCTAAGCTCTCTAGTCATCGAACATATGAATGAGAATCAAAATAGACAATGTGTTAAATATGGAGCTACCAAAGTTATCTAATAGGAAACTCTGATGGCAGGGCTGGGTCTTATACCCTCGCCCTGTCAGAGGGATTAGATACTTAATGCTGGGTCGCAGGGACATGTTTTTGTCAGATCAGGTTTCATATCCTGCAGTCCTCTTGTGCACTGAGGTAGCTAAGCTGCTGCTTTCAGAAACAGAACGCTTTGCAGAAAGCAATGACAGAGTTTTGGGGCTGCAGAAAGGAACAGTTTAACCCCTTAAAGCATGGATTGGGACGTTCAACTAAGCAGGGATATTTGAATATAATCCCCGTTCCAAGAATAACTTGTGCTTTTTATGTGAAATTCTAGTTAGATAAAGTACAATACTGACACCAAGACCTTCATATCTCCTCAGCCAGGTCAACTTCTCCCTTAGTCTATAAAGTGACTCTTCTAGGCCTACACCAATGCCTCATGAACCAGGACTGGAGAATTGTTCTAGTCATGAAGGTGTTGTAGCAAGAGGCATAACATGTCCAATGGCTGAGCACACTGTGGCTTTTGAAGAGCTTGATCTTGTAACTGTACTTTAAGGTCAGGCGCCTTCTGATCAAGCACAGTCAGGATTGCTCCACTCAGTTACATAGACTGGACCAAGGAACTGGACTGGTGAAATGTGTAAACATCTAAAGACAGGTGGAATCTCTGGATTTCTCTCTTAGACCTACAAAAGTGCTTAAACGCCAACACAGTCCCACTTCAGGCAGCCATGTCCTTTCGTGAATCTCAGCTGAGCTTTTTAAGACTTGCAGTTCTTATGAGAGCACTGTCTGCAAAGGAGACCATAGAGGTACACGGATAATGATGAGACTCTGGTTCCTTTGCTGATCCAGCAGCTCTTGCTGCTGCAGAGGATTCAGAGTTGAGGTGGTAATCCAGAGCTGTGGTATGCTTTGGGTGTCAGGGGAGATTTTTTGACCAAAACTAAATATGCCTGAGTAAGAACAATATTTGTGAAACAGGCTGGGTATGTTGAAGGGAACTGAAAATTTCTGCATTCTGAGCAGGCATGAACTAGGTGAGCTTAGTCATTTAACGAGTGAGGTATGTATGACTTGGTGGTACATATGAGGTGTGTGTGCATGTGTGTGTGGGTAGCACTAGGACAAGTGGGTGGAAAGGTGAGAACTAGGTTTAATGGGTGAATGGAGGAGAAATAATAAACAGAATGGCTAATTGGAAAGTTTCTGAACAGCCTTCTCTAGAGACATGAAAGTTTAAAAAGTTCTGAGTAGGTTGGACAGATAACACAAATACAGTATTAGCTATATAAAGAAGTAAAAATTAAAGTATATGTTAACTTCTTTTTGTAACTTATCAATTACCACTTCATGGAATTATAGTGGAGAATATCTTGCCCTTGACCTTAATATTCAGTGATTCAAGATTGGACCATAGCTCTGAGGACCAGAAACACAGGCTCCCTCTCAGGATGCTATAGCCCTCCAGGGAGGGACAGCCTCCGGCTGGAGCCACAAACCTGCCTTGTGGCCTATTACTTAGGTCAGTTTCGAATGATGTGAAGCTATGTGCATCAGGAGAAAACAAGTACATGTTAGCCTGTGGTTATTAATGCAGAAATATAAAACTATCTGTAAAAAAAAGAAAAGCTCCTACAGTCCCTGTGTTGTCTAGTATAGTTCAGAGCCACCTAGGAACTTGTTCAATTTTTTTTTAGTATACATGGCTGAAGGAGGGCATTCAGATTCCCAGGGACCACAGGGCATGAGAGTGCCTTGCATATGTGGAATGGCAGGGAGTTCACAGGACATATAGACTCATGCGGTCCATAACACTGGTGGTATTTATGCTGAAATGTCTTCTCCTCTCCACCAGGGATTCTTCCTGGGGCTGAGCATGCCAACTGCTTGTGCTCCTGGCACTGCCTTCTCCAGGGGAAGGCAGAAGACAGCTCCATACTGCCATACTTCCCTGGGGTCTCTGGAGGGGGAATTAGAACTGCCAAGGGATAGGCAGTGAAAGAGCCAGCTTACTAATTAAAACCCCTTTAGTAGGGAGGAATACGTTCTCCTCCCAGGGCAATCAGGGACAATTAGGAGCCGCCTGAACTCTTTAAATACAAGAATGACCTGTTTGAGGGAAAGTACTGATCAAGCTCCTCAGAAATCCGTATTTCTTCACACAAGCTACATGCCTGTCTGTTCCTCTGTGTTGTGAATGGGGCAGGATCAGTTACTGACCGATGACAAAGGTAAGAGGCCTCTCTCATGCAGGTTTCTTACCTCCTTGAGTGGTTTAGGTTGTTGAATAGCTTGGGACAGTCAGAAACACTAAGCAATGTTGTGATGATCCTGAGAACCAGAAAAACCTATGGAAAGTGAGCCAGCAGTCACAGGGGCTTTTGTCTTCTACCCATCATAATTTCATGTTATGGGGGACAGAAGTCAGGCTTTTATAAGAAATGATGTGTGAAAGA
>Ga0181612_133491_pt1 | contig 20547 bp, 12 predicted proteins | sample HoacroProtozoa21_FD_119630 | JGI IMG/M metagenome (GOLD analysis project Ga0181612, IMG submission 119630) | Hoatzin crop microbial communities from Cojedes, Venezuel. Combined Assembly of Gp0051906, Gp0051904, Gp0051908
CATAGCGGTGCATTTGTTTGTTCAGATGGCTTTCATTCCTTTTTCTCTGTTTAATTTGACACAAAAAACTGCAAAAACATATATGAACTGAGAGGTATATAAGGCCAGTTCAGTTACTACATTGTACAGTAACAACAAAAGAAGGGGGAGAATAAGGACCAAGGCAAAGTCCTTTACAGGAAAAACAAAGGACTAGACCTGTCTTTTAAACTTCAGCAATAGCCAGTATTATCACTGTAATGAAAGGCCAGATGCAAAATGGAATTTAGACACCTTGAATAACTAGACTTCAGGTATTTCAGCTGAAAAATAAGATTCAACTGCTGCTTATTTTCCTGACTTCAGCAACCACCTAGAGCTTTCTAAGTAAATCACTTGGTTTACAGCAGTCCAGAAAGGCCTGTAATTTTCCTGTCCAGTGGTGTAATCCAGCTGGCATGCTTGATCCTCGGGATGGGATTTATTTTAGCTAATCCTAGGCTCTATAATTTAGATGTCTGCTCCATTTGCGGCCAGTGGAACACTTGCAGAATGTAGTTCATCAGCCATGTTGTCTGCCTTAGAGTCCACAAAACCCTGTAAATTCCCAGTTCTTTCCATTGACTGTAAAAGGATCTTAGACTATTAATACAAACTTGGATATCTACTGTCCATATTAAGCCAGATGAATTCTAGCCTTTCAGACTATTTGTAAAATGTAGTGTTATCTACATTCTCTATAAAATGCACCAGAATACCAGGAGGAGATGGGTGAGCCTACAACCTTTAAAGAACAGGATAGGCACTCATCCAGGAAAAAATTCCTTTACCTGAGGTGACTCAGATCAATCTCTTCCACTGATCAAGATAAGGACTTCTTTACAATACAGACAGAGAGTATATAGAAGCGGGGGAGATGTTTACTTACCACACCATTTGCTGAAACAGGGCCAGAAGGGGATATGGTACCCAAGGGAAGTCAAGGCTAAGATCCAGAACCCCCACTCATAAGCGAGTGCACCAATGTCTATGCTGCTGATCATGTTCCTTTAACTCTCCTGCCCTGGCTCCATGAACCTTGCATTCCTTTCTTTGAAAGGCCTAGGTCTGACAACAGAGGTGGACGGGAGGGCCATATGCTGTAACAGGATGAAAGGTGCTGTGCCAGGGGTCAGCATATGCTGGTTGTGCTGTAGGGCCCCAAAGGGAAGACCACTGCTATGTCTTCTCACCACACAGAGAAGGAAATCAAATGCACTGAAGACATCTGAGCCAAGTGCCTAAGCTCCACAGGGGTGGCGGAATGTCAGGGACATGTCTGTGCTCAGCATCTGACATTTATCATCTCCTTCTTCAGTTTGAATTGCTGAGATGATTCTTAAATGCCTACCTCTTCTCATAATTTTATCAGCAACTTAAGTGCCTAACTTTGGTTTTAGATCTCCAGTCTGGGAATCAAATAGCTAAAATCTGTATGCCATATTGCCTGGCCTTCAGGATTCCATATCTTTCCCTGGATTTGTCTCTATAAACTTATGAAAAGTTCTATGAACAACACAAAATAGCCCATATGTCCAGGTAAAATTTGATTTATCCCAAGTCTGTAGCCACAAAATCATCTAGTAAAGAAGTGCCAGAGAGAATAGTAACCACAGAACTCGAAGTCAATTAAAAAATTGTGGAAAATCTAGCAGGTTGTAATATTTTTCTACATAACTGATAAGAAATAAGTGAAAAGGGAAACAAAAACTGGAGTAACTATTACATTCAAACAGAGGTTCTAAAACAATTTCGAAATCATATTTTCACTGTCCAAAGAGAGTAATGATAGTCTGAATTACGTTGCCTTCTCACCCAGTGAGTTTATGTTGAATGCAGCGCTGAAATCATAGTACAGAAGGCAGGAGTCCACACTCTGAAACACATGTGTAAACAGGACACTATATCACAGCAGCTTTAGTATAAACTTTAATACGCACAACAGCTACTGACACTAAAATTGTCATACACAAATTCTATCCAACACACAAATTAATCTCTCTTATTTATGTTTACCTTTGGCCCCAGTTTAGGTGACACTTCAAAGCCTGCTCTCTTAACTGGAGCAGCCAAATATCAGTGCTATCAGAATACTGGCTGTGTTTGAGAAGCAATAAATGGAGGGTTTGGGATCTTGTTATAAGGATTGTCTTGGTATCTTTTTGAACCACATCCATACTGAATAAAATCCAGAACACCACAGAAAGCAGAAAACCCAATTAACCACCTCAAGATTTACAAGGGGTATTAGAGAGACACAAGACTGATACTGCTCTCTTCACAGGGTCAAGTGTCACTTCTGAAAATTACCAAGGACTTTGTTATAGTCACTTTGAGCCATTTGTTACTCTCCCCAGACCTGCTGTCTAGTAGCATACCTGGACCACTTTTCTGCACTCTGAACCATCCAGGAACTTCCTTCTACAAAGAGCTCTGGAATTTGCAGCTTTGTGTCTACTTGCAGCTATGCAAAGCATTCCTCATTGTACAGGAAACTATGACTACTCCAGGCTTTAAAACACAGCTGTGCTGGACCAGTAGACATGTCACAACTTGTCCAAATTTCTTGTAGAGAGTTATTATTGCTTTTCTATGGTCTTGATGTCTACTGCACATAACACACAGGAAGATTTCTTTTTTTTTAGCAATTTTATTCATATTAGGCTGTCAATCTACATCACTGATTGCCTTTTGCCCACATCGGTGGCTGTATCAGCTGAAAGAAACATCTAAGCTCTGTGTAATAGATAGAACTGACCCTATAAGTGTCTTGAAGCCCATAATGCCAGAAGTCAGATTGTTCCCCAGACAAAAAATGAGTTTAGAACTGCTACCAGATTTGTAGGCTTGAGATCACACAAGCTCATGTGGAAGCCCATCCTTTCCGTGATGTGCTTGGAGCCTTCCTACATACCTTAAGGGGTAACAGAAAAGGAAGCTCTGCGACAAGACTGCTTTGTGCAGAAATTACACAAGGGGAACCGTAAAAGGGTAAAACATGCTGAGACTTGGGACAAAGGTAAGGAAAGAGTCCAAGAAAATGGATTGATGTTGATCATGGAGCACAGCTGAAAACTAAGGAGAAATTTCCTCCAGGACATGCAACAAGAAACAAAGCATGGAAATAAAGCATGACAAAGTGAGAAGGAAAATAAAAGGTGCAGCGTATAAGAAAGCGTGCAAATGGAAGGAAGAAGAATCTGTGGACATGAGAGCATTGCACTAGAAAGCAACGATAAAGCGAAAGAATGAAAGGTAACAAACAGAATGGAATATGGAAACTGAAACTAATGGCAAATCAGGTTGTATTTTTTATGATGTTATTGTACTTAAATACATTTCTTGCCTGAAGTCATACGTGGAAGAAAGGATGAGATATTTCTCTCATCTTTCTTGCAGGGCTGGAACTGGAAAATATCACTCTACTTGTCCATATTTCTGTTCAAAGGAGTGCAATTACCTTCCCTCTCCCAGACAACAGTGAACCTATGCAAATCACATAAGCATTTTGTTGATGTTTCTAGAGATGGAAGTGCAGATGACCAGCCAGCCAAGGGGAGATATGCTATGCCATGGTTTCTAAACAAATCTGCAAAAGTTAGGTACTGGATTAGGATCAAAATACTTATCACTCTTTTAGGAAATGCAACTCTGAAAATGCGAAATATTTGATGTACTGTTACATGAAACAAGTAGTTTGAAAGCTAGATAAATTATGTATCTTTCTTCACTGCCGTTAAAAGAGATACATTTTGCAACATGTTATTGAGTTTATTGCTTCAACAACTGCAGCAAATCTGGGTGGACTTAAACCTTAGGGTCACAGATAAAATCCCAGCAAAGTATAGATGCAGCTGTTTGCTGGCAGTTATCAGTAATCTTTTATCTTCCCTTTGAAGCTAATCTATCCATCAAGTTGTACAAAGCTCAATAGGGTTTTTCTCTGATTTCCTTTTCAGAAAGGAAACTAAAGGTTTTTTCTGGTATAAAGTTTAACTAGTGGAGGCTTTTCTTCTTTTCCTACTGATCACAAGTCTTTGCAGTAGTGAGTTGCAAGTGCTCATTGAAAGGAAAAAGACGGCCTCCTCAAACTTTTAAACAAAAAAAGGCAAATCACTTCTGTGTTAGTGGTGCTCTTCCTAAACCTTTAAAATATTCTATAGAAAACCCTTTGAAAACATTAAATTTTCTTTCCCCAAACATGAAGAGTAAAGTAGCCAAAACTGGGCTGACAATAGGTATCTGCCTTTTCGGAAAAAATCTCTCTGGCTTGAAGTTGGGAATATTGAATCTGTTCAAACAAATACAGGTCATCAAACAATTCCTCTGAGCTTTGAACACATTTTATTTAATTTTTTAAAGTCTCAAGTAGTTTGCTGTAGTTTTGCAGGCTTCTCCATAACTCAGTGCTAGCACGCAGAGAAGATACACACATTCACCCTGGTATTTTTCTGACTTGTAAGTTAGTAGCAGAGATTTCCCGAAAAAGCCTGATCACACATTGTTTTTGATACAGGCCATTTTGGTAGTATGGGACATCCCTTTCACTAAATTTCATTTCACACTCTTTCTGCATCTTCAGTTTGTATCTTCTGTGGGAAACACAGGAAGTCTGTCAATACAAATTTTTATGACAGCTTTACCTTTTAAGGACTTTCTTACTACAGCTCACGTTTAAATGATTAGAAATAGTGGATTAGCCACAGAACAATGATACTGAAACTGTAAGCGAGGAAACGTACAAGGAAAATGAGACAATCAAAATATATTTCTGAACATCTACTGAAGAATGCCAAATAAGAAAAAGAGACTTTTTGTAATTTTCTTAATTTACTTTAAATATCAGAAAGTTTTGTGCTATGAAGATGGAATTGCCTTGTTTATAGTCCATTTAGGATTATTTGGCTTTCTCGTCATTAGTACAAAAGGAAAATTTTACTTCCAGAATGGCATAGGAATTTCCAGCTTCTTAAAATTAACTTATGTGACATACTAACAGAAACATAAATTTTAGCTGTGAGGTCACAGCTTCCCAAAGGAACCTGTGAACAGGCCATCGTGACCTGCCTACTGTGTAGAGGCAAAGAATGTTCAACACTATTGTTATTCTGAAATATATATTACAACTGGAAAGACAGATGATCTAAATGAAGCCTGTATACATCAACATACACCCTCAGATAAAGCTAAGTAAGACTGGAAAGCTAGACAGAAAAATATCCAGGGTTAAAGTAGCAGATATGTGAAAAAGGCTGGCTGCAGTTTGGGTCATTTCAAGATACAGTGGTTTACATCTCTGTCTATATTTCTTCCCAACTTAAGTATTTCTAAAGCAACTCAAAATAAAACAGCTGAAATATCTTTAAAATAATATGTGGTTTGCACTGTGGGAGAGAAGGTACAATGTTGATGATACCACTAGGAGCCTGGGAAAACAGAAGATAAAACCTTTAGTTAATTCATAAAATATAATTCACCATGAGAAGAACTTTTACAACACATTGTGATGTTTGTAAGATGCTTGCTCACAGTTCATAGATCATTTAAATGCCCCGGGCCACATTAATTGTAGGAATCCTACAATTATTCAACATTTGTAAATATGAGCATTGAAACTGAAAAAAATTGCTGCTGCATACATTTTGGACATTTGGGATTTCCAATACATCTAGTATTCAACTGAAAGCTGATGTAGCTGTAAAAAGAATAATAATGAAAGATAGATTTCTTTTTACCTTAATAAAGCCTGACCTTATTAGTAAAGCGAAAATATCTGAAAATCTTACTCAAGCTGCCACACATGACAAAATGGATGTATTCTGGAAGAACATGTCCAGACACATAAATATGCAGTTCAAGGCCCCACACCAGTGCTGCTCTGACCTACCAAGAAAAAAACTTGCCTGAGTGAGTAAATAAAGAGGAAGATCCCCAAACTTGAAACTAATAACCACCTCTTTTCCTCTAACACAAGAGATTTATTCTGTTGGTTAACAGCATTTCTGGAATTAGATAACCATATCAAGTGGTCAGACATGCTGAGCACTAGATTTGACAGTGCCCACAGTCAGCAATTAAGGTTACTCAGCCTGAAACCAGAGGAAAACTCCAATCTGAAAAGCAGCTGTTTGCTTTGGGTTGCAGATGCTATTACATACTCCTGACACAGATCGGCCTGCTCTGAACTGGAAGTTAAATAAGTAAAAGCAAAAGTTGCTGATGCAGCAGTTGTACACGTTGGGAGCCTTGTGATTAGCCCAAGCTGCTTTCCTAGCCTAAATCTAATTCAGTCACAAAGACGGCTTGCCCTTTTGTTCCTGAGAGGCGAGTGACCTCATTGAAATATTCACAATCTGCTGCTGCCCTTCCGGGACACACTTTCAAAACAAGACACCCAGTCCAGGCGTTGAAAATATTTGGGTTCTGTTTTGCACTCAGTCTGCTTCTAAGGTGCATTTTACAAAGACTGTGAACATTGCATAGCTCAGCTGCTTTTTGTACATGTGCCAGTTTAACTTCATTGCCTCTCCACCCTACCCCTCCGTTAAGATATGAATCCAAATGTTCTCAGCAGGTCAGCTAGCATGGCAAAAACAACCAGCTACAACTCTGTTATTCACTACCTAACTTCTAAGTCATCCATTACTGAGGTAATAAATGTCCCACTATCAGAGCCATCATTTACTCCGCAATGGACACTTGTGTGGTTCTGTATCTGTTAGGGCACCAAAATTATTAATTAAGTGATATCACCAGTGTTTTGCTGCCCAAGAACAGGGATCTTCCTGTAGAGAGACAATCTTCATTATCTCCCTTGTGGCAATGGTTGCACGGCCACACGGATGTACAATAACTGTGCCTGCTTACAGTGTATAATGTTGCAGGAACAGCACCAGTAAAAATGATTGACTGACAGTGCTGTGAAATAAGCACCTCCTTGAAAACTTCAATAAACTTTGTCTGAGTAAGTGCTGCAGTTAGGAGAAAATGATATTTCTTTATTCAATAAAGGCCGGCCTTAGAAAGAAGTCTTCACCTCTCAGGAAAATGTTATTTTCTATTATTTCCATTCTCCACACAGAAGTGTATGAAAAGGGTTTCCTCTTTCTAGCTTGATGTCATTCAAAGTAGCCACTGAAATTATTGAAACAGTCATATGCTAAAAATAAACTCATTGTCCCTCAAGCAGAAGAAAAATACAAGCAAGCTGTTTTGTTTTCCTTTGGAGTAATCTACTAAGTGATACAGATATACTCCCTCATGACAAAGATTACAGAGAAGGTTATTTCACTGCCAGTCATTGTACTTCTCTGGATTCCATCCGATTGCCACCATCTTGGATCTAAACCTTTGAGTTCGACACTGAAATAGCACTGGGATGCATTTGCTGAAAGAGAAACCTGATGGACAATAATCTATTACATCAATTGGCATTTTCTGAGAGCTGCAGTTCTGCTGAGCACAGCACACTGATGATGTATCTGGCAGGGATGGTGGTTCTGGTTCCACATCTGAGGTCTCAGAGGGCCTCATGCCTGGGTCAATGAGACCACATGAGATCTGTCCTGCCCAACAGCTAACCCTGTGTCCCGTTGGTACTCTTGGTGACAAAGGGAGGGGTGATTTGTTTCTTTGCTTGTTTCTAATGGAAGGGGAAAATGTGGAATTCTTTAAGGCCAACAGCAAATGACTCAATGGGGTCAGGGTTTCCAATAAGGAAAGAAAGAAAGAAAGTTCCTCTTGATAGACAGGACGTATGGGTTTCCCACAAAGCCTGGGAGCAAGGAGTTAGAAATACAGGTGAGGAAATTTTTGATTGACTATTGGGAAAGCTTAATAAGAGGGGGGATCATTAAATGGTGGAGTATTTACTCAAAGGACATGAGGGAATCTTGGACATCAGAGAAGGTGGAAGTCACGCTCACAGAACCATTGGAAATATGCACTGTTGTGAGCCATGTTGTATGGGAAGGGAATAGGTCAGATGAGTTTGTAAGTCTTTTCTACGTCTAACTTTAGCTTTAGACATTTAACAAAACCACATCTATAATTCTGAGGCAGCCATCATTAATCACAGTGTCAACAGAGTTGCCATGACTAATTGTGGAAACCTGTATGCTGGTGATGGAAAAGTGTCCTATGAGCTCATCAATCTATGCCTTGGACAAAGCTGGACTGAAGATGTTGTCACAGGACAGAACATTTTCTGTTTAAAGCATGGGGCTGGGTGCCAGAAAACAAAGGCTCTGTTCCTGGTTTGTTTTTTACTTCCTGCATCAGTTTCTGCAAAGCCACTTGGACTTTCTGTACTAAAGTTCCACCATCTATAAAGTCAGTACAACTATTATTTACCTCACTGAGTAGCTCCAGATTCTAACTTAGGCCAGAATTCAAAGGCCTTTATTGTGGGAATTACAGTGCAAGTACACAGAATAATTTCTTATTCCTGTTGCACATTTCTAAGCCTGTTGCTGGACAGCAATGTCCAGGAGTTTAACCTGGGCAAACCTGCCTTTGCTGTAATTGTTGCTTCTCACCTACTTCTAAAAGATATAAAGGATAGTACAAGTAACCTGAGATTGTTCTGTGAACTTTCAAATCCAAAACATTTCTTAATTTCTGCTGAAGTGTTCTTTGCTCACTCTTTCCATCACTGGCTTTTGTTTTCAAATTACAGTAAACAGTTGAATGAGAAACTGAGGATTTAAAATTATCAGAAAAAAATGCATATCTATTTTTGACAATAGTTTTAATAAATTGAATTATATGCCACAAGGTAGGTATCTGGCTTTATTTAGTATATCTGCTAATTTTTGTCAAGAACAGCTGCTGCACTCAGGGTTAGCTAAAACATTGTCCTAGCAAGTTATGGTGACTGCATGCAAAAGAAATAATCAGCCATCAGATTGATGCTTCACCTGTCAGTGCTGAACACTTGCTTTAGTCATCTCACTTTATTCTTGCAGATGACATGGCAGCCACAGTTATAATAAAATATTCTTCCTGTGTATCTCTTGCAGATATTTTATCTTGACATTAGGAATGAGGAATGTATCATCCTCACAATTTTCGACTACATTTTCACAGAGAATCACAGAATGGTAAAGTTTGGAAGGGACCTCTGTGGGTCATCTAGTCCAACCCTAGCACAGTATCTTATTCATATAGTAAAAAAGTTGTTGTAAATGATAAAATCCTCTTTCACTGGTACTTACAGTCAGTAAGCTCATCTGATATTGTGCTAATGCAGAAACAGAAAGGAACTTTCTTTTCATAATAATATATTATTAGATAGAGAACTAGGTGATCTTAGTGTCTCAATGCTTCTGTATTTTTAAGATATAGAAGGTGATCTACTAAATTTACTGACCAAAAGACCAAGTGTGTGACAGATTAATATAAACATGACTTTTTCATCCCATAAAATCTGAGATTCCAAAAATATTTTTTTTAGTGCTAGGCAAAATAATTTTCAATATATTTTATTTTTCATTGAAAAGACAGATCTCCCAAAGGCTTTTTGGTCGAAAGAAACATGTACTCTGCATAGTGACTGGAATTTGGGACACTTTTACTGATATTCTCCTTTCTAAATTTTAGACATCTAAAACTTGAACTTAGGAGTCTGATCTAGTGACCTTAGGCTGTTTGCATAATCAATGGAGAAAAGTAGAAACAAGCCATTTCATATATATATTAATTTTAGTATAACATGAACCTGCTTCTAGGGGCAGTTTCTAGGGTAAAGAGCCCAGACTTCGATATTTAATTTTCAGACATCAATAGTTAGGGTGCATGAATTACATCCTTAGTTAAAAATACCTTGTATGTATAAACTGGAGAGGATCTATCTCATTCTGGTTTTTCCCAAAAGTCCAGCCTAAGTTAAAAAAAAAAAAAAAAAGTTGAAAAAAGGTGTGTTTCTGAAATAGTTTTTATTTTAGATGAACTGGCATTTGCTTATAAAGAATTATGAAGATAAATTGCCACACAAATCTATTGAAAGGTCTTCAACAGAGTTCCAATTCTCTCCAAAAATAAAGAAACCTTTTTTTTCTTAGAGAAATTACTTCAACAGGTTTACAAGGAGTTAATGCAGTATTTCCCCTTTTTTGTGTATTAGGCAGAATTTGTGGCAGCAGATATATACCCTGGGTTTTCTCTGTGCTCTTTCTCTTTGTAGACATTATTAGTCACTTTTAGAGGCAGCATTCTTGTCAAGATGGGCTTTGTCCAACTACTATGACAATTTTTACGTTATTGCTTTTTCATAGTTCCGTCAGTGTCAATGCGATTGTACAAATATTAATCTTTGAAGTGAGATCAGAGTGAGCTAGGGAGTTGCTTCCTTCCTCCATCTGCTGCAGCCCATAGCCTATCAACTGCCACAGGGACAGGCATATTCATCTGAGGACACCAATGACCACACAGCACTGTGGGATCTAAGATGTATTAGCTAGAAAAGAGACTTTTACAGGATTAAATAAAAATCTAATAATTATTGTCACATATTAAAACGGATTTTGAAACAGCTATTGGAATTCACATTGTTATTTAACTGTCTCTGCACCAGAGATCTGTACTTTGTGGACTCTTGGTGGATACCAAGTTTTGGGCTTCTCAGTATAATAAAATGACATACAGAGGAAAATACACCTAAGGGCTGAGATAGTCAAGGATATTGGAAAACATGACGTATGCAAAAAGGCTGAGGGAAATGTTTTTATGCTTCTGAAAGGCAGAGTGCAGAGGAGGTGGAGTCAGACTTTTCTCAGACATGCACCAGCATAGGATGAGAGGCAGCAAATGTAATATGGCATGAGGGAAATTCCAACTAGATGTGAGCAAAAAAATATGTACTCTGACAGTATATCGAAGAGGAGAGAGAGCTTGTGGAGTTTCCATGCCTGAAGACAATTATAACATGGCTCCACAGCACCCTGAGCAACCAGCTACCTGACCCTGCCTTGAACAGGGCATTGCACCTGGTGGCTTCCAGAGGTCTATTCCAGCATGAATTACTCTGTCATGATATACTGTCCATGGTCATTCAACTGTAAATTGGGAGCTTAACATGAAAAACCCTGGCCTTCCTACAAGATTTACAAAGTCTTAAAGTTCTTTGATTCATGTACAGGTGGAGGAGATATAGAATCATTAATCATAAAGTCATGAAGGTTGGAAAAGACCTCTAAGATCATTAAGTCCAACCGTCACATCCCCATCAGTCTTATTCAGTTCAATACAGCAAATTGTACTGGCTTGTTTGTGCAATATCAAGGCACTTCTAATCCCTTCAGAGTGAGAGTAAATGAGGAAAAAAAGATTCCAAGAAATAGGACAATTGGATTTAAAATAATTTGAGGGTTTATGCTTGAATAAGGACCTGTTAGCAGTTATTATTACATTTTACGTTGTACTAGTCTCTCAGTTAAGTCTAAGTGATTCACCAAAAGGCGATCAGGATCATAACTTTCTATATAATAGCTATACATGTATTGTCTGTAGTATAGAAATGAATTTTAAAAATAATTTTTAATGAGGTACTTACCTTTGTAATTTGATGTAGCAACTGGAATTCTTAATGGTACGCTTTAGCTTTCTTTTGAAGACATTCCCTCTTCCTTTTACATACAAATTGAGGGAAGGGGATTTCTTTTTTAATTATTTTTGCTAATTCTTTTGGTGTATGCCTCATTTATCAATGCTAGCATAAATCCTGTATTTAGCAGTGGTGTTTTTGATCTTTTGTACCAACATTTGTCTTTGGGAAACTCAAGACTTTCATTCTACTATAGCATACATCAGAAAATGAAAGACTGGATGTTTTTATTTGCCAGCTTAATTACACATAATAATAAATCTTCATTTAGGAGCAGTAGGATATTCAGTGTGAAGTGTCAAGTTCTTACACTGACAGTGGTTATTACATTTCACAGCAAAACTAAAATTATCACACATATCGAAATGCCTGTAAGTCCAATACTCTGAACCTGCACAATAAAAACACACTTGATGGACAAGCTTGCATATTGAAATGAAAAAAAACCCTACATTCCTTAATAAAATGATAAATCCATTAGGATGCCATCCCTGTGCTTAGAAGGAATAAAAAACCAGCAGATTTTATGTAGAAGGTGCACTAAAGAAAAGAAGTCCCCCTAAATAAATTATCTTAATGGAATCAGGCTGAGTTGTCTGTTTTGCAAGCATATTTATTTTATAGATTTACAGCATTTAATCTGGGGTTAATCTTACAATCTGTTGTTACAAGTAGATTCAAAAATTTTTTTCCTCAGACCCTGTCCTAAAATCCAGGATGTCATTCTGCATCCTGTCATGTGAGTAGAAAAGCGTGTGAGCGTGGTTCTCTTTCCTCTCTCTTTAGTTTCACTGAGTTTACAGTTCAAACAACTTTAAAATCTGAAAGTTCATTTGAGCCTGTTTCCATGGCACATAAATTCAACCTATGCAATGACTTTGCAGAAATATTTTAGGCAATGCTACAATTTCATTTGACTTCACTATGACTATTTAGTATAGTTCTTGATTTCACATATTATTAAATCCCTTTTAGTATAATTCTCTTCAAAAGAATTATTATGCAATCAGGTTATATTGCATAACTTTTTTTGCTAGTGCAACAGTTATGATATCAGTGAGAGCATAATCTGTCAGTCCTGCTACGATATGAAACTGATATTTCAGTTTTCACACTATCTGAAATTATGAAAGCAGCTCCTAAGCTAGCATTGCCTGTCCACAGAAAATTACAAGATTCAGTTGGTGAGCCATATTTCAGTTTTTTAAAAATTAAAAATAGCTTTTAAATGAAAGACATCATATTCATGAGAGAAAGTGCCATATCTAGAGCTTCTAAATAAAGATGTGCAATAAAGATGGAATAGAAGATACAGAAGGAAAGGCCTCAAATTTGCACTTAGAAGGCAAAGCTTGGTCCAGATTTAGGGGCTGTCTGGAAAGGAAATTGGTTTGCAGTGATAATTCAGCTCCCTTCCACAAGAGACCCTATTGGGACAGAGAGTTTATGAGAGTACAAACCTCCCTCATTGCCATCCCTTATTTTTTCTCAGCCTGATCCACTCTCCATCTCACTCTACCTTACAAAATATCTGAAGGTAATGGCACAGGTACAGGAGCAATCCACAGCTAAGAGATGTTTCTGCAAAAATTGAGATATTTTATGGAAAAGGAATTTGTGCCTTTCTTCTGACTCCAGTGTAGCAGCCTAAATTGCATTATCAGGAGTACAGTTAAAACACTGAAGTGGTGTTTGTCCACTGCCACCCATGTGGTGCCCCTGTGGGAACACACCTCAGCTCCCTTAAGGCCCTGGGACTGCATATCCTTTCCGTGGAAACTTGGGGTTAGAGAGAAACAGGGATGGAGAGGGACTGCACAGCACCTAAGCATTGCCGCTACACAGGCTTAGGATGCAACACACACCCAACGCAGAGCTTCGGGCTCTTCTTCAGCCTACGCTTGGGCACTGTATCAGGGTCCCACAGTGTTGCTGAAAAAACACAGAGGTGCTTCTCACAGTCACAGAGCACATCCTGATTGTTCTGGTCCCTGCAGGGTTCAAGGACATTATCAAATGGCAAGAGTTCACACTTTCACAATCTGTGTAAACTCAATCAATTTCCAAATGTGATTTGCAATGCAAATACTTACAGATTTCCATTCCTCCCGTCCCAAAGCACTGAAGAAGGCACATGCAAATATTTAAATTCTAATGTTGGATTTTCTCCCAGTTCATTGCAGCCCTGTACTTTCCACTCCCAACTGGGGGAATTAAAAAACTTTTGAGTATCTTTACAATTACTGAATATACCACCACACATAGTCCATACAGAACAAATTACACAAGTAATCATCATTGCAGCTGTTGCTGAATCCATTTCCCTTTTCATTTGTAAAGTGCGTTTAAGAATTAGGCAAAATGTTGTGAGAAGCAGGCACATAAAAGAGAGAATTGAATTAATTAAAAAAAACCTCGTAGAGAAGTCCTGTTGGGGCAGATCACCGATGTGGAAACTCCAGTAGTCTCTGCTGTCTAACCGGAGGATTTCCCAGCAGCCTGCTCCACTTTACAGTGAGCACGAGCTGCTGGGGAATGCAAGAACACAATAGTTCCTTTGTGTTTTCAGTTTCAGGACTTTCATAATCCTCAGTGAAAAAGGTTCATCTACGACACACTTCTGAGGATGTAAAGTAATGCCCATTAAAGGAAAAGAAAAGAAAAAGAAAATTAAAATGATGCTTCTGTGACCTGCTTAAAGCTGACTGGTAGTTCTGCGGTGGAGGGAAGACTGCAGCTCAAAAAGCTCGCCAAAGCTGACACATCTGGGCAGATGAGGGCAGAGAAAGGGAGCATTTGGGCCAGTCAGAGTAAAAACAGGACTGAAAGAACGTGGGGGACATAAATGGATGACAGTGAGTTTTTGACAGCCAGGGAAAGCAAGAATACGGCACTGTGTCTCTGCGGGTACAATGCAAGGTGTCAGTGAGAGGACCTGTGAACGGAAGTGTCTCCAAGGATGACAGCATGTCTGAGAGGCTCTTGAAGGGGATGAGGGATGACATGTGGCAATGGGAGTTTCTGTGTGTAGGTGTCAGGCGGTAGCAGAGCAGGCATCTGTGTTGGGGCGAGTGTGAGTGTCAGGAACAGAGAGTGGAGGAAGGGGGATTATGAGGAGAAGTAGTTCACAGTCTTGGAGGCAAAATATTAGGGAAGCAAAGCAATGGAATTCATGCAGAATAGCAGGAAGGGAAATAAGGATTATAAAGTAGAACAATGTGCTACACTAAAGAGTTGAGGAGGAAAAACACAAGTGCCTAAAGAAATGAAACTGAAAGACAAGTCTCAAAGCAAAGGAAGAAGTGGCAAACAAAGGTACCCCTGTGTAGGAGAAAATTAATGCTGGAATGAGACTAGATTTAAGAAAACATAAACAGGAATGAGAGTGTTATGAGCCTGCAGCAATCTTCAGAAATTATTCCTCTTGGTATTTTTGTAGCTATGCAGGATTCTGCAAATGTGGGTCACAATCTACATAGAAAATGTGCTGTGATATTTGAGTCACAAGCCGTTTACCTTTATCCGATTCATCTTTCATATTTATGCTGTATAGACACAATATGAAACAAAAAATTCATCCTCCACTCACAGTACCTATAATGAAACATCTGTAGCTATTATACATTGAATTTTACAAGGGGAGTGTCTTCCTCCTAGAGCTATGTACTGTTTGGATGTCTTTCATAATGAAGACAATGTTCCTGAAATATGCATCACTTCATAAGGGTGTCTTGGGTGAAAGGGGTGACATTTCTAGGAAATTTTGAATTCTTCTATTGTTATCAGAAGATATTCGTTCTCTGTGATAATTTTTGTATGATAAAGCAAATGGTTTCATTTGTACAGATGACGCCATGCCAGACAACTTCAGCAGACACAAGGCACCTGCTGAGCTGCTGGGCTGGAGACCTGCAATGTGCAGCTTCATCCTGCCAGCATCACTGGTGGCACAACAGCACGGAGGCAGATTGTGCCTCCCTCAACTCCCCTTCTTACCCCTGAGAAACTGCTGTTAAACGCAGAGCACCGTGCAGGCCTGAAGTCCTGTGCAGAGCCTCTGCCCACTTTATTCCTCTCCTCTTGCCTGATGCCAGTTGGCAGCTGCTTGGCCCTCGCAGCTGCTCGGCCCTCGCAGCTGCTCGGACTGGCACGGGGAGCAGCACAGCAGGGGCAGAGTCAGGTCCTTCCTGCAGCATCTTAGGAAGCACCTGGTTAACAGTGTGAGTTTCATAAATGAATAACTGGAAAGAGGTTTCATTTCTTCCTGGTTTGGGTTTGGGTTTGGCGTTTTTTTGGGTTTTTTTGGGGGTGGATATTCTGTTTTATTCTGGAAACCAGAGCTTATTTCTCTGTCTTTCAGAACAGAGGACATTAAAAGCCTGTGTGCAGCATGCGATATGTCAGGAAGATTAAGCAGTACCTTGAAATTATCTTTCTTCTTATGTAACATAACAAATGGGATCTGCTCATTCAGTCCATGGGAAGCTATAGCATTCAGTTACTCCCTTCTCTTCTACTTTAAAGGGCGCCAGCAGCAAGATGCTGCTTCTTTCTTGGTGTTTACAAATGGGTAACATTAGTACCACAGTCCCAGGTTCCTGGCACCTTGCAGGGGACTAAAGTGACATTTTAATCAATCATTTGAACATTGGTTCTAAGACACTCAGGTTTACACAGAGCGTTAACTTTAGGTGAGGCTGGACTAGTCCTACAGCTTCAAGTATGGAAAAGACAAAAGTATATTTCCAAGGAATTTTATGACTTCTTTCCACCCGGCCTCAGTCACACTTTCCAGTGACGGTTATGCATTTATGTAATGCTAAATGTAGGTGCTGCATCAGCTGATAGAGGGGATTGTAAGAAACGTGAAACTATAACAAAAAAGCCTTAATATTTTCTAGCTTTTAGTAGTCTTTAGTACTGTAACTTGTATTCCTGCATGCACAGTGATCTAACGATGTAACTGTTACACTCATCCCTGCTTTCTCATTACGGAATGTAGTGGAAGGACGTGGGCACAAGCTATCACTAAGTCGTTAGACAAAATAATGAAGTGAAACAAAAGTGGCCTTGGTTCTCAGCAAATAATCGGGATAATTGTGGGATAAAAGAGACTCCTAAATAATTCTACACCAGACAGCTCGACCTTGGGAGGGCAAATGCGCCAAGCTCCAGAGATAAGGAGGCACCCAGAGAGCAACAAGACCAGAGCCAAACAACCTGAAGGACATGATGTCCGTGATCCTAGAACCGAGTTTGCGCAGAAACAAATGTCAATCAGCAAACAGCATGATGAAGAGGATGGGCCTTCATCTTGGAACCCCCGAAGACCACCATACTAACAGACATGCGTGGAAGATATTTACATATGCTAATTAGTTCTCAGAAAAGTAATGAATATGCTAAGTAGTTCTTCGAAATATAATAAATATTTACATGTGTGATTGTATTTAACCTGCAGTAACAGGGTGTCTGGCGCGTATGTTTGGAGGAGAAACCCCCGTGTGCCCCCGTGTGCCCGGCACTGCAATAAAAAATACCTGCTTAACAGTATACATTGTACTGTTAGGTTTTTCCTACTGGATCTTTGAATCACCTGGAATGCTGTTTGGGAGCATGACTGCACAGCTGAAAGCCCCTGGATTCCAGACAGACTTCATTTATGGGTAATTTCCACCTCCATTTTGGTCAGCTGAAGAAGCCAAGATCCTTTGGCTTACCCTCACCTCATTAATTTGCCAGTGTCCCTCTTGCATTGCAGTTCCAGCCCTCGTCCCTCCTAAGCATGACGGACGGAGGCCGAACACTGCGCTCCAGAAAACATCTACACTGTTCCACCAAAGCAACCTAACCACCTCCTCCAGTGGGTGCACATCTTGCAGAGAGCGGTAATCTTGCTACTAGTCCTGAAATGCATCGTTTCACTTACTCCACTAATGAATTTCTACTCTTTGAACTCCCAGGGATCTTGTCTTTCTTTTTCATTTTTCCCCAACCTTTCCTGTTTGGATGATGCCTGCTAACTCTGGATCAGAGCAAAACTCCCACTTTTGAGGACAGCACCATTGAAGAAACCACCAAACAAGATCATTTGTCTAGCCAATACTTGAAATAATCTGTTAATGCGTGCCCTTCAGCATGCAAATTCCTCTTTCAAGACTCATCATTTTTATTTTCTCTTTAGCCAGACCCATATGCACATATCAATTCGACTATTAATCTCCATGGCCTTGTACCTCGTAACTTCTGCAGTACAACCATATCAAATGCATTACTGAGGTCCACGTAGATGACACAGAGAGCATTTCTTAGAACATCATTTATCTCATCAATGACATCAAGGCAGGCTGATAACGATTTACTTCTGGTAAACCCAGGAGCACTTTTATCCCATTCTCTATTTATTTCCATGTTTTTAATTATACTGTCCTTCAAAATACATTCGAAAACCTTACACATGACAGAGGTCAGACAAATAGTTCTGTGACTGCAAGGCTTATTTCTTCACCCTGTCTTCCTGCTCTTTACCCCTGACAATTTATTTGTTATCTCCCAATTGTATGGTCTGAATCACCGATTTGATAATACCCCTCAGTAGTTACTGGCTACAGGAGTTCAATTTAAGGTGCCAGGTTTTTTCACATTTCTGGAGTGGAGATTATCATAGTTCTTCTTATTTGCTGAGAGAGTGATGGCAGTGAACTGGGTTTGGCCAGGAAGAAGCCGAACCCCCCATAACTCTGGACAACAGGACACAGTCTGCAAACCTGCCTGTGCCAAGCAAAAGTCACCACCTGCCTGTGGTCACTTAGGACCACAAACAGCCTCAGGCATCTCAGGGAGGTGCCTGAACACGGGTGGGATGAAGCTAGTTCTGCACTTGCAACTCCAGAAACCCTCCCCTGCAAAACGATCACAGGGTGGTGGAGCCACCATCTACCACCCAAGGTCTGCGATTTTTAAATGAGGAGACCGATAATACTGAAGGTGCCCAAGATGCTCTGGCTCCTCCAGCACAACCGATGGGCCATTTCTCCACAGTGTCACCATAGCCTGAGTCATCTCTTAGAGCTGTGATTACTTGAAAGAACGGAGCAAATGCCCCTGAGGGACTCTTCTGCAGGGGCTCAGCTCTCCTAAAACACTTCATAGGGAAGTTCACAGTTTGTGGGATAAGGAGATTTTCAAGTTCAAATCCTTTATTTAAGCTTAAATGAATGCATAAGAACAGAAATAGCATTCATATCTTCTTTTGTTGTCTTCTCTTAAAAAGTGCAGTGCCTCCTAAAAACCTAATTGTTAATATGATGCCTCAGCACAGATTTTAACATCCCCCTGCATCGTTTTCATTTTCAGGGAGAAATTACAGAATTCTATCTGCATTATAATTAGCATATAATTATTACTGGCAGGAACAGCTATAAATGTATATAACTGGTGGTTAGCTTGGTAACCAGCACACATAATCATTATACAATTTTCTTTAATTTTTTGGTCCACAAAGGCCTCATAATTCTGCAAATGCGACGACTAAGCCTAACTAGACTCTGGTTATAATTTATGCTAATTAATTTGACTGTTAGCGAGAAAGAAGATTTATATAACATCCACGACGGGGGTAGGTGGTGTCACTTTCAGTGGAAAGGGGCTATGAGAACACTCTGCACTTTGGGCCTGAATACACCATGAATTGTTGTTCGATCTCTTTTTCTGGTGTATTATGATGTAATGACAAAGGAAGGAAAAAATAATAATAAAAAAGTCTCCAATGTATGCTTTTGTATAACATATGCATAGGTCGCAGCATGATGAAGTCCTGGTATTCTCCTTTCTCAATTGTGGAGGAGGTGCGGAGGGTGCGCAGGGCACAGCTGTCAGTTTTTCCTTCTAATCTAGACACCCTCATTACCTTTTATAGAGAAGTGATTTTGCATTTTTCCACACGCACCCTGAACCAAGGGCTGTTCTTCACAACAGAAAAACAACCTCGGCTTTTCTCGCATCTGCACTCAAAAGGGAGGCGTTGATCCCTCATTACCAGCAATTGTCGCCAGCTCAGCAAAGCCACAGCGCTGGGAGAGCGGCACCTTCTGCTAACTGCAGATTCCCCAGGTCAAGTCAATCTCGTCTTCATCGCTAATAAAAAAATGATTCATCGTCAAGGTGACCTTCCTGAACCAGAGGCAGAACGCAGAGCTCCGGAAAGAAGCCTCATAGAGAAGATATATGGCCTTGTTTCGTGACATGCAGCTTGCAGATAGACCTCAGCACTGTCAAGATCCGCTGCCCTTCCCAAGGTGGTCTCCTGCCTAAGCAACCGCACTGAGACACTTCTGCTGGTTTCCAGCTCACCCTCTGTCTTGGTCTGTAACCTTACATGAGATGTTTTATGTCTCTGTGCTTCAGTTTCCCCTCACATGAAACTGGCATAATTGATATCTTTCTCTGTAAAGTGTCCTGTGATCTATAACGGAAAAAATTACTTGTGTAAGAGTAAGATAATTATTATTAACTAACAATATCTCATATAGCTCAGCTGTTACAGCACTAAATATTTTCCAAAATTTATTACTGAGTAAAGAAAATAATTTATTTAAAGACTGAAGTGAATTCTGCTGCTTTCCAGAGTTTTCTGCTTTCTTTTTCTCACTTCTCTGTGCAGGGATTTATTTACATTGTTATGAATGGGTAAAATATAGTATTAGCTTTGACTCCTACTTCAGTGGCTCAGCACATAATAGCAAAAATGCACAGCAAAACTAGAACGCGAGCAGTAGCTGCTTTTCTCTACAAAGCCGGTTCAGTACCTCAGCCTTGCCGAACAGCTGTCAGAGCAGAGAGGCAACAGAGGGGGTCCTGGGTACCAGCAAATCTTTGGCTGAGGAAGAGGTGCAGAATCAGTTATTTGCAAAGCAATATCTTTTGCC
>Ga0181612_183086_pt1 | contig 20547 bp, 12 predicted proteins | sample HoacroProtozoa21_FD_119630 | JGI IMG/M metagenome (GOLD analysis project Ga0181612, IMG submission 119630) | Hoatzin crop microbial communities from Cojedes, Venezuel. Combined Assembly of Gp0051906, Gp0051904, Gp0051908
CCTGAAGACCGGATTGTGAGAAACAGAAAAAAAATCCAATAGTAAAATCATCTACTTTTAAGTAATAGGAAAAACTGCATGGGAAGTTGGAAGCTTACTTGTAGTGAATAATAATAAAAGAAAAGGATCACAGAAGTATAGATGATCTTGTAAGTGTCCAAGGCAAAAATGGGCACAGCTGTGAAGGCAACAAATATGAGACAAGGATGTATCAGGTGAGATCCTTCCAGCAGGTAAAGGGTAATACTAGAGATATTATGTGAGTCACTGGTGTGTAACCCCATGTAGTCAGCTAGTGTAGGGTTATAGTCATCCACTTTCCAGAAAGACCCAGGATGCCTCTTCCAGTCCCACATTTGTCCCTTCTCTCTCTACAAGCTGTGTGAAGGCTTGTTGTGAAGATGAATTTCAGTATCCAAGAAGCTTCCTACACGTTGGCATTTGTGCGCAGGGCATTGTCATTCTGATGGTTTGACCTTCTGATGCCTCACAGTCATCACCCAGGCGGCTTCAGTATGGCCTCCAGATAGTGTCCTTCATCATACCTCTGTGGTGTGTGACTGCCATGTGCTGTTCCAGCATGTGATTTTAAATGCAAGCAGTCAAAATAACACTAAATAACTACAAAGGAAGGAAGGAAGAAAGGAAGAAAGAAAGGAAGGTGTTCGCTTAAGATTAAAACATTACATTATTCACTTGTTTCTTTTCCATATATTTGAAGTATGTGATTTGTAATGATAGCAGAACTTCTGTGGGTTCAGAAATTCAGATTAGATAAAAGCCACTATTTCAACCATTTTATCAGAATCTTCCTCTTACCTATATTGTAGAACTAGCTCAAATCTGAAAAATGGATTGGAGATCTTGAAAAGAGATTTTCTGATGTGATTTCTTCTCCGCTCTCTTTTTTTTTTTCTTTCTCAATCTGGAAAACTAATAATCATTTCTGGGGTACCATAATAACAGCATTTTTGAACTTCAGGCTACAGGTAAATGTGGTAGATATATGACGAGACGCTCAGAAGGTGCAACTGATATTTAACTACAAGAAGATCTGTTGCAAAAGAAAAAGAACACCCTATAAACAGTGATGGGCAATATAGCTATGACACTATAGGGATACTTAAATTCTGATTGTCTGAAATACCGTGTAAGACCAAAATCATTGGGCACTGAATCTACAAGGTATCTTTAACACAGGTTTTGTTCTGACCTGTGTGTTGTGGCTTATCCCGCCATCCCTGCTGTGCTTCCCCTCCACAGCCCAGGTGTAACGTCAGCAGCTCTGTCCCTGCTCACGAAGAGGTAAAAGGGAGGCTTTGAGGAGGGGTCCCATTCTGCTTCCATCTCTTTCACCATTACCAAAATACTAGGACAGCGTAGTTGCATGGGGCTCGACAGGTCTCTCGGGAGAACAGATAAAGGAGGAGGTTATGCTGCAGTGGTTGATTCAGGCTGGGCTCTCCTGAGCCTGGGTGCACTGCCGTGCCATGCCCCTGAAATGTGAATTCCTCTGTGGTCTAGTCTTGCCTTGAAATGAAATCAGATTGCCTGAGAAGCAAGGGAGGAAGAATGAAAGAAGCCCTGTCCCCACCAGCCATTTCTTGAAAGCACACTGCCCTCTTGCTCAAAAGGTCATTGGTGTTTTAGCGTTGTGGTGACAGTGGTATTGGGATCCTTTTCTTAGTATCCGAATCATGAAATATTCAGAAGGTATGGCTCATCTCTGCCGAAAGCTCCAAGACGTTGTGAGTGTTGATGGGTTGGAATGGGAGCTCTTTGCATGTTATCCAAAATGTTTATCATAGCAAAGGCTGACATGCCAGAATTGGCCAACTGGCATGAAAAAAACATTTCACTTCTTGGGAAAGTGCTATCACTTTGCTGCCTTTTAGAAACTATAGCTGTTTTCTGAATTACAAGTGGTTTACATAAGGAACATAAATTGCTGTGCTCTTTATCACTGCTTACTGTATGACAAATATACAGTCCAATTTTTCAAGTGTGGTGTCTTGAAAATGAATGTGTATTTGAAATGAAAACCATTTCAGTACTTGAGCATCCTGCCTCTGGAACAGGCTGGATAATAACATGTTCATCACCTTGGGTTATTTTAATATTTCCTGAAGACTGCACAAGATGCTTTCTATTTTCTTGTCAAAACATAGTGAAATGAAAATTATTTTTAATAAAGTACAGTAATCACAGTGTGATCACCAAGTGCATCTTCTCTTGTCAGATTGTTTCTTCCTACTCGCGAGTATTTGCAGTTAGTTAATGTTACGATTGCTGAGCAATCCAGCATTGGTAGGAAGAGAATGGAGTATTTTATTGCTGACAAGGAGCACTGGGTGATACAGAAAATTCTCCTTTGCCTCCTATAATAGTATGTATCATTGTTGAAACCTAATGCTGGAAGAGTTGACTGCTGCAGGACTCTTTTTTTTCCTCCCAGTATTTCGTTGCTCTCTTCCATAGGTGTCATATACTGAAAGCAGAGCTCCCACTGATACTTTGTTTTTTCCATGTCTGTCCATGAATGTCTGCTGGAGTGCCATGCCAGATACCATGCCTGAAAGGTGCTTAGCATGACAAGATTCACATTCGTTTCTGGCTAGTCTGTGGGAGTGCTGGAGTTGGTCTCATAGCTTGTTAGGTTATATGCTCTTTGGGTGAAGAGCTGGTGGATAAATTGCTTGGATTTGGGTAAACTGAGGTCCGATATTTAGAAGAGAAAATGGCTTGTCTACACAGGCACTGGGAGCTTTCAAAGATAATGGCTGAATGATTCTTTTTTTTTTTCCCCTCTGAACGGTTTCTGTACACCAGGTTTTTTACTCAAGTCACTCAGCTCTAAAATAAGTGATGGACAAATCTCAAGAGATTCAGTTTCATATCTTAGCCAAACATTATCCAAGCTAAGTAAAGCTCTAGAGTCTGCATAACTGAGCATGAAACCTCAGAAGAACAGACTTTCTCATGAGAGTGTCAGTGTTTCCTGCCGGCTGGAAATACCAAGAAAATAGTCTTTCTTGTGGTATTTTGGAACTTCAGCATCTGGATGTTGCTGTGATTAGAGAGGAAAGTGAATATGAAAAATAATTGTTCAAAAAGCGAACCTTTTTATGTGTTTGGGTGTGATGTTCCTTTCTAGTTTTTCAGTGAAGCTGTTAATTGATACCATAACTCTGTGTCTGAAAGTAGGAGATCTTAATCTGAAACTGCAAGTTCTGGCAATTTTGTTCTGGGTATTGCAAAATATTATCACTTGTGAGTCACCGAGTATTTCTTCAGTCAAGGGAAGAAAATGCTATTGTATCCTTCCTTCCCTTTTATGTAAATATGTAACTAAGCACTGCTCTTGGCGTACTTGTTTTTTGGGAGAACATTTTGCTTGCTTCAGTCACTGCTTCAAGTGTGAAATTTAGCTCAGCTGCAGAGCCCCAATGAATGTCTTATGCTAAACAAGTCTAGTAAAAATAGTCTTAATGATTACATTATATAACTAATACACCTAAAAGAAACGTTGTGGTGATACGTAATTGTAATATTAAATCTTACATTGCTTTATGTGGAAAATGTGGAAGTGAGATATCCCCGTATTTAAAAACAGAATGAACCTTCAGTTTGGATTTTGACAGTGTATCAATGGGACTTGCAGAGAGAGTAACTTCAAAAGTTAAAGATGGAAAAGTGTGTTTATCTCTTGTCCTTCTGCCACTGTAAGATTTACAATATGTTCTCTTCTTTATTCTGTCCATATTTAGTAACTTAAGCAATGAGTTTTCCATCATTGGCTTTGTATGATTATTCCAAGTTCGCGCTGTTAGCAGAATACCAGGAAATATTTCTCAACTTCCCTCGATTTATTTTCACCAACGTTTTCGTCCTTTGACAGGTCTTCATGAGCTCGCTGTTCACGCTGGTCACGTGCTGCCATTTGGTTGCCCGTGGGTACTCGCTCACATCTAGGTTCGCTTTTAAGGCCCCAAACACATGACGTATTGTTAGGGGTAATCAAATAAAGTTCTGCCATTTGCAAAATTTTTATGGCTATATTTGTGCTTTTTCCAGAATTTTCTCCAGGTTGCCAGTCTTTGTGGTTCTGAGTTGCCAGGAATGCAGTGTAAATGTTGAGGGAGGGTAGTCAAGTGCAATATCATTTGCTTGGTATTTGCTAAATTTGTACTGCTCACACTTCCTCCCATTGCTGTTGTTAAAAGAGCTGTTTTCAGTGTTGGGGTCTGCTTCTGTTCTTTCAGAGGATATGTTTTCAGAAGGATTACTTTCCAGAAGAATGCACGTGTATATGCATATACATATAGTTATTTATTTATTGAATAAGTACTACTTTCCCACATACCAAAATTTTATAGGTTTCTCTGTACTGTTACCTTTAGTTATTGGAGATTGCAAAAATGTTTCAATTTAGTGACATTTTAAAATATGAGGAAAGATCATCACAAGTTCCATACTTAGGTTTTGTGTGTAAATATTGTCATTAATTCATTGTGCAATTAATAATAACCTGTGTTCATATGCACTCTGTTTAAATCAAAGTAATTGAATGTTCAAATTAAGAATGTGTTTAGAAACAGATGTCTAAAAATTGTTTGTTAGCTACCTACAGTGCTGTTTTTCTTCAGTTCTGTTGTTGTAAAGGGGATTCAAATAATGCAAGAGGCAAAAGAAATCACTGCAGGAACATAATCAAAGTGACAGTTTTGTGCCGTATTTCCATATCAAGCTAAAGCAAACAAAAAAATTCAGCTGTATATGCATACTTAACAATGTAGGTGTCCCTCTGGGGAGTGATCGGAAATGAAGAGACCTTTTTTTCTTTCTCACATTTAAGGCTCCATTTCCAATTATTTTTCTAACTGTATATTAGCTGTTTTAATTAAAAGATGATGATTCACCACTTTCTAGCCACTGAGAACATTTTTATAAAGTAGAGGTTTAAAAATAGTAACAAGTAGAATGTTTTACTACTACTCTGAGCATTTGGAGCTGTAGGAATGTTTTAGCACAATTTGAACAATGAAAGAAAAAGCTGTTTTCAATAATTTTGTGTTCAAGGGTGATTCAACCTCTGTGCTTGCTAACTCTAATTTTCCAAGGCTTATAAGACTTTAATTTGATTCTTTATCTGAGCATAAAACAATGTCTGAAAATTGCATAGTAAAATAATGGATAATCACTTTTTTGTGGACTATCTGGTTGTCAGAATGAATACTGCCTTTTAAGAGACACTCTAAATAAGTGCTGGGCAAAAGTGAACTTTACAACTAAAATTGACTTAGGTTCTCATGAAATCCAAGTGGTTTCATCTAAGTGTGAAGGAGAAATGCCTGCTGATTATAATATATTTCTTTAGTTGTGTGTATATATTGATGTTTGTGTAAAAACTTTGTGTCGGTGTCTGCAAGTGTATACATCTGTGCATACAGCTACGTTTGGAGGTGACATCACAGAGTTAAAAAAAATACTTACGATAAAAGTATTTTATTTAATGGTTTCGCAGTTCAACAAGTAGTTCTGACTCCTTCCTATTCCCTGGGTTGGTGTGTCTCTTCTTCGTCACAGCCTGTTTTGGGAGTGATTTTAAATTTCCAAACTTGGAGCAGTTACCAAAAACAGGCATTGTCTTAAGACGACTCTATCTTCCTTTTTGTCCAGACAGCCTACACCTCCTGAAGACCCAACACGTATGATATGCTCAGTCTTGTCTCACATCTGATATACTGAATTCTCGATGGCTGGAAACAAGGGTTCGGAGCTTCCTTATGTTAAAAAGACGTTGTATCCCGGTGGGAAGCAGAGTTGCCAGTGGTCTGGTATATCAGACCCAGAAAAACAGTTTTAGCTGTAACAGTATTGTCATAATTACACATAAGCAAATTGAGATTTATCTTTAAAAATAAAATTCACCACAATTATGTAATTTCTTGCAAAATTTACACAAATTTTATGTTGCCAAAAAAAGTCGTCTACATGCCAAAGTCAGACACTCCAAGGTAGGAGAATGGCAGAGCTGGAGTCCCTCCTTCACTGTAGCTTCCCTCAAACTCCCGTGTCAGCTGCTGAGCACGGAGAGACCTGCAGGAGGGAAGGTTGTGTGGGACAGCCGTTAGTCCCCAGTGCCCGTCTTGTCAGACTGGCTGTGTTCTCCATACTGGTCTCCTGGCTGGGCGCATCAGCTGTCCTGTCTCCTATCTCTGTGTGTGCCTGGAGGGGCGAGGGTTGCAAAATGTGGAGTACTGGTTGACTTGAATTCAAGTGATTTAAAGCAGCACCTGGTCAAAGGCCAGATGTGGTGTTTGGCCTTGTGGCAGGGTGAAGCTGAGAGTGCACCAGACCCAGCTTATCCTCCGTCGTTCATCGTGGCTTCTGCTTTCTCAGTCCCCCCACTGGAGGGTACCCCAAAACCTCTGTTCCCGTTCACTTCCAGTAACTAATGCCACTTGCAGCAGTGGCAGAGCAGCTGCTCAACTCCCCCAAAAGGCAGCCAGGCCCTCACTCCCACCACTATGCCTGTGGAGCTCCCCGGGGGCGGACGGTGAAGCCCACGTGTGCCGGTGGGAGCTCGCCTTCGCTGTGTGCCACCTCTCCAGCACTTTGCGATAATTGTGGGAACTACCAGTGGCAGGCAGTCCCTTCAATTATTTGGCATTACCCTTAAGTACCCGATCAGTCAGGGCAATTCAGAATTTGATGTCTAAGAGCTCTACACACCTGCAATTACTTAAATCCACAAAATTGCACCCATAGGTATTTGCAGGCACAAAAATGCTGGCGTAAAATTAGAGGCCATTTCCTAAAACCTGTGCCTAAATTTTGATGATATACTATATGAGGAGTTGTTATTTTGAAATGGATTTGCAGAAAGCAATTGAAAATCTCCAGGCATCCCATCTGTGTTTAAAGTAACAACAATAACAAAACTTTAAATTAGCATAGGAGATTTAAGACATTTCAGGAAAACATTGATTAAATCTGCCAATGAAATGAATGTGTTTGGCGAGTGACCTAATTAGTGTATACTTGGTTCTTTTTCGCTGCACTGCTTACCACTAATTGCTGTTCTGCTGGTCTTCTCCTGACAAGTAAGAAAAAACAAGGATGAGGGATTTGTTGAGGAAATAGTGACATTCAGTTTTAATTCATTTGAACCTGCTGCCAAGCTTAATTATGGAACTGAGAAACTGAGACCGGGAGGCCCCCAGCCATTTAGGTTATAGGAGATGGAGACGTTTAGTGTCTGCCAGTGTATTTGGGTAGCACTTATTGCAGCTAGCTATAAACTTGCGCTTGCTGATGCTTAGCTGTTTTCTTTCCCCCACAGGTACAAAAACACTAGTTTTATTCCTTAAATTTAATTATTTCGCTCTAATGGCGTCAGGCCAAAATGAAATTACAGACATTTCATTTCTTAGAGGAAAGGTTTAACAATTAATCTCGATAGTCTTGTCTTGGGGTTTTTTGTGTGTGTGTTTGCATGTACAAGCTAGTAATGTGTCATTCCACAAGAAAACCTTGGGATTCTGGAATACTTGTAGCACTGGAGTGCTAAAGGCACCCTCAGTGTAAGTACTCTTGAGCTGAGGGGCTAACGTTAGTGCTAAATTGAATTCCCATCTTTCGAAGCAGTGGGGGATAATGCAGCTTTCCCTGTTTGCGTTTGGGGCTCCTAAAGCAAAAGGGCAGGATGCTTCATGAAAAAAGGGGAAATAGTTTTGGTTTCCTGTGGTGGCGATGGATTCTTGTGAGCAGAGCGTGAAGGTCCCAGTTTAGAATCTGAGTGTGTTTTTCATGATGTTCTGCACAAAAACAGGGAGGGGGTGGGAGGGATATCCACTCGCCAGAATGTTTACAAGGCACTGCGCACACACACACAAAAAAAAGGGAAAAAAAGCGCGTTGGAATTTGAAGCTAGCAGAGGGTGGGGCTTGCACTTGTTTTTAAAATAGGAAAAAGAAATGTAGACGTTTTCTTAGAGCAGCAGCATCTGACTAGCAAACCCTGGTCTGAATCCCTCCTGGGGAATGCTTCCAGCCAGCTGGCTGCCTTTTCCCGGAGGAGTGCAGGAGCTGTTGCTGGAGCAGTTAACTGCTCCCAGTTAACCTCCCAGTTAACTGCTCCGGCACCCATCCCTGCTCAGATATCAGCCAAACCCACCATGCTGCCCCTGCCAGGGGCAGCCACAGCAGCCCGGCTCCGGAGCCGGCGGGGAGCATAGCCTGGGTAGAAGGGAAGGGCTCTTGGCACAAGGAGTTTGGGGATTCATTTATGCTATGGGGAGAGCTGGAGGGGAGCTCTTCCAACACCCAGCTTTAGCTTCTGTGGAGGCTAAACCTGAGCTACCCTGAAAAGTGTGTAAAACAAAACAAAAAAACCCAACCAACCCAAAACCCCCAAAACCCAAACAAAAAAACCCCAGTGCTACTTTGTTAGTGCATGAGACCCAAAAAATGAAGTGAGATTATAAACAAATGAAATATGTTAGTGTAGGTCACCAACATAGGCTATAAACATCTGCATGGAAGAACGTAAACTGTGCAAAAAGGCAGCATGCCTGGTTTTGTGTCATATAGCATTGCAGGGTTCTTGTAAGGATACTTGAGTGCTGAAACAGCCTGGGAACTTGGCTTCCCTTGCGGCAGATTGATGTTCTTTGGACGGGTTTTCAGCCATGGAGTGATTTTGTCCTGATGTTCTGTGTGTGGTGGAGAGATGTGTCGGAAGGGGGGAGGGCCAGCAAAAGATACTTGGAATGAAAATGAACTTGAGAGAAGGAAAAAGAGCGGCTTTGCAGTGAGGCTGGGCGTAGTAATACTAGAATGCATAATGGGCGGCTAAAGAGGCAAGGTTTTTTTGTTTCGAGACTCTCACTGAATCTCTGATATGGTTATATAGCCCCTTGTGCCCACTGAATGAACATTTAGAAGATATTCATGATTTTACGTATTATGGACTGATGGTGATCTTCAATAATTCACTACTCTATGGCACAGCTGTCCCACACTCTATAATACCATACTGGAATATCCTTACACATTACGGTTTATATTTACAAACAATGCTAACTTAGATGTGAATACTTACTGTGCTGTCTAGAAAGTAGTATTAAAAACAATTTCCCTTATGCACACATGAATCCTGCACTGTACACTGATGATAAGTATAAAAATCTGATTCCATTGTCTGTTCTTAATGACAATATTAAAACCTCCTAGTTTTTGGTCATGGTGAGAAATAAAAAGAAATTTAGTCTCCTGGGAAATCCACCTTGCTATCCTAAAAAAATAATTTGCTTTGTGATTGATCCAAGCCATCCCATGACTTCCCAAGGCATTTCAGGTTTCCTGCTTGGTAGCTCTTGCTTTCTGTCACGATCTCTCATCCAGCAAGGTGGAAGCTGCATCTAATTTTATCTCCTCCTTCCTCCCAGAAGCTGCTCTCCCAAAGGGCAAAGGCCTTGGAGAAATCTGGGGAGGACTCTTGCTCTCTTGCGCGTTTTTTGGTTCAGAGCAGCATCAGCTTCGCTGCCGCTCTGCAGTGGAGAGAGAGCTTGGATAACACGGCAAAGCAAAATGTCATGTAGAACAAGCTGATTTAAAAATGGCCTGCTCAGTAGCAGTATAAAGTGAAAATCATTTAGAGGAATCTGAGAAGGTTATGCATACATACCGAAATAATAATAAAGAGATGTTTGTAACTTGAGGGGCAAGGTGGTCTCAAGCAGGCTCTCTAATACCTAAATTTGGTGCAGAGAGGAAGGCAATAAGGCCTCCCAGGAGCAGGAAGAAAGGCTGGCAAAAGAAGTAAAAATGGATATGTCAGGAAAACATATCTGTGGTTGTCTCCTGTATGATGTGTATTGACCTAGTAAATGGAGATGTCTGCAAAGGAGCTGCTATGCTATAAATATGCTTGTGCTAATATTATTAAAGCTTTCAGGCAGTTCAGTTTCATCCGTATGTCTTCCTTGGGAGACGCCAATGAGGTGGCCCCTGGCCACAGCTTGTCCGAGCAGCATGTGCCTACCTGCACTGTAATTGCTTAATAAGATGTAGGCTGGGGTTTTCCCTGGATGGATTGTGCAGAATATGCAGCTGCCTAAATAGGTGCTTGGCGAGATTTTTAAATCTTCCTAACGCTGTTGAAATCTTTATGAGTAAGACATTTGAATGCTGTTGAAGATCAGAGATTGCTCCGTGCTTAGAAGCTGTGAAAGGTCCATTCCTTGTCCTTTTTGCCCTCCTTTGTATCTTTCGGAAAATAAAAATACTTCCAGAGTTGCTGATACCCAGTAGGGGCTTAACAGCACTGGTCTTTGTTGAACATACCAATCTTCCTGGTTAAAGCAAGAAAAAGTGGAGAGGGAAGAAGAGAAGACAGGAAGTGACTGGCTGATTAATAAACTAAACTAATGCAAATACTGGGAGTAGGAAAGCCACTTAAAAGCGGATGATTATCCTTTGCCAATCCCTAAGATCTAACCTCACTAAGCTGCTGTTCAGATGATACCCTGAAGCAGTTCCTGGTAGGGACCTGGCCCTTGTTCCAGCAGAGTGGGCGGCGAGATGAAAGGCACGTGGCTTAATCAGGCTGTGACTTTATTATCTTACCATCTTCTAGAGCTATCTGGCAGTCACTTGTAGAGCGCAGGTTGCGATTTCTTCCTTAATTGCTCCCACCAGCTGGAAGACTGCTCTCCCTGCCCCTACGCAGATGGCCCCAGCCTGCCGCAGAGACCCGCTGCCCTCCTCTTCTGAAGCTTAATCCTCCTGTGGGTTCAAGGGACGGGGAAAGGGTGTTGTTTCCTCACGAAACCAGCCATCGCAAGCTGTAGCTTATTATACTAGGGAGGGCCATACTGCTGCCTTCTCTTACAGAAAAGAAGGAGCAGGACTCCAGAGCACCAGAGCCCCATGAGCACATGCCTTGCTGCTGCCAGGGTCCGTTTATTTGTTAGGACAGTCAGTGAACTGCCTTCTCTCTCCCCCTCTGCTGCACACCTTCCTGCACTTGGAAGCTCCAGGTCATTGCATTTCCTTAAACCCCACTAGCATCAGGAGGAAAGGTGTGAGAAATAGAGAGGTGATGGATGGTGGTGGTTGCAGTGCTGGTGGAAGACTGTGAGACAATGTGAGAGAATGGAAAGGGTTTCCTTCATTATCGAAATAAAATCTTTATCTATGCCCATACACATGGATAATAATGAAAATATCTATTTATCTGTATATTTTTCAGGTTACGGTTTTGTAGATTTTGACAGTCCGGCAGCAGCACAGAAAGCAGTAGCATCTCTCAAAGCAAATGGCGTGCAGGCACAGATGGCAAAGGTAAGAGCAACCATGTTATTACAGGATTATCTGAGCTGTTGGGTTAAATTTCCAAGAGTTTCTTTTGCTCCTGTTCTTCTTATTGCTCACACCAATGTTTTTTTTGGTCCTTTGGCTCCAGCACCTTATTCATCCTGTGATTTGTCTGAGTGCTTGAGAGCTGTGTCTTCTGTGGTGGCTTCTGCTCTGATACTCTCTCTCTGCCCCCCTCCCTGGAGAGGGTTACAAGATGGAGAGCGATGGAGTGGCAGAGAGTTTGGAAATGCCTTTACACTGACTGCAACATGAAAGAGTTGCCTTTTCTTCGCCTCGGAGTTGTTTTCGTTTGGTTCCTTCGCCTTAGAATAATTATTCTTTTCTGATGTGCCTGGTAGGCTTCTCTGAAGGAGTGATTGACTGAACATAAGGCAAGTTTGTTTGGTGTGTCTTGGTTTGGCTTCTCCTGTCTTCTTATTTTGAGGATGTAAATGGAAGTGTAGCAGGTTGCTGAAAGAGTTGTTGCTGGAGGTTGTCTGGAGGTGACTGGCATCTGTTGTTCAGAGAGGCTGCAGGACCCATGCTGTACCTCTCGTACAAGCGCAGTGAGCTCGGACACTCTGGTCCTGGAGTAGTCCTTTGTCACCAAGCAAGGGGGCTGACAGGGAGATGGAGGTTATAGTAAATGACTGTCATGTGCGCCGGCTGTTGCCTTTCTGAAGGCATAATCATGTGTCTTTGGGCTCTAGACTGTCGGCCAGCAAAAATAGCTGTTGCTTTGTGCTTTAAAAATGCCTTGCCCTAGAATCACAAAAAGCCCTTCATATTGCCTGATTTAGTCTCTGCAGAAATGATGCCAGCCTAGAATCTCAAACAGTAGAAACAAACAGGTAATTACAAAAACAGAGGCAAATCAACTAGTAAACAATCACCACATTTGAAGATTCCCATTTAAAGGAATGCTGGTGATTTAAACATTTGTTTTTCAACAATATCATACTAAAACCATTTTTTTCTTTTACAAAATAAAAAAAAGAAAAGAAAAAAATCCTTGGTGGTAAACAGGGTTATTTTGCCTTCTGCTGAATTACACTCGCTGTGCCTGAAAGTAACTGGATGTCATCCATGTATTTCTGTTGAACAGTGCCCCACAATGCAAGCTATGCTGTTTTATTGGCTCCTAGTTTTTATTGACACGTGGTGATAAAAAATATTTGCTTCAAATGAGTAAAAGATGGCAAGCTGAAGAATGCGAAGACCTGCTAAGGACTATGATATTTTATTTCTCAGATATACTGCATCTCCTTGTTAAAATGCAGGCAATTTGATGCATTAGTCAAGCTGTGAAAAAGAAACCAAAGACAGGAGATATGTTTTATCCTACTAGTTGATATCAAATAGCCATTTCTGGGAAGGAGTAAATCTCGAACTACATAAATCTGTAAAGTTGTAGATTTAAAATTAGAGATTTAAAGATAGGATTGAAAGATAAATCTATATTTGGTATTGTCATGATTCAGAACAATGAATAATTTCAGCACTTGCATGAGTGGAGATACCAAAACAGAAGGTGACTTAAAATACTGTGCTTTGGATTGTCCGGTGTTTGGCAGGCTAAAAGCAAAGTCTGATGCTTTCAAAGTGGGAAGGTCTGTACCAGCCACCGAGGTTTGTTTTCTGGGGGATCTGTGGCAGGAGCCGTTTTTTGCCCTGCATGATTTTGAGGCGGCTGGTGCATACACATTTGTTTGCATAAGGCTGACTGTATTTTTATTATTTAGCCGTGGTGCCTGGAATCCCAGATAGGTTCTTTTTAGTGCGCTTGATTGTTCAAGATAAATATACAACTGACTTTTCCTATCTCTGAAAAAAATCAAAGTATTTAGAAAAATGGGGATTCAAAGGAAATTGAGACAACTCTACACAAAGTACCTCACATTGCTGAGAAGGCAGAAGCCTGGGAAAGCAAATCTATCTGGAGAAGCAAGTTAGTTCTTGCAGGTGTTGGAAGCCAAGTTGCATAACAGGTCTGAAAGACGACGTTACCTGCCAGTGTCTGAATTACCAGTGAGGGCTCTGAAGAGGTTTGAAGAAAGAGGCAGAAGAAGAATTTAGCCTCCACTTCTGGAAGTTTATCCAGAGCAGGATTGTTTCAAGAATTGCTTTAATTAGTGGTGACTGGTTGCTATCAAATGAAATCAAAGAAAAAAACAAGTGTGAAGAAATTACCTAAACCTTTTGCATGCCATACCTTGAAAAAATACAGTCAGTATCTTCTGTTCTGTATCTTCTGTTCTGCATTGCAAAGCGGTGAAACTGCCCCATGCAGAGGCCCAGGAGAAGACTGTAACCTGGGTCCAGCAAGTGTCAAAAATCTCAGTCCAGTCGTGGATGTTTTTGAGTAAAGGTAAAAGAGGCATTTGCCAAATTTCACTATGCACTGGCCTACTCCAGGAGCGAGAGAAAGTATGCTGAAGTGTCGGCGTAGTCTGTGATGTTTTCCTGGAGAGAAATCTTGCTCGGAAAGAGTAGTTCTTTCTCAGTTTTAACACAATATAATTTTTCTCATAGAAATCCAGGAATCTTCTTTGAAAAACAAAAAGCAGAACTGAAACCCCACCCATGTTGGCTAACAGAAGTATCTTGTGGATACTTCAGTAAAATATACTCATTTTATCGATGCTTAAATACAGCCACCTCCCTCATTTTTATAGCATTTGGACACCATTTTGGCTGATTTTGTTTCAGAGTGCTGCCTCTGGAAGAAGGTTAAACTCTGGTGGATTGATGCTCCAAGTCCCATCACTGTTGGAAAACTTGTTCACTTGCAGCTAATACACCCCACAACCCTACGCAGAGAAAAACATCGTTAAACATGTTTGACTCTCTCTTTGTGTTCTCTTGGATGCTGTTCAGCCTGATGCAAAGTAAGTCAGGAGAGGATTCAGCTGAGGGAGAGAAACACCAGTGTAATGCCTGCAGAGGCAGTGGTGGCAGCTGGGAAGTGAGGTCTCCTGCGCTCATGGACAGCCGCCCCCTCGGTGGGATGAGGACCCTCATGGCCATATGAGATCCAGGCTCTCGTACACGCCTGCACTCTCACCTTGTCTCATTAGCATTTCCCTCACATAGGTACCCAAAGCAAGAATTTTGACTACAGCCACTGTCCTATGTCCAGTGAAGTTCGTCTAAGTTGTACATCGTCTGTATTAACAGTTTCATTTATTGAGAAAAATCAATGCATTGGAGCTGCTGAGTGATGGTTTATCAGCTGGCCTGGCTCGTTTTACTATGTGCTTCCTACTTGCCTTTGGAAATAACTCAGATATGCAGATTCGTTTGTACGTACATAGCACCTGCTTGCCCAGGCTCGTAGAGTCTGGGTGGTTTTATTTTTTTTGTTTTCTGATGAAAAATGGCACAACTGATATGCAACTGGATAATCTCAGAGGAATTATTGATTTGTTTGTCTTTTTGTGGTGGGGACGACACAAGCTCAACACAGAAACGACAATGCTTGTGTGCATGGTCTTATATGTTGGTTTCAGTTTTTCCATCTGCTCCTTTCATATGTTTTCTAGAGAAATGTTATAGACAGAACATGGAAAATTAATGAGAATCTTAGTAATATGGGAGTTGTCTCACACAAGCAGGCAAGGAAGGTAGTACACATGAAAAACATATCAATGTTCTAATAAAATCTGTAGCCACATCTTTTCTTGGAATTTGCAATAATCTTTCACACTGAATTACATGTTCATGACAACACTGCTTAATCTGCTTTATAATATGTGATTTTAATTATACCAAGGAGTCTAAATCACCTGAAGAATCAGTAGAAGTTAGTTGTCTAAATAAAATGGAACCTCTAAGCTTGTGTCAACCCTGAAGTTGGTGGACTTTACAATTGTAGACTGTTTGTACCTTCACGGACATTTTTGGGTCCCCTCTGCCATCTTTTATGTCCAGTTCTAGTCTGCTGTAAGATGATGTCAAGTGGACGTTCAGGCAAAGATAGGTTCTTGCAGAGAGTATGTAGTAGCTTCTTTCATATCTAGCAGCCCAGCAAGACTGTTGAAACAAATCCATTCACCAAGGAGGGATTTTGAATCCTGCTGTTATTCCAAATGCCTTTGTAAGGATTAAAAAATGTATTTGATGATGCATGTCTTCTCTGGGCTTCCCATTTGTATGTATAATGCGTTTAGACATCCTCAGCACCTGTGCAAGAAATGTGGACACCGAAGAAATATTTAGTCAGCATTGGCAGTTGTCTAAATCTAAGGAACATTTCTTGACTGCTCTGCCACAGTAATTGCCATCTAGAGGATACACGGAAGGAGCTGGTTCTGAAAAAGGACTGCCGATAGGTTCTGATGTGTTTTGCTCGACAAGGGAACTGCAGAATGTGATTTTACTTCTTGTGTGATATTTTTCTCATCTCTCCATCATGCAGAAGCTTAAATACAGGCAGTAATCGCCATCTAGGTGAAACATAAAAGGGAGCTGATTCCCACAGACCAGAGCCAAGCAGCAGAGCTTCTGAAGAGGAACAGAGCGCTGGCTGGTCTGTAGTTAACTAGACAATTTTTCTCCAAGGACCAAGGAAAAGGAAATCCCATAGAAGAATCTTATTTATTTTCCAGGCTTTTGCATAGGTTTCAGGAGTTGCTCTGGTGTGAGTCAGCTGACCAAAATAGTCCATTCTGCCTGTTCATTCTTCAGCTTATTTTTCTCTTCTTTTTAAATTACTTCCCTTTTTTCTTTGTCAGATACCAACACTCTAAAGGGCTATTCCTTAAAATGGACACTGCAGAAAATGGAAAGAGTCTCCAGTGAAAGCCCTTCATCCTAGTATTTTTTAATCTAGATTTTTAATGGAAAATTATAATTATCTGTGTTTTGCGGCTTAGACGTTCATGAAAATATTTAATAAATATGCTATCCTTACAAAATACGATGTATGGCCTATACAAGGAACATCACAAGCAGATTCTTAATTCATGATTGAAATGTCTGAAAATTTTAGCTAACCAAACTTCAGATCACTGATTTTTTTTTGTGTTCTTGGACAATATTTGTGGGTAACAGCCTTATTGACTGAGTTAACTTTCCTTCTGAAACCCAAGCAGGATGCTAGGATTTTTAGAGTTCAATACTGAAATTGTCAGGCTTCATTTTAATCCCATTCTTTAATTATCTGATGTCCCCCCTTGCCCCCCAAGCAAACTGTTCCATGAAGTCAAATATTTGTATTGGCTCTTTAAAACGATTTTCTTCATTTGCTGCTAGAGCCAGAGTTGGTGACTCTGGAAACCCCGGCGTGCTCAGCAACGTCGGAGAAGCTGAGAGCTGTGCTTTGCTGGCACTGGCCACTTTCCACGTCGTTTCCGAACACATCGCACAGCCAGGCGTGGGCTGCTGCTTCACCAGTTTTTGGAGACGTTGGACACAGCTGAGTGTATGTTTGTGGAGCACTCTGCAGTGAACACTCTTTTTATCTTCGTAAAATGTTAACTATCTCTCCCTGTGTTTATGCACAGCACATACTGACTGACCAGTAATGACCTGAATAGATAACAATCCTGGGTTAAATAATAATGAAAAATTATAGCTTGGAAGAAGTGAAAGGCGGTTTGGTTTAGATTTGTGAATTACAGGTGCCAGTGTCTCTCACTTGTGCTTTCTTTTATCAAGTCAACCATACCAAAGCGGTTCTCCAGAAGCAATAACCACAAGCCCAACAGTTTCATATAGTGCCACTCAAAATATAATATAAGGTGTGCCCTCCTCATCCTCTCTCGCCTGTTTATCTGTGTTGTTTTGCATAAACTGTCTTTCACTCTTGCAGTGAGGAATTGTAGTTTCCCAGCTGGTGCTGGCCCTTAAATGCAGGTTTTGTAAATGCAGGATATTTTTTCCTTCCTTAAAGGTCACTGAAGAGATGCTAAATTATTTGTTTGTATCAGGTTTTATCACAGAATTTCTGAGGAAGATCTGCCTTTCCAAATCTGAAAGTTTTTTTCCAGATGAAACACTCTCTAGATTCAGGATTCAAATCACAGATGTGCTATAGCAAAGTGCTAACTTTAAATTTCAGGAAATCTGCAGTAGCAGATGATTGTGTCTTATGAGCTTCCTAGGCAATCAAGACTAAAGCAGTGAGCAGCTTAGTAAGAAACAGCTAATGTGATGGATTGGCATGATAGCAAAGATACATGACCCTAATGGAAGGACTTCATAGTCTCATCTAGCCCGGAGAATTTCATGCTACTGCCTGAGAATACATGGTAGCCACTGTGAAATGAGTTTATGATCCTGTTCTTGCTTTTAGATGCACGTTCACAAGCCAACATAGAATGCATTAGCCGGAGCTATTCTTGAAAGAAGATGATCATGTAATCCTGGGGATATTAAAATCCAACTGCCCTTTCCTACTACTTGTGTGTATTACCGCTAAAAACATGCGGGTCAGTATGAAAGGGTGTGTGCATCAGCAGTGCTTGTACCACACCTGCCAGATTTCTTTGGGGGTTTTCAGAAGTGCTTAACTTGGCATAATTCTAGTCTGTTGAAGTGAATGGGACTTTACTGTTGATTAATGGAGAGGAATTAGGTCAGTGCTATGTTCCTTTGTTCCCAAAAATCTTAGCTCAGCACCTTTCTTAACCATTAAGTTATCTTAGAAAATCTTACGGCACTTAGTCGCGTTTATTTGCTAGCTATCACCTCAAATAGAACTTGCCATGGTATTTTACTTGCCTTTTCAAGCAAGTTTCTAGATTGACTTGATTTTTTTCATGCTGTAACTTCATCTAAATTAAAACATTCCTCTGGCTTTGCAAATTGCAATTTAAATGATCAGTAAATACATCTGCCTCCATGCTACTAATGCCCCACACCACAGAACAGATGATGATAAGTGAAAGATGTAGCCAATTTTTAGGCGGGAGAATAGTGGAATTACTGGGTTCTTTTCGGGTTATGAACTTCAGCCAAAGAAGAATTGGCCTTTTTTCATAAATACACATTGTTCTTGACTTTCCTCTGACTTGGAACACATTTGAATTGGTAATAATACAGCTGAAATCCACAGAGCTTTGGCAATTTAAGCTGGAGAGAAGAATGGGGCTCCCTATCTTTAGCACTCACATAGCTATACATCTTGGAAGCTCTTATGCACGCTTTGCAAACCATTTATGTTTGCAGAACAGGAAGTCTGAGTCCTGCAAATGAGTTAAACACTGGAGTCAGATTAATTCTTTTTTCCCTCCGTACTCAGGAAACTCCGAACGCCCCACGGAGGAGTTATCCGACCACAACTATGCAGCTTGGGAATCTGCAGCTCAAACTGAGAGAAACTATGTTCTAAATCCAGTAAGCACATCTTTACTCACCAGGAAAAACCCAGTGCACTCTGAAATGATTAAAAAACTGTGGTTTTAGAAAATATTGCTGTGGTAGAAAATGGACGTAGCCTTTCTTTCAGTGACACATCATTTAATCATGTTCTTCTGTAGCTCAGCATGAGGACGATGCTTTTGTAAGGTGAGAAACAAAAAAACATTGTATCTAGCATGCCTCCTCGGGAGGAGGAGGAGATGATTCCCATGACCACCAGTGGGAGGATATGTGCATGCTTTTGCGGGTACTGCTTAGTTTGGACTGAGACACAGATTCAACAAAGCAATGTGATTTGTGTTGAAAATCAGGCCACCTTCAGATCATTTGATTTGATTTGGAAAGCAGGTGTGCAGACTTCAGTAGCGTTTCTTCTGGGTTGATGTGAGTGCCTGTGTAACAACTCATCAGCCTGGAAATACACAGGTGCATATTCTGCCAGTAAACACAGATCTAGTAGTAATATGCATATATATTCCCTGTGCACATATGCATCCCCCTCTCAATGTCTAAATGTTACTGTATTAGTGAATGCTCTGCTTGTTATTTCCTTATTAATGAGTGTCTCCCATTCAACCGACATGTCTGAGTGGTTTGGCTGTAATCTAAATAAATTTAAGTTTAGATGCAATTTTGTTCACTAATGAATGATAATTTTTGTTGCTGGAAAAAAACCTCTATTTTTCCAGTGTATGAAATTATCAGATTAGGCTCTGCTCATGATAGATGCAATAAATTGGGTCATGACGGCAACTCATTGAATTTTTTAGTCCTTGGACTTCCCTGTGTGTATTTGTGCTCAGAAAGGGAGGTTATGATGACATGAAGGGTTGAATTCTATTTGCAGTCATGTTAGTCTAACTTTGATGCGATCAAAATAAACTTAAGTGATGCAAGATTGTAGAACTGGCTGTATTGGGCTGGAACAAGGATTCCCCTAATTCTCTTTCTAATAGTGTGGTATAGCACTTGCCAGCAGAGGAGTACAAGAAGCAGGCAAGCATCTGAGGATACTTCCACAGAGTACTCTCCTAGCCTTCAGCAATTTGCAGTTTGGGGTTTCCTGAGCTGGTATTGAATAGCCTTCTGTAGCCTCCCCACTCCCCAATAAAGAATCTATTCTACCTTTTTTTACATTTAAAATTTTAGCAGCGTAACATCCAGCCATAAGAAATTATTCAGTTTAGCTATATGTTCTTCGAAGAACCATCTCCTTTGCTTGCTCTAAACCTTCAATGTTGATTTCATTGATTGCCTGATGATTCTTGTACTGGAAGAGACAGAAGGCTCTTGGTCCCTATGAATCTTTTTCATGCCACTTAAGATTTTATTAAATGCAATTATAGCTTCCCTTAATCCCTGTACTTTTTCAACTTTTAAGAAAGATATGGCAGGATGTGCATGTGCAAATGAGGATGCAGTTCGTAGAAGCAAGGAGCAGTTGCTATGTAATGAACATGAAGCATGGTAAAGTGTTTTTGTAATACAAGAGCATAGCTGATAGGAAGCTTAGAGGGTCATTTTATGTCAATCTGCCGGACAGGAGTTGAGTATTGCTAATGCTGCATAGTGCTGCACCCTGGGAAACGGGAAAATGGATACACAGAGGAAGGGTACATTTGGCTGATGTCGTATATTTTGTAAGGTGTACCTCATTTTGTGCAAGGATAAATGTGCATATCTAATTAAACCTAGAAAGATCAATTTTTTAAATAAGAACTGCCAGCTTTAGAAAAAATGTACCCCAAAATAATTGAAGTGTTAAGAAAAGGTAACATAACTATTCCTTTAATACAGCAAGTGAAGAAAGTGCAGCCACAAG
>Ga0181612_100848_pt1 | contig 20545 bp, 7 predicted proteins | sample HoacroProtozoa21_FD_119630 | JGI IMG/M metagenome (GOLD analysis project Ga0181612, IMG submission 119630) | Hoatzin crop microbial communities from Cojedes, Venezuel. Combined Assembly of Gp0051906, Gp0051904, Gp0051908
CACACCCTTGTGAAAAGTCCCTCTCCGTCATTCCTGTCCGCCCCTTCAGGTAGTGGCAGGCTGCTCTAAGGTCACCCTGGAGCCTTCTCTTCTCCAGAGTGAACAGCCCCAACTCTCTCAGCCTGTCCTCGTAGGAGAGGTACTCCAGCCCTGTGATCATTGAGGCATTTTACTGCATAAGATCATAAAATTTCTGCATGATGCATGATATCTATTCCTGTAATTTAGTGATCTAGAGGTTTTATTTGGGGTGTAAATGCTGGAAACAATGACATTTCTGAGCTGATTTATGAGGTACTGTACTTTGTACTCAAACCTTCTATGTGCTGTTTTTAAAAGACCATGTTATGAAATTGCTGATAGTCAGAAAAAGAGCATTGATAATGGGCTTAAATTCTCTGTGTGCAGCTGCAGACGAGAATCGTTAGGAAACAGAGGGATACAGAAGCAGTGGCAGTTACACTGCAAGGATTAATAACTGAGTTCCTGAATGCCTGAGAAACAGGTACACTCATTGCAATGAGTATAATCTTATGTTGAGAATTATGTAGTCCAAGTTTACATTTTAGACAATATTTTAACAGTAAAAGATCTTGTCACAGATTGTGAAAAATAGCCTCTAACCAACTTTCCCGAGGAAACTGTGTGTATAACCTTTCTGTGGGAACCAGATAATTTCTTTTGGTAGGAAATGGATGTCAGGAGAGTATTTGTTGTGTATTTTATTTTACCTATTTTTGATTTAGCATGTAGGGGAAAACAGGTGATTGGCAGGTAGATTCATCAAGTATCAATAGATAGTAGGGGGCAAAATTTATAGTTTAAAGACTGTTTGCCATGACAGCCCTCAAGACACAGGACAGAGAACTATGGCTCCTGCCTTTCAGAAATAGTTTTAAGTATACTAGAGTTTATGGCAGTAGTGTTTAAAATGATGGGGTTTTTTTTAAAGAGTTTTTAAAAAAAGGTTTTAAAAGGAGTTTAAAGAGTTTATCAATAAAGAAGTTGGTATTCCTGTGAAGCTTCATACTTCTAAGATTGCTAAATTATTATCTGAGCAGAACTAGAAGTTCTTTAAGAGCGTGAGCGGTATACAGAATCAGCTATGATGCTGCGAAGCCTAGTTGTTCTTGACTTTTCCTCTGTGTGCTAATGCAAATATTTCTGAAAAGAGTAGATAAATGCAGAATGCATAAAAACAACAAGAAGAAAATGGAGTAATACTGAGTTGTGGAAATGACGTCAATTAGGTACGATTTAGATCAAACAGTAGCTAAAAAAGAACCAAACAATTATTTTCATTGACTGTAGAACCAAAGTTGCCTAAACCCAAACTTTGCAGAACTTCTGTTAATAAGGCAGAACATAACAGAAGCAAATACACTTTTGACTGCTGTAGGAATTACTGACCTGACAGAATCAGAGCCCAGGAAAGGAGAACACTGTGCAGTACTTCAGTTTATTTTTTAAAGATACATATATTTATACTTCCAGAAGGCTAAAAAGTCCTCAAAATACTTTGCTAAGGTGAGTAAAGCCTCTTTTGCACTTCAGCTTACCCAGCACCTGGAAAAAAAGTTCATAAAAATTACAAGGAAGCATACTTCATTGCATAGTGACTGTCCCACCAGAGACAAAGGTCTTCAAGATTGTAATAGTGACCTTGTTTTTTATGAGCACTTGGAGAGCAGAATTACAGATATAGTTCTTTATTGGATCTTGAGAGACTTGTAAAGCTGATAAGAAAGGAGTTATGATAGGTCCCTTTTAAATTCTCACATTGTAACCTAGCCAACCTGGCCTAGCTCCGCTAGAAATTAGTCTAGAGCACAGTCTGTGAACCAGGCAGAGCTCAGTAAATACAGAACATTGACCTCATGTGTGTGCGTGTGCTTAGGTGTAATGAAACTGCATCCAGGGCAGAAAAACAAATTAAGAGACTCAATTAAGAGACTAAGAGGTTTTATTATTATTGTTAGGACTTACATTTTTGTACTATATGAGATATAGTTTTTAAATTTTGTTTTAAACGTAGTCTGATGGGGCAAATTTTGTGTTGGAGCTTTGAGTACTATATTTATACAAATACTTGTAAGCACATAATTAGTTCAGAACAGTAATGAAATGCTTGATGGAGAGGATTTTGTTACAGGTTTCATTTCTCCAGCCATGGAATAAAATGACTGTTTTGCCCAGGAAGTGTTTCCTCGAAATGTTATTGGCTGGGGCATGAGTATTTCTATTTGCAGAACCAGCAGCAGGACACTGTTATTATCCTCTGATAACAGCCTGTTCCAATGGCTTTATCTCATAAATAAATAAATGAATGGATAAGTATGCATTGGGATGAATATACCTTAGGTAAAGGCCAGGCAAAGTAATAATCACAGGATTTGGTGTGACATTTTGCCAGCACTCACACATATTCCTGACTTTTCTAACATTTGTTTGTTTCAACTCATAAATATTTCTGCAAAGTAGGCACACTGTTAAATGACACTGGCTTCCTTGGAGAGATTATGCATGTTAATAAAATGTGAGACAGGAGGTATTGGCACATGATGGTTTTTAATTAGGGGAGAAAATAAAAAAAAACGGTCTTTTAGAAGAGAGGGCATTCCAAAGAGCAACACTTAATGTCTCCATTTGAAGTACTGCTTTCCAGTATACTCTTACTTTTGAAAAAAAAAAACAAAAACAAAAAGCAAAAATAAAAATCCTGAAACCCCAAAACAACCCAAAATCCTCGCACTTGCAATAAGAAAAGTTTGAAGCCCTGTGGAGGGGAGGAGGTTGTGGGAACATCAGCATTCCTTTGATTATATTCAGTGAAACCAGGTTGTGTACTTTGTGAGAACCAGGAACAACTTATAACACCGTACACTTCCTAATCCTTTTGCAACTTTGATCATTTCTCTTTTTAAGCATTGACTATAACTGGACCTAAAGAAGAGAAGTGCAATTGCTCAGCTCAGACAGATAACTTTTATGTTTTGCAGTATCTTTTTCATTCTAATGAAATCTTTCTTTCCATTTTAGACAAATATCACTTGCTGTGTCATAGCACATGGATTTCAGGACCGCCTGTGAAGAGGTAAGATCAGATACTTTTCAAACAATAGTAGAATCAAAGTCAATGAACTTTTAATCCTCCTTATATGCAAAATCCTTTTTTTACCCTTTTTTTCAGAAATGAGAGGAATTATATAATCAGATAGAAGTTATTCAGTTGATCACTTTATGGTGGCAGACAGACTTTGTAGTAGAAGATGAGAGAATTTGCCCAGGTGTATTCATCACTAGCCCTCACCTCTGTCAGTTCCAATTTACCTCTTTAGGCACAATGTAGGTGCAGGTAGCTATGTTTTGTGTGAGCTTTGCTCTTAGTGAAGTGTTTATATCTGAAAGCCTGTACATGAAGAAAAACATCAATCGAGCCCGAAATCTATCTCGTGCTGCTCAATAAAATTAAGGGGGAAATGTAAGAGTATGGGGAAAGGGTGGGGAGAGAGAAGCTGTGAAGATTACCAAAATTAACAGTAATTCCATTCTGATTTGATGAGATGAAAGAGTTATTTTCACTTAAAATAGGTATAGTTTCATGATGTCAGTGCAAAGCACTGCAGTCCCATTTCACTAGAAATGGCGGAAGTGCTTTGCTTTCTGTGTTCATGCTACCTTAAAGAAAGTAAATAAGATGTATTTGTAGATGTTAAAAGGGGCATTGTATTTACTCAGAGGTTGTGTATGAATGAATTGTTTTAATGCGTTTTCACACCTTTAGCAACTGAGGCACAGTTTACACCAAATTACATAGTGATGTCAATGCATTGTTTTGATTAAATAGTCATGACAATTACCCGTGCACTGAGAAGCACAAACAATGTTTGGGAAGTTGTGACTGGGAACAAGAGAAACTGGCTATATCTTTAAGTGTGACCATGATCCCATGAAAAAAAGAGAAGCAGAGGGATGGGAACAGTAGTAGAACTAAGAACTAACTGCAGCTAGAACCAATTTTGACCTGAGAATCAATTGGTATAAACTGGGGGGCAAGAGAAAATAAGCAGGCTAAAGAACATTAAATCATGACAGCCTTCTGAAAGATGTGGTAGGGTCAAAAACTAATATTAAAGTGAGACTTGCTGTTGGGAAAGGATACTTTGATGATAGTCCAGGATTCTATGTAATAGGCTTGAAGACCTCAGAAGATCCAGGCCCAGTCTAAATTCTGTAATACAGTATATCACAGGTAATTTTCCTGGAAAAAAGCATTCTTGTTAGTTTTGAGACTTGGTTTTTGGTTTTGTTTCTTTTTTAAATACCTTTTTGAATGCACTTATTGAGCAAAAAATGCAGATGCATATTATTTTCATGGAATTTTTATGTTGTTATTATTTAAACTGTACACATTTGGTGGCAATTAACTTCCCTCTGTGCCCAGCAGCAGTAACAAGAGCAGTCACAGAAAGACGACCTGGCATATGAGTCCTATCTTAGCCTTTACAGTGCAAGTACACTGACAGATCTGTTTCATTCTGTATCTAGCTTCTAAAGGGGGCATTGATATCAAATTTAGCTCTTTAAAAACCAGCTGCTTTGTTGGAGCTTCCATGATAGACGAGGGAAGGAGAGGATGACTTCTCCGATCCTAAAAAAGCTCCATAATCTGGAGACCCTAAAGAAGCTCCTTTAGCTTTTAGATTAATAAAATTAAATGAAGTAGATTCAACTCCAGTTTATCTGCTTTGTGTAAAATGAGCTTTGTGCCACAGAATCAGTGGTGTCACTTTGGAGAAATCCTGAAAACTACGATTTACATCTTTCCTCCCAAGCCAATCAAAGTTAATAAAATATAGACTTTCAGCGTACTTTTATCAAATGCCTGTGTCTAAATAAATGATCAGTAGCCTTATGCTTACACATAGTGCTATTTTTAACTAAAGCCTCAGCGCTATCATTGTAAGGCATCATCTACTTTGGTTTTTGTTTGAAGGATAATATATTGAGCTGGATCTGAAAGCCCGAGAGAGAGAAGGCTGCAGCAGCTCTGTGCCCCCAGGTCCAGCCATTACAGAGGGAGCACACATATACACTACATGTATCCATATATGTGTATATACTTCTGTACACGACCAGCCACGCAGATCACATACAGACATATGGAGCAGTTGCGCAAAAATAGACAGCACCAACAGCTTCATCCTGCTCCCCTTGCTGGCTGAGTAGGATGGAGGTCCACTAGTGAGAATATATGTAAAAGTATGCACAATGTGCATGCCTCCAGCAGCTGGGCTTAGACACTCAGTCTGCCCAGCAGCTGCCCCTGGATCCCAGTCTTCCCAGTTGCTGGTCGTTGGGCATACAATCCCCAAGGCCTCATCCCCTCTCTGGCTTCTGGTATAGACTTCCACACACTCACCTCCCCCCTGCCGCCCGAGTCCTTCACCCAGGAAAAGAGTTAGAAAGGAGTGTAATAAGAGGGTAGGACAGACTGCGCTGATCAGGCTTAGGGCATGGCCAGACAAGCATATCGACCAGAAAAGTATTTACATGTGACCAACCCCTTTTCATCCCTTAACCCTCTATTTTCTCCTACTTGTTCCTCCCCAAATCACTGAAACCCCTCCCTTTCCCTACTTTGGTCCCTTCCCTAAACATCCTGTCATAAATCCTGTGCAATCCAAATCTGCATCCCGCAAGGTGTCGCACACCCCCAGGCAGTGACCCCCACTCAATCCAAAAGCTGCTTTAGCATTATCTTACCATGATGGGTTTCACACCTGGACACTGGTGCTGGCAGTGCACCAGACTGGGTGTCCCTTCCTCTGAGTCCTTAATTCGGGTTTCCGCCTCCATTGTGCTCCTGTGCTCTTCTGGGCTTGTCTTGATGGGCCTTCAGTAGGCTGATGGCACCTTTGATTGAACTGAGCAGGGTATGATTTGGACTTCTCCCATCTGCTGTGGTCTGTCTGTACGCCTTTGTGTGTGTGCACACAACGGTTGTGGTTTTTATCTACTTCTTGGCTTCCAGAAGCATTAATTTTTGCTTCACCACTCATGTGGACACTCTCCTTTGAATGGTGCCATACAAGTATTAAGTAATTACTTAATATGATCGTTCTCTTGAGTTCAGTATGAGGTGGAATTATCCATACTGTCAGATATTTCAATTCACAATATATACGTATTGCTTTTAATGCAGTTTCCTTAATACCTTAAAATTTTCTGGACTTGTCAGCAAAACTTCAGCTAGTACTTGAGCTTCTTATGAAAGTGATGATAGCGACTAAAGAAAATACCACTGTGGCACTGCCTCCTTAATTAACTTGTGGTTCTATTCCATTGGCACATCTTCAGCAACAGTTTAATCATTACAAGCCACAGAAGTTTTGGTATTGTTTTATTTATTTCAACTATTGACATGGAACAAAAAGTAGTTGTGGACATTGGTCCACATACTTCTGTTTAATTGGTTATCTAGTGAGTTCATTTAATGTACATTATTTTCAGCCTTCTTCCCCCTCCATCCCCTGTTGTATCAAATTCTCAATTGTACTACTTATACGGGAAAAATAATCTCTGTTCTTCTATGTGAAAACAGTTACTAGGCAGTTTTTGATAATGGCAATAAAAGCTGTCATGAGGCATCTTGGCTATTTGGTCTTCCTCTTCTTCCTTTCTTTGTTTCTTTTCTTTTGAATGTCTTATTGCCCTTCTTTCCCCATCCTCCAGTGCTGTAACCACCACCACTGCAGAAGAACTGAGGTCGCTTTCCCAAAATCATGAGTGGGGCTCAGACTCTCGTTGGAACTTCCATCCTCATGCTTGCTAATGGCAGTAAATGGTTTGAACAGAGTTTCAGTTAGCATAAAACTAATATATTCCACATAGATGCACTGAGGCTAAAGCACATTTTTTATAGTGTCCGTGACATTATTTTTTTTTTCCTAAAACTACTCTTTTCATTCTAAATAACTGCTGCTCAGACATTGGATGTATCTGAGGGAACCTTTGTTCTTCCGTAGCACTGATGCTTTTATACATCCTTGATTTTTTCTAGTGTTTACTAGTGGGATTTGGTTTGAGATTTGTACACTGAAATGGTCTTGTCTACTTGCAGGTACCTGCACCTGCACTTTGTGCCGAAGTTCCTACTGCAGATCTGAATAAGTACAGTCAGTGGGGCCCAGTGAGTAATTCAGTTCCCCCAAAACCTGAATCAACTGAATTGCCCTCTACACTTTATTGCCTATAATGCGCAGTTCTTCATCAGTTATAATGAGACCTCAGACACTTATATGTAGACAGATACAGTTTTGTATCAATCTCAAGATGATTCCTACAATTCTAATGATTATTCTCTCCTCTAACCATCTTATCTGTAGACTCTACTGCCTTTCAAGACATCTTAAAGTGGTTCTATTCTGCAAGAAAATACCTTCTGTGCTAGACAACTCAAATGGCACTAAAAGTAGTTGAGTACTTACACATACACATTTTTTTTCTGATGATAGGAAAGTTATAGTTAATTTTTTCTTGTGGCTTCTTCACTTGCTAGCTGTGGGAAATTTTCTCTATTTTCATATTTAATGACTGGATTTCATGATCTTTTCCCTCACTGATAAGTAAATGTATCTATTATACTGGTTCTTGTAAATGTATCTATTATACTGGTTCTTGTACTTATGCAAGAATTTCCAAGCCATAAGGCTACCCAGCTCCTGTTTTAGCCTTTGTCCTGAGCTTTCTGAACTTTACAAGACCATAAATCTTAGAGTTACTGGGTTCTTTAAATGCTCTCCTGTACTCACTTGACCTTATTCTGTATTCTGAAAGCTGTCTCTTGGAAGATAACCTCAGTCTCTGACATAATACTGTCCTCTGCATTGAAAGTACCCTTCTGATGATATTTAAGACTTGGGATTATTATAATGCATTAGAAAATTTTCCCCTTAGAAAATTTTTTCTGTTTTAAAGTTGATATTTTCCATGTACTTCATGAACAAGCTGCCTGAGCAGCTTCTAACTTTTCTAACTTTCTAACATTCGAAATTGCATTCTTTACTTCTATTAGCTTGGGGTTGTTTTCCTTCTGTAACTTCAAACTTATTTAAATTAGTAAATATCCCATTCATTTTCACACTTATAATCTATTCATCTGTTTTTACAGTACTGTTCATTGCTTCTTTGAAGGATTAGTTTGAATTGGTAAATTGTTTTTTTTGTCTTCTGCTTTATGAATCCTGTGAGCATTCCTGTAGACTTCACAAACTTTGTAATTTCATGCATTCTGCTGTTCACAGGTCTGGCAAATCAAATAAAAAGATGATGAAGTCCAAATTCAACATATTCCTGCATTTTTTTTCAAGTTGGAGTATAAAATTCACATGCAGGATTGGAAAATGTTGGTACCTGATAAGTCAGGCTCCAAATGACAAGCTGAACACATCCTTGTGTGTCTGATCTGCATTCCAATGACAATATAAGAGATTTTCACTGAGGCTAGCAACACCTCCACAGAATAAATATCTGGACCGTTTAAGAAATATCCTTTATGTGGTTTTGATACATATGCCTACCCCTTGTGTTCATTGCCATTACTGCCTTATACCTCTTATTCAATTTCCTTTTTTATTATTATACTTGCAGTTATACAGCAGTAACAGGCATATCTCCAAATACTCAGAGGTCAGCTTCATTCCAAATAAGCATCCAAAAGTGTAGATACTCATCTGAAGTGAACTGCCTATATATTTAAGGCAGTTTCTGCAACCCATTCTCCTTGCTGATATTGGATTGTTGATGGTAAAATTAAATTTCAGGGCTTAAAACTAAATTGAAGAGGTTTAATTTATTTTAGGACATACCAGCCAAAGCAGAAACTAAAAATCCAGGCCACCTTGCATAGAAAATGTATTGGGGGATTTTTTTCTCTTCCTTTCTTCCAGTGATTCATGGACTAAACTGTTCTGGGTTAACTGTTGAAGTCTTCTTGCTGTTGTGAAACTAGAAAGAGCAAAGCTATCCAAATAGCTTTATTACCAAAAGGCAAAAGTAATAGAAAAACTTGCATAAACAAAAAAAATATAGTTGTCTCTTGAAAACTAATGAAGGCTATTTAAAATTGACTGAAGTACTGAATAAGTCTCCCTCAGAATAAAACATAGAAAAAGTTTTAGACTTTTTTTTCTTATCATAAGTGACAAGGAAAACAAAAAATAAAGAAAATGTAAAAAAAACCCCCAAAAACAGAATACCTGCCAGTAGCCTCATTTACGCCAGAGAAATTTAAAAATATTTTTGTTGGAAGTCTTGCAAGATACTGACTTTGAAATCAATAGGTAACTTTAAAGATGTTTCTCATACGGTATTAGTTTTAGTGTATGTTTCATGGAGACTCTACTGCTACCATAAATGTGTAAACTGTAGCTTTCATGTGTATTTCCTATGAAATGAATTCTTAAATATTTTTGAATTCTTAAATATTTTTGAAGGCTGTATATGGTATCTAAGCATCTCTAAATTCCTTTTAGGAAAGACATAAGGGCCAGATTCTATACACAGCCAATATGGACAAGGTGCTTTAAGTCAGGGTGTAATGGAGAAAGACTTTTAATGGCCTTTTTTCGCTGCCTTGTTGCTAATAGCGATCTGAGTGTGACCATATTCTTTGCAGAAGCAGTCTGCCTTGAGGGCTCTGCCAACCTATACTCCTATGCTCTTTGGTAGTGATCTGAAGCAGAAAATTCAACACAGATTGGTGTGGCAAAGCAAGGAGGGATCAGTTTTCAGCCCCTCTTGTAGTTATATTAGTTCAAGAACAGTAAGCAGTTTCTAAACTCCTGCCAAAGACATCAGCTCTTGCCACATCAGTGTTCTTGTCTAATTCAGCTTAAAAGGGTGTAGAATGGGGTAACAGCGGCAGTACTGTGCAGGTGCAACATTCACTGCGTCTGTCACTTCTTAGGTACAGCTACCTTCCCTCGTCACTGCTTTTGCTTGAAGTCTCTAACTCATCTACCATACGGAAACTTATTCTTTCACCGCTATATGTTGCTTCCCTACCCATTCTTAGCCTACCTCATCCACTTCAGGATGACACATGCGCAACTTCACTCAGTTTTCTTGCCCTGTTAGAACAGGTGCCGAACTCTACAAATAGGATGAAGAAAGCAGGATGGTGTAAATGTAAACAGGGTAGCATTCCTGTCAGTTATGGCTCAAACATACAGTCAAGGTGTATTGGCTTAACAAACTGTTATCCTTTATCCATGTCTGCTGTGAGGCGATGCAGTTTATCACACATTTGAGCACAAAAGGATGCCTTGCATGACCTCACGCTGACAGTTACAGTAGCTCGGCTGATGTGCTGATTGCTGTTTTATTGCTGTAAGTCTAGGGTAGGGCAGAGCTCTCTGCCAGTGAAATGTAGAAGGCTTGAAGGGAAAATTACAGCATGCCCTGTCCTGGAATCTCTTAAAAATTAGTAATGGGAACAAAAGCTAACATCAGCCAGAACCCCACACTCCCACACCTTGTCCACACACACACATGCACACCATCCACACTCTTCAAATGTAAGAGATGGCGGTGGTATAGGATAGACAGATGATCTCCCTCCAACCAGAACAATTTTACTGGGGCCACATTGATGAAAAATGTTGACGTGCACAATAATGTACATGAAACCATATATACAGGACATCTTCCCTAAGTTTCAGCTCTGGATAAGGATGAAGGAATTCATGTGTTTATTTCATTCAGTTTTCTGGATGCCTTGAAGGAGGTTGGGGAGAGAAGAAAAAAGAAATTTCAGCAGACAAAAATGGAACATAATGAAATAATTAAATTCCAGTCTTTGTTCTCAAGGATTTCTCTTGAGCTTGTCTAATGAAACTGAACTATATTCTGCTTCTTTACATGATTATTAATGCTGCTCTCAGGTAGGAGAGGGAAGGAGGTAGTATAACTGAAGATTTAATTTTGCATTGTGTCATAAACCAGCTTTCATAAAGCCCAACAACAGTAAAGTGGTTCATTACATTTTAGATTGTCTGATGTAAATAGGATCCCTGAGTGAATGCGATGAATCTTTCCAGGGACCAAAATGTTTTACTGCTCCCAAGCTTGGTTTCCTTGTTCAGACTGAATAAGCTCAGCGTTTAGAAACTGACTTGAATTTTAATTTTATTCTAATGGCTAATTGTGTCTGCCATGGTTATGTGCCTCTAATTCGCACAGAAAAGCCCCTCAGCTTTTGCAGAAAGACTCTGGAAATTTTGTAGGGTTATTGACCAAATCAGAAATAACCAGTCAAATAAGACAGAGTTACCATAATCAGTACATCAGAAGCAGAATTTATTCCATTTCCAGTTACCCAAGGAGGAGGAAAGGCTCATCTGCAAACTATTCTTCCACAGAAAGGCATGTTATAAGTGATAGAAGTTTGTAGGCTAGCCCCTTTTATTTGACCGTAGTTATTTACAGCCCACTTAGTTCAACATCCATTATCACTTACTGCTTGCTTCACAACTCCATGGAAAAAGCAGTTGTCTTAGTTTGCAAAGCAGAAGTTATAAGGAGACGGCCAGGGGAATTTAACTATTTTACACCGTCCTTATTTTAATGTCGTAAAATTTTATGTATTGTATGACAGGGAACTTTTCAGTGGTACTGAAAAGCCTGACTCCTTCTGTGATCCGTTTATATGATTTGTCTGTCCATGTCAATCGGTTTCCATCTCATCCTGTTTAAAAAAAGGACACCTAAATATTAGAACAAGACTGTATAATGTCGTCTGACCAGAGCTTCCACTGACCTTAGTGTGAGTTCAGTGTGTGGAACTCTAATTTTTTTTTCTTCTTACTTAGTTTGAAAAGAATGAAACCAATGTCAGAGCCACTTTCAAAGCTATGGCTGAGTTATACAGATTTGTTACTGATGTCCAAGGGAAAACAATTTCTTGAGTGTTGAGCATGGAGCAGAAGTGACAGAACAGTTTGTCAGTGGAGAACATTATATAGAGCTATTTAAAGACTGGCCTCAACCTTTCTATTTCTTTTAAAGCTTCTTGAGAGCCATTTAAACTTTTCTTCTGCCAGTTGCCTACTGTCAGTTCCATATTTGTGTTTGTTCTCTCCATGCTATGGTTGTAAGGTATCAGAGCACATTATGGGGAGATCTTCCAAGTCCTCTTTTAAACTCTTGTCTGAGAAAGACGCCTCAGATTCAGCCAGGTCAGCTTTGGTAGTTAAAGTTCACAGTAAGACCTTTGTTTCCTTGCTCTCCTCTCAAGCCAACTTTTTACAGACGGTGGAATGAAATCTGACCTGAATGAAGACAGTGGAAGTTTTATTATTGACATTGATGAATCTGAGATTTTAAATATTTTTTATATGTGATTTTTCTTCTGAGATACATATGTGCATACATATATATCTGTATCTATGCAGATAGGTAAAAGCAACTAATACTGGCAAATTACAGTTTGTAAGGCTAAATTTTAGATTGTTTGTAAGTAAATTTCTCATACCAGAAATGCTCTACTGACATGACTGTTGTCCATTTACAAAGTGTTATAAAGAGTGCTATTTTCAACACAGTTTTCAGGGAAAAACGATTAAATACTGCAGGTGCTTACATGTGCAGACTTTTTCACTGCTCAGACCTCTTATGTGTAATGCCTAAAAAAGTAGCAGAAATAGGTACTGCCACAAAGACACTTAAATTATTTGAAAGTTACTTATTGTATATTGAAGAATTTTACAGTATTCCTGATCTCTAACCATAAACATAAGATACAGAGGTGGAACAAGAAGTAAGTTACTGGAGGGAGTTGCATTCTTTGATCTCTTTTCTCTTATTCTTAACTTCAGCATCCTCATTTGTAAAGGAGCATAAAAGCATAAGTCAGTATTGTGCTCACAGATCAGGAAAAGCCCTCAGAGGTTTGTGTAGGCTGTCAGTGCTTACTGCTGGCTAGTTTGGAGGTGTTACTGTATGTGTTTCTGTGTTAATATTCGAGTACTACGTGGAATATCAGCTTTAATTTCATGTCCAAAAGTGAGGTGTCATCATTTAATACAAAGATGGAAAGTAAGAGCACAGCTGCTCTGAAGCAATTTGAAAAGAGTTTCTTAAATTCATCGTGGGAGGAATAGTGCCTTATTACTGTAAAATGTGCCTTCACTCGTTGCTGCTGTAACCATCATTCGCTTGTAGTCTGAGCACAATAAACAAATACAGTGATCACTGGTAATAGTTTTGGATATTTGTTGATGTATTTATGGTAACTGTATCTGTCTCTCAGCTATTCTGTTTCAAAATACCCCTTCAAGCAATGCTAATTGAGAAAACTTTTTTCTTTATTCCTTCCTTTGAAGACAAAGACAGGGATTTGTTTGCTGCAGGATGGTAACCAGGAACCTTTCAAAGTGCGACTGCACTTAGCCAAAGATATTTTGATGATCCAGGAGCAGGATGTGATCTGTGTGTCTGGTGAGCCTTTCTATTCTGGTGTAAGTAGTTTTCATTTTTTCTTTAAGATGTACTTTATACAAAGCAAAAATACTTCATGAGTATGTGTGTGCGCACACATGCACATCCCACAGTTTGATATTACATTTTATACTGTTAACACTAAGTGTATTTTAATATATCATCTTTTGAGAGTAAACCTGAGCAATACTCATCTAAGAAGCAGCAAGAAGATAATGAATAAGTTATGTGCATGACTACAGTATTATTTCTCTGCACTCACCCTTGAATATTGGAGCCACTGAATATAATACGAATAACACAAGCAGTAATTTTTGCAGTGAATACAGATACCTCAATGTACTTACATATCTGAGTATTGTCTGTGGAGTTGAAAAGACAGTTGATGGTTAACTGTTATGGCAGGACTTTGCTGGCAGAGGAATTATCTCCTATCCTCTATTGCTTTGGTTGCTTCATATGGTAGCACAACACAAGACTTCATGGATGTTGCCAGTCCCTGCTGAGAGGGTCACTCTTTTTACCAGCACATCATGTTGATAAAGATGGACTTCAGCTGGAACAATGTAATAGTGTGATTTATGTATTACTGTTTGTACATTATGTGCCACATTTCTTATTTAAGCATCGTGTTGAATTTTGTGGATAAGAAACTGAGCTTTGTAGAAAATTGTTTGGAAGATCTGTAAAATGTTGTATAGAAGAATATTGTAGGTTTTGGGACTATTGTAATGCTAAGTTTTTAGTTAATTCTAGAAGATAGCTAAAAAAGCAATAGAAACTATTTACTATTAATTTCTATAGAAATTTTTATACATACTGTTTTGTAGAATATTTTTAAGATTTATGGGAAACTATCATAAACATTCCACTCTCCCTTTGAGCTGCATAAAATTATCATAGGATTTCATGTTAAATCTTGTGAGGTATGGTAGTGTAATATCTGTTCATGCAAATGTTATGTGACTGCTATTATGTCTGTCTGGTTTATTAATTAATTGCTGCTGTTGCCACATCCATTTATCTCTAAATATAAGTATAATGAAGAGATACAAAGCAGAAACCAGAAATAAATTGGTAGAATGTTAGCAGTGCTAGCAGTGTGGGAGATTAATGGAGAATGTATAGGAGAATCCATCTCACAGTTGTGAACATCTCAGGATGAATGGTTCTGAGTTTTGCTCTGAAACAAGAGGAACATGCTGCCTACACTGTCTCTGTACAGGCTAGGTTTGTTTGTATGGCAAATCTAACATCAGCTTTTGGCAGTTTCATGCTGTACAAATACAATTTACTAGTACAGGTCTATGTACTTTATATGGAATATAGATGCTCCTTTTACTGATCAGACTGTACTGTTCCTCAACATACAGGACATCTAGCAGCCCAGGCAGAAAGAAATTATGAGTTCAGGCTCAGACTATAGTAGTTAAATTAGCAAAATACACTGTAGCACCATTACATCACCAACCCCATTCTGGTGTTATTTATTAAAAGATTTTATCACTCAAAAATATGACTTTCATTATAGTGCTATGATATCTGTTACTTCTGCTGAACTTGTTATTTAAATGTCTTTGTGAAATGCGTATTTAATTTTTGTGCGTTTTACAGCAAGGCTTTCTTTTACAGTTTTGCTGTCTTCAGTTTTGCAATGGCACTGTAGAAAATAGTGGATGATTTGCTTCACCAGTTACACTTCCCCTATCTTATTTGCAAACTGAATGCATAAATCATGAACTGATTGATATTACTGTGGTGAGGAGGAGTTTATCTCTTGGAAGTCTCATTGTTAGGTTAGTGACTTTTGAGCACTTCACCCTGATTTCCTCCAAGATTAAGACTAGGACTTGAATCAGTATGTTCATTCCAACTAAGGATGATTGGCATTTCACAGACAGTTAACTGTCCTTTTGTCACAGGTCATTTAAATCATCTGGAATCATGTGCTTTGATTGCATAGCACGATCAGACAAGTCCCGCAGGCTTCGTTTTTTTGCATTTTTTCCTCATTTTTATTCCTGATTTATTAGGTTTCTTTTTTGTTTGGTTGGTTGTTATTTTTTTATCTTTTACTTTACTTGGTTGATTTTGTTCTGTTCTTTCTGTCATTCTAGATGACTGACCATGTCTATTTTTCTTTTACATGCATTCTACAGAGTAAGTGTTTTCAGCAGCAAATAACATTGAATGCCTCATAGAATAAGCTCTAAAGAATGAAAAAAAAAAAATCTGAGAAACGATAGGATTGTTAAATTTTACAGATTATTAGCTACAGTAAAAGATCTTTTGAATCTGTTTTATAAATAAATTAATTTGATTATAAGGTTTTACTTAATTACTTCTGCACTGTTAAGGAACAAAAGTCTATTACTATGTTTCTAGTTCAGAACAGTATCTCTTCTGTTTGTTAGGTCTGAATCAATTTGCATGCCCCTCTATGTAGGACAGACTTTAAACAGGCACTTGACGTTCTAGCAGTATCCTGATCTGCATACTGTGGAATAATCTAAATGAAATCGTGGCCTCCTTAGGGATGAGGTGCTGCTTAATGTGAGTGCGCGGGTTAAGGGCCTAGTTCTTAATTTAAAACCCTTCTTTTTTGGTGGAAAACAGTTCTAGTTTCCCAAAAGTAAAGAGGTGTGAAAGAATCCTGTTTCTTCTTTCATTGTATACAGTTTGGAGTAAGAAAATAAAATGCATGAAGGATTATAAACAACATGAACAGTGTTGAACGCTAAAAAAGAAAGCATGTGTTTCTTTAGTAGGCTGGAAAAAATGACAGCGTTACTGAGGGTCCTGCAGTAATTGTACCTGTGACAATTCCATAAAGCATCAAAGATCGTTCAAATGATCACAGATTAGATATACATTTGGGCATCAGTTGCATCAATAAGACTTACAGAGCTGTCTTCATGTATGCAACAAGAAAGACTTGCTTTCCAAGAGATAGAAACGCAGTGAGTTCGGAATCATGCTGCTAGTGGATATTTGATGTAGATTTGAACTCCAGTGCAAATGACCGAAAGTGAGATGAGAACATTTTGTGAAACTCAAAGCCTAGAAGGCAATGACTTTAATAATCCAGTTTAAATTCTTGTCTATGCAGAGGCTTCATAGTATGGGAAGTGTAAGCCTGAGTTGGAGTAGCTTGTATTCTGAAGATATCCATGAGCCTGTCTGTGGGAAAATTGGAAGATAAGGCTGGTGACTGTTAGATCAGGTACACTTTTTTCTCCCCCAAAGTACTGGACCCTCAAAAAATATTTTTTAATAATTTTAGTATTACCAACAGACAGTTTTCTTATAATTATTGTCATAAATCTCTATGACAGTTACTTGTGGTACAGAACAGTTAGGATTTTTACTCTTTTCATCTGAAAAATAAATGCTCTGAAAACAGCTGAATTAAACTATGTAGGAACTTCATCAGTACTGACAGCAGAAGTATGGAAGATTTTTATTTTATATTTCCTTTTAAACATATTTCTTGAATTACATGAAATTATACTCACAGAGGTTTGCTATATGATGTTCCGGATGATAATGTGCAATAAGGTAGCTCCGTCTTTTTAGACATTTATGTCAATAGTGTGGACTAACAAGGACAGCCTAATATTGATTGACCTTGCTGAAAATTATAATGGGAGGGGGGATAGCTTAAGATACAGTGTGTCTGATCTGAAATATGATTCTTCAGTAGATTTATTCCTAGGGAAAGTTTTAATCTTTACAATATCAGAATCAAAATTTTTATTATAGAGTTAATCCTCACAATTTCTATCACTTTTCATGATCATCTGAAATTCGAGTACACGGTTTATCGTGTTTTATCAAGAAAAGTAGTTTCTCTCTCTAGGGAACCATGATTTTTTCCTTGTTTTCTTTAATAGATTTTATTTGTTAGCTAATTGTACTCAGAAATTTTTCTTGTAGAGTGTATGTGCACGTGAGATCCATAACCAAGGATATGACAGTGTACCATCTGACAAGATGGAGGATTTGAATCAGCTACTGTTTTTCTAAAAGACTGAAAATACACTGTGAGCAGCAGACAAATTGCTTAATTGAGCTACCAGGACAGTTTGCATTTTTACATAATTTTCTTATGGGTTCTGTTAAAGAGTCATAGAGTTTCCAAAATACTGCTAACTCACCTGATGATAACATACAGATGATTCTCATTTCTTTGGAGTAATGTATTTCTATGCTGCTGTGTAGTAAAGCATTATTTAATTAAACATTAATAAATTATTTTAGCATTTTTTAAAAATAAGGATCTTTTGAGAGATTGGTGTGAAGATCATTCATAATTTCAATACTAGTAAAAACTGAATGCACATTTTTGTGAATTCACAGAGCAACAGCTCTTGAGTAGTATGGCATTTGTCCAAGAATTTAACTGAGTTTGATACAAATGTGTCTGAATGTAACCTATGAACTATAATTGGTGTTTTGATAGATGGAAAACCTTCATCAATAAACACCTTTTCCAAGGTCAGAAAGAAACAGTGACTTAAATTGTTGAACTGTAGCCAGATCTGTTTTCTGGCATTATTAATCACACAATCATTCTTTTAATTTTAAAGATGAGAATGTATTATATCTCACTTTCAGAGCTGTCATTTTGCTATTGTGAAATCAACTGTGTTGAAAGATTATAACTCTGTACAAAGCCCATACGGTATTACAAAAAACTAAGTTGTGTTAGAGATAGTTTTTCAGCTTACAAACATTGCACAGTAGCATGTTTTTCATGATTTTTTTTTTATTTAAATGATAAAGGTATTATGAATTTTTAACTATAAGTTTAAATTCAGAACATATCACTTAACTGTGACTTGCCTGAGCAGTCAGATGAAGTTATATTTTCCTTGCTTGCACATTTTAGAATTTTGGAGACTTCCTGAGGGTGAATTTTAAATCTGTTACCTTGGATCATTCTTTTCTGAGAGTAAAATTTTCCTTTCATATATTTTGGTGTAGATAAAACCAGTTCAATTAATATTAGTAATGATAATGAATAGAAACATGAGTGAAGAATAAGTGAAAAGCTTAAAATAGTAAATGTATGGTTTTGATTTATTTTCTGTATTGTATTTATTTCTGGATTTATTTACTATATTGATTCTGACGTGTGATTGAATAGTATGTATGGTGCCAAAGTGAAACTCCCAGTATTGGAGAGAATTGCAAATATGTGAACAGATAGGTCACCTTTCAAGCACTTTGCATTCTTGTTACCGTCACAAAGCTACCAGAAAGAATGGTGAGGAGGTTTTTTTTATCATTTTGTTGTCTGTCAGCTAGTCAGTGGAGTGAATCCATTTTTTCAGAGAAGTCATCAAACATCTATCAGATGGTGGTAACTTTTTTTTTCTCTGCCAATCTGGACAGCTTTTAAATGACAACCTAGAACTGACAGATGTAAATATGATTATTTAGGGACAATAAGCCAGCTTATTTTTCTGCAACTACTTAAAAATAAGAAGCATAGCGATCTACTGAGGTTCAACCACAGGACTGCCATTTGTGAAGTCCAATTTGAAAGAGTGAATAGCTTTTTCTCATTTGAAGAAGGTTTTTCCCCCACAGAAAAGAAAAATCTTGCAAACTGGAAAACACTTGGAGGACCCAGAGCATTGATCAATGGCAGCTGGATTTACCATCCTCAGTCTCCAGCACAGCTGCAGAGGAAGGGGGATTTCCAATTGACCAAGCATTCTGCTGCCATCCCTTGCTGCCAACGTGCTCCAGCTACGTGAGGAACTGAAATAAGGAAACAAGCTTCGAATGTCACATGACAGAAATCATTAGCAGATGAGCAAGTCTGCTGGCAAACCTTTTTATCACGATTAATTCAAATTGGAAATGTGACTGACCTGTGTTCTCTGTCCTTTACCCTCAGAATGAGTGTAAAGTTGGACTGCTTATGTAAATTATTCCAAAGAAATGCCTGTACAAAAGAGCAAAGCATTATCAAAAAGAGGATATAAAATCTCCTCTCTTGAAAATGTATGAAATAATTCAGTAAAAAAAAATTCTCATGACATTTTTTTATTTCAAATTCTAGTGGGATTACTAGTAGCTGATAAACTACATGAGAGCATTGCCTTAAAGATATTATAGCACCAAAAGTTAACAGGTTGATCTATGAAATTGCTGCCAATGTTTTGATTATATCTTTATATTTCATTATTACATTTTAAAAATTATATTCTAACATATTCCTCTTTTTTTCCCTACGTTTTTCAATGTCAGTGCACTACTGTAGGTTCCTCTCCATCTCTGTTCCTCTTTTCCCACCTACTGTTTTGGTCTACACCCATTCCGTTTTTTTTCTGTGTTCTTCCGTATGTGTAGTACCTTGGTGTCTGTTCTATCCACTGTGAAAAGAGAGGTCTTCTTTTCTGTCTTGACCTGGATACCTTTACTATTGTAAGATGAATAACCAGGCAAACCAGTGTCCCAAACTGAAGATGTAATATTTATATCCTAGTAAAAAGGTTGAGTAATGGAATACTAAAGTTTCACATGCTGTTAACTCAGTTTTTTGAAGAGTTTTAAAGTTTCTTCGTCCTTATGTTCAACTGTTATTTAACTGCTTTCATAGAGACAGTTTGTAGGATCACATTAGATTACTGGTTTATATTACACAGAATACATAATTTGGAAGTATTACTGATTAATCATTATTGTTAAGAATTAGTTAAGCAGTTATAAACTTTATTTTACATCACATACCAGTCAGTATGAAATCTTTGAATCTTTACTGTGCCCTAACATTTAACTGTTACAAAATAGCTGTTATAAATTAACTCTTGACTGAACGTCAATAGTTAATGATTACAGAATCACAGAATCACAGAATAGTAGGGTCTGGAAGGGACCTCTGTGGGTCATCTAGTCCAACCCTCCTGCCGAAGCAGGGTCACCTACAGCAGGCTGCACAGGACCTTGTCCAGGCGGGTCTTGAATATCTCCAGAGAAGGAGACTCCACAACCTCCCTGGGCAGCCTGGGCCAGGGCTCCGTCACCCTCAGAG
>Ga0181612_102422_pt1 | contig 20545 bp, 8 predicted proteins | sample HoacroProtozoa21_FD_119630 | JGI IMG/M metagenome (GOLD analysis project Ga0181612, IMG submission 119630) | Hoatzin crop microbial communities from Cojedes, Venezuel. Combined Assembly of Gp0051906, Gp0051904, Gp0051908
GGAATGACACCAACACCCTTTTTTTATTTTAAAACCCCACCAAAAAATTCGCCAGGAAACCCAACCTAAATTCCCCCCCCCCCCCCCATATGTATTGTCTTAGATCTGTCTGCATTGAAGCTCGCCTACCGCACTTTGCTTGCTCGTTTAGTGAGGTCCTTCTGGAGTTCATAGTCATTGCCATTGCAGCTGGCTGACCTGAAAAAGCTTAGCTTTATCTGCAGACTTGCAGAATTTCACTGTGCACTTTTATCCAGGTCACTGAAGATGCTGATTAGAATGAGTCCTAGCAGTGCTGCCAGGTCAGCTGCACTGTTGACTCTTCTCCATAGTAGAAAGTTGACTGTAAAGTCTCACCCTTGTTTCCTAGTCTTTAGCCAGCTTTCTGCCCATAAATGGACCTTTTGTCTATAACCAGGCAACTTGACTTCTTGCCATTGACTGTTAAAAGAAGTAGCCTGGGCTTTTTGAAAGTTCAAGTATGTGTTTTCCTTGAATCTATTTTACCTGTTTGCTTGTAGTGCCAGCAGGGTTTCTCTTTGCCAAAGCCATATTCAACTTATCCCAGCAGGTTGTTTGCTATGCCCTTATATCTGCAGTCTTGCCATGGATGGAGACCAAGTTTACCAGTCTGCAGCTCTTAAGATTCCCAGTGGAGTCTTTTTGGAAAGCCCACTAGGCCGATTATCAAAGAACTTGAAAGAAACCTATAAGTAATGAGAAGTTTCCGATCCTGACCCAGTGTGCCCAAAAGCACAGGTTTGGATAGTGTGAAGTGAAAATTCAATTATATCTAGAGCAGTCCTGCAGACTTTAACTGTACTATGTTATATGGTGTATTAGACCCAAATTAGGCACATGGCTTCATGTAAGTGGGTATATGACTTACAGTTCTATGAAGTTAATACTGCGTAAATGTGGGTTTTTTTTAAAAAAGAAACACCACGAAAAACAACCAAGAGCTGATCTGCTCCTAGCACTTGGGTTAAAGGTAAGTCTGTTCTGATAGTGGCAGTTACCTGTGTTAAGGCTGACAAATCTCTTAAACCTTGCTGCTGCTTTTTTGTTGTTGTTTTTTTTTTGGAGTACAGACTTAATGTTTTTCCTAGTGGGAAGCCTGGTTTAATTTTCCTGCCTGACCCTAACCTGTTCAGTCCCCCACGCTAGTTTCTTCCGCAGCTGTGCTGTGAAACCGATCGGTGAGATGATCCAGACTTGCAAGTGTATGTTTTTATTAAAAAACATAGCTTGATTTCCTTCCCAGATAATGTCGTTGATGTTTGTCGCAGAGCCACACAAACAGTTTCATCAGCAGAATTTAGCGCGTGGTGAATTATGGTAGCAGGGAGAGAAATAAGCTGCCGTGATGTGTGGGAGACTTCTTAATCTGACTTAGCTACCAGAGAAATGCAATGTGCAACTACACAATCCACTGTATGTAAAAGCAGTAAGTTAGGAGTCCTAGCCATATTTTTCATACAAAAATACTTTGCAGTTGTGGCTCCGTGGTGATTGTGATGTTACTTGCATGAAGATCACTGCTACCTTTTTTGGTGCAGTGTCATTCTGTAAGGGCAAATAAGTAATACACATACTGTTGACTTGTGGCCATAGGGAATTGTAACAGAATATTGAACTCCTTTAGCATTGCTTTGATCTGGAACAACTTGTGTTGGTGACAATAAGTCATTATTGAAGCCTGATAGGAAATACAGAAGATAGCAAATTGCTTTTCTGCTTGAAATAAACTTTGTTACATTCAGATTGTCCCTGTTGATGCTAAGACTGAAATAATAAAAGAATGTGTATCTGTAAAACTGCAATACATTGAACCAGTGTGTGACTACATACTGGCATAGGATGTTCTAGTGCCGAAGCAGAGCCATCACATTGGAGATGGGAGTGATGGCTGTAAAACCCTGGGGCTCAACTTGGCTGTGCGATGCTTACAAGCATCTATATATATAAAAGTTTTTTTGTTGTAAGGGAAAAATCCTGTTAAATGTTTTCTCTTTCTTAGTTGGACTGGCTTAGGCTGTGCTTTTGAAAGATGAATTGTCTGAGTTTGTATTTTGTGTTGAACCTGGCTACAGATTTTTCTCTTAATCTGAGTGTATTTTGCAGACAATGTTACATTGATATGTGCTGTGTGGCTTTGGGAACTTCTGTGTCTGATGGAGCAAGTGGTAGGAGGATGGATTGTGAAATTGAAAGGAGTAACTTCAAACTGTTAAAATCCAGGGTGTAAATAATTTATTTCATATATTTAACATCACCAAAGTGGTACTCTTGGATGTGTTTTTTTAGTTGTATGAAAACCTGTGAATGCTAACCGTTAGTTCTGGTGACTGATGTTTCACTTAGTGATGTTTCGTAGATTAGTGCGAAGACCTAAGATGCTTTATGTTTTTGTTCACGGTCAGTTTGCAAAGGGTATATTTGGGGAGCATGTTCTTATCTTCTTCAGATCTTTCTGTTTTGCTGTATCAAGGAAATAATGAACTTCTCTCTTTTAAGAAATGACAGTATAGTGAATTTGACAGTGCTCTTTTGTTGCATAAGCAACTCTCTGCTTCCAAGTCTTAAAGGCCACAGGTCCCTGTAATGACTAAGAACATTTTCTCCTCAGGATATGATTTCTAATGCTGTAATAAAATGCACCAGCTTTCTACTCTACAGGCATAGTTTTGTCTGTAGATTATTTAGTGATGAGGAGACCTTCTGAACTACTTGGAATTATGGAGGAAGCAAATCTGTACTCATCCTGTACAAGTGTGATGCCTCCTGTCCATTTCTTCATCTGATTCTAACTTGCTTAGGAATAATTCTGCTGCCTTGGCAAATGAGGCAAGAGTAAAGGTAGGTGAAGATCCATCAATGGGATAGATGGCGATCAATCATTAAACTGAAAGACCTGTCTCTGAATAGTGTCAGTATTGCCATCTTTGGTGTTGGGAAGGGGATGAATTTGAGTTGGAATGTTTCCCAACCATCTAATTTTGATGAACCCACACATTAACCCCTTCTGATGATGAGAAATCTATGTAAGGATATGGAAGGTTTTTCTTTGTTCCTGCATTTGTGATGCAGACAGCATGCATTGGTTTCAGTAGTTCATATCTGCTGTATCAGCTGTCGGACTATTTGGACATCACAAACTGAAAGGGTCAATAATTGGATTAAAAAGTAGATCATGTTTTCAGATCATCTTACAGAGGAAACAAATCTTTTGAAGAAATGATCACTTCATTCCAAAATTGGTTACCAACTCAATTACGTGTAACTGTTTTGAAGAAAACAGTGGGAAAAGAACTGTTTCTTCTTAGTTGCACACTAAATTGTAGTGCTGTTTGATTTATCAAGGATCCAAAGTGAAGTATTAGATGTTTTCTTATATGCAAGTGTAAAGGAAAACAGAATCTCAGGTTCATTTCTTGGCAGATAAAGGACAATTACTGATTTGATTGTTAGAAAAAACTTGTTTATTCAGAAGAATGCTTTAACTAAAGGAAGCAAAAAGAGTGTGTTTTGTAATAACTTTAGATAAACTGAAACATGAGTAAATTTTACTGCTTTTTTGTTGGTTTTGGCCATAGCTTTCTTTGGATGGTAAGTCTCATCTTGCCTTTGCTGAAGTCGTTCTGTGATAAGTTTGATTTATGCATTTATTATCTCTGCTACAGTACCAGACTGTAATGTCTTAATACAATATCACTGTAGGTTTGTGGGTGAGTGGCTGCTAGTGTGGAAAATAACTTCTATCCAAGACTTTACTTCCTGTCTCAGCCAAATGCAAGCATTCAAGCATACTCTGTACGTTCCTTTCCAAGAATTACTTTCTCCTCAACTCGAAGTCTACACTACTTGATCTTTATATTACATTATTGTGATCTTTTCCTGTTCCCAAACTCCTGCTAACTATTTCTGATCTTATTTAGTTTGTTTAAAGACATCAGCCAATTTTACATTATACTGTTTCTGTCCAATCCCAAGGTATGAAAGATGAATTTCTGAACAAGGCAAAGACTAATCCTACGTAGTAAAAAGTGCCTGGATGCTGACTACTACGCACAATCATTAGCCATCTTGGATTTTGAACAGAATTGTCACTACTTGCTACTGTAGATGTTGAGATAAAATATCAGCTTTCTACTGGATAGTCCTGCTGCTGATACGCTTTAGAGATGTCGCGTCTCCTTATGCCTGTTCGGAAATGGTTGGCTAGTTGCATGTAGTATCTTCAGATCATGGGCTGGGTTTGCAAAGTCAGAAAGAAAAATCCAGCAATACTGCCTCTGGATTGGGAACATCCCAAGCCACCCATAGCTGAGGGGTGGGAGAGTGTGCTGGGATAGCTGTCCCTGGAGGCTTCTCCTGTTTTGTACTCTTGCTTAAACACTTACTGTCTGCTGCTGTAAGAGGTGGGGAAAATGGGATAGATGAACCTGTGCTTTCTCTTATGTGCTACCTGTATCTTGATAGAGGAAAGATACTGAAATATTGTATCTATCTGAGCCTTTCCAATACAGGAATTGTATTCTTCAAAGTGCTTGCTTGCTTTGTTAGTTACTGTCTTTTGAGCCAGGTAAATAAACCCTTGTCTGCAGAGGAATGTTAGACTGCTCGCTCCTCTGTCTTTACACTCCTTGAAGATGGATGTCTGTATTATTGCACTGAAAGTAGACTCCTTACCTGGACCAAGATAAAGCATTGTCATTATTATCCAGTCATAGCATCAGTAGAGGAATAATAGGCTCCATTATCTCCTTCTAGAAATGGAAATCTTTTGCATGTACCCACAGTGTTGGTTTCATAATACCTGGTTTATCTTGCTGGAGATTCCTAGGATGAGGGTAGATAGAAGAAGAGAAGGAAGAGCTAGCAGTTTTGAGACCTCAGTCTGTTTTCTCTTCCCTCAAAGACAATGGAGCTTTTAATTAAGAAAACTTGCTGTGCTGCTGGCACAAAAGCCTCAGGTGCTTTCAAAACCTACATCGATTTGGAACAACAGCCCTTGAAATTCAAACCTCAGCTTCTGGATAGGTGTGCAGCTTTTGCAGACATATGTAAATGTTTAATTTCTCAAAACTTGTGCTTGTGTTTTTAGGCTTGTCTTCTACCTAGTATCACTTATTTTCTGCTGCATTGTGTCTTCAAAAGTGATATTCTCTTTGTCTGGCATGGAAACTGGCAGAATTTTGGAAAGGTCAGTTTTTACTAGTTATTTTTCTTCTTTAAAGAAGAAGTTTTGCATAACTGAGAGGAAATTTTGCTAAAACAGTGCTGCTCTCCTCTCCCTGTTCCCAGATAGCTGTCTGTATTTCAGGATTTCGAGCTCCAGCAGTCTTCCTTAACAAACAACTACGGGAACAGCTTTGAGAATTTCAGGTATATGCGTAGAGATTGTCCCTGAAAACCCCAGTCTGCTCATGTGCTGGCAGAAGGGAATCGAATCCCCATATGTCTGGGCTCATTCGAATGAGGAGAAATACTCCTTTTGTTCATGTTCTTCTTTGTGAAGCAGACTAATTCCCATTGTGTAGGATTTTGAGTAAAATCTATACATTGCGATAAAATATTTGGAAAAATCTTCTGTAGCTTGAATTACATTATTGTCCTTTCACTGGGGAAAAGTGTCATATTGAAGTTAGGTGTATTGATTCTGAAAGAGGAAGAATAAACCTATTAATAGGTTTAAGAAGGCTTAGGATAAAATATTACTTGCTGTTAGCTAAAGTATGCATTTTAAGGCAGGACAGTTACTGTACAGAGTAAATGCCTGTGCTGGTGTAATGTAACACTTTAAAAAAAAAACAAACCAAACAAAACCATAGTTGAAGCATTATTCAGTAGTTTGACTGAGCTTGTGATTTGCTTTGAGAAAGCAGTGGCCGTGGTGCCCAGGTGCTGTCACTGCGGTTCGCTCAGGCCTGCAGTTTGACTGCGTCAGCCTGCCTGTGCCGCAGGCCGTCATCACGAGGAGTGGCTCTGGCCTTGCTGCCTGCCTCCCTCTCCGTCCTCTGCCAGTGCGGTGGGGTGGGCCGGGGGGCGTCTTGTTCCTCCAGGAGCAGTTCTGATCCAGCTGACCCTCCGGTAGCAGCTCTTTGGTACCTGGCACCAGTGCAGAGCTGTGTCAGGGCACCAGGAGGGACGGGAGGACCAGCACTGCCCCTCTGAAGGCAGCCTCCTTGGCAGGCTGCAGCTCTGCCATGGCGTGGGGTCAAAGGGTGAGGCTTTGGGGCATGCGTAGCATGGCTTAGCTGGGTGTACAGGCAGCAAGGAACAGTCACGTTCTCTAAGCTTCCCCTTGTCAGGTCTAACAGTGGCCTGTGCTCGGGAGGAGTTGGTTCAGCTAGATGATTGGAGGCTTGTTTTATTTTGGAGATGGATTAGTTTGCTGGATCAGTAAGCTGAACTGACTCATCCTCAGGCTATAAAATTGCCGGATTTGCCATGACCAGAATGCAGAGATGGGAAATGAGACCATGCTTTTTGGTGGTAGCCCCCACTTTGATCCCATTATGTTACCTTACACAGCTTTAGACATGCCCAACATTTAGTTCTCTTGCTCCTCTTGCCCTGCTATTTCTATTATTTAAAAAATAAATAAATAAAGCAAGACTTGCCGATGATGAAAAGCTTATGGATCTAGCTGCTAAAATGCTGCCTCATCTGCAATAAGAACTCCTTCACCAAGATAGCTGTTCCTGCCGTGGATAATATCTGCGTTGCATTAGTGACATGCCTACAGCTTCAATATGAATTGAGATAATGCTCTCCTTGAATTCAAAGCCATCTTTATCCTAAACTGACTTGTTCAATTTCTGCGCGGTTCTGTGGCGTAATCTAAAGCAGTAACTTGGGATGGGCATGGAGGCAGTATAGTCTCTTAGAACTGGTCTGTGTTCTGCAGAGTGAATTGAATAGCGTAGCACAACTTTATTTTGCTCCCTGTAGAAAGGGCTGCAGTGCCCCTTTCACTCTTAAAATGGTGTTCAACCACAGGTCACAGTTCATCCTAGGGATTCAGATTAGCTGCTGCTCACTTGGACTTTTTTTTCCACTGTACTTCCCACCCGAGGTGGATGTTGGTTCTGAACAGCTGGCAGTTTTCTTACTCCTCCTCCAGTGTTAAAAGATAGGCATCAAATGAATGCCTTTTCATAACTAGCTTCAGCTGTCTTTCTCTTTGGATTTTGGCTGCTGTATCAGATTCCAGGCAATCTGTTTCTCACTGTGACTTCACTCTCAGTCTAATTCACTCTCTACGCTGGACTCTGGGTCTGTGATGCTGTGTCCTGGTGTTACAGGGAATAGCCTGACAAGTATATGCTGTATTTCTGTCCTGTGTTCAGTGAAATTGGAGAGTAAGAAAACGTATCAAGTCCTAGCAGGGCAGAAACTAATTGTGGGATATTTGGCAGAAGGGAGAAACTGCAAAGCAATAAGTAGAGTCATCTCATTTCCTGGAGAGTAGAAAAATGTACCAGAACCCAGGGCTTTGGCCAGAGGGAGAGCTTGGTCCTCTGCCCTCCCAGGAAAAATCTGCAGGTTCAAGTGGGTGTTACTGTTCGTTGCACCCTGGTTTTCAAGGCTACCTACATTAGTGATAAATACAGAAAATTGCTCTTTATTTAGACAAAAAATTCAAGGTTTGAGGGTGCAACGTTGTGATTGGATTGGGTTGGATGCTGTGGCAGATAACTGCAGCAGTGTAACAGAAGGGACCCTGCCAAGGAGACTCCAGCAGATGTGGAACTACACGCTGCTTGCTGTGTTCCTTCCTCCACAGCTCCGTGGCCTGACAGGGGTTGCAGGGGCTGCAGAGAACTACGTGGAGGCTCTGCTGGCCTGGGCTGTCTGCGGTGGTGGTGACAGTAAGTGCTTCGTGTGCTTGGAGAACTCGCTTGGGGGCTCTCTCTGGACGGTGTTAATCTGGCAATAGCTCTGCCCAAATTCTCTTCTCTTCTTGAATCTTTGCTCTTGCTTCTGCTTCTCTCTGCTTTTTCTTTTTTTAGTATGGTTCTGATATTGTTCTTGGATTGTTTGGGATTTGGGGTATTTATTTATTCTCCCTCCCCGTCTCCTTGCTGTTCCTTACCTTCACTTTTTTCTTCTTTTTTTAGCCTATTTCCTTTTAGGTCTTTTCTTTCTTCATTACTTCCTTCCTTCTCAAGCAACTGTGGCACTTGCCTGAAACAACTGGCCATTATACCGTTTCCTCTGTGGGCTGTACTGTCTCGGCCTGGGTCTGTCTGTCTGCTCTTCAGGCTGGGCTGCAGGCGCGATGGGGCAGGAGCTGTCTCTTTTTCCCGGTGCTGTGCCTAGCGCAGTGGGGTCCTGTTCACACTTGATACTTAAGCACTGCTGTAACAGACACGATTGGAAGATTTCTTATTTAAACCCCAGTAGAAGAACGGAGACTCCCTCCAAGATGTGTTAAGATGTTCTTCATTTGTGCAAGTGTGTGGTAGGGGAGAGTCTTGGCAACTTGTAGCTACTGCGGGTGGCTGTTCTGTGGGTTTTGCTTAATGGTGTGGTCTGGTGTGTTAGAAACCTCTCAGTGGATGCAGAGAGGAAGTGAAAAGGAAAAAAACAGTGGTGACCTCTGTTCTTGGGGATCAGAGATGTACTTGGCTAGGTGACATACGTACATTTAACTGAATTCAAAAACTGTAACAAATGCAGTTAAAACTGAGCGAGGGAGGTCTCCAGCAAGTAGATAGACTCCTACTTAAGCGGTTGACAAGAAGCTACTTTACTGAAAGGTTTACAGGTTACGCCAGATATTTTGATGGGAAGATTGTAGGCCTTCTAGGAATTCCCCAAATGTGCTGTTTATCATTTGTTTGTCTTTGAGGGGAGGGAGATCTGGAGTCTCTGACAGTACTCTTAAAGTAGGCATGTCAGTAGGTGCCCAGTGATGGACTCAGTGTATCAGCCTTGCTAGAAGCCACTGATAGACTCGCTGAGGGTCAACTGTTGAATGGCACGAGCAAGTGGGTAAATACGATCTGTTTGTAACTTGGGGTTCTCCGGTGCCCTGTCAGGGCTCGGTTACAGAGGTTTTATAAGTTATTACGTGTCAGCTGAACTGCTATAGTTGTCTTTGGCAAATGTTTGCTAAATCATGTTTCCTGATGATGTAAAAGAGAGGAACAACTAAAGGAAACTTCAAATAAGAAATCCTACTATTGTATAGGCTGAATTTCTCAGCTAGCAATTAATGCAGACCTATATATGAAAGGGAGATGCTGTTGAGGCCACAGTGTCATGATAAAATGATGTTGTCATACTGTTTCTGCTCACTCCATACCTCTGTCCTTGTCTCTTGTGCTGCGTTTAATCTGTAAACTCTTTGGGGCAGGAATGATCTGACCTGAGATTATAAAAACAGATGCTGTTATGATCGCTTCAGTACTTGCTTCCTGATCTGTGGAATCACCTTGCCTAAATTTAAAGTTGATTTATATAGCTAAATAATTTTTGTGGGGTGGGTTCGTCTGCGTGTGGGTGGGGAAAGAGTAGAACAGAAAAAGTGCCTCCTAAAAATAACTTGTTAACAAGCATGAGACTGCTTATGAAACCCCACCGGCAGCCAGTGTTTAGATTACCTTAATTGTCTGTTTCTGTATTTTTTACCAAAGCAGAAATGTAAGTGTAATACATGGTGGATATTTTGTTTAGTCACAGAAACAAATTTCTTTTAATGCTGCTCTCTAAGGTAACAGCGCAGGGTTTCCCCCTCACCTCGCTGTTAACTACAGACTTAGAAAGCTCTCTTGCTTAGAAGGTTACTGTGTTGGTCTGTTTGCCATGATGGAGTGAGTGTTACTGGGAGGGATGGTGAACAGAAGCCTTAGACGTGCCTTAGAGTTGTGGGCACCACCTTACGCAGTGGTAGGAAGGAAGGCCTTCATAAGATGAATCTTTTCTTCAGACACTACAAGTAAACATCTCTTTTTGGATTCAGCTGCTTGGTTTATAAGGGGATGGTAACCTGCTGGGATTTCATGGTGGACAATTGAAGCAGCTGGCTGTTGGAATCCCATCTGCCAGTTGCATCCAGGGGAGGTCACCTGATGGCCAATGTGATAGACATCTGGGCTAGATCAACAGGGTTCTTCCCATCCTTTTTTGTCTTGTGCTTTTGTTTTGTTTTTTGAATTGTTCAGAGTCAAGCTTGTGCTGGGGTAGACTAGCATAACTGCATGGTCAATGCTGTGCTTGCTTTGGCCTCCTTAGTTAATATCTAAAAACCTGCAGAAAGTCGATGCCTTAGAGCTTCGTGTGACCTTGTAGTGGACGTTTTAACAAGCCTATCATGTGAGTGTTCTGGGACCTACAAAGTGCCCTGTTCATTTTTATTAAAGGCTTGTTTACAGTCTTTAGCATTAAGCTTTCAAAGATAGTGAATTGAATGTCCCCCTCCAAAAAATTAAGATTACCTGTAAAGGCAGGCTTAAACCTTCAGTGGCATTTGGAATGACCGAACTGAGATGCATTAAATCCAGATGCTGTTCCTTTAGTTAAATTTTAGGGTTTCTTTTCCAACAGATAAGTAATAGGGGGGAAAAAAAGTCCCTGCATCTTGATGTAATTTTATGTGTTTATTATATCAAATATTGGCATATGAGGCACATCATTACTTGTCACACTTTCCTGGAAATATATTTTAAGTTTCTTTTTCCTTGTGACATACTGACCTCAGAAAGGCGTGAAGACAGAGGTCAGTTGAGTTACACATTATTTCATTTTTATAATAAAGTTATGTTGCTTTTCTGAGCTGTTGCTTCTTATTTTGCAGTGATGATACAGTTTGTTTTACTAGACAGAAGTCAGTCACTGCTATTGTGTTTATTTTTTACTCCATTTTCCAGTTGTCTCCTGCGTAAACTTAGCACTTAGGACTTTGGATTTGTATTGCCATTTTAGAAGCTGTTGAGCAAAATATAGAGGTACCAACAGTTTTTTTGGGTTACATGTTTTGCCTCCTGGAAGGTTTTGAAATAGATGGACATGTAAAAAGCATTACTGTTATTTGGTGCAAGTGGAATGAATATTTACTTTTTTCTTCCTTCCTTTGTGTCCAGCTAGAGGCAATGGCAACTTTAAGGTGGAGTGTTTTAAAAGCCTTTTACCTTAGCAGTCTTTGGTTTGGCAGTTGTTGCTGAAATTTTGTCCTGGTTGTTTCCAGATTGCAACCAAACAGAAGTGAATTGACACAGAATTAGTTGTGACTATGATGTGATTCTTAACAGTAAAGCCAAGGAATGACTGCTTCACCTTTTCATCATTTATCAGTTTAGTATGTTTTTGTTGAAATTGAATGCAGACTTTGACTGTTGTGGAAAACAGCATATTCGGTGTTGAGCTGTGACACCATTCCATTAGTGCTGAGTAGAAAAAAAATTGTTTATGAAGGTATTTGAACCTTTCTGACCTGCTTGAGACCCAGAGAGTTATTACGTTCATCCTGTGCTGACTTTCTTGTTTCAAGCCTAGCAATTAGCAGTTCAGCTATATTGTAGAAAAGATTCCAATCTAAAATAAAAATGTGTTGCAAAAATACCTTAACTTTTAGAGTTCTCTAGAAAAAATAATTTCCTTATTAATTTTGTCCACCCACAGTCTGTCGCAAACTTTTGCAACTTCTGTTTCTAGTTATTATGTGCAGTATCTTCTCCACCTGTGGATTGAGCCCTCTCTGAAGAGTCTGTTCCTTAAATGGGTAGCTTTTAGATATAACCCTGCAGCTTTCTCTGTTTGACTTAGATTGTTTGAGCTCTGAAAGTCTCACTCAAGGTAATGTATTTTTCTGACCTTAAAATGTCTGTGGCTTCTTTCTCAATCTCTAGAGTTTTGAATCATCACCCCTGAATTCTAGCTATCAGGAGTGAGCGCACTGTTGCAGTAGCTGTTGCATGGATGCCAAATAGGAAAGAGAACTTGTTTTGTTTTCTGGCTGATGTTCCCCTGCTTATACATCTAAGGATTGCTTTAGGTCTCAGTAGCAATGTTGTGCTGAGGCACTTCTCTGTGCCAGGATGCCTTGCAACTCAGAGTGGATGGCTTTACTTGATTTGGCTGTATGGCCTGTTGCCTTGGGTCCTGGATCCCTCAGCTTAATTTGTGCCTGGGTCACGAAGGGGGGCCAGTTGCTTTTTCATTGATCTCTACCCTGTGCTTATCTCTACATCTGGTGTCTGAGAACTCCATAGCTTTTATTTCAGGTTGTTGATAAAAGCAGTAAGTATGAGGCCAAACATTAATGCTGGTGTGGCCTCCTACTGTATTTTATTGGGTCATAGTTATGTTGAAACTTATGGGCCAGTGTATTTTAGTTTGATGAATAATCACGTTTCTTTCTGTATACATCTTTCTTCATTAATTTAGGATGTGATAGCAAGTCAAAAACCCCACACAAGTCACAGTGCTTTTGCATCAGGGCTTTTTTTCCTCTCTCTTTACCACAGAAACCTGTAGTCTGTTTAGCAATATGGAGTCCCCAACAAATCACCTTACTGCTTTATTCATTATCAAAGTAGCTGGTATGGTACTTTATCTAAAATTGTTGTCAAACTTACAGGATCACAGGGATCATCGCATCCACCTTTGAAGTTACCCGATTGTTGTGATTACTTTCAAAAAAACATCACTTCTCAGACTTCTTAGCTCTTCCAAAATCCTTGGATACAAATCGTGAGATTCTTCTGATCTTAAATAATGTCTGATGGCTACTCTTTTATTGCAGTGTTCAGTTACGGTCGAGAAGTCAGATGACATATCCTGTGCTAAAGCAAGTGTGTGTATATATATATATTTAGTGAATACTTCTGCCTTCTCTGGGTGATGACTGGTACGCAGGTTTTTGTTCAATGTTTGACTTGAGCTATTTTTGAAATTTCAAGAACTCCTTTTGTTTGGAGTAAATTTAAAAACTGAAACACATTGTATTTTGTTAGACTCCTTTCGTTGGTTCCCGGAGTTTTTCTGATTTGGTCCTTGAATGTTCATTTCTAGCTTCTCCTGTCTCCCTCTAGGTAGCATTCGTGCTGTTGACTGATGAGGAGAGGAAGCTGTCTAGTAAACCAGTTCATAAATACTATTTTCATACTTTCTCCCCTGTACTGGCTCATAATTATTAGCTTTTTGTGAAATTAATGTTTTAAAAATTGTAGTAGGGAAAACAATTAGAAAAATGTCATCTAGCACTGGGATTTCTACTGCTGACAGTGTGTTGCCTCATGTGTATGTTGCCCACACTGAAGACTCTCAGAGCAGCTGATGACCTCCTCCTTCCTTCACATGCCATGAACAGAGATGGAAGAAGCCAGGTGTCTTATTTCACAGCCTGATCTGGTGGTCAGCATCAGATCCTAGCAGATAACTTCTCTTGTGCTTTCTATTAAGACAGTTGTTTCACGGAGTATTCAGATCTTTTGACTTTCTAAGTTATCAATGACTGAAGAAAGCCAATGCAGTTTTGACAGACTTCCATCCCCTCCTGGTCGCTCATTTCTCTGTAGATAGTTGCGTCAGCTGCTGGTTGTAACTTGTTCAAATTGGCAGGGGCTACATCTAGCAGTGTAGGGTTTCCACGTAAGTGACTTATTGACTGTTTTGAACATTGAATAAATTCAGATGAAAGAGTGTGGAGAAGCCTTAGTCTTGGGAAGGGGAGAAGTGGTCAATATTGACTTAGTATTGAGCCAAATCTTAATAGGGGGGTGACATGGGGAATTAAACCAGGTCAGTGAAGATATTTGAATTAAGTGGAGACAGACAGCTACATGACCTCAGACAATGCAGAGAATGTGTTGTAGGTCTGTGGGATTTTCTGTCATGACTTAAAACCAACCTAAGTAACATCTAATGGGAGGACCTGTGCACATGCCCGCAAGGAGGAGGGAAGCAAAAGGAGATAGTGAAATCACAAGAAAGTGGAAAAGGAAGAGTTTGTAGACAGTGCAAAGGATTGAGGTTGCGTTTGAAGTAGGAAGAAAGCAGCTGTAAACATCCTACTTACTCATTGTTTCTTCCCTTCGACTTCAAAATGTATAGAAGAGGAGGAAGAGGGTGTATTTGTAGTTGAAAGAAAAAAGAACTATTTGTGCATTAACGTGTGTTTGTGTTGCTCGGTCAGAAGCTAAACAGATGAAGCAGGAAATAGGACAGATGTAATTTTGGACTTTCCGCAGGCCCGTTCAGTAGAAGGCATGGGAGGAGTTCTGAGCGATAGTGAAAGATGTCTTTCATGGTCTCTTAAGGGCTGAAGTGAATTTTATAGACTGACAGCTACGTTTTAGGCACTGGCAAAAAGCATACACGTAGTACACTTGAAGAATGATCAGCTTTGAACTAGTGGTAGGAATCTGCAGCTGGCGGTGTATTTGTGTGATGAGTAGCAGAACCCCTTGTCTTGCCTGGGTAAGCATCTGCCACCATTTTTATTTTTTTTTTGAGATGCATGCCTTGTTGCCAAACCATATGAATATTTCATTAAAATAATACTGATCAATATTCATTTGTTTAATTTGTGAATTGTATAAACAAAAGACAGAACTGAATATATTCAACTTCTTTTTGAGTGTACAAAATTGAATTAACACTCAGCTTGGAAGGGTAGGTGGCCATTGGCATTAGGTAAAATGATGACATGAGCCGTGCTAAAAATACCAAGATACTGGAAAACAGAGCTAGAGCTTGCACTGGAGTTCTAATAAGCTGTAGTCTTTTAAGTGTAGTATGTTCTCTTCTTCCCACAAACTGATGAGCATTCTCTGCTTTCAAACCACTGACTTTACCTGATGCTCGTGATTTGTCCCATCTGGTCATCATGTGCTAAGGTGGAAAGTGAGCTGGAAAGCTCAGAGCATTTGGGAATTAAAACGTCTGGATTTTGGTTTTAGACTTCTGGAATAACCTCTTCATCAAAAAACACCCTCAAATACTGCATCATGGATGTTAAACATCAAAACGGTGTGGGGAAATGCTTGAAGGGTTTGCATGAAACATACCAAGTGCAGGTAGAAATGTGTGTTTCTGGATGTTACAAAGGTGGTTTGCCTAGATGAGGGTTGTACAGTCACGTGAATCTGTTTTTTTGTTACAGTAAAGCTAGGTCATATTGCCGTTGGCCCCAGAAAGCAGCTGTTTCTGGACAAATACTAGTGACTCTTCTGCTGTGAGCTGTGCTCTAAGAGCTGTTTAGTATTTTGGTGTTTGGCCCTTCCTTCCTTAGTTTTTCAATTTAATGTTCTAGTTCTATTGTAGATCTACAATTGAAGGTATCGAGAGTATTTGACAGTCCGAAACAAAATTAGAGATGAAAGGAATGAGGTGAAAACGTTCGGGCTTCTCAGTAAGGCTTGCTGTGGTATAATGCTGCTTGGTGTTTGCTGCTAGGAGTCTCAGTTTGGAGGTAGTGAAGATTGTTGGTAAAGGGTGTTTCCTCTCCTGTATCTTTTGTCATGCTGAGGTAAAACCAGTATTTCCCAGAGCTGTTTAGTGAACTCCTTTGTGTGCTGTTTGGCTGGCAAGTCCACTCGTGCTGTCTAGACAGTAAAAAATGGGGTAACGATTCTGAACCGTGCATGGTCTTCTGAACAGTGCATGTATCTATGTAGTGCAATGAGTGGCAAAACAGCCTTGGGGCCCCTGGATGCAGCTGTGATAAACACATATTATTTGTGTACTTCGAAACGCAGTGAGCTGTTTCACTCCTAGAGATCAAAGCTGTCGAAGGCGCAAAGTGAATTTTACTCCTGCAGTCTCTCAGCATCAACTGTTCCATAATGGAATATAACTGAAACTCCAAGAGGCTTCTTTCTGAATGCTTGGTGTCCTTATGGTGTCTTCTGTGGATGGGTTTGCAAGAGCTGTTGTTTATTGAAAAAAGCAAACCGGGAGAAACATCTAGGGCTTAATGCTTTGTAACATTCTGATAAACAAAGTAATTCTTGGGGTAGCTAATCAAAGTGCCAGCGCTTACACTTTTAAGCACTGAAGATTTTAACAAGTTTATGATTAGGAACTGTTTTTTCGTGGACTTAAAGGAAAGTGTGTAAAGCTGACTGGCTTCTCATTTGAGCTCTGGAGAAGCTGGACAGGTTGCTGCAGCGCCATGTTGGGAAGAACTGCCTGACGTGGCCTGAAATTCAGGGTTTGCTTTGGCAGTCAAGGAGACCCCGAAGCGAATTCAGCACTCAAGAGTGACCTTAGAGCTGATCTCTTGATACCAAGTACTTCAAATCTCAACCAGTATTGCCAGTGTTGGTTTACCACTAAACTCCAGTAGTTTTGATTTGTGGGGAAGTGGGGAACGAACCACATTACCAGTGATCTCAATACTGTGACCAAGTCCAAACAAACCAAAAAAAAACCCCAAAAAAAGCATGGAAGTAGGGGATTACCTTTTAAATTACGAGGATTGTTGCAGTATGGCAGATGTCACCTATTTACATGTGCTGAGTTAGAAAGCTAGTCATAGAATAGTTGGACAAATAAAATGCAAGTCTGCTATGAGAATTACACTTCCAACTTGTGTATCTAAAAAAAGGTTTTAAAGTTCTTTCTTTTCCTGGCTTCCTTCCATGTATTTCTTAGTTATCAAAGAGGAGGGTGAATTTTCCATGCAGCTTTATTCTGCTTCCATTTATGCTCCCCTCTCTCCCTCTGAGCAGGCATTCATCTCTTTCCATTTTTCTTTTTTATATTATTTCTCTGTTTTCTCTCAGATGTGTAAATCTGCATCTCACCTTCTTGTGAATATTTTCCAAGCTGTGGATTGCTTGGCAAGTAATTTGCACCCTTAGCACTAATGTGCTTTATTTATTTTTAATTTGTTCATTTGTTTTGTGGAGCAGTTGGATGTATAAAAGCAAACAATTTGTGGGAACAAAAAGGTAACATAAGGGTTAATGTGGATTTTTCAAAAGCAAATCATGCCAAGCCAACCTGCCTTTCTTCTGGATCTTACAGGTACAGAAGCAACAGTGGTAGATGTGTGTATCTTGACTGTGAAGTTTTCAAACTAATTTTCTCAGTAGTTTGGGAAAACAATGGACTACTGGAAATCCCCTGAAAGGCATACAAAGTGGTTTAGTTATTTTGTTTGAGCATGACAAGAGGTTCAAGATAAAATTAGGATGAGATTTAATGTGTTTTTGCAGTCTTTAAGCAGTCTTACAGGATTTACTGATTTTCACGAATCTGTTAAATAAACTTCCCATAGCATCGTGAAGTAAATCTCCTTCTGCTGGTAATTCTGCACTTGAAGGATGTGACAAGCTGGCAAAAGAGCATTAAGTAACGCCGGATGCAGTTCAGTCAGGACAAATGCAGAGTATTAGGCTTTGATAAGGTAACCAGGTGTGTAAGTGGAAAGTGGACAGGGACTGGACAGGCAGCAGCCCTGCAGAGGAGAGCTTGATACCCAAACTGACCATGAGTCAACTGGGTTGCAGCATTGCACAAGCTGCAAATACTGTGCTGGGCTGTACAAACAAATGTGTTGTAAGCCGGACACGAGGAATCACCAGCACGCTGGGTGGAGCTGAGGTAAGTGTCCTCTGCAGGGTCTAGGTTTGGTACCGTACCTGAGAGGTTTTTAGTAGAATGGAGACAGGTTGCCCAAAGAGAAATAACTTCTCTATCATGGTAGCTTTCTTTGTGACAGCCCTTCATGCATTTGAAGGGGGTAGTGGAGGGGAAAGAGGACAGGAGGAGCTGTGCCATTTTTCCATGCCTTCTGGGAGCGGAACAAGGAGCGGTTCGTTTAAACTGCGCTAAAGGTGATCTGAGCTATCTGTTAGAAAAATCTTTCTAAGTGCATGAGTAGCAAAGGACTGAAAGAGACTCCCTGGGGAAGTGGTGGAAAGTAAGTAGGTTTCTTAATAAGCAGATGTGATGGGCATCTCTTGAATGCATTTTCTGTTGAGCTGCAGAGTGACTGCTGTGGAACAGCAGGCTTCTGGTTTTTTTGCAGCCTGGTTCGATTCTGTAACCTGAGCTGTTGTAATTGAAGGGCAGTAAATGCCCAGTGTGTGCTTGCAAAATGCCTAAAACGTTGGACCTATTACAAACAAAATCAGACTTTGAACAAGAGGAAGCATGGTTGGCGATAACAGTGGTGCTAAGAGTAGGTAACAGCGGCTTTGGCTTTTGATGGGAAAGTGGCTGGGAAAGTGCATGTGTGGTTGGCTGTGGATTGCTGAAACCCACAGCCGCTGCGTCTGCACCACAGCCCATTCACCTGTGCAGTATCCACTGCGATCTTGCATCCTGAGCGCACGTCCCTGTCTGCGTTCTGCTTCATGTCAAGATGCAAGCTAAGCGTGTGCCGTTGTTGTCCTTCTCCCCCTTGCTGCCGCTGCGCCAGTGAATGCCTCCCTGCTTTGCAAGGCAGTCTGGGCATGGAAGAAGGGAGGAGCAGTACTGCGCTGTACGATGCAGCCTAGGTTTCACTTCAGGTGCACACAGCCGGCTTTGACAAAGGTTTTGCTTTCTAATGCACGCAAACTGAAGCTTTACAAATAGGTGTGTTGGTAATAAACTTTGTCAGTGCTTCTGGTTTTTGTTGCCAGATCTATGCCTATAAAGGACAGGAGTGCTGCTCTGCAGGCTATACCGACAGTTTGGTTTCTTCAGTTACAGAAAAATATGGGGAAATGCTTCATTTTGATAATACAAACAACACGGTGTTTAATACCACTTATGTTAATCAGATGTAGAAGTAATACTTGCCTTGGTCATGCATCACATTTTATTGCTGGGCTATTTGCTGCTTGAAAGGGCGGATTTTTGTTAGCAATAATCTGAAGGAAAAATTGTCACCACTTAATATATTTCTGTAAAAAATACGCTCAGTGTTTTCTTTGCATGTTTTCAGTTTGTTTTTTTTTCTCTATAATGTTAAAATACACATGCTGATTTAAATCTTTGCTGTACCCTTTTGTGTTTCAGTCTTGTTGGTCATCTTGTTTACGCATGTATTTTGATTATTTCTGTATCTCTTGCTTCCCAGGAGACAAAGATGGCAGCAAAGTGACTACAGTAGTTGCAACTCCTGGACAAGGTCCGGACCGACCACAAGAAGTTAGCTACACAGACACCAAGGTGATTGGAAATGGATCTTTTGGTGTTGTGTATCAAGCCAAACTCTGTGATTCAGGAGAGCTTGTGGCCATTAAGAAAGTCCTGCAGGATAAAAGATTTAAGGTGAGCCTGTTCAGAATATTTTTCATGAATGTTAACTCACTTTCCAGTCTTTGACAATGTTTTTGATTTTTTCAATTTATTTTCATTGAAGCACATAAATGCACATTAAAATTTCCAAGACTAAACAGATGGTTTATGATAAAGGGATATAGTTTAACTTGAAAAATCAGTGAGTCACTCTTGTATGGTTATTTGGATTAGTGCAAAACAGGAAGCTAAAAATCCTGATTTGATGTTGTGGTGCTGTTTCCAGGTTCCCGACTATACTTTTGACAACGGACTGGGGAAAAAAGGAAGAAGCTTGTCTTATGCGTACTTTTTTCTTGCATAGAATCTTCTCTAGTCATTAGTAATTAAGCTGCTGAAAGGAACAGAAGCCTTTGGGCTCTATTCTCCTTTGTTGCACCTACAAAGTGGAAGTCTGTATTTGAGTAATTTGGAAAGTCCCCAGGCCAAGCAAGAAGATAACAAATACTGAGCCCAGGGCAGTTTGGACTGAAGGCGAGTTACTTCGCTATCTGATTTATAAATATGATCTATTCTGGTGATTTTAATAGATTAGTGATTCTTTGTTCTAAACAAGTAGCCTTCCAAGAAGCTCTATTTTTATCTGGTGATACTTAAAACAAAAGTTAAGGACCATCAGCAACCTCATCACTGCTGTTAGTCCTCTGCTTGGTACTTGGTGTGCTTGAGTGCTTTCCCTTATAGTCAAGTGGCCTGCAGGTAAACTTGTGCAAGCAGTGAATGATAGCAAAGGCATTGGTTTTAGTATCTGAAGTCAGTGACGTGGATTTTAGCATCTGAAGGCCACAGCTTTCATGAGTATAGAAGCAGGAGGAGAAGACATAGAGAAGGTGCCATGGGTAATCTTGTTGGCATGGTCTAGATACAAAAACTTCTGAGATTACAAATAGGAAGTTAAAGCATATGTAAGGCAAATCAGCAGTGTGAAACTTCCTTTTTACAATTTGATACTTACTGTTAGTTGTAGAAATACTTCTGAAGGCTATTGGATGATATTCTTGTAATCTCACTTTTCTCACTTTTCTAGTAAGACTTCATGCACAGCTAGCTTCGCTGGCAATGTTTGTAATTTATGTCCTGTTTTGGTAGACAAATCGTTCTTTTAAAGTGTTTTGAAGGAACTGGTGTATGCCTTTTCCATGAGTCTTAAAATTGCTGCTGTCATCACCACAGGCATCAGCATATCACAGATGAAGAATGGAGAAGGAAAGATGTGTTTAAATTAATGTAATCATGCAGCATTGTTTAATTTCTAATTGAGAAAGGCATGTAAAGTTCTTACATTGTTATTACATCA
>Ga0181612_115624_pt1 | contig 20544 bp, 12 predicted proteins | sample HoacroProtozoa21_FD_119630 | JGI IMG/M metagenome (GOLD analysis project Ga0181612, IMG submission 119630) | Hoatzin crop microbial communities from Cojedes, Venezuel. Combined Assembly of Gp0051906, Gp0051904, Gp0051908
CTCCGGGACCGGCGGCAGGCGCCTGGTCCGAGCCCCCCCCGCACCGGAGCCCCGTTCTGCAGCCTCTCCGTGCTTCCGGCACGCAGCAGATGTCCGCCGGTCCCCCGAGATACAGCGCGAACGGCTGGCGCGGCCCGGCAGGGCGCTCGCTGCAAGCGGCTCCGCGGGCAAGCCCTGCTCCCGCTTAGCGTAGCGGGAGGCAAGGCTGGAAGCTGTCGTGGCCCGCGGTAAGAAACGGCGTTTCAAGTCCTCAGCATAGGAGCATTCCACTAATTGCAATAAAAACATAAAACAGATGTATTCCCTCGCATAGCTGGTGCAAGTGAAGTCATTTCGTAGCTTGGCAAGTCCTCCCCTGGCTCTGCTGCCAACGAAGAGACTCCCAGCTAACCAGCCTTTCGCTCGTTCTGCTCCACCGGCCGGAGCGCCCATTCGATCCCACAAATACACCGATTTTTCATGTATCCCTAAAACAGATCCTAAATTTCATTCTGCACATTTGGGGAATGCCTTAATTCCCTTTACCCACCTACTTTGACATGTCTATGCAGAACCCATGCAAATACTGGGTGATCAGAGCAGATGCGCTGACACGAAACATTTGGCACCAGGGTTTATGGCAAATGGCTGTAGGGCTTTTTTGTTGCAGTCTGGAATCGCCTCAAAGAGCACACGGGGTTCAGATATTCCTGCAGTTCCACCTGCAACCCTGGGTGCTTCTGCCAGCTTCCAACTGGGTGGTCACGCTGCTCTGCCAGCCAAGCTACTTATCTGTGTGGCCTCTCTACTCTTGGGTCACGGTGACCGGTGGTCACTGCCCTGTGAACAGCAGCATGGAGCCAAACTTGCGTGCTTTGATACTTCGCGTCCGCAGAGCCAACACACCTACGAAAACATTGGGCGTGTTTTTCTAGCTAGGCTAGTACTTTTGTCTGACTGGTATGATTTCACCTGGGAATGTGCTGAGGTTCTCCATCTTCTTTCCTTTTGTGATAAGAAGTAGGAATTAATCTAGTTTTAGCCAACACAGTGGTGTGTGAAGTGGTCATCCAGCTGCAGATCGGAGTTGAGCCTTTACCAACTGCTGCACTTTAAAAACCATACCCAGAGATGCTCAGCGGCACGGCAGTCGGCCTGCCAACAGACAGCTCCACGTCAAATACACAGACACTACTCTTCTTCCCTGCTACCAGCATTGCATCAGATCAGAGCTAATCCATCATAATGATTTTCTTATTTTTTAGAAAACTAGGGCCGACCATCTGAAGAAGAGCAGTTTGTGAAAGAGCAGAAGGCAAATTGTGGGAACCTGGATGTGGAACAGTGAGAGTTCAGACTGCTGTTCACTAGGATCACTTTAGGGCATTTTAAGATTGCATAACACCCAGCATTAGCACAAATAAATCTGGCCGTTCCCTACCCAGAAAGCAGAATACATACTTTACAGAAAAATCACCTTCATATGGAAACAACGATTTACCATGATAGCAAATGCTTTCCAGGGCAATTGCATTTCCATCTCCATCCAGAACAAAGTGCAATTCACCAAGGATTTGCGACTCAGGAACTGTCAGTCTGTTCCCCATGTAATAAAAGGATTTAATTTTCTTCACAGAATGTTTTTGCTTTGGGGAATAAAGTAAGGTTGTCTATATAGACAAAAGAAATCAACTTTGTTAGAGATAAAGTCATTCTAATATTTATAATACAGAAGACTGTGTACTTAAAGGTTGTTAATAGCCTGAAAATTTCTCTGGAAAAAAACCCATACACTTAAATTTGAAAGATTAACTTAGCAGAGACAAACTGAACACTCACAGGGCAGAGCAACTGCAATAGCTGTCTTCGGAGGAGACTTGAAGTTATGCTCAGTCACACCGTATCCCCTCACTTGATATTCTTGTCAGTTGGATCTACTTTCTCCTCTACATACCAGTGTGCATCCAGTGATCTTCTCACAGTACAAATACTACTTCCTATCATCAGAATTGGCTCTTCTGCAAAGTATTGTAAAGGTATCCTTACAGTAGAGTGAATTAGCTACAAACAAAAATTTTGTTGCATTAGCCAAACAGTAGCCGTGAGCACATATGGATGCTAAAACTGTAAGCTCGCTCACTAACATCCACCAACTGCTCCTGAAGCAATCCACAATTAGAAGTGGTCAAAACACTCTAGCGTTCCTCTGTTGGACCTCAGTCCCAAGGGGTAAACTGGCAGCCTGAACTGTAGAGGATAGGTCGTGGTAAAATGCAGCCCCATCGTCCAGGGAGGGCAGTTCTAATTTTACAGCTTGCTTAGATTTCTGAGCTCCTGGTCCTACTCCTACTTTTTTCTTTTTTTTTTTTTTTTTTGGAGAATTACGTATATTCCAAGTGTTAGGGGGGTTTTTTCCTCCCTCTCCTTCATTTCTAATCACAGAGTCAGAGCAACTACACATCCTTCTGTTCGCCAGAGTTTCTGAACAGGAGATTCTTGGGAGAAGGTATGAGCTGACTCAGGCCTGTCCCGCGGACAAATTATAACACACACAGTACCCAATTAATTACTTTCCGCAGCATAAAATAATTCAATTTTCTGTTTAATCCTACAGCTAATACTCCTGCAAGAAACAACAATCAGGAAGTAAACCCAAGGACTTTACCCAAAATACCAGCTAGATCCCAGCTACTGCTCTTAAAAGCTGTAACAGCAATGGAGTATAGTACCTAACCACGAGTGAGCGTGCAAGAGAGAGCAGCAAGTCATGGTTCCACAGACAAGTTTACAGTCAGGTTTGCTCATAAAGGAGAGTTTCAGGCTCTTCTAAGCTATTCTAAATTTGAATTATGGAGTATTTCACACAAGGTAACATTTGGATAAGGTATTTCAGTTCTCGGGTTACTTCTGCACTCTTAACAGGTTCAGGCCCTATATGTTTGTGGGGTGTTGTTTTGGCTTTATTTTTCTTCTTTTAAGAACACAAGAGTTTCAGCAATCTGAATCATTCTTTCAGTTCCATTGTTTGACTTTGGCTGGGTTTCTCAGCTACATGCCTGAATGCTTTAGAGTTCTTACTCTCTCTATAGCAAAAGGTCCCTTCTGACAGTACCCTGTTCTTCGCAAGCGCTGTTTTCAGTTTGCTAATTACTGACTGGGATGCTTTGTGTCTCAGCCCTACTGCTTTTAAGTATTTAAAGAAATTGCTGACAGTTCTGGAAGGAAACCCCTTTGAAAACAGTTATTTACGCCTGCTCTTTGCCGCCGCATACCTGAAAGCTGATGTCATCTCTTTCGGTTGCTTTCTGCTTGTTCCTGCATGATTCCAAGTGTCACACGGCATATCTATCCAATGCCTGGCAAAGTTAGCCCGGGTCTTATCGCTTTGAGTGCCTTGATGACTTGTGTATCTTTCAACATTACGTTGCTATAAACTCCTGGGATGCCAATATTGCTACCCATTAAATTACCTCAGTCTGCATCTCATTGGATCTTTTGGAATCTTTTAATAATGTCATGACCATTGGTCTGGATACAGTGCCACAGCCACTTGCCCACATTTCTGTAACTCTTCTGTTGCGTTACAGCAGCTTCTGTTTTCTTCAGAGGCTGCCTGTTATCTTATTGTCAGCATTTCTACATATATGGCTTTAGAGCATTTAAATTATCTCTGCAGGGAGTCACTCCATTCAACCCTCAAACATGCTATTTTGCAGTGCATCGTGTTCATGTTAAATGTTATGTTTTCATCTCTTGCTCTCAGGCTTAACTTCCTGATAATATCATCACACTCAGCCTCATCAACTTCAGCAGTAATCAAGCAATCAGCAATTAAAGTACGTACTAGGAATATTACCATGTTTCATTATTTTTCCTCTAGTCTTTCACTGGCTGATTAAACCCAAAATAATAATTACAAATTCTACATTGTTTCTAGCTGGTATTAAACAGATACAGCAGATGATGCCTTATCTGGCTGTACTTGCCCATATTCCCCTTTCTTCTGGACAGCATCATAAAAAATCCTGTTCCTTTTTCAGAGTGAATGGAATTCTGCTGTTTGCACATGACTATGTCCTGGAGTATAAACAGCTATATAATAGTCCTTCATTTGGAAAATCATCTGATTTAGTTGCAGGATTTTCAAAAATAAATTAGGATCTCTGAACAAATGTAACTTGAATAGTTAGTTTGGCCCACTACTTCCTCCTCCCTTCGTTTTCCAAGCCCCCCTGTCATGCGGCTGGATGTGCACCAATCACAGGATTAAAATACAGGCATCTCATCCCAGCAGGTCCATAATTTATCCCAGCAGGACCCTACATGGTCACAAGAGAATTGCCAGTGCATGTCAGAATAACAAAGACTTGTTAATTAAGTCATTCAACCCCACCTCATTCAGCTACCTACAAAGGTAATTTAAGTATTCACGTGACAGGTATCACCAAATGGCAATATTGCACATCACATTCCAGTTGTGCTTTTTCTAAATGTGCAAACAGGGTGGTCATATTTTGAAGAAAACAGCTTGTTGTCACTCCTTTATGGAGAAATTACTGCAAGCAGCAGAAACCACAAACTAAATTTGGGGCTGACGTTTTTGAAAGAGGAAGTCTGTGTGGGACCACACTCATGGAGGAATGTATGCAATATAAATAAAATTTTTAAGTATGCTAAGAAAACACCCATATCGTGTATTGCCGATTTCTCTCCAACAGAAAGCCAAACACCTGTTTCCACTTTGCAGGGGTTCACTGGTAGTCATTGTAGACAAATTTCTTCAGTATGGACATGCTAGCATAAGACATAATATGAGAACCATAGCTCTCATTTCACTCAGTGCCACTGGAAAGGAAGCCGAAGTGACTGCTTTTTTTTGGCATAATGCCTTATGACACATCATACATCAGTTCTGATCAAAGAGCTTCTGTTCATAATTCATACTTCAAAGGTCATTTGACAGCATAAACAAGTGACTCAAACTCTTGCCTTTTGTTACCATCTAAGATATCTTTTAATGAGTAATGGTTACATTGATAATCAGTTATTCTATTCATAGATTTTTGTCTAGGTGTTATTCTGAACACATAAGTTTGAACAGCACATGTAATTAGAAATGACACAACTTCTTGAACAACAGCCTTAAGCCAAAATGTTAAGGAGCTTTGTTCTTAAATCACCCCTCTTTGCCTCTCCGAATAGCAGTCAGCAGTGTAGGGCTATGAGATGGAACCGACTTGGAGAGAGCACTCACCTTTGCCACTCTAGTATGCGCACTATTTGGCTAGCTTATTATTTCACTTATGTAAAGCTCCATTTGGTAATTTTGTTCTAGGATTAGCTTCTGAAAAGAAACTCCACAAAGGGTTTAGCATAGTCTTCTGAACACACAGATCTCAGGTTGTCTGAGTATGTGTCACTGCTTTTATTTGCATTTCAAACAACTCAGATGAAAGTCCAAATGCCCAAAAAGGCAGCAGGTGCTTAGAAAACGCCTCAAAACCAAACCTCAGAATAACTACATATATACACAACTACTCTCCAGTGTCATTTATGGTCCCAAACAGCTCATTCTGTCTCCCTGGCACAAGGCAAGCCATTCTTACAGCACTTGAACGGTTCTAGGGGTAACCAAGTCCAGCTGCTCTGCCTAGGAAAGCAGCACAGCTGCCTGCTCGCAGTCCAGAGTTGCTGAGGCAAGGGGAAAAAAGGTGGAAAGTACCCACCACCTCAAGAGCTCCATTCCCAGGGTCTCACAAACCTGACTAGAATCTGGATTGGAATTTTGAACAGTTCCCTTAGGAGCAGCAATCAGCTTCCTAGGCAACCAGGGTGGCCGCGTTGCCGCACTGCTTACACGGAGATAGGAGGAAGGGGAGGGGGTGTGGAAATATATGTATATATATCTAAATTGCCCTTGTACACTCACAGGCGGATTTCCTAGTTCATAAATATTCTTGCTGCAAGCTGTGATTTTACTTGAATTCAGATTCGACTTATCAAAGTGATAGGCAGTAAAGTTCTTCAGAGTGACAGCTTTTAGCCCTTTTGTTGCTGGGTGAGTTGGGACCAGATAGTCAGATGCCAGCAAAATTGACTTTAGAGTGTCTGAATGCTTATCTGTGCCTGAGGAATGCCCAGGTACCTCACTGGGGAAGATTTTTCACTCCTCTGGTGAGCAGAACTAAAGAGCTGTCCATGAAGCTAAGTGAATTTTAAGCACGTGGTATGCTGTTGTACTTAGTTCTCAGGGGAACTGCCATCTTTGAAAGTCTAATTAAGGAACCTACCTAGAAAAAAAGCCCTCAGCACTGACATTATCACTGCCAACTTTGTTCTTACCCCATTCTCTGATATGCTTCAAACTTGCCCATGAGGGGCCCCAGCCAGACATGAAAAGGGATGGCTGTTCGTCCTTAGTCCTTGTCCTTCTATTAAACGCAATGCCAAGGGCACCCATCTAGCAAATGTACATTCCCCTGCTGCTGCTGTCCAAAACCTGAAGATGAGAAATGCCTTGGCATACTTGATGGAGACACACACAGAAGCTCATGTTGACATGCAAATAGGATTCATACTGTGCACTTTGTCACCAGGGAGTCGAAAATTTCAGGTGGAACAGGACATGTCAGTCTCTTTAGCCTATAGTCAGTAACGCTGGTTTGCATTAAAGCCAGCAGTTATGGCTGCATTTGGCATACTGACCTGATGTTCCATCAGGAAAGAATATATACATGAAAACAGATAACATGGGTGGGTGTACCAAAAACAACATTCAGATGAGAATATTAAGTCATTGTGACTTGAAATATGAAGAACACCAAATAAACTTGGTATCTTAGTATCTTAGCTTCCTATTTCTGTGAACAAATTCATTGGCTGAGAATGCAAGACATTTATAGTCTGGAGCCGTGTCCCAGTTTAAGTAAAGATAAATAGTACAGCAAGACATACCTTCCCAAACTTTTAATATTTACTGCATATAATTAACACTGACTAATATATTGTTACTCAGCAAAAGGCTTCTTCTACACACGTACATGCACATGCTGCTGTATCAGATGAGCTTCCAGTATGAACACATACAACTGCTCCAAGGCAGGAATAGTAACGTGCTAAGCAGATATAAAGCCAGACACTTCAATATACTTTTTTCTAACTATATTTAATATTCATGTCAGGAATATCGCTCAATTTTAAGGCTCAATTCTTCTGCATTAGCATACAGAAAGCACTTCCCCAGTATTGTAGGAGTAAATAAGAAAGTGGGTAGAATGTAGTGAGTGAATGAGTCATGTAGTGTTTTCTCAGCACGACAGAGGAAAAGCAGTCAGTGTGGCTAAGCCAGGCTTCTCTGTTTGTACACCCACATAGGGTGTATTTCAAGTCTTCATTTCCTCCTCACTAGTTTTAGGTTTGTCAAACGAACAAATCCAGTAACGGCAGGAGTAGCTCCAACCCTTGGAGAACTTACTTTCAGACAAGGAAAAACTTACTGTCAGACAAGCCAGATTTTAATATTTGATTCAACCTGGATGAGCCCACTGTGAACACCAGTGATGAACAGGCAAGAGGCAGTATTCTGAGAAGATCTAGATAAGGAAACTGTAATTGTAACACTGCCTGATTCCTTTCAGGTCACTTAAGCTGCTTCTATTCTTACAGATCTTCACCTAGGACATTCTGGGGAGAAAAAAAGTCACCATTCTACTCTATACCTAGGGACTCTTTAGCCAGTTAATTCCTAACCCTTCCCTTGTCTTTTTTAAGGTACTAGAATACTTTGCTTTTCCACTCACAGCTTTCAGATACTGCACAGCTGAAGCTTCAGGGATCAAAGCCAGAGCTTCATCAGAATTAGGTTTTGACAATATAACTGAAATAGAACAGAAACTGGGAAATAATTAGCAGCTGAAAATAAACATGCACATAGTCAGATGCATGGACTTTTAGGAAAGAATTTCTAGATATCAACAAACTTGCTCAAATATTGAGGTGATGGACCAGTGTTCTACACTGATTCGGCATCTCAGAACAGCTGAGAAACTATCAAGCAGGTCGCTCTTGCAGATGTGAATTCCTAAACCCATTTCTAACATCATTTTTCCTAGCAGAAAAAGAAAAAGCATACTAGCTCAAATCCTTGCTATTAAAGCCCTAGACAGATCTTTATTTTTGCTAGAACATGAAGCAGAATTGGCAGGTCCAATAATCATGTTTTGGAAAGGTGTTTACAGTTTCCTGCCATTTGAATTTTGTTAATGATTTAGTAACACATTACTACAGCCTCATAGGTCATAGGTCTCCTTACTTTCCCAAACTCTAGGGCTATTTCCTGAAGTTGTCTCCATACTCCTTTTTTAAGTCTCCCCTTCTTTCCTCTGAAAATACAATTTAGGAACACTTCTTACATAGGGGAATAGTTCCACTACCTTCAGTAGTGTTTCTGCTGATTTAAAGCCATATAAGTGATATCAGAAAAAGACCTACTTGCCTCAGGGTTTTGAAGCCCTGGAGTTAAGTACCTTTGATTACGAGGAGTTCATTTTGTGCACACCCCATTCACATTGCTTCTAAACTGCAGCTGCGTACTTGGGGGAAGCAAAAGGGCCATCTGCTCCCTATGGGGCAGGGAGCAAGAACGCAGCCAGGGGCCTCACCACCCGGGGCCAGCCCCACTGTACCCCAGCAAGGCAGACCCAGAGGTGGGGTCCAGGTTCAACCAACAGTCCAGATTCTCAGATGATTTCTTGGTGAGGAAATAGTCACAAGTCAAGCCAGGGAGTAAATTCAGAGGTCAGAATCAGACTGAGTGATTGACAGGCAGGTCCACAGTGTCAAGACATGCCCAAAGTCAAACCAGAAAGTCACCCACACATCAGCTGAACTAGAGACCAAAACCCAACAGCATAGTTCATGCCAAGCCTGAAGGTCCCAGACTGAGCTTAAATGGGCTCCTGTGCTCACAGGCAAGGTTTTGCATGGGGGAACCAGGTGAGGCTGGTCAGGACCATTAAGGCCCGTAAGCGTCCTTAGGGCCATAACACATATTTCCTTCCCATATGAGCCTCTGGCAAGGTTTCATGTTTATAACTATACCCAGTGATACCATCCTCAGTGAATTGTTTTGTGTATTAATCAGTTCTTTTAATAGTCTACAAACACCATCGCTGGCTCTGAACAAGAAGCTCTTAGGAGATTTCCACTGTCAGTTCAGATACATGTGAAGTGTGGCAAACACAAACAAAAGAGGCAAAGGGCCAGGATACTAAGCTGAAATGCGATAGTTTGTCAGGAGGCTGATGCCTTCCCATAGCTGAAGATCCAGTACAAGCAATGGGATGGCAACAAAATCTACTTCCATGGGTCTGATGATTGCTTGAAAAAACCTGTAACTTTTCAAGTGCTCTGTAAAGTGATAGATGCTAAAAAGGCTACTTGGATGTTATCCTTCATTGCACATGTCATAAGGGGAAATGTTATACTTTTATTTTTAGTATGTTAAAGACAGCACAATTTTTTTAGGTTAAAAGAACAAATAACAGTCCAACTGATGGCCCTAGTGGTATCCTCTATCTAGCATGAATACAGACTGTCAGCATTCAGTGTTCATGAAGAGTGCCCGCCAGTATAAATCATTTGTCATTGTCACTCTGAGAACTCATGGGGGTTTTTTTCAGAAAAACTGCAACTTCTTTGTCTTGTTAGTTTTTGCATACAGCTAACTAGTACATTTCAAGGGCAGGACAAGATCAAGAAAAGGTAGGAGGGTATTAAGTCAGGAAAGTGAGAGACAAATGAGTTGTGCACTGTGTGATAATAAGACTATTTGAGAATAGTCACTGCAGAGAATAGCTAAATAACAGAAATTGTATGTGTGAGCATCATATTGCCCATAATAATAAAAAAAAACCCAACCAAGCAAGGGCCCAAATGTTTATTAGCTCAAGTATAACATATTCATCTGAATTGAGCTGTCGGTAAGAAACTGATTAATCCCACAATCCCAAACAATTAGTGACCCAGCTGCAGCGGTATTAAGAGCTTCATTTTCAGATATAGGAGACAGGAAGAATTTTACAACTGCTACCCAGAAAAAGCTGCAAGCCCCCTAAAACATGAATTAGGGATCACACCTGAGGGATCACAGGTCTTACCTATGGATCAAGGCCTAAGGGATCCATCGAACTACTTATTTATGTAGAGCGTGGTAAGGAATACACTCCATGGACCTTACCAACCAGACAAGCAGAGCATGAATATTCTGTGTGTCACTTGTTCAAAGGTCTACAAACACCTTCCAGGTTCGAACCTCCTCTCCACATCTGTGCTGTGAGAGAACTGGGGTTCAGATCTGTATCCCAGCACCAAACGTCTATGTACATTGTGAGCTGTAGCCCAGATGTGGAGAAAATAGAGCAACTTGTCTCTCTCTCACTGACAGTCATTGGAAGTGAGCTCTTGCTGCTTTCACAGCTGCAGGAAACCAGGGGGGGGGCTGTTTTCCTGACAGCCTTCAAGTGAAAGGAGTTTTCTGTTTTGTGACTTTCATTACCCTTCCCCAATTCCAATAGTTTGATATTCCTTTCCAGAAGCTTGAAAACAATATTAACGACTGAAATTTGTCCTTCTTTTTTTTCTCAAAAACTGATGTTCTAAAATTGAATTTGAAATTGAAACAGCATTTTAGTGATTTTTTTTTGCTGTGTGCAATGGCAGTCCTAGTAGATTCTTCGAGCTTTTAAAGTAGCCTATACTGCTTGTGCTTATTTTGTAGGCTGATTTCAGATACAAAACAAGGACTCTGCCATCTCCTCAGTGATCTCAGTGGAGTTATTTCAGATTTACATCAGCATGGCTAAGAGAAGGCAAACTAGCCCTTTTTAAAAGTCAGATAGCAATGAATGCCTTTTGCCTGCAGCCAAGTGCAAGTTCTGAATAAGGAAAGCGTTCTTGCATTTAATACGTATTGTATTTTAGTTCTACTGAACTGCTGCTAATATAGGTAAATGTTTAAAGACTATTTAAAAAACAATGTTTCCTTTAAAGCAGCACAGATACAAAGCAAGCTGTCTCTTACATTCTGCTCTCAGCTACACTGGTGTCAGATTTACTTCACCTCCCTGCATGAAAAGTAAAACCAAGCCAGATGGGAATTATGAAGATGAGCTGAGGTGTCTCAAAGGAACAATCAAAATTACACAGGCCAAATCTGCCAGGAAACTCAGGTAAATCCTTTTAAGGCTTTATGGCCGTTTAGGGGGGATCACGTACAATTGGGAAAAGGGACAACTGAAACCAGACCTACAGAGGGTGTGCTATGAAACTTCGATGTCTGTTCTTCTGTCTGCCTTCATTTAAAAAAGTAAAATCACTATGTAAGTCTCAGTCAGGATTATGGGTTATATCTTCTGCGAGTAAAGTGAGATTGTATTGTTTGTATGCGTTTGTTTATTTTATATACTGCACATGAGGAGCAAATGCTTGTTTCTTAACAGATTATGCAACAACTTCTTTCTCTAAGGGTACTGTCTAACGTTTAGAGGCTCCTATTATAATGTATTGAAAGTATGTTTTCTTTTGGATTTTTCTACTCTGGCAAATTAGAAATCCCTTGCAGAAGGGAAAATATTTAACTGTAGACATGTAGTAAGCCTTCAAACTCTTACTCTGAATAGTTTGTTGATTAAATGCGTAGCCTTCAGCCTTCTCACAGCTTTCTCACTGAAAATGGTAAGTAGGCAGCAGAATTGGTAAAAGATCTCTTTTCACAAAAAATCCAGCACCAGCTGTCATGGGCCTATTTTTTCCCCTCTGTGACATACTTATTCTTACAACAAACAAGTGCAGTTTATAGTCCAGTCAGTATAGGGTTCGATAGACTTTAGGCCCTTGTGATACTGGCTCTCATACTACTAATTCATCACAGCACTTGTTACAGCAGGCAATACTGTGTTTAGACCTGTTTTGTTCTCAGCCAATAGATGGGTGGGGTATTAAACCACATGTAGATGAGAAAGCTAATTTAACACCCCAGATGCTTAAACAAATAAGCTTATTAAAGGCGAGAGTGATTTCATGTGGCTTTCCTATTGCTGATAAAAAGAAAATGATGGTTTTCCTCTCTGGTTTAAAAGCTAAACATTTCAGTTCTGAACAAAGCAGGTGGGTAAACAAGCAGCTTTGAGGACTAGAGGAAAACATTGCTATTCTTTGCAATGAATGCCCTAAAGCATGAAAGCAGAATACGCTGCATTGTATTTATGATACTGCTGTCTCCCTAACACACAAAGGGATGGCACATGGGCTCACACAACTTTGACTGCAGCAAAGTAGCAGTGATCCCAGTGGTGTTCCCATGGAGCTTTCATTAGAAATGGAGACTCATGGTGTGTTTAATCTCATACCCTGAAAGACCTTGCTATGTGTCAGTTGGCAGAAGCGCATAAAGATTAAAGTAGCAGTCTGGCAAAGCAAGTTTGAAGTTGCACACTTTAGTGTTAACCATCATGCCACCCCCCCAAAAAAAAATCCCAAGAGAAATGAAAGAAGGATCAGGCTTCAATCCACCAAATATAAAGAGTCTGAACTACGGTGCCTCTGCCTTTCTTTAGCATACCATTGTTATTACAGGACAAAGTTCTGTTGGAGTTGCAGTCCATATGTCACATGTGATTATGTACTGTTCTCATCCTCAAAGTCAACAGATTGTAGACACAAAGGCGTTAATTAGTGAGGACCCTGACAAAACACAGATGAAACTTCAGGCCTGAATGAGCTGAAACGGTAGTCATGTATTGAGAAATTTCTTGCCTAAAGAGGAAGAGACAACTTCATTGTCTGTCTGCTCTAAAAATCTGGCAATAATCAGGTCAGACAGATCTGCCCACAAGGTTATTGTTTTATCTTTTATGATCCCAGCTAGTGCCTCTGAAACAGCTCTTCTACAAATTTTCTCTCCAAAAGTCAGTGTAAGAAAAGACTGCACTTAGTATCTCAGCCTTACCTTGCCTTTTATTGTTTCAGTTTCTCTTTGTACATTTCTCTCTTCTGACACAGGTTACAGGTATAGCTGAGAAATTATTTTGTTAACCCAGAATCCTACAGGGTTAGATAACTCCCTCTACCTATGTCAGCTTGCAGAATTTTATCTTCAGGCAATTTGTGAATGGATGAAGAGCAGAAATATTATTTAACATCGGAACAATCAAATGTGGACTAGTTTGACTACTTCTTGACGTTAACGAGTATTATAAGAAAAAATTTTAACTCAGTCATTATTCTTGTACATTTCAAACATCTTTTAACACATAACCTGGTCTAGCGCCATACAGACTTTTAACTTGAAGGCTTTTCAAATACAAGTGATGGCAAACATGTTTCAGCTCTACAAATTGCTTTCTCTTCTTTGTCAAAACTAGTGACAGAACGCAAGTCCCATATCCAATAATGCTGATACTAAAATGTGCTGTAATAACATTTTTTTAGGCTGGTGATTCTTGTTGCTCTAGCAAGTGAATATTTCATCATCATCTAGTTATTCTGGCTGCGAGAATAACTCTCAAAAGTTCTCTAAGTGTCCACAATGGTATAATAGTCTCCTCTTTCGATTGTGCTTCTTGCTTTTTGTCTTTTGATTTTCCTTCTTGTGACAACAGTATAAAGGATGATTTAGTATTACCAGTTAAAAAAATATTTTTTTTTCAGTCCACTGCTGTATTTTATTTTGATGGCCTTTTCAATTTTCTCCAGATGGATTCTGTTAAAATGTTTTTAATTGTACATATTTTGTTTGAAAAAAACATTGATAAGTGGAATAAGAGAAATCATTATTGGAAAGAATTCTTTAGTCTTGAATTAAGTTCTTCAGTTTTAGTCAATGTTTTATATTTCCAACATACTTAAAATGTATAACCTGAATGGTGTTCCCAAAACTTCATACTCAAACTAGGCTCCACTGGAAAACTGCTAGTAAAGTAACCAGTACTTTTTGTAGACTGTATCTGTCTTGTCCACTGGTGATCTCATTACAAGTCTGAATAAGATACACAAATATCTCTCAGATTTGCTGGCTTCTGGCATGTTGAGAGAGAAATCCTAGGAGGTGAGTAATACTTGAGGTAATAAAATGGACTGTTCTATGATGTAAATAAGTGAGGTACATGACAGAAGTTCTGCTCACAACTTGAAGCAAGCAGATCAAAAACAAAGCCATGCCAAAGATCTTTTCCACTGCTTCCATTGGTTGATTTTATTTCTTTTCTGCTGATTGATTTAAACATCTTGTACTATCAGTCTTTATCCATTATCGATATAATAGGTATTAAAAGAAATCGGTAACTTGATCAGCAGCCACTGTGTTTACTGTTTTACTTCTGAGGAAAGTAGAGGAACTGCTGTGTCCTACTTCCCAAAAGTGGCAAAAGACAAGGTAAAACTGAATGTCAGGCATGTGTAGGCTGGCTGCAGTTGAACAGTTTAATAGCAACAGACAGAAGCAGCCAAGATATGTCTGTGCAGCAAAATAGGGATACCATTACATTGGCACTTACCTTGCTGGCTTTGCTCACGCTTGCCATGAAGATGCGGCAGCCAGCTCTGACAATAGCAAGCTCTAATATGTCTGCTATTCTGTGCTGGAGGGCATACCACCAAATCTCTGCTGCAGTCTTACTGCTGCTAGCTAAATTCAAGTTATCATGGATACAGCAACCATGCTGTGATCACTGTAATACGTTTTACTACACTCTGAGAGTATGTGCAGAGAGAAATAACCCAATACAAACAGCCCCTATGGACAGAATACTGCCCTACAATTGATTTGCCAAAAAACAGACTGAGTGCTTTGAATATTATCTGAAAAACCACATGAATATTGCCTCAGCTTTTGATAACATCTATAATAAAGGACACAGAGGAAAAGGTAGGACTGATGAGGAGTCCTCGCTGCTAACTGCCAGTTTACACATTTGCGGCAGAATCAAAACTTAACTTGCTCAAAGCATATACGGAGCTTCAATAATACCTGTTTATGCAGTGTCTTCCTGGCAGTCAGCAACCACTGGTGTCCCTCAGTGATCAGTAATGTCTAATGTCTTCATTGATGATTTGGATGATGGGACAGAGTGTACTCTTGGCAAGTTTGCAGGCAGAACAAAATTGGGAGGAGCTGTCAACATGCTAGATGGCAGGGCTGCCCATCAGAGGGACCTGAACAGGCTAGAGAAATGGGCCGACAGGGACTTTAGGGAGTACAACAAAAGCAAATGCAAATTCCTGCATCTGGGATGGAATGACCCCCTGCAACCCAGACAGGCTAGGCCCAACTGTCTGGGAAGCAGCTCTGCAGAAAAAGATCTGAAGGTCCAGGTAGACAAGTTCACATGAATCAGCAGTGTGCCCTTGGATTAAGGAACGTTAGCCTCAACCTGGGCTGTATTAGTGTAGCCAGCAAGTAGAGTGAAGTGATCATTCCCTCAATTTGGCACTCATGAGACCTCTCTGCGATATAATGTCCAGTATTGGGCTCTCCAGTGCAAGAAAGCCCAATACTGGACATTATACTATTTATTGAAATATTGGAGTGAGTCCGGTTGGTTGCCACCAAGATGGCTGGGGGGCTGGAGAACATGATGTGAAAGAAGAGGCAGAGAGAAGTGGGCCTGTTCAGCCTCAAAAACAAAACACTTGCAGGAGTTCTTACTGCTGTCTACAGCTATCTGATCGGAAAGTACACAGAAGATGGAGTCAGATTCTTCTTGGAGCTGAACAGTGGTAGGATGATAGGCAACAGACACAAATTGGAACATGGGAAAGTAATTAGATACAAAGACAAAATTTTTACCATGAAAGTGGTCAAACGCTGGTGCAGGCTGCCCAGGTGGTTGTGGAATCTCCCTCCTTGGAGGTGTTTAAGACTCAACTGGACATGTGCCAGCACAACCTGATCTCATTAGGGCTGCTCTAAGCAGGAAGTTGGACTAGATGACCTCTGGAGATCCTGTCCAACCTAAATTATTCTATGATGCTATGATTCCTAGACATAGAAAGAAATGTTAGAGGGAGCTGTTGAGAGCTAACTTGCACATGGCTGGAAAATAACAGAAGAAAAGCAACCTAAGCAACCGTGAGCCTGTTAGTCTATCGTCAACAGGTTTGAAGACCTTAGGACACATTTTAAAGGCAAGAAATACTGAAGAACAAGTGACAAATGGACACTGAGATAATATATCAGATTACCAGCAGCACATCCTTCAGAGCATCCTAGTATATTCTTTGATAAGAAATTCCAGGTAGTTAAACTTGCTGTGTTTAAATAACATTTTATGTTTAAGTTTTCCAGTCTGAGGAAAACATTTCATGCAATAAGTATAAACCAGTGAGGGATCCGATTAAACTAAGGAACTGATAATTTGTGCCAAAAATAGAGGGCTGAAAACTGGTTCCTAGCTGGTCTTTTCAAAGTCTGAAATTGGGAGTACCTCTCTCCTTAGTGTTTAATTTTGTCATTGCCATTATAAGATGTAGGAAGTAATATTTGTTGATGTCAAAGATGGACCATGTTGTCAATATCAGAAAGGACTGAAATAACCTACAGAATGAAGTGAAAGATCTTGCGGATGACAGCATAGGATGTGGATGACTTTTAATTGCACAACATGCAAAGCCATGTATTTAAGGAATTGCAGCCAGCTGGAAATGACTACAGAAAAAGATCTGGACATGTTGGCAAATCACCCACACTCTGTGTGGTGAGTCAAAGGGGTATGATGCAGCTGCACAAGAAATACAACTCAACAAAAGACTGTAATTTTTACTGAGTCTTTTGATGCTTCTAGATTTCCTACCAGAGATTGACCCTGAATATTGTACAGTTTTTCAGCATCAGCTTTTGAATTTTTAGAAAACTTTTGGTTTCCCATACAAAGAACAGCAAATGAAAAGTACGTGTGTATACAGAGAGGGAGAGGGCTGGAAAAAGAGGAAAGACAGGGGAAACAGTGAAGCAAAAATATAATTTTTAGGGGTTGTGATTTTCTGCTTGAATAAACACCTATTAATTCCAGAAATATGTCCAAAGACTGCTTCTGAAAGCTTTTGACAACATGAGTTCCACTGAATAAAATACTACTACACAAAGTGATATTAGAGGGTATGAATGCAGGGTCAGTAGGTCACGTCTTACCAGCTTCTCTTTTGGCAATGTTGTTATTTTTATGCTAGACCTACAGCAAAGATTCTGTGTGCTTCAAGTATTCAGACAATGTTGCTCATAGGCTGTGAAAGCCAGAAGTAACAATTTTCTTAATTTGAATCATATTAATAAGTTCTCTTGTTCTGCTCTGATAGTTTCTTATTTTATTATTATATACATTATTAACTATGCTAGCAGCAGGACATAACAAATGCAAACTACTGTTCAAGAACACTACTGATTTCAGCATGGAATAATTAAGAATACATTTCAATAACATTTGGGATTCTAATGAATAAAAGATAACTCATGCAGGCAACTCAGAGGCCTGCATAATTTTCTCCAAGGACGTTAAAATGCATGATGAGTGCCTAATTCATAAGGAAGCACTTTTGAGTCATATATTTCAACAGCAGACAAGATATGATCAAGGTTCAAATGTCATCTTTCCTGCAGGACGCTTTCAAAAGGATGTCAGAACTCTTCAATGTAATTCACCTGAAAAGCAGAAAATACCTCTGAGAGGTGGAATTTTAGAGCTTCAGTGCTTTGCAAACAGGACATATATCAAAACCCAAAATTTTACCTCTCATTCATGGAAACACTGATTGCATTTTCCCAGCTGGATCCGAGTTGGTAAACAAGTGCTAAGCACAACTGTGCTCCCATCTCCATAACAGCAACATAATGAAAGCAGTAAAGAATGAGACCATCAAACAGGCTTCCTTTCAGACCCTCCACCATTCCACTCATTCTCCTAATTGCCACGTGCAGCTGTTTAGTTTTGTACCCCAAAACTGCCTTGATATTACTTCTTCTAGAAAAATAACAAAGAAGGACAAAATGTGTTTATGCGGCTCAGGCCATTCAGCCTGCCTGCCTAATTTGGTTTCAACTTTGCTCTGTACAGCAAGTGTAGGCTGTAGCAGATTCTTAGTCCTCTTGGATTCTATACCACAATACTGTAACAGCCCAGCTAGAAATCACTCCTACCTCTTTCTTACTCTTCATTTCAACTGGCATTCTGCATTCATTCTGGGAGCAGGGGGTGAGACAGGGATTGCAGGGAGAGAAAATAACAAAGCAAGGAAGTGCAAGGGCTGTGACTGTACAGAACAGAAGCTTTAGATAACCAGAACTGAAAAGACAGGCATTTGTGCATGGACCCACATATTGTGCTGCCCTTAAAACAGCAGATCTGAAAATTATCAGATATTTCTAACAATCAAAGCACAAATAAGATTAGTTTGTTTGGTTGGGATTTTTAGGTGCCTGTCTCATATTCACTTTGTCTGAAAAAAGCAAGTGCTGAAGTTCAGTCGCTGTCTTTGTACTCTCTTGGCATAGCCTCCTCCCTTATGCAACTCCAGTTGAATGGTTTTTCCAAATTTTCAAAAATGCCTCTTCAAGCTTGAACCAAACCTAGAGAACATAATTTTTTGGGGACAGCTTACAACTGCCCATCCCTACCAAGTGAGCAGACAGTAGCTAGGACTCCCTGCGAGGCACTCTGCGGTTTTCAGACCGACACCAGCATCTGGGAGGCATCAGGCACAGCCAAGCCTCTGGTGCAGGTTGACACTGTTCAGGGCTGGTGCAAAGCATGCAGAGGAAATACGAGGCTTTGTGTGGCCAATTTTATTGCCTATAAAATAAGAGCAAGGATTTTTCTGCCACTTTTTGTCAGTGTTGTTCAAAATGCTTTTCAACTCATAAATCTGCTTGCCTGGCAGCCTGCTTTGTCTGTATAGGTGCAGAGACTGCAACTAACTAGTTTTGTTCCTATTCCAAGTTGGGATAAGCTACAACAGAGCTAGATTTAAGGCAGCTTTACCCTGCTACCTCTGTGCTGTTGTCAGGACCACAGAAGACAGACTGGATTTTGGCTAGGTTGGTTCCTATGATGCATGGGCACAATGAAAGCTCTTGTGCCCCTCTGGGTGCTTCTTTCCCCTTCAGCATAGCTCCCTTCCTAAAGCAAGCCCTTTCTCTTAGCCCACTACCATGTCATATGTAAATAGCTTGTTTTCCTTTCTTTTATTCTTGCCACCCTATTTCTTTCTCTTTCAACAAAATTTCTTCTTCCTACGAGGGATACTAAATTTCTGTGTCTGATTCTGCAAGCTGTATTTTCCTAAAAGATGATGACTATTTCATCCATGGGCAGTGATGTGAATTTAAGCTGCTGATCTCCTGGTTCCAGGGGCATTCAGATTTCTAGAGCTGGGTGATGCATTTCTAAACTTTTCAAGCTTTTGTGGATTTAGAAGAAAACTTGCATACATTATGAGAGCAAATCCTACGCTTAAAAGTCAGAAAGCGAGTCAAAATGGACCTACAGGCATTAATTTTAAACCCTCAGCTGACATGGTTTTTTTAAAGTCAGTATTCTAGGTGCTGCTCAACCACAGGAGATGTGATTTAAATGGTGTTTATGACAAGGGGAGTAAAGCCCTAGATGTTGGTCTCCCTTACCCATGCTCACTAGCTGCAATGATTTAGCCCAAGGAATATGTGGTGATGCCTTTACATCAGAGCTTTTGAGGGTATTTTTTGAAGAGCAGGAGTGTGGTGTAGGCATATCAGGCAATTTGACATTGTAGTATTGACTGATCTCCACCAGCCAGACTCTGCAACCAGCAGCGTAAAATGGGGCATCAGCTGGCAGATCTGAGTTCATATTCAAAAGGCTGAGGTACATCTTGCAAGCCATCTGTGGCCTGGTCTCAGGGGGACAGAAAACACACAGGAATGCTTTGAATTCTAATCTGTGCATTGACTTCTCAGTGCCCTCTGCGCTGGCACCCTATTTCCCTTCACACTCATGTGAATGTCATTTACCTTATACTTGCATATACAGCTTAGTATCTATGCTAAGTCATCACAGTTCAGCTGAGGCGCAATGCTTTGTAATATCCTCACCATATATCTGCAACTGTCCCTTTTCCTCCTATTCTCTGAGCAGGCAGAATTTCATGCTTCGAAATAAGAATCTAATGATGATGAAGCCTACAGACATGATGACTTTCCCTTAGTCGAGAGGGACTGCGTGAGGGATGGCTTAAGCAATTTGGACACCCACAAATCCATGGGCCCTGATGAAATGCACCCACAAGTGTTGAGGCAGCTGGCGGATGTCATTGCTGAGCCACTCTCCATCATCTCTGAGAGGTCCTGGAGGACAAGAGAGGTGCCCGAGGATTGGAGAAAGACCACTGTCACTCCAATCTTCAAAAAGGGCAAGAAGAAGGACCCAGGGAACTACAGGCCGTTCAGCCTCACCTCCATCCCGGGAAAGGTGATGGAGCAGCTTATCCTGGAGGCCATCATCAAGCAAGTGGAAGAAAAGAAGGTTATCAGGAGTAGTCAGC
>Ga0181612_181513_pt1 | contig 20542 bp, 8 predicted proteins | sample HoacroProtozoa21_FD_119630 | JGI IMG/M metagenome (GOLD analysis project Ga0181612, IMG submission 119630) | Hoatzin crop microbial communities from Cojedes, Venezuel. Combined Assembly of Gp0051906, Gp0051904, Gp0051908
ACCTCTGTGGGTCATCTAGTCCAGCCCCCCTGCCGAAGCAGGGTCACCTACAGTAGGTTGTAGAGGACCTTGTCCAGGTGGGTCTTGAATATCTCCAGAGAAGGAGACTCAACTGCAATGACTTTGTCCATCCTTCTTTTGTTTAGGTCATTAGTGTCTCACCACCAATTCCAGTCGATCAAGAGAGTGGTATCCCCCAATGCTAAGTCTACCAAATGTTTTTATATTTTTGTGTTCAGAGTTTTTGCTGATAATTCTAATACTGGATGGAAACATACTGCCTCTCAATATTCTGCTAAATGGCTAACACATGGATTTTTTCATACTGTTTAAACAATTTTAGTCTCCTTTTGTCATTCGTTTGATGTTTTTTTCCAACCAAGATTCTTGCTCTGGTAAAATGTTTTGAACGCTGTTTCTCCGTCAATGCTTCTCCATATCAATGAAGAAGCACCAGCAGGAATGGGGACAGACAGAGATTTCTCTGTGATTTTCAGCAGCTGATGCTTTTTGGCCAAATGACCTCTGTAAGGGTTTATGCAAAAAGAAGGGAAACTTAAAGCATTTTTTTTTCTAATTATTAGAGGTCTGCCTTCTTTTTCTCAGGTCAAACCATTAGTAAAATCTCCTTTTCCTTGTTAAGGAAAGCCTGAGCAGTGCTCATCGTTTTAAGAGTTGATGATTGCTCTCATAGCTGAAAACGAGCCAACTGTGATATCCGTTGAGAACCTCCTTGTGCAAAACTTCCTTAAAGGAGCACCTAAGAAAAGTGCACTTTTTCTTCATGCCTTTTTTTTTTTTTTTAATTCAGAAGGGGTTAATAATTTATGTGACTTGAGGGAAATATATCAGCCAAAACCAACACACCTAGAAGACAGTCAAGTTCTAGCTATTGGCTCCAAATGAGTGCAGTTTTCTAGAAGTCGAAAGGATCTGTAATGTGGGCTTAGAGTAGGTACAGAAATGTCACCTTGTGGGTTGATGGCTTTGTTATCAAGGACCACCACACAATAGCTCTGATTTACCTGAAACCAGTGTCTCTGCCAGTTCCTGCAATAGGTTTTTCTCACAGCCATTGCATTCAGTATGTTTCTGTAATTAAAATAAGTAATTTAGCTCCTTTAAAAAATATATGCTTACCTGGAATACCTCCTTGCATTTTTAATTGGTTTTTGCTTGTGTCAGACTACTGATGACATTGCAAAATGAAATGAATATTTGATTGCAGAGCTTACAACAAATGGAGGTCTAATTGCTTAAGCCAGTCGTGTTTATATGTCTGATGCCATCAAACTTCTTTTGAAAAAATGCAGCAAAACCCCAGTCTGGCAGGGCCCTTCACCACATCCTTAATTTTCATCTGCATTAGTTTTACAGATGCTTCTGAGACTCCTGAGTCAGAAGCTGAGAAGGGGGCTGGCTTGTTTTGCTTCTGCAGCAGCAAGGCTCAGGTTTAAGTCCTGTATCAAGGATGGCATGGCAGCATGTGCCAGTGAATCCTGGTATTTTAGAGCATGTGCAGAGTTAAGCATATGTTTAAACTGATCAGTCAGATGCTTTACAATGCTTAGTAAATGTAGCCATCAACTGAATGAAAGAGAAGTGCTACCAGGAGCATCCATCTTGCCTGAGATTCAAGAAGAAGCCGAGAAAGCAGTATTTTTGCTATTTGGTCAGGTGTGTGAAATGCAAGCGGCAGCTTTGCAATAGAAGGACTCTTCTGTCACGGATATTTAAGCAAGTTATTAAAACACTTATTCTTGTCCTTTGTGTGAAAAATTGTGGTGAGTAGTTGAGAGATGATTTGTTTATGCTGGCTAACTGCAACCAAAACTTTATTGTTTACCTTTTAGAAAATTTAGGGTGAAACCAAGCAAGGAAATTTGAGAAGTAGAAAAAAAAAATGTAAGCTGTTGAAAAGCAGTGACTTTCTCAAACACAGAGAAAATGTGTGTAAGTGAGAGCTGGTTATGTGCTACCTCTGGGAAACTAACATCAGTGACAATTGAAATATATTTATCTCTTCCAAAGTGAAAACCAGAATTGATTTGATTCTTGGTTACCCTTTTTATATCACAGTGTAGAAGTTGAGACATTTGTTCTTAATCACAGAATTTTTTCTGAAAAGGGAGGATTATACAAATTGCTTGGCTGGAGTTGAGCAGGTAGCGGTGCAGCACCTGTTCTAATTGTGTGCCCACGAGAGGACCTCTCTGTATGGTGGGGTGATGCTTCACCCGTATGAGATTGAGGGTGATGTATGTGAAGGCCAGGCTTGAATGTTTAAACCTTCCTTAAAACTCTTGCAGAGTGATGGAGGAAGATAGGTCCTGAGGATTTTAATGGGATTACAGGTGTGTGACAGATGTTAGGGACACCATTCAAGGTGCACGTGCCCCACACCAGAGAAGTTTACTGCACACCTAGAGTACCTCTTGCTCCCTTTTGGCTTGGGACATGTCCGACACTCAGTCCTGGAGCTGCTGGGAGCTGCGGCCTTTCTGTTTGTAATCTGTTCCACTTTCTGGTGCAAAGAAGAAAGTATTTTTAATGTGAAATCCATTTTAAAACACACACACAAAAAAATGCCCCTACAGCTGTTCGAAAGCTGTTCGGAAGTATGGCATATTAGAAATAGTTCCAGCTGAAATGGATTAGCAGGCAGAGTTCAAGTGAGGAGGTCAAATGTGTAAACTAAATGCAATTTATCTTGTGGCACTGCAGTTTATCACATGGCTGCAGAAATAAAGAAATACCGCACGCATGCACATATTCACACCTAATAATTTAAGAATAACTGGAAAAGGTCTTAAGAGACATTAAAAGGCTTCTGATGACATCATGCTATCTAGGGTAATAAACCAAAGACAGTCAAAGTCTGTTCCAAAATAGCTGTAGCCAGAGATGTCTTTACATGTCTGTCATATATATTTCATGTCTCAGGAAAAAAGGTATTGAACACTAGTATTGCATACTAACTGTATGCGGAGAACTGGTGAGATTTTTCTTCTCATGGATTTCTTCATGCTACATTTCATTATTGTTTTCTTACGTTTACAGAAATCCTGTAGTGTCCAGATTAGCTGCATTTACAGATCTTTAAAACTTGTGGGATGCTTTGCTTCTTAGAAAACTGGAAGAAAATTTTGTCAGGGCGTGACTATGCAGTTTCCTTGGAGCCTCTCCTTTTGGGAAAGTTTTATTTTCTGCTTTAAGGGGAGCCAGAGGCTTCCTCCCCCCTGTTCTCCCTTTTTGAAAATCTTCATCATTAGCTAGAGGGTTTCTCTGTGAATTTGAACAGCAGATGGTGGGACAGTTGAATTCACGAGGGTATCTGCATAGAGGCCCCCTGCTTCCCTGGTGGCTTCAGATCCTGGCGGCGCAGGATTTCCAAGGCCTGTGCTTTGCCAGTGCCGCAGTGTTGGTGATCCTTCAGTGCATCGGGACTGCATGCGGTATTTTCCTTGACAGGTTGCAAAGCTCATAAAATGAGCTCATAGAAGCTCATTTAAAGGTCATGGAAGATGCTCATGAAAATGTGGTCATCCTGGGACTTGTAGATTGGACTGCATTGCCCTGAGACAGTGCAACCTGTTAATAACCTTTAGTCTTGCGCTGGATTTTAATATCATCTAAGATTGCATGTGTGTGTTAATCATGCTCTGATGTGGAAAGGTATTCCTTTGCACTTCGTAAGATGTTTACTAATGTCACTGAAACAGAAAAGGTGATGGGCCTCCTTGTGAAGGAGCAACTGTGACTGGTGAGCCACTTGGAATTAAAAGGTCGAGATAATTTTGCATTTCAGTCACATTGGATGCTAAGTTTAGTGATAAGGACATTCTTTGAAAGATGCTTTAGATGGTGTAAACTCTAGTGAAGGATCTTAGTGTCGCATTAATAATAATTATTGAGAAGTGTGACAAACTCATCTCCAGCAGCCTCTATTAGACACAATCTTGGAGTGAAATTTAAAGTAGAAGGTAATTTCTAGATGCAATTAAAAACTTGTCAGAGTGGAGAAGCAGCCACTTTCTGTCTCACTTTGATTGTAAGCACTGTAACGAAGTGGCTCAGCCTGGCATTTTCCTACCTGCAATCTGAGCACGAGAAATCCTAGTGCAGTATCTGATGCAGTATGCATTAAGCTGTGATGTTGTTCTCAGAGGAAAAATACCCCAAACTTGTTTTCTATGGTAATTTTCTTTTAAAGACTTTTTTTTTTAACAAGTCCCTGAAGTATCAGTCGCCCTCATTTCAACCATAATGGTTTCAAGACGTGATCCCTGCAGAAAACTATTGAGTTGCATGTTTGCAACTTTTCCTTATCCTCGCATGCCAGTTGCTTGGGGGATAGTAACTGGGTCATGTAGCCCTCCTTCCAGTGGCCCCTCCCAGGCTGCATATTTCTGAAATTCTCCTTTGCTTTTGCCTGCCTGTTTTTTATATTATTAAGGAACTTGATACGAGCAAGAAGCTCCTCGACAACAAACTCGGGACTTCTTTGGTTTTAGGCAAAAACCATTATACTTTGCTATTTATGCATCACCATCTACCTCTTCCAGCGATCCCAATCTACTTTTGACCCAAGCAGCCACTGTATTCAGGCCATGGATGGACTTTTTATTTGTGACCGTCTAGCACCAAGGATGAATTTCTGTGTCCCCCAGTCGGGTTCTCCCACCTGCATTTCTAACAGCCATTTACCTCATTTCACATTAACAAAATTTGGGGGGATGGCATTAAGGGGAGACCATTGATATGGCTAAGGTAATTATTGTATGCTAATCTCCTTGTTTTTATCTTGACACAAGCAGGCCATTTAGTAGCTGATCTTGAGTGTTTTGTCTTGATTTGTCACAAGGCTGGCCTTGTCAAAGGAATTGTTGGAGGCTAAGCAGAGAAAGCTCATTTTAGCTCAGTATTATTGGACTTGTGGCCCCCCAAATCCTCAGTGCCAGTGACTGTGTGGAGACATGTAGTCTGTGACCCACAGTGATCGTTCCTGTCTGCTCTCCATGAGGTTCAGTGAGATATCCATAGGACCACCCCTTTGCCAGTGCATTTCCATGGTTCAGGATGCCCTTGGGCTGCAAGCTATGGTGGATCTTCAGGAGTGCCTCCCCAGTTGTGGTTGACAGCGATATAGAGCTGGGATAGACGCCTTGCAGCTCCAATGTTTGGTTATAAGTTTCAGGATAGGGCTGCCTGGGCATATCCCATCAACCAACACATCAGGAAGCCAGTGATTTAAAGAAAACCGTTTTGGGAAAGGGTAAAAATCTATAAACGAAAATTAAAACTAACTAGCATTGAATGTATGCACAGGAGAAAGGTTGCATTAAACCTCTTTTATAAGGACATTTTTAAAAACACTCATAACATTGACTTCGGATGGAAAAAAATGGAGCCAATGTGTCCCAAGTTTGGATGTTGGTGTCTGGTGGGATTTTTGCACTGTGTGTGTTGTTTTGGTAAAGACTGGAAGAGTTCTAGGGTTGTGTAGTGCTATGCGTTTTAAATGTCTATAACATAAATAGCTTTACCATCAGAAGGCATAAATGTCAGCCTATTGACACATTATAAAGACACAAATGGAATGTAGCCTGGCAGACTGGTGCTGGTTTTGAGATTTAATAGTACATCTGTATCATTTATCCCAGTGGGAAATAACACAGGATGTTGCCTTGTAATTTTTTACTACTGTATAATAAAATGTAACCATAATAAATGGTGTCTAAGCAAGTAATGCAGCAGATTCTGGATTTCATCCAGTGTCTTTACCACTTATCTTAGGATAGCTTTCGCCCCCCCAACTTTCGGCAGCATCTGATTTTGACTGGATACACATTGAATGTGCATCTCATTAATGTGATGCGTACGAATCTATAGGGAAAGAGACCCTCCTGCGCCAAATGCACCCCACCTCTTAGTTAGCTGGTGTTAGCAGTGTACTGGTTCATTCCTCTTTAGATCACTCACATCGTAAGTTGAACTGTCCTTGAAAGCGTCTGTTCTGCATTTCTGCGCTTCAAGAATGTCTTTGCGAGTTGATTGCTTTCCCAAACGTCCTTACTGTGATATGGTGTCATGTCCAAGTAGCCTTTTGATACAAACTCGAGGAACGATAGTTCATTGAAGTGTTATCAGACTCATGCAAATGGAGAGTAAGGATTTGGTGGCATTATGTTGGTTGAATTTAACTCATTGTGTATTCCCTGCCCAGTGCTAAATGGGGTCATCTTGCACACCTTTCAGCATGTTTGGGAGGTGCTGTGTCCTGCCTGGTGCTGGTCCTTCCCTGGCTGCAGTGTCTGGGCTGTCGCATTGCTGCAGACTGTGATTTTTTTATTTTTTTTTTTATTAAAACCACAAGAAGTCTGAGAAAGGACTCTGTATCCATTTAGGCACTTCTGCAGGGGCCTGATACTGCAGAATGGCTCTCTGGGTGCTCTCTAACATCTGGCCCACGATGTTCCAAGTGAAGAAAAATACGAAAATATTATTCTGTGCGTATGAGAGTACTGCACATTTGTAAAAAGACAATTAACATAGAAATGAGGGAGGCTTTTTGAGTCATCAAGTAGATTCATCAGACTGTGTCATTTCCTTGATTTTCATTTTAATTAGGATTAATCAGTTTTATCTCGTAAGGTCTTTGCAGGGAATTTACACGAAACAGAAGACTTTGGTCAGCAGTGTGCCAGTGTAATAGCCCCTACTTGAAGAAATCCAGCTGTGGCACGTATAGCCAGGATTTGACAGGACTCCAGGCTCTCTTCTGCTCTGGCATTAAATGCCTAGCTGTTGCAGGGAACCCTCTGGGTCTTCCAATATCAGGGCCTGGGCTTCATGTAGCTGCCTAGTTGCTTGCTTCTAAAACATCCTGGGACCAGTATATTGCTTGGGAAACCCCCCCTGGGATGCCAGCTTGAAATAATGACTGTTACCTGCTCCACGAGAAGTCTCACTTAACCCCAGCAGTTGTTGGTCCCGACAGCTGGGAACTAGAGTTGGTTGAGACAAAATGAAGCTGACCTTTTTCTTCTCAAACTCAATATATTTCACAGAAGCGTATGGGTTTGGCTGGAGTTTTGGAGGTTCTGTTTGATATGTTAAAAATGGAAAATGAGGGAAAGTAGCCAGGTAGTTATATAGGAAGGAGAGCAGCATCCCAGCGGCCTCGTAGGCGAGGTTTAAGTGAGTGTTCTGCATGATGTGGAGCAGAAGCATGACTCCGACATGCCTTAGGTGAGTGTTGGTGTCCTAGAATTGGGCTACGTACTCTTTTCTCCCTCCCCCCTCCTTTTTTTTGCATCTTTTTTAAAGTCTCTTTCTCATCTCACTGAGGAAAAAAAAATCTTCGAAAACTGTTACAAAACCAAATTAATCTTTCTGGTTTAGTTGGTAGATGTATTGATGAGCGGAAAAATTTCCTCTTGGAAATTAGAGTAATTTGCAAACATGATGAGCATTTTATTATGATTGTTTCTCTGTACCTAGAATAGATGTCTTGCTATGAATACTTCCATATAATGTGTAGGTGAAAATGTAGCTTGCAGTTTAAGTTTATTTCCTTAGTGGAAAGGATATGATTGATCCAGAATATGAAATGCACATGTTTTCGTATTAATTATGGGAGAAGAAAATTTCACCTATGAGGGCCCTACAACAGTAAGTATCAAGGGTAGGCTTTAAGCTTCTTGTACACTCAAATGACAGATTTGAAAGCCATTAGGCATATGAACAAGAAGAAAATTGAGACAGAAGGCAAAAAATGCTGAAGGGAAAATCCTACTGAAAGCCCACAAAGCATTTTCGTGCTTACAAAAATGACCTGCTTCATTCCTGTTACAAGAAGTGTTAAAATGAGAGCAGGTGAGCCCTCTCCCCCAAATCATTCATCTGTTATGCCTGTGATGTATTTAGACTGAGTCCTTTCCCAGATGCTGCAGATCTGTCGGTTCTAGGGGAAATTAATGGGATTTTACCATTTGCTTTGAGGAAAAGGGGACTGGGTTTTCTCCTTCTGTCTTTGGCAGGAAGGAGTGAGGAGCTTTCCTGTCTGCTGGCTTTAAATATTGCATCTTTTTAAGCTTTTTTGCCAGATAGCCTAATTTGTGTTACTGCCATATACCATGTTGGAAAATTACAGAGGTTAATGTACAGCACTGTGATACACAACCATAATGGTAGACTGTAATGTTTTTTAAATGGTAAACCAAAGGCATTCGTAATATGAGTTACAGTGAATTGCCTGCAATTCTTGCCAGAGATTAGTTAAGCATTGCTTTTAATATTTTATGCACTGAAGTTGCTTGCAAAGACTAAAAGCTTCCCCCACTTTGCACACTCGTGCTTTGTCCTTTCTCTGTACAAAGCACAACAGAAGCGCTCTCTTGCTGATGAATTGTATGGCAGCAAATTTTATTAAATTCCAGTTATACCACCTTGGAAAGATTTTTCTAATAATCAATGAAAATTATATCAGATTTATGGTGTCATAAGTGGGCCAGTTAGTTAGAAATTTAACCTTTTGTAATATTGCTAGTTGCATATTAATATTTTTAAATATCTAAAACACATATGAATGATGTAGGAGGTTTTGACTTTAAATGTTACCTTAGAGATTTGACTGTACGTAGTCCCATTAAAACAGAAGAGTACAAGATAAAATGATCCATTTGCAATTATAATTATGCATATCGAGATTGACCATTCCTTAAAAAATTGGAAGTGCAAGGTGGAGAAGGGCACTTGAGCAATCACTCTTTGTTGAAAGCATTGATGGAAGAATAAAAAAATGGAGGGGGATCGATTTGTCAGTAATGTGCACAAAAAAGTATGGGAAGCATTTCATTGGAAGGTGAAAGGGAAGGTAACTCTTTCACTGTCATGGTTAGGTTTGCTTGTAGAGCCACCACAAAAATACATGATCAAATACAGAACAGCAAGTAACACTATGAACTACTTCATCTGCTCTCGACACTTGATAAATAAAGTGTATTAGTTCATCAACTTAGTATTGGAGAGTCAGCATGGCCTCATAAGTGCTCCACAGAGGAGGTGGGCTTTGTTCTTGCTCTGTCGATGGCCTGCTGTTTGACCTTGAGCAACTATTTTTTGTGTCTGTGCCTTTCTTTCTGCTATTCCTTGATTGCGTTGTCTTCTTGGAGGATGAGCTCTTCGGGAGAGAGATTTCTTTGCATTGTATTCTGTGAACAATGAAGTCTGAGCCTAGCCGAAGCCTCAAGGGGCATCTCTAACACAAATTATAATTGTTAGCTTTAATCACTTTCATCAAAAGAGCTTGGTAATGGAGGACAGCAGCGTGCGGGATTTGGAGAGATCTGTAGGGTGCATATTAATTAAGTCACTGTAGGTGAAAGTTCCTGATTTGGTTTTATAGAGCTGATGCAGAGATGCTGACACCTAGGAATGATGCTGTACTGCTCTCTATGGGTTTCCATCACCAAAATCACGATCCCAGGTGCTCACTCCTCTGCTTGAGCAGAGCCAGAAACATTTGTGTGGTTTTTTGTGGGTTCCTCTGCCGTGAGCATTAACAACTGAAGTCGGACTGCTTGACTGTTTACAGCAGACAGCTACTCAAGGGTGGGCCATCCTGTCTTGATGGATTCTCCTCCCAGCTTGTGCTGTTGCTGAACAGAAAGTGTTTATCATTGCTCTCCCTAATAGCAGCTTCTGTTTTGGCACGGAGATGCAGCAGCACGCTGGTTTGCAGATTAATTGCCCTTCTTCTGGCATCTAGTGATGCAGAGCAGTATGTCCTTGTCCTGTTTGGGTGGATGCGTTACTCACCATAGCACAGGATTTAGAAATATTTAGCAATATGAACTCCAGCAGTCACGTTAGTAAGAGCAGGCTGTGTTGAAGTATCTACATTATCTGTTTGGCAGTACCAGGGTAACATGGGACGGAGCAAAGGAAAGAAGATGATTTCCCCTCTCCATTATGATTTTAAGTGAAACCTCTTGCCAAATTGTCCTGGCAGAGTACAGCTGGGGAAGAACTAGGGAAGAAATGACAGATGCTTTCTGAGAAGAAGTACTGTCGGTTTCAGAGGGGAGCAGGTAAGTCGAGTGGTGTGGAAAGCAGTAAAAGAAAATAAGACCAAGCTTCCCTTGCATATGGGGCAGGCACTGTACTGCTGTGAGTGTTAGCAGGAGTCAAAGGTAAAGCAATGTCTCTCTCTTCAGTGTGTTTATTCTACCTTTTAGGGCTGGCACCAAATCCCTGTAGTTCCTGCAGTGCACCCACTACCAGTGAGCGCTGACTGTCCAGCACATATTTTGGAAGATCTTTGTTGTGCAGTCCCTGTATTGTTCCCTTCTTATTTCATTAAGAACAAGAATTCCCCAAACTATATTTGAAATCTGCATAGAAATAGCATGTGGCAGAGGCCAACTCAAGGTTGTACATGTAGCATTTGGGGAGGGAAAGCAAGAAAGATTTACCAGTCAGTACACTCACATTATGATAAAATAAAGGTGAGCTGGGAGGCGAACATATGCTGAATCCTAAAATGACACAGAAGAGCCATAAACCACTGTATGTTGTGCTATCTCTAGCCCTTTACATTCCAAGCAGAAGTGAAATCTGGGATATCATAAATGAAACAAAGATCTTGTTTTAATTTCATTTGAAAAGCTGTTGCAAGGTAATGGGGTAACAAACATTAACTTCTTCAGACTAGGCAAACCACCATTTTTCTGCTCTATACTGCTGTCATCAAATCACAGTTATTCCCCAAAAGCTTCTTGGAACCAGGTGGAGGTTTTGCTGTAAAACACAAGTGGAGTAGTCTAAACAAGTGGCATTCTTCCTAGAAATAAAGTATGTGGATGCCCTCGTGAGGTGTTGCCTGGTCTGCTCTGCACTTGTAAAAGTGTTTTTTCCTACCAAAACTGTATATATTTGATCAAAACCCAAGGCTGAAAACAGCTAACATCTGGAGACTTTTTCATTTGTAGTGAGAAATAATATCAGGTCTTACCCAGAGTTTGCCTGTAAATTTCTTCGATGGTCAAAAACCTATTTATTGCTTACAGAGGCAATTTTGCTCACAGACGACCTGGAATAGGTCTCTTTTTCTTCCAGAGCATCCATACTTGCCTATTACAGAGAAATCACTCAAAGTAGCATGCGTGCTGGACTCTCAAGCCTTGTTTTAAGTTTTAATTTACTACTCTGACTTCCAAGGTTACTGAATGCAAGTGATTGCTCCTTTAGTACGATGAATTATTTGTTGGGTACCAGTGCCTCAGCCTCCTTCTTTTCATACTCTTAAGGGAGTACCTGCCAAGGAGTGTATGGAGCTGGGGTCAAGCTTTCCTGTTTTGGCATCAAAGGTTAAAGCAGGACCATTCTGGATCAGCTGAGCTGTGAGACTGGAGCCCTAGGACCACTGTTTTGGTCTGCAAAGTTTTTGAAGTATAGGATGATCCAGGGTCAGGGACCACGGTAGCAGGGCTAGAGCTGTGCTGCAGTCCCTGCTGAGAAAGGCTTAGGGACCCGCCGCTGCAACTGGAGCAACTGGCCCTGGTTTATCACCAGATCTTATTTTAATCAGGCTTTATAGTTTTTCATTTTAATACACTTCTTCCAAATGAAATAGCCTGTGTTCCTCTCAACAGGTTGTGGAAAATGAGCTGGGCTTATAGTTAATGTTGGAAGCAAAATTTAGGCAGGAGGACTCATTGCCATTTCCCTTGCATGTATTTTTTAATTGTATTTTCTAATTGTTTAATTGGGGTGGGATGGGGTCCAGGAGTCCTGTGTCATCCAGCTGGACTCTGACAAAACTGATTTCCACCAAAGTTTCATCTGTAGCAATCCTAGCTGCAAGGAGCAATTTTTCATGTGTAATTAATCCCAATAACACCAGCGCTTCCAGGAGGCTGACCTGGATCCATGCATTTCATGCTGTTGTCAATTAATGTTACATTTAGCATCTAACACTATAGTTAGAAGAAAATATTGAAGATGTAAGGGAGCGGGGGAAATTTAAGGTGTAACTGCTGAGGAACAGGAATTAACATCCTTACAATCATAATTTATTTCATGTTCTTTTCAAACTAGATATTTCTTTATTGTTCTGGTGCATCAACCTCTAAAAATCTCTGGTAAATCCTCTACTATAACAATAGTTTATCCAGATCACACTGGAGTCTGTTACGGCCAAGAAATACTCATGTACCTGCATGTGTGTTCAATAACTACTTGTACCTCTAGGGTTTTTTTAATAATTGGCAGCGATAGCTTCCACTGATTTTTTTTTTCATCTAACTGTTGTTGGTTATGTGCTAGTACTGTCTTCCCATACAGAGATGTGCTTCACAGAGGTTAAAAATTCTTACAGCTTTTTAAAATCAGATCTGTTGAAAAAACCAGTTGTTCATTGCTGTATCCTCTGGTGCATGTATAGCAGAAAGTTCGTGAGTGCCTAATAGGTCCTCAGAGGCAAGTGTGAATGTTTTTTAATGTTTTTTTTCTTTGTTTCCAGAAATGCTGAATTCACTATTCTGAAAAAAATAGCGTGTGGATTTTTAGCACCCGAAGAACAAGAAAAGGTAATTACTGGACTGTATAGTCTAGCCTCATTTGTTGGCTGTGCTAAGATATTAAACTACTTGACCTGATCATGTTGCGTGAGCCTACAGCACTGTCTCTGCACATGGGTTTTGTGTATTTTCAGTTACGCAGGCACGATTGTTTCTTGAGAATATTCCTTTATGGAAAGGGAATGGGGGAACAAAAGCAGCAGAGCATGAAAATTCTGAAGCAAAATGGTAGGGAATGGCATACTGTGAATTTCTTCAGTGCGTGTAAAAGTGGAAAAGGTAAAAGGGGGGGGGGCGGGAAATAGCAAGGTGTAAGTGTGCCAACAGAAGCAGCTGTGGACTTCCCTGTATTTGCGTGACCGCTTCGCACTGCCTTGCAGCACGGTGAGCAAGTATCGTAGGAGGCGCAGTGTTCATCAGTGTTACAGCAGCCTCGTCATGTTTCGGTGACTGAGTAACTTGTGTGGTGGTGCACCCTGCTCCAGAGGTCATGAGGTCCTCTGCTGCCTGCGAGCCTGCTTCTTGCAGTCGAGTCTCTTGATCCTCTTGGGTCGTGACATTTTGCTTGGGCAATGCAGCTCGACAGGGCTGTGGCTCAGGTTCTGGTGTTAAACAAAATGCTGTTCATCAAACTTTCATGAGCCACTTTGCCGGGGGCTGCCTCTTGAAAGATTAGGCTTCAAAAAGCAGCAAGGAAAACTGTGCTGCTCTGTACCACTGCCGTCTCCTGTATTTAATTCCACCTTCTTTCCAAGTCTGAGGGGCAAGCACCCCTGTGGGACCTTGTGTGGTTTTGCACTTTGCTCCTTTCTGGAGACAAGTGATGTAGAAGTTGGGCAAGGAGGGCATGACCATGTTGGAGAGTGGTGGTCCTTCTTCAGCTGGTACATCCTTCCAGCAGTACGATGATTCAGAGGAGGGAACAGGACCCCACGTCTGCCTTAAAGCCTGTGAATGGCTTCATTAGTACTGTTGATATCCTAAGAGGAATCTACATGAGCTGAGCCTTTCAGTTACTTTTTCTAATAATTAATATGATGACTTCAAAGTAGGAAGAGATGTATGTAGATGCCACAGTATGGAGAGCAAAAGGAGACATACGGTATGAAGGTCTGTACATTTAAGTGTAGCAAAGCAAGCATAGTGAGATTTAAGAAAACAGCTGCAAAGAGGTTCAGGTAGGAGATGTTGCAGGAGTCAGGAAAGCTTCTGTATGATCACGTAACATGTTCTTATGAGACACTTTTCACTTCATTGTTAGGTTTGGAAAATGCATGTGAGTGACATCTTGTGTTCACTACATCTGCAGTGCCATACTGCCGATAATTAGCACGTGCATTTTAGAGGCAGCATAAGTAAGCCAAGATGACAACAAAAAAAATCATAGGGTGGACCAATGCTACCGCCTTCATGTATCAGCATTATAATTTTTCTGGAAGCCCATCTTCCCACCCTACAAATGGAAGTGCCATCTCAGTCCTCAGGAAGGATGTTGAAACACACTGAAAGGGCTTAAATTTGCAACTTGCTTTGATCCTTCTGTATTTTTTTTTTGTGGTGGACTCTGCATGTGTAGATTTAGTGCAAAATTACAACAGGAGAGGAAAAATAGCAGATGGGGGAGAAGCTCTAGGAGCAAATAAACACTCGATCAAAATGCATTAAGTTTTTAGAGAACCACATAGTCCTGTATTTTGGGCTCACAGTGGTTTGAATTACCTTCCATGTGCTAACGAATGGGATTCGTTTTGTTGGATACTTCCATAAGTATTTAAAGCCTTGTGTCACCATTGCCAGCTCATTTCTGTGTCCTGGGACTGTCATGTTTGGGCACTTACCCTACATCTCCTGCACATGTTAACTTTACTGGGGACTCAAACAATTCATTGCTTTGAGTATAAGTCGGTTTATCCATGTCAAAAAGAAATACTGAAAAATCCAATTTATTTAAAATCATTAATTTCCCAAAGGGAATAATGGAAAGGTGGTTTATACCTTTCTCCTTCTCAGTATCCTGCAGGTTACAGTAAGATGCTATATGTTGATAAAGAGAAAGACTGTGCTGCACTGTTGAGTTCCACTGGTATTTCACTGCTCTTTTATAGGGTCGTGAAATATTAGTCTGTTATCTGTGCAATTTAAAATTATCTGAACGAATCCAATAGTTTGTGAGTGTTTATGCTTTTTGTACAGTTGTAAAGAGATTTTTTTTAAAAAAATCAGTATTTGTTTTTGTAAGCATGAAACTAAAAATACCCCCAGATTCATCATGGCTAAGTGCTTTCCAAGGACTTGGAATGAAACTACCTGCGCTTTAAAGCAATGTGGCTGAAACGGGAATTATTCCCACTGGATTTCTTAAAAGCTATAGACATTGTCTTAAAGTTTAAGCATAAGCAATAGTGTAAGTAGGTAAAGGTATGTATGTAGCAAAGAAATGGCCACTCACGTTGTTATATTTGATCAGTGTGTCATTTTTATTATCCTTTCCTGTTCTCCGAGGTCAGGAGGTTGCACGCAACTTTTTGTCAGCCCATGAAAGGGATCTCACAGAGTCATTTAGCTCTGTTGACTGTAAGAGCAGGTCAGCCGAGAGCTCCGTAATTCCTCCAGACTTCAGCAGTGTCCTTTCATTCAGTACCGCGTGGCGCTAGATTGCAGTGGCTGGGCTAGGGACGTACTGGACGTGTCTCATTGTCTTGAAGAGATGCTAGCTGCTCTGTGCATGCGCCATCCCCTAGGAAAGGCTTTGCCCCATCTTATGGGAGAAGTGAGCTTGATGGGGGTGTTCATCCCCATGAAATGGGGGCTTTTTGCAGATGGAGTGGATTTCATGCTGTGCTGCTGTTAACATCGATGAGTGGGGTCTGAAGCTTCAGTGATTGAGATTGTGCTTTTATTCCCTGCATGACGAGGCCAAAGTAAGAGATCTCAAGGCTCAAGGGCACGAGAAGCACTCTCTTTTGTTCTTGGTGCTTTTTTTTTTTTTTAAACCAGCTGGCCATGACATTAAGAATTCTAATTAATTTAGAAACCACAGGCAGTTGAAGAGAGTGAGCAATGTAATAACTGGGCCATGGGGCAGAGTAAAAGCACATCAATTATTCAGGCAGTTGCTGCTGCTTATTCCCTTCCTGGAGCTGGGCTGGCTGTCAGTGTGTGTCAGCGATGCTGCTAATGCCCTTCAGAATTTACATGCATAAACAGTGGGCTTTTAAAATCTGCACGAGGATAACTTCAGCATTTTCAATGATAGCTGCCAGCAGCGTGCTCCGTCTGGCGAGCACCGGGGGCTCTGACCAGTATTTTGGGTGCCTAGTTCAAAACCGGGATCTTCACAAGTGCATCCACTGGAAACCACTGCTGTGGAGGAGCTGCTTCTCAAAGTGGCTGAGGGGCAGTCTGAGCCATGGGAATAAAGAAACAGTCCTGCTTTAAAATGCAGATGGTGTTTGAGAGTGTTCTCTCTGGGCGAGTGAAGACCAGCATCTCTTATAATGCATCATCCTCTCCTACTGTTTCCATGATGACCCCAAAGCATGTGGTGCAAGGATTCCATGGATGCCACTGGGGCTGGACCTGCTGCAGTTGCTCTGCAGGGATGAGGGGCAGGAAGCATCCTCCTCCTTTTCCTCATAGCTGTGGCTATTTCACATCCTGCACCTTGACTTAGCTGTGGGAAAGGTGAAAAACAAGGAAGCTTTTCTCATTGAGAAGATCTAGATTCATGGGACTGTGGTGATCATCTTATACAGGTGCACCACAAAGTCTCCTGTTAGGGATGCCACGGTGAGCAACAGTGATTTCTGCGTTGAACCAGCAAGGGGTCTGAAAATTGGAGGACCTGTTGGATCTTTCTGCCGTGGACTACAAGCAGAGCACAAAGCCTTATTTTCCTGGCTGGCTAGCATGGTTATCCCTACTGCTGGAGGCAGCCACCTTGCTTTATAAAAAGTGAGCTAATTTGTGAAGGCGATGAAATAAAATGAGCCTTGCTAATTATGTGTTGTGCCGGCAAAATGACCAGCTTCTATTCGGAAAACGCTGGCTGTAATTAACAGTGAAAGGCTTTCTTCTCTGATCTGTGTAGCCATTTATGAATCACTTCTCCCCATGGAAACTTTTAAATCTGTCTCACTGGGGAGCCTGAGGAGGAACAGGTAAAATGGATTTGCTTTAATAGCTGCGGTTGTAACTTAAACACTTGAAATGATATTAAGCATCTTTCTCCATTAGCATTTCATGTTGATCCTGACGATATACCAGCCGAGGCTAAGACAGGATCAGCGTTCATTAAATGGAAGAAACTAAACTCCATAGAATAATGCTTTGGCTAAATGGGGCCTTCATTGCACTGAGAACAAGAATGCAATTAGCTGAAATGTTTGTTTACAAAATCTAATTCCTGGGGAGTATCTTCTCAGATTGGCGCTTACATCTCCTGGGCTGGTTTTGTTGCCAAGGCTTGCAGATTGACAGATTTTGCAAAGCTGGGTTGTAGCACGTGTATAACGGATGGGTCAAACTTTGCATGGTAAAGCTGAACCCAGCTGAAGAGCAAAGGCTGAGCTGCAGATGTGCCGGAGTTTATTTGTGCATTCCCCCCATCTATTTTACAGTTTACAGTTAGCTGCAATTAATAATAATTATTAAATGTTCCAGATACTAAACAGTGTAGGCTGAAGAGAAGCTGGAAATTGTGCGTTGCCGAGTGTTGTTATTGCTATGCTCCTGTCCTCCACCTAGAGCCCAAACCAGAGAAATCACAAATGGGTTCCAGCTGGGTGAGGATGCATGTCTCCCAGGGTACCTGCATGAGGAGCCTTGTCCTTCTGGTTGGTTGAGAAATGCAGACACCCTCGGTAGATGATTTAGCCCATCCATGATGTGCGTTGTGCTGTGGAAATGCTGCTTCTCCTCAGGTTACAGAGGGGAAACATGACCACTGCCATCCAGATATTAGGGTTGGGTTGTTTTTTTTTCAGTTGTTTTTTCTGGGGTGTGTGCGGGGTTTTTTTGTTAAATTAAGGCCACTAACGTGCTTCAGAGCTTATATTTAGGCGAATCAGGAGACAGGGAAAACTATTATAGGAAAATGTAAACATGTCTTGTGGGAACCGGATGAGAAAACTGATCTTGACAAGAAGAAAACATCTCACGCCGCTTATAATATCGGCTATGCACGAAGGGTGGAGGCGTGAGCGCTTCATTCTGTGTCTTCACACAGGTGATGAAGTGCCAACGGTAGGGTTCGATTTTGTCACTGTGTAGGGTTTGTGGAGTGTGAAGGATCAGACGTCTTGAGTGTGTGTTGATACCAACAAAATAGCATGTGTTAATTTTAAAGTGTATAATAAAACATTGCTTTGCGTGCTAGGATATGGTGTGGCAGTATTTATTAGCTCATTTTCTTCTTACTGTGTAGTGCCTCTACTTTCTTTGCAGTTATTTCTTGCAGCTTCCTTGCAAATGAATAGGTGTCTGGGCTTATCTGTCAGGTGACATTGGGTAAGTACGCATTTCCTGGACACATTTGCCTCATGCATCTGGTGGCAAACATTAAACAGTTACCAGAATAATACAATTTCCTCCCCATTTGCGGAATACAGGATATTAATGGAATAGTCAGTATAATCTGTTTGGCGATGGCTTATAGTCATGTTAAATGATGGGGAACAGACTAATGAAGACCATCCTGTTGATGGATAAGGGTTACAATTTACCAACTCCACAGTCAGTAACTGCAAGAAAACAAAGCTGCTTTTGCCTAGTCCGCAGAGCGGTGGGCAGTCCACAGGTGTGTCCATGCATGTTGTACCGAGTAGATCTGCAAAGCGAGGGGTCAAGCTCCAGACCTCTGTGGGAGGTTGGGATGGGTCCACTGCAGAGGCTCCTTATCTGGTTGCAAGAGGTAAAGTCTAAAAATCCGTCAGACATCTTAGCTGTGACTTGTTAATGAGCTCGTTGCAGTGTTGTGGGTCTTGCTGCCTCCTCCCCTGCAAGTGATGCTCCCCAGCAACACTCCTCCTCCTTCAGGCAGCAAAAGGGGAACTGCAGGAGTTGATGCAGGGGCTTCCTCCTTGAGAGGGTCTGCTCAGGGGTTCACTTGGGATTTGATGCTAATATAGCATTTAAGACAGCACTTTTTCAGTTTCAACACTGGAAAGGACAAATGCTTTCCTTAATTTGCGAGAAGTGTGCCTGATACTACATGTTTATATATGCCTGAGAGTCTATTCTCAAGACAGTACATGGGCCTATCTCCTATGAAAGCTAATTACACTATTAGGGGAAGATCCTGCTAACTTAATAAGACACATTTATTTGTGTCTTAAGAGGATTTTTTGCTGAAGTGAAAGAAATCCTGAACAGTGCCAAATTTCGTTGGAAGTGTATTGTTCTTCCCTGTCCCTTCTTCTCTCCCCCTGTCAAAACTGTTCTGGAAATTGAAAATATTTCATAAGATCGAGGCATACCAAAGTAATTGATGGCAAGCAGCACTTTTCTGAGCTGTAGGGGAATTAGTCGTGCAGATGGCTTGAGGCTGATTTTTTTTTTCCTGTGGGATAGTCAGTAGGAGGCAGCATTGCCGACAGGGCCGTATACATTACAGGTATAGAAAACACAGGGAATGGAAAGAACCATGGCCAAAGTATCTCCCTTTGACCCTGCTTCGCTGTGACTTTAGCAGCCACTCCAGGTGCTATCAAGACTTTGGGGCAGATCGGGGGATTTATTTCCTGGGTCTACCTTGGGATGGAGGAGAGGACCCAGGGCCAGGGTGACTGCATCTACCCCTACCCCAGCACCCCTGTCCTCTTGGCATCCCACGAGGCAGACCATCTTCATCTCTTCTGCACTTCCACAGATAGTTACACTGCTATTAGGAGCTGAGCCTTGAGGTTTCGTACCAGCATGATTTGAATTAAGTCTAATTTAGACAAAAGTTTTAAGAGCTCTCTCCCCTCCCTCCCATACAAAATAAATTGGAGAGTTTAAATGCACTGTGTCTGGCTTGGAGGCATTTCCCTCTGGTTTATTGCTTTGCTTTTATTGATGGGCTGTGTTTGCTCTCACACAAACTGATTAATTTGAACTCGATGATTTGTTTCACACAAGTTGTTTGCTTAGGGATGAAGGCCAAATTAAGGGGTTTTTATGGGGTGGAAACTTTAGTTCCTACAGACTTCTTCAGATCTTGGTTCCGCTCCCTGCAAAGTTTATATAGACGCAGATAAAGTGGCCCTTGGCCAAGCTGGGAAGGTGCAACCTGCCAAGTAGCTGTAGGGACAGCAGGAGGACACGTTAAGTCACAGACAGAAAAATGGTGGAGCTTTTGAAAAATGTAAGATGATCTGATTCTGTTTCCTGATTTCTTAAAATAAGAACAAAATTGGAACAATCAATCCAATTATATTAAAATATGAAGGTATGCTAAGTACAGCATTCGATATGTATTTTTTCACTATAAATACACCCCCAAGGAATCATTCTATTTTTAAGATGAACTTGGTATTATGATAATGTAAAAGAAGTCTATAATTTATAATTCCAGTTGGAGGTGAAAGAAATTTAACATGTCAGCCTCTCTATTCATTACCCCAGCAGTCAAGACTAACAGGCTGTTCCTTCACCTTCGCTGTCAATCATTCAGATAGACCAATTATGGATTCATTTTAAAAAAATATGTATCAAAAGAGAAAATGCAGCAGAAGAAGGTTCAACATACAAATTTTTTAAAAACCAGGTCTGTAAGGGTACATTTAGTCCTACTCTGTATGAGCTTCATGGCCAAAACACTCCAATTATTACTCTGGTCTTTCTGGAGGTGCTGTATGGACTAAGTTGAGAAGGGATTCTCCAGTGTGTGTGTTGGAAAAGAGCTGGTGACAGCTGACAGTCACTTCTAGTACCATTTAGAAACACTCACTGCCTGGCAGGGTTTTTTTTAAAAAAAA
>Ga0181612_163542_pt1 | contig 20540 bp, 11 predicted proteins | sample HoacroProtozoa21_FD_119630 | JGI IMG/M metagenome (GOLD analysis project Ga0181612, IMG submission 119630) | Hoatzin crop microbial communities from Cojedes, Venezuel. Combined Assembly of Gp0051906, Gp0051904, Gp0051908
TTGATGATCTTAGAGGCCTTTTCCAACCTATGATTCTATGTTTCTATGATCTGGTTCTCAAATAATTCAACTTTGTGAAGGAAGGAAAGCAATCTAATCTGTCCACCAAGAACAAGAGAGCCATATCTTATAGCAATTTCATAATCAGAGTGAAAAAGCAAATTCATTTTATTAATGTAAAATGCCCTTGTATTTTCGGGTACTGCTTCCATTTCTGCTGTACCTGAGTGTCGCAGGGCAGTAGGTGTGGACAGGGGAGCTACGCATGCACGAGGGGCTGCGGCATGTAAATAACAAGAATGCCACCCTGCTTTGTGTTCAGCGGAGACCATCATTCTGCTGCAAAATAATCTGACAGCAACCTGTACTTGCACTATAATTTCTAAGTGGCTGCTCATTAAATCACAATGCAATGAATTTCTTACAGTAACATACATTATTTCTCTGCAAACATAATTAATCATGAATAATTTTACAATGAATGTCAAAGGCAGTTAACATGATAGTCCTATTTATTATAAAGGGTGGCCATTACATTATATAGTGCATGATATCTTGGATGATAACAACTTAAATGCATGTAATAAAATGTTTGAAGGATATCTTGATTTATAACAGCTTGTCCTAGCATCCCCTGCTATGTATTTATTAATAATACATTTTATAACATCTCGCTTAAGGTGAGTGCCATATCCAGACTCTCATCTTGTCAGGCTAACATATTTGTAGTTGATGCTTAATTGTATGTGTTAATGTGACACAGCAGTAGCCGGAGTGTAGACCATATCCACCCAGAAAAGGGCTGGGTACTATGTCTAGCAGAAAGCTGAAGGTTCTGTCTCACCTTTTAGTCTTTGTTTATGTAAAGATACCATCTGGCCAGGATGGGTATGGCAAGGATTTTAAGGGAGTATGTGTCACTGTTCGTGAGACAGTGAAGTAAGGCTGACAGTAGCTAAATTATTAAAAACAAAAACCAAACCCAAACCTCGCAGTGTTGCAGTGGCCTAATCCAAGGGCCCCTGTCATTCCCAGTGTTTTCTCCCCACACGGTGAGAGGCAGATGTCTGTGCATACGAAGAAGACAGGCCCAGGCAATTCTTGTCTTCTCTTGCCACCTTCCTGGTCAGGTTGCAATGCGTCCGTGACAGCTGCTTAGTAATCACAGGCTTTCTGATTGCAGGGCTGAGTGCTCTATTTGCTGACAAGGTATTTCTGTTCTTTTAAGTGGGATCTAAGGTTATGAGCTCATCTGTATGGGGAGGATTAATCAGGACAATGAGTTCTTATCTGGTGCACCTCAGTAAGGGTATTACAAATCAAAAGATTACATTTACATGGTAAATGGAACAGAACTCGGAGCTTTGTTTCCAGTGATAGGGGATTCAAGGTACAACCACCTGCTGAATGTAGCAATGGAGCTAGCTGCATTTTAGAGGGAATTGTCAGTGTATATACATACGCAGAGAGGTTTTGCATCTTCCATCCTGCAAAAAGCCAAATAAAATGTTGTTTTTGCAGTGCAAAGGACAAAGATGTCTTAGTCCTGGAGTAGGGCTTGTACTTTTGTACAGACAAATAAGGCATTTTAGTGAAATACCTTAAATCACATTTTAGGTAGAATGTAATTGGCATTCTTTGGGTTGCAGTTCAGACCAGTATGGAAGCAGGATGATATTCTTGAATTGTTTCAATGTTGTCAGTAAAGGGTAAACTTCAGTTCTGGTCCTATTCCTGGAGATTTTTGGAGGTTTTCTGGAAAAATGTTCCCAGTACATAGTTTTCCAGCATACACTCCCCATACAAGGCTCACTGTAAAACCAGTGAAGCATCCCAAAGCACTCAGAACATAATGTTTTATCACAGAAATTAAGGTGCAACTCATACAGTAATCTAAGATGTCAGTAAAAGACTCTTTATTCATAAATAACTGATATGCAGTAATTTACGTCTGTACATTTATCTTCAAAAGGCTATAGCCATACAATTTTTGCAAACTCTACATAAAACATCCAAACTGTCCATTATTACTTTTTCAGTACAATATAACACAGCTGTTTGGCATTACCAAATATATATATGTATATATATTTACATATGTACATGTGCTGAAAAAAGAAGCCAGTGCAGCCTTTTCCAAGGAGTCTTTCCCAAGTATTTACTGTACAACATTCAGAATTTACATTGATAGAACAAGGCACAGAAAGTGTGGTATGAAGCCAAGGCCATGCTTTTTATTTAATGTTCTCTCTTCCCTACTCCTTCAGCTTCATACTAAAGAAAGCATTCAAACCTCTGCTCTTTTTTCAGTTCTAAACACACTGAAACTGTGGGGAGAAGCAGGGGGAGGGAAGAATGCTCAGTCAAATGAGCAAGAACCAACATTTTCAGAACCTGTTCACTGCAAAAATAAAGGAGCAGAAGAGAAAATAGGTCTCCCTAGAGGAATACTTGTGGGTTTTTTCTATATATTTTTTTAATTATTATTTATTTTATATTTGATTACATTGAAGTTCCCCTTCCCCTTTTCACCAACAAGGCTGGTCAAGTATTTTGAAAGTTGAAAATGCAATGGAAATTTCTCAGTTGGCTCTAGTCATACATAACACTGTTTTATGTCTCACCAGACTGACCAGCATCACATTTTACCTCATCCAAATTAACCAAAGGTGTACACTTAATGTTTTTGTACCCAGGTATAAACTGAGGTCAGCAGAGTCACAGTGGGCATGAATTTGATTTAGAGGTGGGAGGAGGCAGCTACATCTTCCAAGTCACAAATTATAGGATGTCCGTTTGCTGTTCCCAAATATATACCAGAAGTGTATGTACGCCACCTCCCCTATGTGTGTGTGTACACTGCTTACTGATGCATCAGGGAACTTTGTTCAGTAATAGTGTCGGGGTTTTAGACTGAAAGTGGAAAGAATGCAAAAGTCTACATCTTCATGTAAAAATATTCCTCCCCCCCCCTCCAATTTCAGTGCACAAATGGGGGAAAACCGAAGGAATTGCTTGAAAAGATATCATCACCATAAGGTTAATATTCCAAATTTCAGTATGGGACATACCAGGTCTTACATTTTTTAAACTGCAAAAACAAAGCGTCAATCAGTTCAAAGCGAGGATTTGTTAGGAAACATTCTCGTTCTCTGTAGCAAACACACTTGCTGTTAGATCCATGTCTTCCCCCTCCTGCTGGATCAGATAAAACTTTAACCAGGCTTGGTGCAAAACACCCTTAACTTCACTTTGTGCTACACATTTCCTTTTGGGATTAGACAATAAGATTTATATACAGAGACCAGATAACACAGGGGTTTGACATCTTCTTAAATCTGCAGAAGTACATTCTCAACCAAGGTTATCACACCAGGGGCAGACAAACTAAGTAGCTGCTGACAAAACCACGGTTCTACAGGAGGTGAGTGTCTAATCTCATTAGAGTACAGTACACTACATTACAGGTCAGGGATGGGTCATCTAATCTCCCTATCCCTTAGCTAAATTTTCACAAGTGACTTCAGCGCTAGTTACCCTGTGACAGCAAAGCTACCCACTGAATCCTGGCTCACCTGGATTCCCTTGTAAAGCACAAACCAGTTATTCAATACAACTGAACATCTTATTTAAAAGCAGCTTTTGCAATAGCTTGAAAATTACAATACACCCCTACCCACCCAAGCCCCAGACAAGAAACACTAGTAGAATCTGTACTATTCACCTCTAATACAAAAAATATAGTGGCAAATTCCTAGACATTTATTTTATTTTTGGACAGACCAGTGAACATGGATACTGACGTATCTTTCTTTTACTTGCGGCAATGAGTAAAACATCAGTTCTGTTTTCTGCATTGCGGAGAGTGTTACTATCAAATGATTCTCTACGTGATTCTTTAATCTTAAAGCAATTTATTTTCATCCATGTTGGAAAGGAGACTTTTGCTACGATTTATGCTAGTATTGGCAATGAGAGAAAAGAGCTAGGCTGTGCGTTACTCGAAAATGATTCATGATCTTTTGCCAGCATAGTGAGTTTTAGTTGTTGCTATAGGTATGGCATGTTATATTCCTAGTATTTTTAGTTACTGTACTTGCTTAGGAATCCTTTAAGTAATTTTAACTAGACGGTTTTAACTAGACAGTCATTATATTTCCAAGAAAGGATATATGTGCCATTTTACACACTGCTGCGGAAAAACCGCCAGCCTCTTCTGAAGCAGGAATTGTCTTAAGGGAGTAATTTTACCGAAGCATACACCCCAAATGAACAACCCACAGGAAACACTATTCAGCAGGCTTAGCATGAAGAAGGTTCTCAGTGAATAATATGAACCATTTCTACTGCTGTGTAAAAAGTGGGAGAACTTCCTAGGTATAGTTCAGATTAGTAAAAGAAAGGCTAGAAAGATTGCTTAAATCTATCTTTTATAGGCAGAAATAGACTGGGGAAAAAAATTCAAATCATGAACAGAAGTCCACAAAGTTCCTCACTTGTTTTAGCTTCACTGTATATATAAGCTGTAGTTTTTGTAGTGGAAAATACTGTCTGGAATTGATCCATTACTGTATGTTAAAATTCTCGTATAGCACTATCTTTCAAGTGAAAAAAAGAATGGACCTTCAGTATGCTGTTAGTACCATGTAGTCCTACAACAAGATCCCTGTTTTAGTGATACAGGCTGAGGAACCTTCGCTGTTAACCTGCTGAAAGCAAGCTGTGCACAGGCCCATGGAGGAGGAGAGCCACTGTTGCCAGAGATAAAAATAATAACAAAAATAGGTCCCTGTATGTTAAGAGACTTGTGTCAATATCTTTTCATCTAATACAAAAAAACCCAATAAAATTTCTGTGGGAGTACATCTTTGTTTTATGAGCCTTGCACTGGTAAATGAAGTTTGAATTTAAATCTACAGAGCAGGGTTCCTTTCCTTGTGGCTTAAAGGATTTTAACGTAAACTAGTAAAAGCAGTGTTGTAAAAACTGTAAATTAGCTTTGCGATGCTGCAGTCTGGTGGAGCTGTGAAGTGCACCATTTTGGTGACAAAATTGTAAGTCATTTTTAAAATGCAACTATTAGTCTTAAATAACTCACAGCACAGAAATATCTGGGAAAAGTGCTCAGGAAGGTGGAAATACACTACAGCAGGTTCTTTGGTGATGTAAAATCAAACAGGCGACTTCACCATCTCAGACTCGGGACAGCCAGATGGAATCTCAAGTATGTAACATTGCTTTTGGCTTTCTTTTACTTTCTAATTTGTGAAGAGATTTTCAAAATTACTTTTCCAAAGTCATGATTTATAAAATAGAGGAAAGGAATAAATTTTTAATTTCTGGCCTCTAATCCTGCTTCAGATGCTCCTTTACATCTGTGTTTTGGATCAAATCATGTATCTATATATACAGATCTCCAAAAAGTCTTTTAAACATAGATGTTAAAAATGTGCTTCTGGAATTTTAAGATTACTAATAATGTTGAACATATCTATTTATATAGCATTTGCATACGAATTCAAAATTATCATTCTGAAATAATACTGTATTGCAAAGCATACTTACAGCAGGCTTGTGGGGGAGCTGGCAAAGTCAGCTGCTTTCTATGGTGGAAACTAGGAAGCAAACGTTTAACATATTTTACTTGTATTGTTTTGCTGCTTGTTAATGGCAACAAATGGTAACAAATTCATGTTGCTGCCTCATTTATATGGCAGCAGAAGCATTTACCTTAAAAACTGTTTTAGTTTCTCCGTTTCGAAAACCGGGACTGTGCATAAAAAAGGGAGAACTGGCATAAGCCTCTATAAGTAAAAGTGCTAAGTGCTATTAATATCATCCCACGATGCTAACACAAACCAACGGAAAGAGAGCATCTGCATTATCTGACATATCAGGTAATCAACAGATGCAGTGGGGAGGAAGGGAACAGAAAAAAACCATAGCCTATTTTTCCACTCAAAAGTCTACCTTTAGCTCTTATGGTCCAGTTACTGCCTACCAATATCCATCATTAGCATGGAGAACAAATAATTTAATGATTTTTTTTTTTTTTAAATGATTGACATCATCTCTGTCACCTCAGTCTTTTTTTTCAGCTACACAGTTTTTCCTCACAAATTTTTTCTGGATGTTCAGGATGTATAAGCTTGAGTAATTTGCATAGTAAAGTCAGTTACTGTATTCTCAGGTGTCCTGCACTCTCTGGCAGGTGTTTCTTGTGGTTTTATGCTATAGCAAGATCTTAATCCTCTGTGATTGATACCGAATGTGGGAAGAGCAAGACATTGAGGAAGTGGAGGAACTGCGGGATTTAGCCTGCGTGCCTGTTGAAAAACAGGTTATTGGTCATCCATCTCCAAAAAGATACAGAACTAGAGATCATACAGAGAATTACAGCAAGAATGCTCAAAGAGGGAGAATAAACCAGGGGTTTTCAGCCTTGACAAGAGAGTGAGCGGAAATGAAATGCGAGAGAAGCCTGTAAAAGAATGCATAATATGGACAAGGTGATTTGGTAACACTTGCTCAGTGCTCCTTACTACGCAGAACTAGGGGAGCCCAGTGCAATTGCTAGGCAGCACGAGTTACACAAAACGAAAGCTTGGAAGGGAAGGGCTGTTTAAAAGAATGCAAAAGAAGATTGCGGCACTTGTTTCTCCTGGAATATCGTTCATCAAGGCCAAGTGTTTCAGTGGGTTCAAAAGGGATTAATCCATTTGTCGAAGGACAGCATCAGTGATTCTTAGGCACAGCGGTCCAGATGCAACCCCCTGCTGAGGAAGTCCTTTAGTACAGGGCATGTTTCTTGCACTGTTTCCCTAAACTTTCAATCCTGGTCACTATTAGACATACCATACAGGACAAAATGGATTGTCACCTGACATAGTATGGCAGTTCTTACAAGACTCGGGTGTACAGGTAGATAAGCTCACATTAGAAGTGTAGGCTAGAGGTTTGGTTACTGCTTCAAACTCCATTCCAATGGGAGAAAGGTAAATAAGTAGTATTCTGGCATTTCTAGTCCACTTAAGCAATACGGGAGCATCGAATCAGTAATAGGTTAGAAAAAGTCAGAGGTACTGACAAAACTAAGATCAGTACTGAGGAAGCTGCTTCAGCAAAAGTGAAGAAAAACAAGGAAACAAAACTTAAAGGGACACAACAATATTCTATTGAGCAGTGTAAAATTAAAATCTTACCTTAGGCCCAAAACTGAACGGTTTCTCTTCTGGTATTGTAAGAAACTTTGACATTTATTCCTTTTCAGTACCTTAACTCAGACACTAGGCTTCACTGGATTTTGGATCTAACGTGGGTGTTGGTGTACAGCCCAGACCCCTTCAGTCGGAAGGCCCGCTCAGAGGTACTTTGGAGAAGCTCCAGTCAGTCTAGACAGCTTCTGGCTTCTCCCTCTCTAGGCTTTACTGCGCGTTCAGTAGGCAGAGCTGGGTGTCGCTGTAAATAGAGGTTTTTCAAAGCTACCCAAGTCTTGGGAGTAAACTCTGTGCGTTTCCTGAGAAAAAGCTTGAAGGTCTGAGCTCCATACAGCAGCTCTTTTTGACCCCATATGCTGTGTGTGTAGTGCACGTATATTTGGAAAACAACAGGAGAAAATACATACAGCTCTTTGGAATGACATGAATACATCACAGCACCTGCAGGGTGCTTAGGTCTTTGTTGTGGTAGCCAACCTAAGCTAGTTTGAAAATTAAAACTGCATTTGAGGAGAAGCTGAGAACAAATTAACTGCTGGAGAGTGACTGTAGCTGGTTTCCCAGACAACAACAGCTCACTAAAACTCCACCGCTTCTCTGTGGAAAAATTTTAATTCATGACATTTTGTCCAATGAAGAACAGGTTTCTGAGGAGGAGGACTGGAAGTCACTAGAAATATAATTCAAACACAGCTAGAGCTATGTGCTGCTGAAAACAGTGACAGCTTGCTGCCAAATAAGCTGGTATTTTTGTCTCAGTCTTAAATATGCTTGCAGCCATTATGATTTCCCATTGCAAACAGGAACTCTCATGTCAGGCTGGATGAAATACTGAAGTGCAGAAAATGTTTGGGGAAGTCTAAGTATTTATAAGTCTAAAGACTGTTCCAGCCTGCTGAGCTGGGAAAGCAATGAAATTTGCTTGTACACGCTGATCTGAAATTGCAAAGTCTTACATAGAGATGTTCATCATACTTTTCAGAACTGGAATCCCAGGTAAATAGTTTCAGATTATTACAGATGTGCACACTAGGTACCTACCCTTTGGCCTGTCGTGCTGCTCTCGGGCAAATACAGGGGTAAAAAAAATCCAGAATGCTTGTTTTCAATTTCTTGCATTTCCATAAAGCTCCTACAGTCTTGTTTGTATTCCTGTTTTATACTGATTGTGTTCCTGTCACCAAAATAGATAGCCTAGGGCCAGAGCTAATGAGCACCTTGACTAATTTTAAAGAATATATGAGTAAAAATAATCATTTTATTTGGCTCAGTTACCAGTTCCACTAGGACACTCACTCACAGTGACAGCTCTCTTTTTGGTTCAGTTGAACTAATAAATTATTTTTGTATGAAATAGATAACAAATGAGGAGAATTCTCTAGCTAGATTCTGGTTTTGGTGGTAAATGAAACACATTTACAACTAAACCAAGTGTAACACAGCCAGCTTCATATCTAGTGAAATTTCCAAATTGTACGATAAAATCAAGCCGATTTTTAGGAGTAGCATATGGGGTTTAGTGTTTCAATCTGAAACTAAATCAAAATTAAGCTGTGCTGATTGACTTCACCTTTACTTTTTAGTTTAGCCTCAGAACATGAAGTAATAAAAAATCGTGTAAATTTGCTAAAATAGGGCTGGCAATTTCCTGTGTTTTATTTGGTTATTTAAATCCACCCCCAAAGAAACATTTTTGACTAGATGAAAGTTCGCAGACTGGGAACTTTAGAAAATTTCTCTCACGCATGCACACACACTAATTTCACAGAACAGGGTTTTGTTCTGTCATTTCGGTAATGGAATAGGCAGGAAAGCTCTGCGGCAAATGTACATTCATTAAGTGACTGATTTTTTTAAAATAAATTGTTTGGCATACATGTATCAAATAGTTCTGAGATCTTCTAATTCCTCAAACATCTGAACAGGACAAGGCCAGGTTCTCAATTTTTCTGTAGCAGATACAAAGCGACAACATGATGCTCTCAAATGACATTTTAAACCCACTCTTAAAGTGTGGTAAGTTAGAGATGCAGGACAAAGGGGAGTCAAGGCCCCAAGAAGATAAACCTTTAAACTAGGATTAACCTCTAGTGCCTCTAAATATTCACTATCATATTTTCTGATTTTCACTAGGCATTATATTAGCATTATGTTTCCTAAATACATTATGTCATAATATTTACCTTTTATGGCTCTGTATCTCACTCCTTCCTGCCCCAGGAATGATAGATGTGTAGTTTTGTTGACATTAAAACGTGAATTTTACATGAGAGAGGACAGGGAGAAGCTTGTGTTTTCCTTATTAGTGAGATGATTTTTAACAGGGCTGCTTCTGCTCCTCCAACTGAAAACTGCGCTGTGGAAACGAGTGTCTGTTTCCATACACCCAGTGTGCAGAAACCCTTATCTCCTCCCTGCCAAAGAGATTCTCTAGTGTACTAGTCAAAGCTGGCCATCGGTTCTTGAATGGAAAAAAGTGACTAAAGTCCATTTTGTCTGCTGTAGTTGAAGTCAGGCTCTTCAATCTCAGTTTCTGTTATGTCTGAGATTGTGGAGTGTGTCCTTCCTATTTCTTCCAGGGCACAGGCTAGGGAGTCGAGGTCGCCATCGTGTTGATGTCGGGCTTCCCAGAGGTCCAGAATGACGGCAGATGGACTGCTTTGTGTAGCAAAATAGGAGAGATTCCTAAAAGCAGGGGAGAAAAACGTGAAACAAAAAGGATGCGGAACAGTATATACTGAAGCTACCTTGAGTGTGAAAGTGCTCTCTGTTGTGCCTAGCACTACAGATGTGTTTCAAAACCAAAAAACCTTCAGCAAGACCTAGATAAGATGAGTGGAGGGAACCCTCAAGAGCACACACACTGCTGCATCTATTCTTCAAATGTCACTTGCTCAGTTTAGCAGAGGCAGGATGAGCGAGGGACTTGTACATTCAGAGGTACATAAAAGCTGGCCAGCAGTACCATCCTATATAATTCAGAAAACAAGTCAGTTCTGGAAAGTAAGCTCTAGTAAGCTTAGGAAGCATTTGTCAGGGAGAGGAATTACATAACTTAAACTGATGCTTGTGATTATGTGAAGATATGACGTCTTTTAATTTGTAAATTTATATTTTATTAATTTGTAGGTTTTAGGACTTTGCAGGGGTGATATTTGCAAAGAATTTGGTAAAACAAAATGTTTGTCTTAAACATGTTACGCTCTAATTCCTCCTATCTACGAGCTTTGGACATAAACATCCAAACAAACATATTAACTTCACATTCACAAGGATAAATGTTATTTATAGCATTTGTATTACATATGGACACAGATCTATAAATACAGGAAGAAACAGATAAACCTGTAGCACAGAACAGGAAATGTAAGTATTCCTCTACCCTCTTAGGAACAGATTTATGGCGGTGGTGACAATCAGAAAATATTTCTGTGAGTGAATTGCCTCCACCAATTTAATTTAGCCGAGCAGAAAAAGCAAAATAAGTAGTAAATTAGTTTTTACAGCATCCTTCAGTTTTAATAATCATAATATTATTACTTCTAACAGTAGAGCATTACTTTCTTTTCTAAATATGCCTTTTCCTTAAAAAAATAAAAATTCTGCAAAATGTGTCATTCCTTTTGGAATACAAAATCCGTAGATAGAAGCCAAGGCAACAGGCCATATGATTTTTTTTGAGAGAACGTGCAACCTCCTCAGTCCTTTAAACCACTGCTTTCATAGTACGCAACAGTGACAAAATCCTTCTACAGTCTTGTACTTGACTGAGACCCCGCTCTTGGGGGTGTTCAAAGCAAAGGTCCAGTGCAGAAGGACGGACTGACCTTAGAGGCAAACCTCAGGTGGGACGGGGCACACAGGTTTATTCCGAGGAGGAAGCAGTTCCTGTTCGCAGCTGCCAGTCGTATAGAAAAGCACGTACGAACTACACCTTGTCCTTGAGAATATGTTAATTACCATGCACACATCATACCAGCAAACAAACAAAAAAATCCGTAACAGCAGCAAATTATTCCCATTGTATATGTAAATGTTCACCTTCCAAAACTGCCTTCCATTACCTGTTAATGCTGTTTTTTTGTGCTAACATCTGCCAGTCTTTGCCTTTGGCATTGGGCGTGTCAAACGTCGCGCAGATTCGTTGCCTAATGGAGTAGGGGATCTTGAATGCTTTTGGACCCATCTGCGCAGGGAAGTTGCTGTCATCATGTGCAAAGAAAGTGATGGTTTCTCTTTCATTCTGCACAGAATATAAAAGCAAAGCAGTCGGTCAGGGCACCAGGCTTTCTGTCTGCCTCGGGTCTGTAGGTGCGTTGCTTTAGCACGGAACAGAGCCCCACCATACGCTCCTCCTCAGAGACGGGGGCCAAGACCAGGTTTCTGCACAGGCTCTTCCAAACGAGAAAAGCTGGGAGTGCAGTTCTGAACTCTTTTTGCTGCCATGTCACGCAGGGAGCCTGTCTGCATGTGCCTATTGGTGTATCAAGCCTGCTTTTGGAGGAAGAATCAAACCTGAGCCTGAGACTCCAGCTAGAGTTTGTAGAATTGACAACAGAAAATCAAATAACTAATAGGTATTTTTCTTTTGTGAAGATTTGTGAAGGAACATCTAGAACATCACAAGCACCTGTGTATAAAAACACTTGAAATAGTGTCATTTTCCTTCTACAAATTTCTTATTTTTGTTTATTTTTGTGTTACAGATGAAGACCAGTAGAGCAGTGATTGGTAGATGGAATGCCACAAAAACATATGGGATTCTAAATCTTTAATTGCTTAAGCCTAAAATGTGGACACATAAATCCCTCATTTGTGATTTTTTTTTTAAACACTTACATTCTATAAATACCTCAATTCTTCCATATTAAAAATCTCTTTGAAATCCAGGTCCTTTTGTAGATCTGGCCCATTCTTCTCCTATGATATTATACCAGTCTTGTGTAATGAAGTCACATTTCCATGGATTATTTGTTTCAGTGCAATGCAGCATAAATATTAAATAACAATGATGCTATAGTCTCTTCATATAACATTTATGACACATCCCAAAAGTCATCCATGCAAAGGAACAGCGGTGCTGTAGACAGATCGCATGGTCTGACTGTTTAAATTAAGTATGCAGAACACTAGCAGATTTTCATACCCTGCACATGTGAGATAAGCTACTGCTACAAGGTTAGTTCAGGGAATTGTAAAGCAATGAGCAATTCAAGTATTCAGTTGTTATTTGTATATTTATTTTATAGTCAGATTACCCTCACTCTTCAATCACTTTTTGAGATAGGCATGAGAAAGCCTTCCATACCAGCAAATCCATTTGAAGACAGAATTGTAACATGCTCTGGGGACTTGTGGATGAATAGGTCTCTTTAAAAAAAAAAAGAGAGAGGGGGAAAAAAAACGCGGCAGCAGCACTGTATTGATTTATATAGAGCCTGACAGAAGTTTTTTATGAAATAAAAATGAAGAACCGGAAAAACACTTGGCCGTATTCTGAAAATGTTTTTATACATCTTTGTTTAAACAAAGGATGTTTGTGGTTTTCTGATTTAGTTGCTCCATTCTCTGCACAGTGCATTTAGCAACGGGCGTACCTCTTTAACCCAGCAGTGTGTATCTGGATTAACCAACAAAGATGCTCAGCAATCTAAAAAAAGCAGCTCAAGTTTTCATTGCTGTAGGACACATCACCAGCCTCTTTGACTACATGTTTGTTCTCTTTCACCTGTGAGCACAGCTATAGTCCTAGCAAGACATTCTGTGCGTACAAAAATGCGCTAAGAAGTGAATAGTGGGTGGCCTAACAGCATACAGGCAATCCATCTATTGTCGACTCTCAGTGCTCTGTAAGCTATTCAGAAACTTTTTGCACAAAAACTGTTACCACCAAACTCAAAACCAAATTATTTTTAGCGTTTTAGAAGCACTGTATTTTGCTTTCTGCTGGAAATGGAACCTGTAAGGCTTTATATACTTGTTACAGGTTTGAACGGGGCATAAGAAACTGCACAGAGATAGAAAGGAGAAAAAAGAGGAAGGATCATGTCCCATACTACAGAGCAACTTAACGAAACAAAAAGGAGAGAACACTTCACCTCTAGAATGGATGTCTGGATCTGTAAGATTTGCTCATGACCCTTGACTTGCCGGACGCAGATCTTGCAGGACAGCTGTGTAGTTGCGGGCGTGTAGCGCTCCAGCGAAAAGGCACAGTGCAGCGGCTTCTGGCTGCTGCACCACACGCGGGAGAAGGGGACTTCCTGCGAGGGGAATGTGTCCGCGGGCACGGGGAAGCAGGCGTGAGAGAGAGAGAGAGAAGTTGTGACAATTGCAAAATAGGATTAAAAAGCCTTTATTTTTCTCTGCAATTGTGTTTTTCTTAACATCCCTGCAAACTCAAAGCAGGACAAAACTAATAAACGATGATTCAATTGATAAATACTAAGATGTTACATTTACTGAAAGCTTAGATTTAATTCAGTGACACAAATGATGAGAGACTCTCATCTAAAATGAAACAAGAAAGATGCACTTCCCTTTGCCGCCTCCTAGGCAGGGATCAGAACTCTAATCCGCGTCTCCTTGCCATCACCTTGTACTACAGAATCCAAAAAAGGGAACTTCCCATCAAGAACTGTACTTCCTCTGTAAGTTAATGCAGCATAGAGGATGACAGCGTATTTTCTGTATTTATGTTCCATCCAAATTTAAAAACACCCACCTGCCTGGGGAGTCACGTGCAGCCCACTGCACATCATTGGTCAGTCTCAGTCTTACTCCTTAGTTTCATCCTCTTACATCCTGTGACTACTTTCAGTGACTCCTCTACTTCAGCCAGGGACAGTTTATGGGATGAATGCCCTCATCAAATGCTATATAGACAATTGCAGCAATTAATCATCAGAGATTTCTGGCATCTCTGGTTGCTTTGAGTTCCTAAAAACGTATGGAAATAGACAGGAGAAGTACATCGGGGGCAGCTAACTTCTGTTACATGATTGCTTTGTAAATACCAAAGTTCTCTTACTGGTCTCCTCTCTTTATGCTTTCAGAAAAAGGGTTTTTTTATTATTTCCAAACTATCATCAGCTATAAACCCGCTATGGTGTTCTACATTGTAGCCGTGAAGGCATGTAAATAGTAAAAACAATGAAACCAAACATGTTCTCTATTAATTTCAAAATATTGGAAAATACTGTAGAATTGGCAACCTGGAGAATAATGTAAAAGGGAGAAAAAGACTGATGTTAATATTTCATTCTATTATATCTTAGCATTCATCCATATGATTATGGGACCGCATTAAACAGCTTCAATGAGCACTTATTCTAAGACAAGAAAACTAGTTTCAAGGTTTTTACATTAGGTTTTTTATGGGAGGATTATGAAATTTCAGATGACTGTCCCTTTTTCATGCACTATTCTTAAATTTTGGAATTTATTTGAATGACGTGAAACTGACCCTCCAAAGATAACAGAATAATTACTATACGCAAAGTTAATCTGGGCATGCATTCTGCTTGCATTTTTCAGAGCTTTCTAAAGGGTTAATAAATTACATAGATAAGGACATAAAATATGCTGCCTATAGGCAGCTATAATTCCTTCAGTATTTAATAATGACAGTTATAACTGAGGGACCTGCCAACTAGCCACTTGCCATAATTAGCTGTTTAAATCAAGTAAACCATGCACTTAAGTCTTATGATGAGTTTATATATGGAAGCTCACCTACGAGCTCACAGCTCAGAAAACATGCATTTCTTCATTCTTGCCTTCCTACAAGCAATTTTTATTGGATTTAGGTTGCAGTCTTTTCTATTTCCCTGAAGAAATTAACTGTGCACTGGTAATCTGAGAATATACAGCTTCAAAGATCAGCCTCATCTTATACTTTAAAGTACAGTCAATACTAAACTTGGGAAAATACTGTCGTACTCGTAGCTGAGATGCAGTTTACTGCTTCTTAAGAGCGTCTCAGCCTATCTGTAATGATGCACTAAGTGCTAATGATGAGCTCTGCCTTTAGATCCTGAGTTGGTAGCAGTAGCAAGGTACTAACAGCGATAAAGAAACATTAGCAAAATATTAGAAGTGGAGCAACTGTAATTAGATTTTTCCAGAGTAATCATCTCTGATTTCATTCAGAGTGGAAGAATCACTCAGCTGAAAAGAATTACATGAAACATAATACAGGGGGGCAAAGCATGGTGGAACGACGAGTGTTTGAAGTATTCCAGAAATGCTTTCAGTTTTATTCTCCCTTATAATTAAGTTCCTAGCAGGCAGAGGGAATGTAAATCATCTCACAGCTACAGACAGACACTGGATCCTCCAGCAGACCCAAGATGCTAGGAAGACAGCTGCTTTTAACCCCCAAACGTGCCTGTCTGGCTTCTTCACATGCTCATCACAGCCTGCTCCTGCTCTGACACCCAGCCGGTTTCTAAGGGTTCCCCTACTGCGCGTCAGCGTGGCGGGAAGGACGCCGAGCACTCAGCAGCTGCGCCGGCACGATGGCCCGGCAAACAAACGCATGCAGCGTAGTCTAGAGAAATTCTGACTGCCACCTGCCATTAACTGCTTTTATGCCGCAGTTTTACATGATGATGTGATCATTTGTTCAAGCCTTAAAGCAAGAGCTTTACTTATCTGAGAAATCATTAACATAAATCCTTCCTCATCATATGGTCTCATAATGGTGTCATTGAGTGGACCAAACAGACAGTTATGGAATAGGCTCTTTTCAGTTGTGCTTCATAACCAGAACAGCCAACTTGTTTTTAAAGTGTGGCACGTAGGGGAGAACACAAGTAAACACTGAAAGAAATTCCACATGAAGAAATAGATTATTTTATATATAAAGGGGCTGGAACCAAATCAGAGCTGTCAACAGAACTGGGACACTTCACAAAACATTTCCCTAAGAGGGAAATACAAAGCTAATGTAAGTTGTTCTGCAGTTTCTGTTAGAAACAATTACTATATTTCTCAGCTGTCCAAGTCATCCAAACTATACTCAATTATAAAATGTAAATATTTCTTTGGCTTCAGTATTGGCACTGTGTCAGACCATTCTGTCAGCAGGGGTTCTGCAGCTGCTGCTTTTTAACCCTGAGAGGCTGCTGAGAGAACGGGTAAGGTGCCTGCTGCCGCAGCCCCCTCAGCAGCTCTGTCCTTCTGTGCCTGCTGTAAAGCGAGCACAGCATGGAAGTGTTCTTCTGTAGGTCATGCCTCCCTCATCTGACTTTTTATTTTTTGTTTTTATCTTGCAGCAATAAATTTAATAGCTACTTTGGACTGTGCCACTTGCATTAGATTGAGCAAAGTGAGGTCCTGGAAATGCGTGAAGATTAACACAGAGAAATTTGCATTGGCTATCATGTCTTGTTTTAACAGCACCCCGCAGTTCAGTTTTGACTGCAAACTCTAGACTATTACTTACCAAGAGAGAACAAAAATACCTGGGTTTGATATACCATAAGCAATATATTTATTCATCGAAGTTGTACACAGCATTAAGAAAAGTGCCGAACCACACACAAAGTATTTTGAGGCCTCTGAGTCGCTCTCAGAACTTTGCGCGCACCAGGGACTCACAGCCAGCACAGGAGGTAATGCCCCAAAGAAACAGCTTTGCAGAAATTATCAGGCAGAAATAATGCTCCCTGAATTCTTAGCTACAAAGAAACATGGAGGCTAGAATGCAAAACCTCTTTCTTTGGTCAGCACAGCAAGTATTGTTTTCTGCAGGCCATTTTTCTACTTTATCATGCTCTTATCACTTCATATTCTTTGGGTTCTTCGGGTCTGCTCCTCTTACGTAGTTGCACTGCCTGTCTGCAGTGGCCTTAGCGAGCAATGCGAGCAGTGATCTCTACCGTGTCCAGCACAGGGGAGTGAAAGCGCTCATCTCTGAACAGTGTTATATTCTAATACTAGAGCTATTTAAACAAGTTGCTTTGCTGCAAGAAAAGTTTAGGGCATTTTTCACCAATGTGGTGGTTTTGAAGCAGTCACCATGGCAACACAAGTTCAATTCAAACTTTCCTGACTTTTTTTGTCTCGTACACTGGACATTTAACCAACACACAGTCTGTGTGATGGGCCTGTCGAAGGTGTTTTGGCTGCCTTCTAAAGCAGTCAGAACAGATCGACATAGGATAATGCTACATGCATTTAGTTCAAACCTATCGAATGGCTGTTAGAAAGCAGTTTCCAGAAAACAGACTTTCTAAATGGTACTTTGAGGTTGAATTTTCATCTATCATACAGATTTATTCTCTGGGATAGGACAAGGGATCAAGAGACAATAAATAAGTTGAAGTATGGAGCTGTGGTTATAATATAGTGTGAGGCAAAATTCCATTTGTTGTATTAAGAGAAATCTCCCATGATTTTCTTTACTGCTCAGGAAGCTACTAGTTTTGATAGGTATTTGGTACAGTAGCAGGGCATCCTAATACTGATCGGTTTGTCTTTTAAAATGCACTTAAGTGAGCAGAATAAACATAACACTTAAAAGCAAACAGTTCTTCATATGAAGATGAAAATGATGCAGTTTCTTTCAGTTCTTAAGTTGTAGCATAAATTATCCTTACATTCTTAATGATCTAAGAATGTATCTGGAAGTAGATCAGGGTCTCTAAATTTCAGAGCCCATTACACTCCTGTTTTGTAGAACATGGCAACACATCTAAATCAATTTTTTTGCCAAAATACTGAATGACAGATAACGGTCTCTCTGTATGCTTCTGGGGAAAGGGAGATTATATAGTCTAATTATAAGTTCTGTATTTTAAAAGACCAGCCCACTCTATGTGCCAGCACATTGCTTATAATTTCCAGTAACCAATATACTTAGCAATTCTTCTTTTGTTTTGATTTTTACTTTCCTGTCTTCAACAGCCTCTTGAATTAATGTAGTACAGAAAAGATAATTTGTGCTTCCTCATTTCTAATTCTTATATATACGTGCTGTACTTTGAACTCATGACATTTAAATGCAAGCATTTAAATGTCATTTTCAGCCATATAGTCATAGTTATATCAAAATCGGAATGACAAAGATATGAAAAACATCTTAATGAGTGATAAATTTTAACAAGAATATAGGCCTTCCATTGGAGGCAACTGGAATGAGGTAAAGTACAAGCCTGCACTTTTGTAAAATGAAAAATGTAAAGCATTCTGTTATATGTGAAATCTGTATTTGTTAAAATCATAAGGCAATGCATTTTTCTTGCATACTCAAGAGATTGAAACCACACCTTTTGAAAGAAAAGGGACCGTTGTCTTATTTGGGTTATGCCCATACCAGTGAAAATTCTCACTTCCTCTGAATTCAGATGTAAACAAATAAAACGGACAAGTACCTGGCACGCAGTAAATGGTTTAATTCTCCAAAGGAATGGAGGGATATCAAGGACAGATATCTGAAGACTGAAGGTATTCCCTCTGAAATGCAGAAGTTTTGGTTCCTCCAGTAATTGTCCTCCTTGGAGTCTTTCATCTGAAACCACTTCCTGCAGTGGTAGAGGAGGAAAGAATATTTTCAGTATTAGGAACAAATACCAAACCTAATGGAAATTGGTCTTTATGGAAGGTGCCTAGTGCACCCACAGCATTCGGGGTACAGCGGTGGAGTAATTCTCTCATGGGCCAGACGATGGGCGCAGGCATTTGTGTTTCACCACTGGATTGAAAGGAAGGTTCGGCATTGTCAGCTCTATTTTCATCTACGTAATGATGGTACTTGTGGCAGTGAATCATCTTGTTGGCTACCTTGGTATCAACACCCATGTAACTTCAGGCTAGGAGCGCAGTCCTTGAGAAGGAAACTTTAAGGGTATTGCAACACAGTAGTGGCTGTCTGCACATTCTGGGGTTTCAAGTCAAAGCCAGTCAGTTTTCTTTTCTTACTGAAAGTTACTCACATTTCATTGCTACTGTTTTATTGCATCCTACAGGATCACGATTACAAAGGAGAAGTTTACCAGCAGTTCATTACCCAGAGCGCTCTCTAACAGCAGCATGAAGCAAGACTGTGTCAGCCCATTTCCAGGTAAAGCTATCTGCCTCCACAGAGGAAAATGGAAACTGGTTAACCTGTTACGTGGTTGTAATTTAGTCCCTCTCCTCTTCTGGAATAACATAACTCCCCTCAGTATTTTCATTAGGCTTTTGAATAAAAAACTCCTACAGGTTGTGTCTAGTATTCCTTAAACTCTTGACATACAAAGCTCAGTGAGATATTTACTTAGAGGACTAAAAGGAATACAGACCACATAAGGCATGCTTGGCGAATAATCTGCTCGGTTACAGATGCAGTCAAGAGCAGTTTTGGCGAGAAAGTACTCCCAGGACTTTAAAGAGCGCTGAAAGAAACCCACCAAGTGTACACATTAGACAAAATGCTTCCGTTTCATTTCTCCTCTCTTGGACATTTTCAGAATTACCGGACAAGACCCTGAGCAATCTTGGAACGGCTGACTTGGAGCAGGAATTTGCACTATAGCCCTCTAGGGGTCTGTTCCAACCTAAATTTTTATATAATTCTGTGAATTTAAAACATAGTAGTAAAAAAATCACCCTTGCCTGTACTTACACAGTGTTTATTCCTATACTGTTACAGTAAAAATACTAGTGAGGAAGGAAAGCTTGCAGAAGTCTTTAAAAAATCAGCTAGGAAGCAGTCTTTCAAAATTACCTTTTTTTATCCACATACATCGTATAAAATCTGTGTGCATCGCACAGGTTTAGTTCTTGTCAGTAGCAAAGGTATTGTTAGAAGAGCTACTGGAATCATTGTGACCTTCTGAAAATGTAATGACTGCTAGAGCTTTCTGAAACTATAATAATGGATTTCTATTATAAACCGATTTACAGGCATTCATTTTGTTTTAACTCCTGATGGCTGGGTTTATATGAAAGAAGGAATAAGAAGAGAGACTTTAGTTCTTGATTTTCAACTGCAAAGGGAGTAGCTGATTTCATAACTATTTTCAAAATTCCCTGAACGTGCTGGAATTTCTTTTTAAATGTACCATAGTCGTATAAATATTGCCCTACATTTAATAATGCATATGGTCCTTAATTCCACAAGCATCAGCAGGTCTGTGGCAAAATACAAAATACAAAGACTTGGTTCTTTTATCTTTTGAGAGCCAAGGGTTTCCCAGCACACTAGGAACTGCCTAAAGGGCCAAGTCATCTGTTGACAATTAGGGCAAGTTTTCACATAAGGACAAAGTGAAAAATGAAGGAACTCTGTATCTCACGTAGAACTGCACTGTAAAGGATTAACAGCATCAAACAAAA
>Ga0181612_107832_pt1 | contig 20539 bp, 8 predicted proteins | sample HoacroProtozoa21_FD_119630 | JGI IMG/M metagenome (GOLD analysis project Ga0181612, IMG submission 119630) | Hoatzin crop microbial communities from Cojedes, Venezuel. Combined Assembly of Gp0051906, Gp0051904, Gp0051908
ACAGTAAGCATTTGAAAGGCATCTACCAGACTTCTCAGGCAGAGGTTTACCCCATCCCATCCCATCCCATCCCATCCCATCCCATCCCATCCCATCCCATCCCATCCCATCCCATCCCATCCCAAAAGCTGAAGTAAAAAATAATATAGCTAAAAATCTAATTGATAATAATGGTAATAAAAAACCCTGACAGACTTGGGACAGATACTTCTAGCACCAGCATGTTTGAACAGAGTGTACTGTGGTAAACATTGCTGCACTGGGCACTGGCCAAATTGCTTTATTCGAACAACCTTTGGTTGCAAAACCATGCCTGCTATGTAAAAACTAGCTAAATAAATAAATAAAATTTTGCAGTGGTTTGTTGATCAAAGCTATTGTTTGTCACGGTGTCCTCAGCAGAAAGCAATGTTACAACCTACAGACCGGATAGATTTGCTTGTGTGGGGTCTGATAGGAACTGATAATTCTCTAGCCCAAGAAGCTGAGGAGGAAGAAATAGATGGATATGAGGTTTTTGCTTTGGGGGATTTTTCCCCCTCAGTAGTTCTTTGCTGTATTTCTGAGGTTTGCCTTTCATATGTCCCGTACGAGAATTTCTCAATCAGTGTTAAGCAGTAATGACTTGTGTAAGAAGCCAGATTAGAAATGGGATTAAATGGTGTCACAACTCTGTCTTGTGCAATTGTTCCAACATGTTTATCTTAGAAGTAGTAATTAAAATTCAAACTGGAGCGGGTGTGGAGAAAGAATATTAGGATGCCAGGGAAACAAAGAGCCTTATATACCGACACCAGAGTTATACTCAAAGTGAAGGCTGCCATATGGGCTAGAGGGATTTGAGCTATCTTTAAACTTGATACCTTGAGAGCTCAAGGAAAGAAAACTCTTCATGTGTAAATGTGCCCTGTTTCTCCTCTTCCAGTATGAGTAGAAAGGAGGAGGAAAAACAACCCAATTACTCTTTATGAAGATGTTTGATGAATTTCTGAATCGGGTCATATGATACAGTAACGAAAAGTATGAAGAACTATGCCTAGTGACTTGCGATATCTCTTGCGTCCTCTCTTCCTGTGAATTTGTGCTACCAGTCTGTGCTTATTGTTCTAGACTGGAAAGGCTTGAAGCAAGGAATGTCCAATTTTGAAAGGCATAAAGTAATTGAGCCTCACCAGTTTCACAAAACAGCAATGATGCTGGGGTTTCTGTTCCATTGCATATTCTGGTGGGCAGCAGTGTGGTGTCTGTAGAAAGAGACAAATGAACATTTGTCTCTGATGCAGGTGTCCTGAGAGTTTTCACTTGTATTTTTGCTTTTTGTCAAGAAAAAACATGTTCTTTACCCCTGTAAGATCACCGTGGCCAATGTGTCAGAATAATTCAGTAGTCCCTCATTATCATCAGCTTCCACCCTTATACTAATGCAAAAGTTTGTACCTTGTACCAGTTTCAAAAACTGGCAAGAATTGTGTGTGGGAAGGAAGTGTCTGGGGGAGCGTGGAGGGGAGAATGAATTCGTTCAGATAGCCATGTGACCCCCTGAACATGTCAGGAAACTGAGTTCTCTGGCATTCTGGCTTTAATCTTTGCGTGTATTTGCAGCCAGAAGTGAGATGACGTATTTTTATCTTGGGGAGAGCAAACAGAGGGAAAGAATGGGTACGCAGAAACCGTGCAGGTGGAGTTGTGTGCTTGTATCTGTATGGGAGAGACACACAGTCCGTCCTGGTGCAAGAAGAGACTCTTGCCAGCTGACTGCAGGGAATGCTGTTTCCAGTACAAGTAATTTAGGGGTCAGCAGCTGATCCCTGATGAGGTCAGAGGGTCAAAGCCCAAATCATTTAATCCAAAAGAAGGAAACAGTGGAACTGCAAAGTCAGCAACACGATGCCTGTCAGATTTGGACCTGCAAATGCAATGTTATAAAAGCAAAGACGAAGACTGCAAGGCAGAGATATGCAAATGCAAAGCGAGTCATTTAAGAGAAGAATACAAAGAGAAAGTAACTCTTTTCCTCCCACACCACCTCACCCCATTCCCCACATACACATATTTTTGTCAAGTTTTCAGTTCATTTTTCAGGCAATTATTGCTTCACGCACAAGAATGAACAGAAGCTGGTGGATATATTGCACGGGCAGACAAAGCTGGAGGATATATTGCACGGGCAGCCAAAGCTGGAAGTGGGTGGAATTGGGTGGATTAGCCCTGGGACACAAGCGCATCTGTTAAAGGAGAGCTTTGTGAGTGCAACAACGGCAAGAGCGGCGTGCTTGGGTACGACAGCACTGGACCTGTGGGAACCACGTAGGGTCTCTGTGTGTGTAGCAGGCAAGTGTTAAAGAATGGCTTGATACTAAGCTGCAGCTCACGTCTGTGTACCAAGTGCAGCGTAGTGCACAGTAATCTGAGCTGGAAAAGAATAAGCTTTCGCCATAGTTTTTGCCTGAAGCAAATGAAATTCATATCTCAGAGATATATCGCTAGAGAGAATCCTGGGAAGAACAGCCTGTACCATTATTTATGTCTAGCAGAGGCATAACGAAATGCAAGGGCTGAAAACTCAAGTTAGGAGAATGCAATTCAGGAACATGACATGGATTTTTAATAGTGGGCTGGGCAGCCGTTGGAACAAGCTATCAAGTGAGAAGTTGTTAGTTTTTTCAGCACTTCAGATAAGTAAATCAGGACTGGAAGCTTTTACAAAAGATGTTGTCTAGTTCCATGAGTAGTCACCGGGATAGATGAGGGTTTATTTGCACAGCAAGGCAGACTATATCCTAATATCCTTCATTGCAGGTGTTACTGGGCAAAATTGCTACAGTTTGTGTTTCAGAGATCAAGTTAGATACTCACAGTGGCCTCCTTTAGCTTTGAAGAATACAGGAAGGGCATGGGAGAGGCAGAATGCAAAGGTCTATTTTTTTGTGCAATGACTGTTCTCTTACAACAGGCAGATTTTTGCCACCGTTATAGGACATTATTAGGAAATATGCTAATAGACTTGCTATAGCTAGTATAACTGTGTGAATAAATAAAGCCAGTTAGCATATCCCCATGAAACATTCACAATAGATTTTGGTTCCTGCAAAAGATCATTAATGACTGTGTTAATTATGTAGTTAGAAGCAGCTTACAGTGACATATACATAGAAAATTACAATGGCTAGATATTGAAATATTCCTTCCCGCAATGTTTTTTGTGAAAGTTCCATTAATTTGATGAAATTTACCTTGTGGTTTACTGTTTACTAAGGAGATTGACTATGGTGGCTCTGAGGGGCCTCAGAGGACCATGATAACCCAGGTGACTCAAATTTCTTTCTTGCTATGTTAGAAGAAAAGAAACTGCACAACAAAAACTCTGCTTTCTGTGACCAGGCGTGGTTGGTCAATCAGCCACATACACAGCTCATTAATACATAGAAATTGTGGACTACAAACCTCACAGTCTTAAGCTAATAGCCTAGGGAAGAACAGAAGTTCCCCTTATCTTTTGTATTAATTTGTACCTGCATGTTTTGGAGCCAGTGGAAATAGCATATTAGTCATTCTTGAAAACTATTTGATACAAAGACAAAAGTCTTGCCAGTATTTCACTGTCTAGATCACTGCAATCATGTTTATCCTTTTTTAGAATCCATTTTGCAGTGACTTTTAAGAACTCCTGCCTTGATGCATTTCCTACTTTGTCATGTTTGGAGTGTGGGCTGGCTAATGTTGCACCTAGACAGAGAAAGAAGCAGAATTATGGCATTTGGAAATAGAAAGAACCCATGAAATCATCCATTCATCCATCTGTCTATCCATAGATAACATTGTGATGTTCGCTTTTGAAAAGTTCTGGATGGATTTTTCAACCACTTTCAATAAGAGATAATTCCACTGTCTTAAAACCACATTGCTATGAAGAGTTTGCAGATACTCAGTCTTGACAGTCTTCTCCAGAAAAAGAGAAATGCGTCTGCTATCCACTGTGCAAGTTCAATGCAGACTGGCTAGAAAGAAAAGTCTGATCTGCCTGCTTGCTTAGCCTGAGAGAGCCCCAGAAGCAGCCCTCTGAGAACCCTTAGAAGAATTGTGAAGATTTGTCAGAGAAACATGAACATGCTCCATTTTCTGTGTTATTTAGTGGGCTGAAGATTTCTGACTTCAGCCCAGTTCACAGCATTCGAGTGGTAATTTAGAACAGGTTGAAAACTGCTGGATTTTAATACTGTAGGTTGTCTTTAACAATGTCAGGGCATTTCCTTGAAGCCATGTGCCTAGTGTGTGCGGATGGACAGTGGAGGAAGTTTTGTTTGGATTCAGACTTGTTCCAGCCATGAAATTAGTAGAATAAATAAAGATAGAAGCAGAAAGATTAGAGAGATTTTAATTTGGTACAGTCATCATTAATGGTTTATTTGCTTTTTGATCTTGGATCTTGTGCCGTCTCTTAATAAATAAAAATGCTCCATAGCAGCTGCAAAGAGCAATGGGGAGATGAAGACAGAGCCAAAAGCAGTAGAAACTAACTAGCCTGGGACAAGTATCCAAGTCAAGAGCAATGGGCCACGTCAACACACTGTTGATTTTGACGGATGTAGATGGCAGGTTGCAGGTCATACAGAGAGGAAGTCAGCCACGAGAAGTATCAGGAGGCTTTCTGTCATTGTTTTGTGTGTTATTACCATAGTAAAACTGAATTAAATCATGCCATATAGTTGGTAACAATGTAGTCTTCCTGAAAATGAGTTAGAAAGCACTTTCTCGTCGTCCATGACAGAGGTTAAGAGAGAGTGAATTAAGCATAAGCTCTAAATATGTACGCAATTTCCATGATCTTCCCTGAGACGGAGAGATGTCTCCATTTGCGGAAGTCCAGGTGAGTTAAACTGGGGCTACTCCTAGGCATTCCCTTCTGAACGCGGGCTTTCAGCCTTTACAGCTGTCGGGGGAAGACCCTGTCACTGAAGGCACAGTGCTGCAGTCTCTTCATGTTGGCCTGTGACCACCTTAGCATTTCTGAAGTCAGGACAACATCTGCTGGGTTTCTTTATCAGGGACAAGCACTGAATTGAAAGAAAGTGTTATTTTTCACAAAACTTGGTGATATTTATTAGTGAATTGCGTCATAAGACAGAAAAAAATTTCATAAAACTGGTAGAATCCAGCCATTACTGGATTTGCTGAGTACACACAGAGATTTTTGGGGTTTTTGTCTTGCTGTCTTGACCACCGTACGTGTGTCTTCACTCTCTGGTCAGATTGCGTCTTTTGCACTTTTTTTGGCCTTGATTCAGAACAAATGAATATTTGCAGCTTCCATTATTAGGATGGAGAAGGCAATTCTTAGAGGCCTTCACTGCTCACAGAATATATAAATATTCCTTTTTCTTGCCTCTTTTCCCCTGTGTTTCTCACAATTCATATACAGCTTAAGCACAGCATTAGTGCAGCATTGTTTTTTAAAAAATTCTAGGTTCACAGCATTCTAAAATATGTCAGTGAACCATCTGAAATTTTTGCTTACAGGTTCTCACATCTGTGCTTACGTATCTTTCCCAAATAGTAGTGCTGTCCTGAATAAGGCATTTTACTGAGGAAAAAATAAAAATGCTTTGTCAAGATATTGAGTGTTTGCTAATGCCTGCAGCAGATTAGAACATTGACTCACAGCTGCTTTACCTCAGTTTTATGCCAGCATAACTTTTTCGTGAATGGGAAAGAAAGGAGGCTTTTCCTACCTTTGCCACTGAATCACTGCACACTGTTGGTGTGCCCAGGCTTTCCATGTCTCAATTGTCTCCCATTCAAAGGGATATATTTCCTCAAATTATTCAAAGGATGTGTAGCTAGTTCAAATTTGTGAAGTGCCTTGTCGTTCTTGTTGGAAAATCTCTGTATAAGTGTTGATGCCTAGTTGTTTTCAGCTTTGTACTGTCTAAACTCACATGACTTTTGGTTTTTTTCCTGTGTTTGTTTCTGTACTTATTGAACATATTCATAAAGCTTAATTCAGATAGTTTGATGTAATTACAACCATGATTGTGAGAAGTGATATTTTCCTGGTGTTTCATTTTATCATCCTTTGCACATATTGGAAAGAAGTGCCAACTCAGTTCTGGCTTTAGAGCAAATTTTTCTTTGTTTTCAGTCAAACTAACATTCTTTTCCTTTTAATTTTGTCTTTTCCACGTCTCAAGAAGAAATCAGCAAAAGTTAGTTGTCTAGTTTTCTTTATGTCCTCTAAGGAATTTCAGTAAGCTCTCCTGCGATACCTTGGGGTGGTGGTGGTTGTTTTCTTTCAAAAATCAAAATATTTTCTGGCTTGTCTATATAAAGTATTCTCTGAGTGCAGCTTTGAGTGCTTACGAAAACATACTGCCAGGTAGGAATAGATGAATGGAAATCAACTCAAGGCCCAGTATCTTGAGAACTGCAATCATGTGGAATAATTATGATGCTTTCATTCATGTGCTTAGGAGTCATTGAGTAAATATGATCCCTGATTTACAGTTAGACCAAGCAACTTGACCGAGGTGGACTATGGAGGAACTGGATTAAAAGTTTTAACTCTGGTGAGCGCTTGGAAAATAATTAGAGGCTATGCCAGGACCTTGCAGTTCTGTGGTATTTGGATTTGCAGTTCATGTGAAGACTTGCCCAACACTTAGCGAGCAGCATCAAAAGAAATCACGCCTTGATCTTTGAGATTTTTTCCAGAAAAATCCAAACAAAGGACTTCTCTTCAGTGCTTGACAGCTGTCTGCCAAACAGATGATGTTCTTTCCATTCTTCATGGATATCCTAGAACAGTCCCAAGCTGATTATTTGGCAATAGGTAAGGTCTGAAGTTAATTTAGGTAGTTGGAGTTCTCTGCAGGCTTCACTGAATATCTAGATCCTCTCCAAGGGAGCAGTTTGCCATCAGTACTTCTCCAGTCAAATCAGTGTTGTTTTTTGATTGATTAATGCTTACAACCCAGAAAAAGGATAGATAACAATTGCATAACAGAGTTCATTAACTTAAAAGCACAAGTTAGATGAAGGAATGCTACACAGCATAACTCTATCCCAGTAATCTAAATAACTTAAAAGCTCAAATTCCCTTTCATCACAGAATTACTCTACCAGCTTTTTTTCATGCATATGATTGAACTCCATCCATGGAAAGCAGTATGGTTGACACAGTCAGGCTAGGGGAACTCACCACAGCAATGTATTAGTCATGGATCCATCGTTTCTGAGGTTCAAGGAGTAGGTTATTAATTAAGTCTCTTTGTTGCGTGCTTTGCCTGAGATAACCTTAGGTGATTCTGGCAGCCTTTCCAGCCTTCAGTTTCCCAAACTGACAAAAATCTTAGTGTCTGTTTGACGAATGAGTGCTATTATCCCGTGTTAGTACTAAGACGTTAGCTCCTGTTTCACTCAGACATTCAGCTATTTTTTGATACCACTCTTGTTTTCTTGCCTGCAGAGAAAAATATAGGGTAGTGATGATTTCTCTTTATATTACAGTCTTTTTTCCTCTCTTATTTATATACTAACTGCTCTCTGATATGATCGCAGTTTGTTGGGTGTAGATGGTTCAGTGACTGTTTTGGAATTAAGTGCGATCCCCTTTGCTTTGAATGCTTTGGCATAAAAATATGACAGATTTGCCTGAAGAAAAGTGAAGACGACATCATCACATGGCCAGCTGAGGTCTGAGAACTGCTGGGGTAACAAAGCATCTGTAGGCATACAGAAAGAGCTTCAATACCCACTAATAATCATGATATTCTACTTTCAAAATCATGAGTTTGGGTATGTGACTGAACATCTGTTAACAATATGAATAGTTTCAGAAGTATCTAGCAATGGAAGCTGTATAATACCATGCCTGCATCTCACTCATGAGCAAATTCCTCTAGTTACACATGAGCCAGGTGGAGATCATCAGCACAAATGCAGAGTACAAAATTTCAAATGGGAAGAAAGGACTTGTGTTTGTTATTTACCAATAAAACTCCCCAAACAATAGTCAGGGTTCTCAGTGGAAGAAATTTTCATTATCTTCTGGGTCATATGCTCAGAGCAAGACTTGCTGGGCTTTAAACTTCTGCAAAAAAGATTTTATTATTTCTCCTTCAGTCTATTTTTTTGACAACTGTATCGAAACACTTGAAGGAAGTGTGTACATTGTGCTAGTCACCTGACTTTTTAAAACAGTCACCTGCCTCTTTGAAATGCCTGACTTTTTAAAAGACATAGGTATTAAAATACCTCCAAAACCAATCAAAAAACTGAAAGCAAATTTCTAGGAAAGGAAGCAATTACTTTACCTTTTTTTTTGAAATGCATTCTTGTAATCCGCGTGCCTCGGGGTCTGAGCAGACCAGGGTGGTCCAGGAGCCAGGCACGTGACATTTCTCTATAGCTTTGGCAATGAACATCTATCTTGATTTGTCTCTGCACTCTGAGTCCAATCACAGATTTCTAGAAATCCTGCCTTTTTATCTGAGGGGTCTTTGAGCTTCCATCTTCCAAAATACCCTTCATAATACTAGTTTGTGATACTAATACTAGGTAGCTGAATATACAAAGTTGTGAAGTCCCCTATCTACTTGAGTCCTAAGTCAGCATGTAATGGGCCCATGTCCCTAAAACTGTTCTGATGCTGTCCTACTTACCTTCACCAAGATGGAAAGTCTTGAGTTTGTTTTGCATCTCTCTGTGTAACTCAGGTGACATCATCTGATGGACAAATTTATTAACGATTCAGATAGCTAGAAGCCAAGTAATGTGAACTTTTTTATTAGCTTCCATCCAAAAACCACAGCATACTTCAAAAAAGCACTTGTAAGTAAAGACTCTCAATCACTACCAGAGCAAAGGAATAAGTAATGGCTGTTTTACAGATTAGAAAATAATATATTAAAGCAACAGCATGCAGCATTTTTTAATATTTCACAAGTGAAGGCATATCAAAGAATCACAGAAGGATTGAGGTTGGAAGACAACCCCTGGAGATCATCTGGTCCAACCCCCTGGCCGAGAGCAGGATCAGCAAGAGCAGGCTGCCCAGGACTATGTCCAGGCCAGTTTTGAGTGTCTGCAAGGATGGAGACTCCACAGCCTCTCAGGGCAGCTTGTTCCAGTGTTTGCTCATCCTTACAGTAAAAGAGATATTACTTAGGCTCAAGTGTATTTTAGTTTGTGCCCCAAATCTACATCAGATATAAGCACATGACTTCTCTTCATGTTCAGTTATGGAAGACAAGATGAGGACAAATAAGCAGCACATTTTCCTGACTCCTTATTTGGCTGTCATTGCTACGAATATTACAGACAAGCTATTAGCAGACATTTATGAGCGACAATGCAAGCTCAGAAATACTGAAGTTCTCAAGTCTCTGAAATTAAGAGGTACAGAGGCTATATATTAGAGAGTTTAAAAAAAATCCACAACAGACAAATGCAAAAAGACGTTTGGGCTAGCAGGCTTGCCAAAGTGCTGTGACCATTTAAACAGCTTTATTTATTACTAGCATTTTGGAAGGAAGGACAAAAGTGTAAGCCAGAGGATGATTAAAGAGTGAGCTGGGGAAGTTTAGAATCCCTCAGAATAAATCTGAGTAATGAACAGCATTTATTATGTCTGTTTAATGGCAAAGTAATAAGGACAAAGGGTAAAGCTACACTAACAATTAACGATGAATCCTGGTTTGCATTTGTGACTGTGCCACCCAGCTACACCCACATCAGATTTCTATACTTGCTTGCCAGAACAAGTGCTTTCCAAGACCGTGATTTCTACTGAAGCAGGAGGTAGATACGCACTTCAGCCATTGTCCACAGCTGTAGACAATCAATATGCACTGTGCTTGCAAATACAGATAGTTTTCCCTAGAAAAGCTTACTCCAAGCTGAATTCCTTACTGTGATACCTTCTTATCTTCTGCCAGCATCAGTTCTCCCAAATGCCAACCTCAACTGCCCCTTCTGCCTACCTGGAAGTTGAGCTAGCTGTTTGTCAATCCCCATTCTGCATTTAACCCTTCTTTTCCTTGCAGACTGAAAGCCCAGACTGGGCTTAGCAGATCCAGACTGGTTCCTTCTTTTCAGTATAACGAGGTGCTTTCATTGTGCTGCCTGAGGAACACAGTGCTGCTGGGTCAGTACGTGAAGAAGCACAGCTCGTCCCTTGCTTCTAGTCGCAGCAGCCCCAGTAGCCACCATGCCTCGCCATTTAGAACGAGCGTTCAGAACTGCACATGCCCTGGTCAGAGTGCAGTGTGGAGAGAGTCTCAAACACCGCTCTTCTGAAAGGCAAGGGACACAAATTAGAGGTGTGATAATGCTCAAGAGATGTCCTTGCTCTGCAGAGTACAAGCATTTGCCAATACTCCACAACCTCCATCCACTTCCACTTCCCTGCTAACTTTTTTCACCAAGGGGAAAAACTTCATATTACCACAACATTTTACACAGAGATAACTGTGTCACTGCATGTATCTTGCCTTGTGTTGTTGTGGTCTATGGCAATAATACAAGCTCCCAGGTAAATATTTTTGTCGTGAGATGTTAAAGATACCTGAGATGTAAGTACCTTGCCAAGCCACTTACATCGGATTGTTTTTGGACAGATGCTGTCATTCACCACAGAAGTTAATAGTTGTAAAGACCAAAAAAAAATGACATTGAGGTGCGGAATCCCCCTGAGAGAAGTCATAGCTCACCAGGTAACATGCAAAAAAGAAAAAGGTTTCTATAACATGCTGCTTACCTGACGGAAATTTTTTAAGAGGAAACCACTTGCATATGGTACCAACCATTTTGTCGGCTGAAGAGGAACATTACTCACGTCTTTAAAATGCTGCACAGCTTCTTTCATGCTTCAGTGTTTGTTAAGCTCTTGAACAGAAAGCTTCAGTTCACAACATTTTAACATCTGGGTGTAATTACTGAGTTGTGTCAGCTTCCATCAGATAATGGAGCTAACTTCAGAACAGCCTAAAGGTTATGTTTTGTTAGAGAGCGGTCAGAGCAAGAAAATCTGCAACTAGACTTCTTCAGAGTTCAAGTCAAGTGCCTACTTGGTACTCAAGACGGCTGCAGATTTGCAAATTACATTACGTTGAGAGGTATCCGGAACTCAAGTTTTCCATCTGAGTCTCTCTCAAACTGTTTGCCTGCAAATAATGTCATACGTGATCTTCTCAACATGATTTGTTGCATATGCTTAAGCAGAAGCAAATATTTCCCTTTTTGAATTACTGGATTTGTTTTTCCAGTTCAAATTTTCATCCACTTTTCAGACTGTGACCATATGTTTTCTTTTCTCTCCCTGGTTTTCTCTGACTTGCACTACTACCTACTAAATTTACAGCCTGTTTATGCTGGTCAGCAGCTTCAGAACCTATACATGGCTCCCATCCTCTAAGTACTTGGATGAATCACTCTTCTTTGCACGATGATATCTGTTGCCAGTGTTCCAAAATACCAACCCAACTGTAAAGTTTTTCTTATCCTGTTGAATTTAGTAGTGATTTTGCAGTGACTGCAACCCAGATAAATTACAATATTTGCTTCTTTATTTATTTGTATGCATCCCTGAGCTTGGGCTGGGTATTTTTTGCTGTTCCTTTCTGGAGTTGAAGTGGTAATCCAGTACAAAATTAGAAACTGGATTCCATTTTCATCACTTCCCTGAACACAGTAGTATTCCTCAGCTAAGAACAACAGCCACAAAACCCCTCTGACCAAAGGAAGAAAATGCTGCTGTTTTCCTCTGTAATTGTATGTCCCTCACAGTGCCCCGTGAGACCATATTCTGACTCTTGATGGGACAGCATGAAGTATATGACCTTGCTACCTTGCTTTTTTGGTCAGCATTGTAATACCACTGCTGGGTCAGGCTTCTGAGGATCAAAAGCCCTCGAGGGTTCTGTCTCCCAGGCATCTCTGTAATACAAAAAAATGATGATACACTGGGGAATGGAGCAGGAAGGCTGTTTGATCTGCACTGTATTGTCAAATGTGTTATTCCTATTGTCAGTTTGTCACATGTGGCTTCTATAAGAAGTCCAGAGTGTGTCACCAACTCTAAGATGAACAAAACTGTTGTATAGCAAATAGTTTTAGAAATGCTGCAAAGTCAAGAGAATTTTGTGAGATGTTACAACCTCTGCAAAGGAACCTGCCCTTAGAGTTGCATTCAGTTAATTTCTTAATCAAAAAGACAACAGAAGAAGGGGAAAAAAAAAATCCATAAACACTTCTCTGTGTAGCATATATGACCCACTGCTGCCTAGTCTAATAGAGGAAAAAAAGAGACAACGGCTGGAAGTCACTCCAAAGTCAGAGAGGCTTAAATAAGAGAAAGGGACTCGTTCCTAACAACAAAGTGATTAAACCCTGGAACAGACAACCTCAGCAAAGAGCCCATTTTTCATTCTTCATGCCACATTCTCACTAGATTTCTTTCTGGACCATGGGTTGAACTTACTAAGAGATGTTTTTTAAAAAAGAGTTCCACAACAGATTAATGAAAAAAGGCAAAGGGCATGCTTAAAATGTATCTCAACATGTCTAAGACACATTTTTTTTAGGAAGTTAGGGACAGACTTCCTATGCCTTCAACCAGAGGAAAGACGTGAATATTTTTAATGCTAAATAGTAGCACTTTCTTGTAGGTGGGCAACCAAATCTGCAGAAGCCTATGCATAGCTGAAGAAGTATGTGAGTCTCCGGAATGAGCTGGAGGCCATTTAGACCTTTGGTGAGCTGCAGGCTAGGGCGGTAGTTCTTAAAGGATGTTGTCTGCCTGCAGAGACTGATAGGGCCTCTCTGATATCCGTGTCCCCCATCACACCACCTACACTTTTCTTCCTTTTATCTAGGTAGGACAAACCATGTTTCTGGAGAAGAAAACATCTAAATATCAGTCTGATCAACTTCTCTGTCTGCTTGTGTCGCTGTCAACCCCTGCTGCAGTGCACACGCAATTGCTCATCTATTAACTCTTTTATTTCCAGTTTCTTCTAAAGGCATCTCAGAAGAAAGTTTCCTTGCCAATCCCATTTTCAGAAGGAACTATCGTAAGTTCTACAGACAGAACTTACAGTCGACTTGAACTGCAGTTGTGTTTGATCTAAGGACTATATTTGGTCTAGGGACTATATTAAACGGCAATGAAATTTTTGTGTAAGGATTCTGCTTTCCGAGGTACTGACTTAGAGAAGTGCAGGAGTCTAGGGTGTGTGCGCAGCCGCATGGCTGGATCAGGAAGAAGGCTTCTATGTCAAACTGTAAGTCTAAGTTTATTATGCTTTGCAGAATTCACATCACGACTGAGAGAAGCTGCCATACCAAACCACATTTGTGGCAAATCTGTGTCTGAAACAGGGTGCTCACCCTCTACTCTCTCTCAGAGTTTCACGAAGCTGAAATCCAACTTCTTTTGAATTTGTGAAGGCATACAAAATTTTCAAGGGAAATTCAGATCCTGTAAGAAAATTAACACACGCACTCCGTTACATGTAGCACTATTACGTATGTAGCACTATTATGTATGTAGTAAGTGCACAGATGCTCGAGGTGCTTTCCCTCTGTTCACATCGGCTGTTCAGAATTAGACCAGGGATTTAGACAGGGTGTGAAGGCCACCGGTTGAAAACCCCTGCTCTGCAGAGGGGCCTGTCCGGAAATAAACGTTCTGGGAGTGTTTCCTCCAGACACAGTAACAAGGCATTCCCCATGGTAGTTACATGTGTTTCTCACCATTGGGCTGCATTTTCTCTGTTGTTTATTTCAACAAAAATGTCTTTCTTGCTTCTTTGCTCTCTGTTCCTGCTGCGTGGCCTTGCTGTGACCGCAGGCTGCCTTGACAGGCATCACTAGCTGGAACTATGTGCTTTGCCAAGGTTGTCTTTATTTAGACAAGGTTTCTGCTTTCTGAGCTCTCCTGTAGGAATGGAGGGATCATAAAGTCACAATGCTGCACCTCAAATTGAGTAGGCTATATGGTGTGCTCAGAGGGAAAGAGCCTTTGACATTCCAACCTTGTTTAGTTTCTTCTCTCCATTTTTTTTTTCAGGGAAAACAGGAACTTATGAATAATTTAGCAGTGCGGCAGACAATAAGGTTTTTTTGGTTTGAATATAAGCCTGAGTTGTGGACAATACACCTTGCTACCAAGAGAGAAAGTCAGGACAGCAGCCTGAGCTCAGCCATCCCCCCAGACATTCCTTTCTGGAGGAGTGGCAATGAACTGTGGCTTGATTTTTCCTGCTTTCACTATATACCAGAACACGGCAGACTGCAGTACAAATAGTGTATGTGTTGAGCATGCATGTTGTAACTGTTAGCATTCCGAGAGAGTCTGGAGTCTAACACAGATCAGGCTCTTCGAGGCACTGTACCTGTGGACAGTATTTAGACTGAAGAGCTTGCATTCAGAGGCAAGAAAGGGTACAAATTGGAGATTAAACGAGCAACAGAAAACAGATTTTCCCAGGCCAGTGACAAAGCCAGGAAAGGAGTTTTGGTTCCTGTTAAACTAACAACTTTTCCTAAATTTGTATCAAATGGGCATAATAGATTGACCTGGGGTTAATATAGTCAAATTCTGTACATATTGGTAACATTTTCTGGTTAGATGTCAAGCCTAAACCAAAAAGTTGAGATATGAAACAAAGTGTGTGTAATAGAATACATTTTTTTAGCTGGAATGAGAATTCAGAGCTGTGAGCCTGATCCTCAGTATGGGTTGAGAATTCTGATGAATCTGTATGGAACGACAGGAGGAGGATCTGAGCTTAGGTATTGGTTTCATATCCGCACACAGAGGATTTGGGATGAATATTTTGTCAGTTCAGAAAGGTCTTGAAAAACATGCATGATAAAAAGTACCAGTTAGTTTGAAGGAGGTTAACATCTATTTAGAATAGAGTAGATTTCATGGGGCTTTCAGCTAGATAAATTCAGGCGTCTTTCCTCATTTCTCTGCTGTGAAACAGCCCTCTATTGCTCACTTAGTCTTTTCCTTTCACGAGGTGGGAAATGGAGGCCTCAGACAAAACAGATGATGTTTGGTCAGATAAGGATTTAAAGTGGCCAACTAATGTTGCTGATAATGCTGCCTATTTAAGATTTTTATGTGCTGAAGAGAGATATTTTGAGATACACAAGTAGTTCATAACTCTGGACCAGAATCTGAATTGTGGGACAGAATTGCTGTGTTACCAGTTTCAGCCTCCCTGGTGAAATCTGCATGCATTGCACCTTGCCTGTTGGTGGAATTTGTAAATGCCCCTTGCAGAAACAGCCTTCCTACTGTGCTTGTGTGATTTATGTGACATAAATTCATACCAGGCAATGCATAAACATTAGTGTACAGTTGTCACGGAGTGAAAATGTTGCAGTCATAGAGTCACAATAAATCATAAAGCTGGGACTCCCCTTAAATATACAATTTTCTCAGCTGCATGCAAAAGTCAAGGTACAAATGCTATTTTTACCATTAGCTTTGCTGCGTCTAAGTGATTGGACCGACTATGTGCATGACTTTGCTTTTAAAAGCTCCTAAATGGATGTTTGTGACATGCTGGGTCAATTATTTACTGAGGGCTAACTAGACTTACGGACATGACTCAGTGTCTCCTTAACTCTTATTCTACTCTAGAACTATTCCCACTCAGTGTGACTGCCTGTGGATTTGTTGCAAAACTTGAAATATTTGAATTTATAAATAATTAAAACACTCTAACATTTAAATTTTGTAACACAGTCTCCACCAGAACATCTGTTGAAAAGATGAAGCTTGCATTTGGTATCCTGATTCGTATAGCCCTGAGGTATCATCCACAGACAAAATCAGCGGAGTAATTCCCCCAGAACCAGAAGTAGTGATGTCTGGTCTCCTCCTGATGCGTGTGATGTGGCTGATAGTCCAAATGAGTTTGAAGGACCTGGTACTCTCTGAGTGAAGTGTATTAAGGCAATGATATGACCTGCACCTTACCAAGTATTAGCAAAGAAAACATTTTCAGGAGTGTGGACTCTAACTGAAGCTTTTCTTTCCCATGTTTAGCGAGTGTGTAATACCTTTGCCTTATGTGACTTCTTCAGTGCCTAAAGGGACTGAGGTCACATTGCAGCTTTTCACCTCCATTAAGTCATTAGTAGGTTGTCCAACCCCTACAAATACACTTTTTTCACAATACTGTTAGGATTTAACTTCATGGGCCCCCTGGGAATAGTCCTTCTCTACCAAAAAAGTTGGAGACAGTGAAAAGATCCCCACAACTGCCTGTGTATGGACATGCACACACACACAGCATGACAGCATTAATTTAATTTCCCTAAGAAAGCAGTCTGAAAAAGAGGAGGAAGAGGAAGTACCATTTGAACTTCCAAAGTCAATGATTTATGAAATAAGCCAACATGGAATTAATTTGTTTTGTACTCCAACATGAAAAGAGAATGAAATCTATGTGGGAGTTTAGACTGAAACACAAATAGACTTTAAAAAAACAACCAGACTGAAAAGTGAATGGCAAAAAAATACCCAGAATGAACCTTGGTGGTTTAGTAACGTTCTCCAGGAAAGCAGGTTCCCCACCCAGCTTTACCCCCTCTGCTGTGCCCAGGTTCATATCTGAGGGTTCACATAAACAAGGGGGTGTCCGAACCACCAGCTCTAAGGTCTGCCCCTTTTCTCTGTTAGTTTTGGGACCAGTTGCCTCGATTCTCTGCTGACAGAGCGAACACCTGAAGTGGAGAACAGGCAAGAAGCTGGCCAGCTAGGAGTGGGAAGAAGAGAGCTAATGAGATGCAGCCGATAAATTTCTCAAACTCTAAATACGAAGTGCATGTCATGGCTGTATCCCTCTTCTGCAATTTTCACATGCTATTTGTTCCCTTAACAGACCTTTCACTGACAAGACACACATTTCTTGACGTGGGCACATTTTGCGCTAGCTCTTTGTCTTTTATCCTGGAAACGGTTTTGAGCAAAAGGTGCTTAAACACTCAGCATTTGTGCTACACCCTGCCCAGCATGTCTGGACGCTAGCAGGGAGATCCTTACCCTTCTTTTCCTCTCCTCACCTCCAGAAGTACCACAGCACAATATCATGAAGCAAATGCTGTTGTCTCCATCCATACACATGTGCATCAGCTCTGCCAAACATGGATCATCCACTGAATAGTTGAAAATTTTGGAAATGCACTATACAGCTCTTCTTGACTCAAGCCACTGGTTCAGAGGAGAACCCAGTGAAGAGTCACTCCAAAATCCATTAGATGCCTGATGGTCATTCAGCCTGCTCCTGAGCAGAGGGTGTTCAGCAGTGTTGGAGCTGGTACCTGGTTGCCCCAGTAAAGAACTTGCAGTTGGGAAGCTGGAGTGAAATGTCCAGCAGTGGTCGGTTGCCTTGTTACCAATGGTCCCTTTAGGTATGGGGTTGGCACATTTGCAGGGACGCCATAAAGAAGGCAGTTCTGCTGCTCCACCTCTCCTGCCACCATTTCACCCGAAATGAACTTGTACTTTATACCAGCACTAAAAGTAACCTTGTATTTGCCATTATATTCAACAAGAAATCAGTTCTTTGCAAGCAACCTGGCAGCTGTTCTTCCCTGAATGCTTCTTGACGTCTAAGCTCCATAGCATTACTGGTGCTTGCCAGGAAGCGTGCCTTTCTGAGACGTCTGTGTGTTGTTGGTCAGGCTGAGAGAGGTAGTCTGGCCCTGTCCCATTCGTCTGCCAGCCTCAGCATCAAGGTTGCAGAAGGCTATGACAAAAGATTTGTTTTATTTCTCTTCTTTTAGAGCTTATTTGAATATTCTTGTTTTCCAATGTAAATTGAACATCAAAACCTCTCTGGACCACAAAATGCACATGATAACCAGGATTACCAGGGTTTTTTCCAGGAAGAGTTCTTTACCTTATCTGCAGCTTTGCACAACAGATCGTTACTTTCTGTGATATTTTCAAATGAATTTAAATTTCAAACAAAACTTAGGCTTGTGCCATGTAGCTAATAAATATTCTTATTAGAAAGTCTTGAAAGGTTTCTGAGCTGATCAAGTAAATGAAAAAAAAAGCGTGCATTCAGAAATTAGATATTGCTTTAGCTGAAGAGACTGTGCAGTGGAAGGCACTGTGAGAATCACAGCTGTAGGTCCTGTCTCCTGCAGAAGTACTCACTGCCTGCATCACGTTACGTTATCACATCAGTTCTCTGTTGTAACAACATAGACTTCAGTGTGTCCTGTTTCCAAATGCACCATGATTACTGAACCTCAGAATTGCTCATGTTCTCCTAAATCTGGAACGATGTTTGGTGTTAACTGTGCAAAAATTATTCCTAATAAATTTGTTAGCAGATAAAAGTGTGGCAAATTCCATGCAGGTGGAAACAGCACAACAAGCCTGCACAACTATGAGCCTATGCGTAAGTACGGAAAGAAGGAAAGAAAGAAGCCCCAGTGTCCAGGCAAGATGGTCTGCAGAACATTCCTTGCTGATGAGAAGCACTGTATCCCAGGTGCTTTTCTTGCATCTGTCCTTCAGCGATTGCTGGACCACACTGAGCATATACCTGTGCTATGTGAGGCCTGCTGCTGAACGGAACAAGCTGTTTGGGTGACAGCACTACGGGAACTTGTGAGTTGGTTGCAGTAACAAACAGCATCAGCTGGCCAACACAAAACCAGGAGTGACCTCAGCACTGGCTTTGCAAAATCGAACCGCTCTAGCTGACTAAAAAGAAAGAAGAGGTAAGAAGGGGGTCCTGGGAACGTTCCCAGGGGTACGCTTTGTGTTTGACGAAGGGATGCTTTTGCAAAGGGCCGAGGCAAGAGCAGCAGTGCTTGGAGCTGGAGAGGAGCTGAAGCACGTTCAGCTTGTAATGAGTCTGGACAGGGCTGACCGCCTGCCAGGAGAACCGCAGCCAGCCCAGCACATGCCGACAGAGACTGCAGCCGGCCTAGGCTCTGAGGGAGGGCTGGGATGAGGTCAAGCCTGTCTAGTGAGAGCCCAGAACTGACCCACCATTTGGTAAGAAATGTTTTACCTTGATGCTAGAAATACCTGGGAAAAACTTCCCATCCATTGATGACAGACAGAGAAGATCCAGATCTCAGTACGGTAAGGACCAGAGACAGTGTGCAGCACCAGTAATGCTGATTTGCTGGCGCAGAAAAGTCTCTCTAATAGGTCCAGGCCTTGCAGGGAAACTTCCAGAGTGGATAAGACCTCAAAATACTGAAAATTCAAATGAGTAATTGCTAAGCACTCTCAGTTATTTGTTACCCTGTCTTCATACAAGCACATTATTCACTATTTCCTCAATTTAATTGGATTCTTGAGCAGAATTTCAATTTCATCTATTCATTTTTTAAGCACAAAGAAATAGTTTTAAACCTTTTGTAAGTATCTGAATGGATTGTTATCTTTTACACAAATTCGCAGAGACCAGTTCCTGTGTTCACACCAGAAAGAAACCAGAAGCCAGACAGAGAAAGGAGCTGGAATAATAAGAGCTGATCTTCATTCTGGCTGCTGCATGACAACTAAAAAGCCCAAAGCAGCTCATTACATATAGCAAGTTATGAGGTGTACCTTATGTAGCAGCATTGGGGAAGCTGAGATGCCTGAGTTCTCTCTGAGCTCTGCCCCTGACTCCTCCATCTGTGGACCTGGGTCCGTCACTTCAATCCCAATCAAAATACTGTCAGGCATTGGATGCTTAATGCAGACACTGCTGTCTAATGGGAAGAAAAGTTCCACCTCTCTCAGTATCCCTCTAACTAGGAAGGTCCCTTGTTTGACCTGAAAGTTCCTCTGGTCACATGTGAGTCTGGTTCTGGCCAAGACAAACCGACCCATCCCAAGAAGCTGAAGCACTGAAGAGCTACAAATCAAATGGCACCTATGTCGATTTTTGAAGTGCTGACAGCAGTGTTGGTCCTGCTGGCTAACATGTCATCTTAGTGAAAATTCTTGTTCTGGGCAGGGCAGCAGTTACACTTGACTTATTCCACTATTATTAACTTTATTAATATTATTATACTTGCAATTATTTCCCAACCTGGGGGCATCCAAATCCATAAGAAAGGACCACAGCCACAATGCTTATAGCCTAACCTTGCTGGTTGTAGACAGAAAGGATCCGCTTCCACCGTTCGTCTTGATTCTTCTTCGTTTCCAACAAATGAATGCAAGATTTGCAGAGAAAACAAAATATGTTGATAGTCTCAAGGTCAGAAACAGCCGAAAGTGCGGGGCCCTGAATTCTGGCCCCAGTTCCGCTGCTGTTTAGGAATTCTCTACAGTAACAATTGTAACAACTTCTCCTGCTCTGTTTTCTGCTGCTTTGCTCCATTCTCCATTTTTTAAATGTTCCAGATGACTTCCAAAGTTTCATTATATGCCTCTTGTTTTTTTACTTTGTAACAGTTGTGATCCATTATTTCCATAGATTCACTAAGGGGGGGGGGGGGGGGGGGCCCTTGGTGTTTGCCTCACCCACATCAAAAACAGCACACACACCTGTCTGTCTTC
>Ga0181612_135677_pt1 | contig 20538 bp, 17 predicted proteins | sample HoacroProtozoa21_FD_119630 | JGI IMG/M metagenome (GOLD analysis project Ga0181612, IMG submission 119630) | Hoatzin crop microbial communities from Cojedes, Venezuel. Combined Assembly of Gp0051906, Gp0051904, Gp0051908
CAGAGCCCCCGCAGGAGCAGCTGGAAGCGGTGCTGACCGGTTCTCCGTGGTGGCACTCGCTCCCCGACCACCCTCCCCTGGGAGGCCCCAGTGGAGGTGGCCAGCCCTGCTCCAAGGAAGGTCACTCGGTCCTGGGTGCGGGACACTTTGCCTGCTGCTGGGAGCTGCTGGGCTGTGCGTGAGACACGGGCTGTGGAGAGGAGCTTCTGCCTGGTCAGCACCACAGTCTTCATCTCTTCGCCATGCGGCACAGGGCATTTTGGAGTGTCCTGGAGTACGCCTGCCGATTGCTGGGCATCTCCACTGCAGCAGGTAAGAGTCAGCTCTCTTTTACTTTGGCACTAAAAGGCACTGAGTGGGTGTCGGGACCCCTGAGCCGTCTCCCTGCCTTTCACCATGTGCAGGCACTGCCCCATCCTATGAGGGGGACATGGAAACTTCATCACTTTTGCTTTGGGACCCAGGGAGGGAGAGTGCTGGGTGCTGGCCTGGCTCTTTCCAAATGCTGTGGGAGGCACAGTGAAAGGAAGAGCCAGCACCCAGTATGGCAGAGGACAAGCTAAAGCACAAATGGAAAAGAAAACTAAATTTTGTTCTTCTAAAACAGACATGGGCACAGGCAAGATGTGAATGAGACTGAAAATCAAAATGCTCATGGCTGCGCAAAACTGCCAGGCTGCTGTGTGGGATGTGAAGATGAAGGAGGAGCAGCTTGCACTGTGTACAGTGAGTTGTCCTGTGCCAGGCAGGATGGAGAGGTCCCAGCCATGGTGCACAGCTACTGGCAAAGTGCTGCTCTGCCTCTCTAGCAACCCATCAAGGAGCAGGCTTAGGAAGCAGTTCAGGTTATAGCTGCAGTACAAACACCATAAATTCACCCACCTGGCTCGCTGCATCCGCTCACCCACTGCCAGGGGCTACTTTGGTGACACAGCTGAGCGTTTGGTTTCAGGTGAAATGCAGGTGTTTTGAGCTGGATGTCTCAGGCACAGCATCTCACCCAGGACTGTTCAGTGGTGAATAACCCTCCCACGTCTGGCATCTCCAGATGGCACATGTGGAAACAGCTAATGCCGAGGGCTCAGATGTTCAGTCTGGCACTGCTGCTGACTCACTGTTATGTGACAGGATAGGCAGCACTCCCTGACTCAGTTTCCCCATCAGTAAAGCAGAGATCAAAGTGCCTGATTTCCCTGAAGGCTGGAGGTGTGAACCAGAGGTTCCTGGTGAGAGGTGACTTGAGGTTGTGCCTGTGGTTCCTGTGTCAGACCCCCAGGAACTTCAGATTTGGACAATCCAGGGTAGGTCGCAGCAGGCCCTCCTATCTCCTCATTTGCTTTATCGACTGCAGACTGCCAGGAGAGACACTTTGCTCAAGTTAGGGGCAAAGTAGAAAGCACGCAGGTCAGTGGAAGAGAGCACAGGTCCCCAGAGCCCAGCTGGGATGCTGGAGGCTGTGCTCTGGAATGTGCGCTAAACTACCGATAATGGGCAGAGATCTGAGTCTCTGAGTTTACAAACTCCCAGTAGATAAGTGCACATGATGATGAGACTGCAACAGATAGGAGCTGGGACACAGCTTTAACCAGCAAATGCAGATCTCTTCCTTTATCCATTCCCATTCTGCTCGGCCCGTATGAGCCCCATGCTGGTCCTATTGTCACTTAAAGCTTCAAGGAAACTCGCAGAGACCTTCCTGGGAGAAAACATGAGCTTGTTGCCATGGGGAATCTAAAGCTACAACAGCAACATTGAAAGTAGCTTACAGTTTGGAAGTGTCTTAGTGAAATAATACAATCTATTTCTCTCCCGCTTGTTTTCATAATTTTGCATCATCTGCACCCTTTCTGTAGTTCTTCTCGAAACAAGCAGTGTAGTTGTCTCTCTGCTAAGCATCACAGAGCGTAGACAGCTGCACTACTGATCTCTATGCTTTTCCATTGCTCTGATGTTCCCAATATCACCTGACTTTCCCAAAAGGCCAGTGAAGAACTGGGGGTGCCTATATTTTATTCCTATACATGCCTCAATGGAGTAAGAAAACAGCCTGATGCAGTGTTTAGTGCCTGATGAGATGTGTGAGGTTTTTGCATGAAATGGAAACCATGCAGAAGAGAATCCCATGGGTTTTGTCTGAAAAAAAAAAACAACAAACAAACATGAAAGGAAGAGGAGAGTGCATCAGCCTCGCTAATCGATTCTGAGAAGGCCTGGCCAGGTCCTTAAGCTGCTTGCAAACACAGAAGATTACCCACCTAATATAAACCTCCCCTTCTCCCAGGATCTTGGAGTGTAATGTCTGTCTGCGATGGTGGGGCTACAGGGTTTCTTCAGTGTGAGAAATCACGCAGCCCAGCTACCAACTGAGCCTCAGGAAGAGTGATCCAACAGCCCTGCAGTTCAGTGCAGTGTTTGGGGCACCTCTGGAGTTAAGAGATTTTAGGCCTTGTGATTTCTGCATCTAGGGAGAGCGTCTTTACTTATTTCTTAATTCTCACGCTTTCAACCATATAATTCCTAATCATGTGCCTTTAGCCACATGGTTTGGATCAGATCCAAATCAAGGCAGCAACTAGTCCAAACAAACATCATGGAAACAAGTCCTTTGCTTCTTGCAGACTCTTCATCCAAACAGCTTTGCGGATAAAGCAGAAGCTGTGCAAAACAAGGCAACCTCCCCAACCAGAGCAGAGGCTCGAGCGTAACAGCCAAGCTGTTGAATTCTGCATTCATCCACAGGGAATGAATGGACAAGTGAATGAATTCTGCATTTGTAGGGAAAATCATAAAGAAGGCTTCTTGGTCACTAGGTAGCAAAGAACAATACTTTGCATGCAGGATTACACAGCTTACATAGCTTGACGGCCCTCTGATGGGACTGGTTTCCCCACGCCTCTGCTCGGGGCTGGAGATGCAGCCTCCATTGTGGAGCGTGTCATGTGGGCCCCATGCATTCCCCTGGCTGGCAGGGGCCAGCAGCTGCAGGTGACACAGGGAGCCTGCACAGAGGCCTAATTCAGCCTGGACAGGAGAGCTGTGTGCTCAGGTACAGACCCTCAGCATTGGCCCACCTCATGGGCTTGGTGGACACTGGACTGCATCCCCCTTTGGGAGCCTTGTACCCTTCTCCAGCTGGGATAAACCACAGCTCAGGTAAGTGAAGCCAACCAGCACCTCAAGCCTTGGCCAGCATGCACTGAGCAGGACCAACAGTAAACTTCCTGAGCACCAGTGGATGGGCAGGAACTGCTTGGTGAGATGCAGAGAGATCACGCGTGGACAGGTGTGCAGTGTCTGCCTAGGGCAATGCCCTGGCCATGAGACCTGGGCTTCACACAGCCCCATGCCACTGGCACTTGTGCACCCTGTTGGTCATGGACCAACCAACTTGCTGTAGCTAGTGTGAGGAACTTTGGTTTTGCACCATTTTGGAAACAGTCTTGTGGGGAATCGAAGGATGTTGAAGTAAATTTTCCATCCTCTGAAGCTATTGGCCCCCAATGGCCAGTCCAGGGAAGATTTTAGCCTCGCTAATACTCTTAATCGCCCTTAAACTGACTCCCTGGTGTGCTGTGCTGGCCGGGGAACTGAGGAGATGTTCATTCCATGTTTTTAATCTGCCTGCTCCCGTTATGTTTTTCTGTTTGGCTAGCAAAGGATCTTGATGCCATGGCTACAGCCCTTTGTGAAGGCAGCCGGCACGGTTCCCCTGCCCTGCTGCTGCCCTGCAGCCGCACGTTGGGTGCAGCAGGCCTGGGCACGCAGGGAGGGCAGGGCAGAGAGGCCGGCAGGCACTGGGCGCCTGGGCAGAGAGGTCCCCAGAGTGGGAGTGGGTAGAGGTGGATGGGGCAACCGGAGGGAAGTCCCTGCGGCAGCAGTGATGGAGCTGCATGGCAGGGGGTGGAAGGGACACAGGACACCCCTGCTCTCCTCCCCCCGCTGTCCAAGGCCAGCTGGTATCCCCAGGGCACCTCTCCCCAGCCCACGCAGTGGCGAGGCTGCTATGACAGGGGAGCAGCTGGGATGGGTTTCTGGGCTGTGTGTCAAGGCCAGCGTTCAGCTCTGACCCCCCTGGGCTGGTGTGTCAGTATGAATCACTGGTGTTGGCAGTCGTAGCATGCTGCACACCACGGGAGGAGCAGCCTCGCCAGCCCCTGGGGAAACCGGTACATAGATCCTGGGAGCTGGTGGGGCACTGGAGAGTCGGGAACCAGTCCTGCAGTCATCATCTTTCCTGCCTTCTCTTTCTAGTGCTGATCGGTGTGGGTGTAGAAACTCTGCAGCGAGGACAGTTCAAAAGCCTGGCTTTCTATCTGCTGTGAGTATTTTTGCCCTTGGAATCAGAGTCGGTGGGGGTGATACATCCAACCCCTCTATCATATGTAGCACCAGGTGAGACTGCAACAGCAGCAGGGAGCAGTGTCCGAGGATTTGGGCAATTCAGATCTCCACCTCTAAGTTTCGGATAAGAAAGCTGTTTCTGTTAGAGAAAGTGATGATACTGCAGGCTCACGGAGGCCAGAGGTGACACTGGCTGCGAGCTGACCCACGGGGGTGTTCAGACCCCAGCACACAGACTCTGCTGTGAACCGGGTAGTAAATCCTAGCCTTCTGTGCCCCTTCTGCCACCCAGAGAGCATACTTTAGCCTGGCCCTGACCCCTGACAGCTCCGCCTTTCAGTTTTTCAGGGGTTGCAGTTACTGTCTGTGAAGGATTCTTCTTTCTCAGTTTGTGCCTGGAGATGTGCTTCACGTGAGTAGACCCTGTCCGGTTTTCTCAAGGCTTGGTGGGACCTCCATTAAGGCAATTTGCCCCTTGCAGGCAACACCAGACCTAGCTCAGCTGCAAGTGCCAAACCAAAGGCGCTGCCCCTACTGTCATGGCAAGTGCACTCAGACAGTGAGGAGGTAAGTGGGGCCATGTCCATAGACAGTTAAGCCCATGTTTTAACCCAAGCTTGTGCTATAATTTGCTGAGCATCAGCATGAAAAACCCTGGTCTGCAGCATCTGCTTAACACACAGTATGAAGCCCCACAATGGACTGGGGTTGAAGGAAGAGCCAAATCCCCAGGGTGAGCTGCAGCTCCCTCCCAGAGACAGCACAGAAGTTGGAGTTAGAATGTAGAAAATCCTTATGTACTTCTCAGAGGCTGAGAACTTCTGCTTTTAGCATAAACTCAAAAGCCCTGACAGCTTAAAGGCAATGCCTTACTCCAGCTAACAGGCACTCAACTAGTTGCCAGGAAGGCAAACGCACCAAGGAGAGATGGCCTGAGATGCTTACCTCTGGCAGATGTATCCCCGAGCCTCTTCACTCAGGCTTTGCTTACCTTCCCTCACCAACACAGTGCTTTCCTGGCAAGCCAGAGTGAGGATCTGAACCTTTAGATGGGTGATTCTTAAGTCGAAATCTTCTTGCCATGTGCTTGGTGCCCCATTCCACAAGGACCGCTGTTTCTCTCCCCAGATATGAGCCCGACTCCCTGGTACAGGCCTGCTGCAAGCGAGCTAGACAGCCAGGGAGCTTCCAGAAATTCCTGGGGTACATGCTGCTGTCAGTGGCTTGCTTCCTGCATCCCATCCTTGTCTGGCATGTCACCATCCCTGGTGAGGAGCCCGTGCTGGGGTGGGGAGTAGTGCAGATGGAAGAGGAGCATGGTCTGTTGGGGGCCAGAGAGGGTGGGGGTGTGTGGGGCACGAATCAGTTGCGGGGACCACTGAGCTAGCTGGACCAGGCACTGCTTGGTGAGCACTTCACTTTGCCCCAATGCTCAGCCAACATGACCTTCTCCCCAGGGTCCATGCTGGTGCTCACTGCCTTGGCCTACTTCTTGCTGAGCAAGAGGAGGAAGAGCTCAGCACACAAAGAGACGCATCCCAAGGTGGGACAGTACGTGGACCCTTCAGCCATGATGACAGCCCCAACCGTCGCTGGTGACACTGAGCAGACCTACACCTTTGATGGGGCCCAGAGGGAGCAGCACCGCTCGCTGCTGGGCCACATGAAGAGCATCCTCAAGGGCAGCAAGGACTGGACCCCAACCCTGGTAGCTCCTGCACAACCAGTGGCCCCGCCAGCCCCACGTAAGCAAGTGCACTTCCAGGAGAAGGTGGTACAGATCATCCCCTCTGTCAGCGAGAGCTTGGAAGAGATGGAGAGCGAGGCTGATGAGACCACATCGGACACAACACCCATCCTCAACCCACCTGATGCCCCCATCATCCTTGCTCCCCTCAGCTCCACGGGCCTCTTTTGAGACCTCAGCAGGAACAAGGACAAGCCAGACCTGCTACCCCTGCTGCTGGCATCTCTCCCTGCTGCTCTAGCAGCTGAGGGGCCCCCAGAGGTGGCCCTCCTTTCCCTCCCTGCCTCCAGGGTGACAACTGTGTCACCCCGTTTTCGAGAGGATGCCTGCACTACATGGTCCCATACCTTGTGACAGGGCCAGTAGTGGTCCCCAGCCCTGCAGCGTCATGCCCAGGGGACTAGTGGTTGTTCAGCCAGGGTAGTGCCAGAATAGTAAGGTTTCTGCTTCCATGGCCTCACATGTGGGTCACTCTTCTGTTACGGCACGACACATCACAGCAGCTGCTCCTGCCTGACATCACAGCTGTGGTACATGCCTTCCATGAGGCAGCAGCAGGCAGGATGAGGGGAGACCACCATTCCCCCAGAACAGCCCCTGCTGCAGGCAGTTGTCTCCCTCCTGCCCTCGCTGCATGTAGAAGCGCTCAGGGCTGAGACGCATCCAGCGCAGGGCACCACAAACTGCAGGTTCCCTCACAGCACCTGCACAGTCTGCAGCAGGCCCAGGGTATCCAAAATGTCATTTTGAAGGTGGGCTGAGACCAAGCACACCCCTGAGGCTAGCGTCTGCCAAGTGCCTCCCCTCCTTGAGACATGTTCTGAGCCCAGCAGGGAAATCACCTCTGACCTTGTGGACACCTACACAGGAGAAGGGAGGACCCTGGGGCTTCCTGGTGTCCCCTGCCCAGACAGTCTGCTTGAGTTAGAATAACTCTGGGATGACATAGCAGCTCAGGTCATGAGGTTCAGCATCGCATTAGCACATCAGACCATGTGTAACTCCCTACATGTGTTAATTATGGGCCCCAGAAGGCAAAGGCAATAATAAAGTTACAGTGCTGTCCCACCAGTCCCCTCCATGCCAGTTGTTCCCTGAACCCCTCACCTCTGGCTTAATCCCACCATATATTCATTCTGCCCTTTGAGGATTTTTCACCTACAATCAGGCATTTCTCCTCTGCAACTCATGCCCTTGGCTCGCTCCCACCTGAGAACTAAGACTTTCTGTTTCTAGATGGCAAATGCCATCTGTGCCTGCAGACACCATCACTAAGACCCTCTCATCAGAGTCAGGCAACTCTTCTGGCTGCACATGGGAAAAGGCTCAGGTGGCTGGGTGTTCCCAGATACGGGATGTGAGGCCACACTGTCACCACTGCTGGGATGAAGAGACTTTATCTGGTTAGAGCCCAGAAAGAAAGCACTGGGGTGAGGTGGTGGTAAGAAGAGAAGATCCCTGAGACCTGCTTAGACTGTTTGTAAGGTAGAAGCCAATGGGGCTGTATGTCTTTCTTAGAAATACAAAATTTCTTCTTTTTAAAATCTCAGGTCTCTGAGTCACAATCACTATGTTCATTCAGGAAAGCAGTGTAGTTTGAAGTGGCAAATGTGAAGTGTAAGCATTCAAAAATCAGAAGGCAATTGAGATAAAAACCCAGTGCTACTTTTTAATAAACTCTTTTTAAATGACTCCTAATTTGGGAGATGGATGGGGAAGAAGGAGGAAGACATTGACCCACAATATTCAACTACCTATGTTTGATAAGGAAATTCTGTCCACAAGAGCAGCTTATGAATGGTTGCACACACTCGTCATTCCTACAGTCAGACATGATCAAAAAGCTTTTTGTTGCATCATCAATATTTAAAATGATAGCTGGTATCAATCTGTTCTAAACACAATACTTGGGTCAGAGACCTCCTCCTTCTGGCTGCACAAATTAACCCTCCACCCCATAATTGTGTGCTGGAGAAGAGTCACGTACGTATCTGCTTTTAGGGAAGTTTGGCACCTGCAAAATTTTCTGCAGAAAATCATGCTCATTTACAGCCTAACGCTGCACAACTGATAGCCACAGCTCCACCCTCAAGCTAGTGCCTTCACCACATTAAGAAATAAAAATAAAGCTATTTTGTTCTAAAGTCCAAACAGCTTACCCACATCAACAAAGGTGCTGACCTAGCCATGCTAACAGGGTACCCACTCTTGCTAGCTCTGCCCCAAAAGACTGTGCTCAGAGCTGGCTCCCCAGCTCCACCACACATCTGCTCTGTTATTAGACGTGCTCTCATTAGCAAGCTCAGCTTTCTGCATCATCCAAGGCTCTTCTTTGAACATTGCATAACTAATTACACACACAGAGATAAGGTTTGTTGAAAAGGCACCGCTCCCAATAGATCAAGTGATCTGCTGAGGAGAGCAAGACCACATTTCTGCAGCCTCTTCTCTAGCCCTGAGCAAACCTCCAGGGCAGCCTGGGTGGGGGACAGCTGCTTTGCAACAAATTTTATCCTGCAGCCCTTACTCAGTCAGCCCTGTGCTTTGTACTGGTGGGGCTGCAGGACCAGCTGGCAAGGGGAGAAGCAATGTGGTGAAAGCACCTGTGACACCTTGAAGTATGTGGGGAGCAAATTTCATTGCTCTGTGAAATGCATAGAATGAATTTGTAATCATTAGATTCTGCAGTATTAGGCATTTCAGTTTTTAAGCTGATCTTTTGAAAATCTGTTGTAGGTTTTCCTTAGGATGTAAGACTGGGGGAAGCCAGAGGTGGAGTGGTTTTTCAGCCTTCCTGGAGACAACACTGGACCTGGTTGCTTTGCTTGCCTTCTTTCTTGTGTTGGCTTGGCTCTTCTCCAAGCCCACAGCTAGCTCGCTCAGAGATGAAGGCTGGAAGATAGCTACTCATCTTTTCTGTGCCTGTTCTGTTAAGGTCCGTGGATGGCTCACCCTGGAGTTGCAAAGAGCCTGCATCAGTGCCAGGGAAGTGCTGGGATCACAGAGCTGGGGGCAGGGTGGTCCAGAGGCCACCGGGCTATGCCCTAAACTGCAGCAGATGGGTGCTGTCCCGCCACGGGGACTGAGCTGCTCCCAGGGTCACCCCTGCCAAGGAGTCTGTACTTTGCCTGCTCTGCTTCTCACCATCCCACTCCTGGTGCTGTCTGCCAGCTCCATCACCTGACAGAGCTCGTTAGCTCAGAGGAAACATAATTAGGATAAAGCAAGTGGGTGGCTATCTTCAGGGATAATGAGCCAAATAAATTCATGGAAGGAAGGGCCAGCCACAAAATGAAGGGGATGAGGGATAAAAGCACCCCTTTCAGAGGCAGCAGGCTGTTAGAGCAGCTCAACTGCTTAAAGAAATACAGCCTCGGGCTTTCTTTAATATCCCAGTGCAAAGGAAATGTTCAGCCTCAGGGGGTGTCAGGTGACTTCACAGAGGGCTCAGAGATTATTTGCTCAAGTGTGCACTTCTGTGTTGGCCCCTCTCCTTACATCTGGCTGTGAGGGGTGTCCCAGGGTCTATTGAAAGCACCAGAGATGCTGTAAAGAGCTGTTGAGAGGCCTGTATATGAAAACTTCATATATGAGGGGCAATTGCAGGAAAAGAAAAAGAGGAAGAATTTGACACTATTAACTGTGCAGTGCAGTCATATCTGAACTTCAGCTGCCTGAACAGTAAGTCCACACAGCACCACATGAACACTGCTGTAGAACTTTTACCTGCATAACAGTTAATTCATGATAGAGCTAATCCATTGAGATTAAGTCACTGAGCTAGAGCTCAGTGTAAAGCTATAAACTCCTATGGATTCACATAATGAAAAGAAAAAAGATGAATCATGCAAAAGAAATACATGTGTAAGGTGAAATTCTGTGAGGTAATCCTGCCAGAAATTGTTTTCTTCAAAGTTTCCTACAAAGATTTCCCTGCATGATGGAAAATTTGCCTGCTTCGCAAGTACATGTGTACTGGAAATATTTTACAATGCTACTTGTCAGCAACCATCACAACTAGGTGAACCACTATGTTGCAAACAAATACTCCATTTTAACTTTTATAAGAAGGTAAAAATAGATTTCAGTGAAGGTTTTGATTACAACTCCTCTTTGTGTCCAACGTGCACTAGCACGAGTAGCTGTTGCGCAGCCCCGAAGGCAGGTACACTGCCTGCCACACCACAGTGCTCCCACCTCGTGCCAGGCACTCAGACAGCCGCCCTCCTAACTCCCCAGCTCCCCCCAGCTGCTCTGAGCACTGCTCCCTGTTCAAAACAGGGTATGAACGTTTTACCCATGCAACAGGAGTGTTAGGACAACAAGGTATTTTTGGAGAGAAAAGTGTTCAGTTTCTGCAGTGTCAGCACTCGAAATCAGAAATGCCTGGTTCATACCCATGTGTGCAACACTCGCAGCAGCAAACACTGGTATTGGCATCAGTGGCATGGGTGGCTCCTAATTCATTACTGAGTCATATCCACGTGCAGGAGAGGACCTGTCTCCACATGATTACAAATGCTGCATTGTCACACACCTGCAACCCTACCACTCCTCAGCCCTGCGTCTTCTCCCTTCCCATTCAGGAGATTCTCCCATGTGCTGGGCAAGAAATGCAGGTTCTGTTTTGGCTGCACTCCCGCCTTTTGTGCCATGCAGAAATTTCAGGAACCAGAAATCAGGTCCCAAACCTGCCTGGGATTCCTCAGAGCTGTCGGCTCCCTTATCTTCCTGGCATGGCATAGGCAAAAGCAGGAATCTGTCTTCCAGCCACCATATACCAGCTTGCATACCACGGGTGAAATGTCTGCACCTAGGTTATATCTTAGTGAATAATTAAGGTACCTTTAGGTAATTAATTCTAGGCAGCTATTCACTCACCATGCGACTTTATTGAACCCTGTTTTGAGGCTCTGTGCAAAATACCGGGAACTTGATTTCCCAGCCCAGGTCTTTGGACCACACATTAAATAGGGAATCCATATCTCAGACAGGAAAAAAAAAAAAAGGCAAAACCAAAAAAACCACCCACAAAAAAACCCCAAGAAACAAAAAACAAAGAGCAAAGTCCAGAAAGAGTAATGTTTCCTGGCAGCTCTTCTTCACCCCAGCCTATACCTAAAGGGGACTTCATAAGCACAGGAGGAAGCTGTGAACAGCATCTTAGCACTAATCCCCGTCCCAGTCCTGCCTCTTCCTTCTGCCCAGCCCCTCCTTGACCGCAACCTTTTCCACCCCAGAGCTGGCCTCATTTAGAAGAGCTGTTTAAAAAGAAGTATCATCCTGATCAGTCCGTGCTAAGGAAAATTATACATACTGTGACATGATTACACAGTTCCTCCCTGCCCTAACTCTCTTTCCACTGCCTCCCTCTCTGAAACTCCCCCATAAGAGGGGCTGGGTTTGGTACTCACCCAGGCGCCCAGCCTCGCTTATCAGCCCCGGCTGCCTGCCGGCACCCAGCTCCCCGGCTGGTGCATCGTCTGCCACGCCTGCGCATGCTCTCCCTGGAGAGCCACGCTTGCAGCTGCTGTTTTGGGTGAGGCTTCCAACTGTGCAGAGAGAGGCACCACCTAGCAAGTTTTGCCTAGAAGGAAAGAAGACAGCAGACACAGGAGACAGCCCAGCAGCTCTAACTAACTTCTGAAGTTTTTCTGTTGTTTTTGGGCAAACCTCACATTCCAACTCTTGATGCCTGCTGATGTACTACAAAGTTTGCACCATGAAAAACCAAGTTTGTTTTTTCAGTAACATTTTGTGCTAGACTGTGTTATTTCCTTCGATAGTGTGAGAAAACAGAAGTACACAAAACTGAGCTGAAGAAGTTCTGCTACATTGGTAACTTTCTTGGCTGTTCTCAAGAAGAATTCTTGGAGGGAATTTGGTATAGTGACATTACTTTTGAATTTGATATAGTAACACTACATTTCTCCATTTCAAGATGGGAAAGCTTTGTCCCAGTTCTTGGTCACCTCTTCCACAGTTGTGTCTACTGAGGAAACAGTTCCCAGCATGGAAGCAAGCCTGCCTCCAAGCCTGATCAGATGAAGGGGCCACATAGCATTTGATGTTACACTGCAGAGCCATGTGCCCATTTCATGTGCTCAGGAAGAGTGAGGGTGCCAATGAAGGTGCAGGTGTGTTACAACACTTGAATCCTCTCCATAATCCCAGACCTGGTGGGTGAAGTCAGGTGCACCAGGCAACCTGAAGCTCCTTGCTCGGCATACGCATCTGTAGTAGAACAGCAGGGAAGCTTGATCTGGGAGGTTCTCAAGGGGAAGTGCTTGGGAAGAGACACCTTTTAGCCAGACATTTGCCTTAAAAACGTAGGCCCAGGCATGAAAGTGAACTCCATCTTATTCCTCTCAAATTTATTATTTTTCCCTCTCAGCACCTGTTTCTCATGCAAGCATCAGCAAGTTCAGATTAAATCATCAGCTGGAAAATGGAAATAAAGGCATCTTCTCCAACAATAGACATGTTATGTGTTTCACATTGGGACTGCATGTGGTCACAATGTGAAAATATGACAAGCTTACTGTCAGCATCTCTCATGTGGAAGTGTCTTAAGAAGGAAATCGCAAACAAATTCCTGCTGACTGGTTTGGAAATGGAGAAGGCTCTGCTGTTGTCTTTACTTCTTCTGGCTCTTATCCAGTACTAAACTATTCTATTTATGCTGTAATTATTTTATCAATACCATGCTAAATTGTTTTATGATTTCTTCACTTCCAACTAGTAGTAGCAGGCACAAGCATTCTCTCGTTCAATCTGGTTCCTTCTAAAACAATACTCCAGACAAAAGCACGACATAGTCCCTTTGCTAATGTATTTATCAGATAGTTAAAAGAATGAATTCTTTTTAGTTTTCATATCTTGATATTTTTCATAATGTTACTGTTACTGTATGTCTTTGTTTTCCACTTACATAGCACTTTCAACCATGGAAAAGCTGGCACAAAACAGCAAAATATTTTTTGCTTTGTGTCCTGCAGCTACAATTAAGAATGCCCCAAACCCATTAATTACAGCATTGCTCATTCGTGAAACAACACCACACATATGATTTACTCCATCAATAGTGAACACTACATTTTTAGAAAAGATACCATGACAGGTCTTGTGATAGAAACTACCAGACAAGGCAAAGGAAAACATACCACACATAATTTATATTGCCTTGGAAATGTTATTGCAACTACTGTGTTGGTTCTGCCCTGAAACAATGGCCTGCATGCCATTCTGGACAGACCCTCTCCTTTCTTGTTACTTGCTTAGAGCTGTAAATGGCAGCAGAGAAATACCCAGGTTCAGCTCCAGCTGCCCACCTGCCCTGGCATTTTCTGTGGTTTCCACTCTTGTGTGGCTGACACCTGTGAAACGCTCATACAGTCACCCAGGGCTGCATGGAGCTACCGTGCAAAAGCTTAGTTTTTCTACTCAGTGGTTTTATTGGCAAATGCAATTATTGGAGCTATTGCCCCACAAGCAGCTAAATCAGTAAAACAATTTAAAAAGTGTAAGAAAAATCAGCTTAGGCAATGTCTTAAACCTTTTCTATAAGACTGTAACTCTCACCTTACTGGCTTTTAAATGAGCCATTCAGAGGAGCCATTCAGACAGGGTTTTTATCTTGCTGAAAAAGATGGTATGTCTCAGGCGAGCACAACGAAAAGTACAAGTTGAATGGGACACAATCAAAGCTAGTCTCAAGTAGAAACTAGCAATAGTTTGTAATCAAGTTTTACAGAGGTTTCGTGTAACAGAAGTTAGGAATTACAAGATCAATCATATTTCTGAAAACATTAATTTCTTTTGGCAGTCTTAATGTTTTCTAATGCTGTGGTTACTAAGACAAAAGACATTTTTATTAATAGCATTTTGCCTTTGTTCTATCCTTTAAGTAAAAAGTCTGCCATCTTTAAAAAATCTTCTTCTGCAGTTGAGTAGGTGTACAGTGGCTCAATATCTACACAGGATAACAGCTAAGAAGAAGTTGCACTGAAGCCAAGTAGAATTTCTGTTTTACTACACTGTGGTTTGTATTTCCTTTGATCTACATAATCATGTTTAAAATCTGATTTATTTAAAATAGTTGTGAGAAACTTGAACAGAGCTCTGAGTTCCAAAGTCTATACATTTACTCTGCCTTGGATGAACCACTCACAAATGGATGTGTCTGAAAAGCAGTCAGGAAATTGTTTTATGGCAAACATCTCAAAAATCACATCTGCTATACGTGCCTGATATTCGGAAGAAGGCCTGAGACAACAGGCTGCATTATAGTCAGTTCTATAAGAAAGAATATATTGAGTTTCAGGAGAATACATGGGTCAGGGAATACAGTAGATGGAATGAATTAGACTAGACTGGAATGGAAAGGAAAGGAAGAGCTTCAGCTAATATAAATGTAATTTCAATGTAGGTATAATTTCAAGTTGCCACTACTAGAAAGGTGAAATTGCTGAGGGCTGCTCATTGATGGACCAGGGCTGAAGTCCAAAGGTGAGTTAGTGCTTCTGTGTTAAAATTACAATAATTTCTTAAATGTACGCTTTTCACACATCTCTGTAAAATAAAAAAGGCCACGCCAACTGCTGTGTGAGCTGAAGAAAGACACCAATGGTATGACATTGAAATGTTACTTCTTCGGATCAGTGTTCTGATTTAGTACAAGAAACTCCATGACTAGAAGCACTGGGATTTCACCTGGGGTCTTGATAAGCCTGAGAACTTCATGGGATGTAAAAGTATGTTGTGGACAGAAGAGAAATGATGGTGAGGCAAGCAAATACATATGCAGATCATGAAGGCAGAACAGAAAAAAGTGTGCAGGAAAGCTGAGAAACAGGTGGAATTTACAAAAAGCTGAAGAGCTGCAAAAGGACAGGTAGCTAAGAAAACATGACAAGATACTGAAATGAAATGAAAACACGAGGGACAGGAGGTGCAAGAAAACAGTGCGAGTAGAGGACATTGACGGGACTGCAAAGAAGACTGAAGAACAGAAGAGTAGACAAGGGACAGGGGACTGCCTGGGTTGTGAGCTAGCCTCACCTCATGGACAAGGCTCTCCTTGTCCATGGGTAAATGAAGATTTGTTTCATTCATTCTGAGTAGAAATATGGTAACAGATGGTTGAATTTGGAACTGAAATTGTCACGTTAATTAGGAGTGGTTCCTTCCCCTTCAAAGACCAGAAGCCAGACTGAAAAAAGCAAATGAATAGAAAACATAAGCAAACATGTGGATAGATGATAATTAAATACCCTATATAACTTTTCCGTCAGCTGTTTAATTCTGAGATGGTTGGAACACATTGTGCAATACGCTGCTGCTTGAGCATAGCTGTGTGGTTTTGTGGGAAGAGCAGCGACACAATGTGCAGCACCTCACAGCGCAGATGGGAATGACTGGATGGGACTTGGAGATGCAGCGTGCCAGGGTGTGTATGGGAATGGCACGTTCTTACAGCACCACGATTGCAGCTAATCAGCTTTTCCTTAGCTCATACAGGAGATACCACACCTCTTCATGCTATGATTGTGTTTAGCAAACCAAGTTAATCTTAAATGACCTCCCCTATCTACTGCTAATAAACAAGACAAATGTGCATTGCATAGTAAGAGCCTGCTATTTCATTTTGTGTCACTCCAGTAAATCCACATTGCTTTGATGGGAAATATCAGGATGATTGTCTCCAATTAGGTGCAGTTACACTGTTTCTGACAGTGATTTCCCAGACAGAGATGCATGAGTGTGTGCTGGGTAGCTGACGCGTAGTTCATTTGATGCTTCAAACACAGCATCAAACCCTCTGGGATTAGTACGCTAACGGAGCTAACCTCTGCAGCATGTGCTTTTCAGTTACACACACTTTATATGTGTTGCACAGATCAGTGCAAGCACAATGGCTTGTTGCATGTAAGAAAACATACCATGACTAGAAAAGTCTGTGCATAAAGTAACCTTACCACCAGAGTCAATACTAAAAACAAAGATGTCAGCAATGGGGGAAAAAAAACCTAAAAAAACGCATAATCTGCGCAATATCAAAGAACTCGATAAAAAACTATGAAATTGCCTATCAAGTATTCTGAAGTCCAAGGATAATATCAAACCCTATATGCTTATACTAATACCTGTCATGCTTGCAGTAGCTATGAAAAGCCATAATTTAAATTATAATGGTGTTATAAATTAATAAATTTACAGAGATTTTATTGAAAGATTGGTGGCAAATCCATTAAAATTGCTGCTTCTGGAGCCATGTGAGGATGTCAGACTCTCAGCTTCTGCTCCAAGAGATGTCTCTGTCATAGAGAAAAATCTTGAGAACTGGGAGCTCCCGGTGATCCAGGAGAGCACGTTTATGGCTTTGAATGCAGAGAACTGGCTAGTCTGCATCACCTGTGAAACAGAAAACTGTTTAGAATTCCTCTTGTAAACGACCTCCCACTTGTCATCAATCCTTTTTTTTGTTCCATAATGTTCAGCTACCAAAGGAAGCATAGAACATTTTGCAGACAACAGACGTTCACAAGTTTAACCAACTTGTGCCCTTCAGTCATCACAGATGGAAAGCTTCTTCTACATCTGAAAATCTGGCTGTTGTTTTGAATAAATCAAGTAGAGGATACCTGAAAATCCAGTCTTCATTGTTTACTATTTTTTTTGTAAATAAAGCTGTCTTTGACGGATGAGGACAAAACACTTTACACCCTCCAGACATGATCCAGCAAGAAATAGGTTCAGCCAACATTAATACACACAAAGCCCAGGACAACTCCAGAGGCCGGCAAGGTGCCCAAAGACATCTCAAATGGCACCAAACCCCATGTTTGGTTACGTTTTGTTGGCGGATCCATGGACTGATTACTGGCACCTCGAGTATCCCCTCATCTTGCTACACTCCTTTTCTTTGTCCAGTGTCTCATACGTAGCAATGGCCAAAGATTAAAAAAAAAAAAGCAGACAGATTAATAGCTGAAATTCTGTGATTCTGCAAAAAAAATTTCCCCAAAATTCCCACTGAGGTGAGTTGTCATCTAAGAGAAAAAATAGCCATTGTCAGTAGAGGGTTGTGTGTGCACACCCTGTACACATACACCCTGCATTTATGATTTCATCCACTAGTAGCTGACAGCTGGTGTACCACATAGAGCAGCTGGTTTGCCGTAAGCAATTATCTAGCTCTGGCTTTGATTTTAATTTCTAATACATAAACTTCAAGGCTGTAATTCTCTGCAGTCCCAGAAGAAAATTACAGGCTAGTGGTCACAGAAGCCATCTCAGAGTTGACCTACCCCTGATGCTGCTCCCAATCCCTGGCGCCGGTGACAGCAAACGGCTTGGGGAAGGCATTGTGTGTCGGAAAGTCATTGCGCGTGGGGAAGACATCATGTGCGAGATCTGCTGAGCTAGGTAATCTTGCAGTGGGGAAGGGAAGGCTGGCTCCTTCCACAGGTCATCCCAATGGTCCTCCTCAATGTCCCTCACTAGGACATAAGGTGTGACAAGGATATGACATGGTGACATGGTTCACTTCTGTACAATCTGGAACATCCTCCATGGTGTTGAACATGCCAGGTGAGAATTCACAGTACGCAAAATGGTAATGTATCTTTCTGTGTACATGCCAAGACCCTTGGAGACTGGGACCTCCCAGCCATTTTTAGGTGAGCCATACAAGGTTTTTTCTGAACAGGTCTAATTTCAGTTCCTCCCTTGCTGAAACTGAACCATGGACAGCTCTGCAGAAAGCAACGGTCCTAACTTCAGGATGCTTCCTAAGCTGGTACCTTCTGCGGAAGACAAATATTTTCTCATGAAATCAAAAAGGCAGCTACTCAGTATAGGCACCATGTACAAGTTTTACACTGCACGTTGCCCATAATGCTAAGGGTGAGTCAGTAACATCAGAGGATCTATAATGTCAGAATAACTCATTTATGCAAAATATTTGTACTTGTCTTTACAATCTGAAAATTACACTAGTCTAAAAATTCATTTTATTTTGCAATGGCACAATCCGTTTTCAAAACATGAAGACAAGAGAAACTCAGCAAGAGTATTGAACCATACAGTGATTTTATTCAGGGGTTTAAGGGAGGATGGTTTAGTTGCCTCCCTAAGGGAACAATGTTCAGGAGATTATGCTGTCTGTGTGCCTGTCTGTATGTTCCCTGGTAAATTTTGAGCCCTGTGGCCAGTTTTCACTAACAGCAGTGTAGTCCTCCACAAAATTGAGGCTTCACGTGTTTCACGAAAAAAAGATGACAAAGTAGAAGAGAAAGACAACAGTGTCCTGACCAGTAAAGACTGCAGCATGATTAGGAGATTAGAAGAGGAAGAAGAAGAGCATAAGAGATATCCCAATCATTGGAAATGTTTAACTGGAATTTGCAATCAACTGTAAGGTACAAACTGACAGGAAACCAGTGTTGCTACATCAAGTGCTCAGAGAACGGTTTATTAAACAAGGAAGAATTCTAATAGGATGGAATGAAAATTTTGACAGCATTGATAGCTCCAAGAATCAACTTACCTGTGAAAAATCTGTTTAAATCTTTTTTTTCAGATATTGCTTTCTTTTATTTCAAAGCAAAAACTCATCAGTGACTTCTTTATCTCCAGTAGTCCATTCTCTTACATCTCTGTCAATACAGCTTGTAATAAGGACATGTCTGTCTTTATGGCTTATATGAATAAAACCTGACATTCCTTAGGGCACAGAAGTAAAGATTTCAGCCATTATTTAATTTACTTATCTGAATATTCATAGAGATTAACAGGAATGCAGCTTAAACTGAAATATTCCTTAGACACTGTTCAGACAAGTATTAGGGGCAGTTTGTGCACAAAATCATTGTAGCTGGAGATGCCAGCTGGACAGCAGGAAGGAAACTAAAACCCTGGATGTCAAAATGAGCAGAATTGGTCAACAGTGACAAATAGTTGAATGTCCTACTTGTTAGACCTGGACACCAGTTGTTCCAAGATGCCGGGATGATTTGAGTGAGAGTGTGGGTACGACAAGTGGAGAGCGATTTGGCTGAGCAGTGTCACAGTGGGGCCAGGGAATGCAGCAGGGAGATGCCAGCCGAGCTTTGCCAGCTGAGGGGCAGGGTGCAGTGCGAGGGGTATGGACCCTAGAAGTGGTGCTCCCATAGCCACGTCTGAGCTGGTACCTCTGTACGCCACTCTGTAGAGATGCTGCCAGCTCAGATCAGAATCAGCTTGGGAATCACTGCACCACCACTTGTTGGGCAGTGAAGACGTGACCAGTTTTCCTGTTGGCTTTCAAAAGGAAAATGCGAATTACTGGCTTTTCAGACAGTTTTCCCCTCTAACATTAGAACTTCTCTGCTGCAGATTGACTTTCTCATTAGCAGAGAGTGTGCAGCTGCAAAGCATCCCTACTGAGGGACATATCATGCTCCTACACAGACTCTGGGAATTCACCACTTTTCAGATGTCCACTGCTGCCTGCGCCAGGGGGGTTAAACAGTTGGGAAGCCACTCTGCAAAGGGATCTTCCTGCTTCAGGACACTTCACAGAATGCTTCCAAAGCAAAGAGATCATCCTGACCATAAAAAAGACATGGATTTTGTTTATGATGGTAAGAATTATGACCTTGTCTGATATTACTTGGCTTAATGAAAGAATATTCCCTTGTTTCACAGAAACTTTGAATGTCCAGTGCAACCATCAAATGGACCAGAGCTTGAAAGTTGTCCTTAAATTTCATCTGCCCCACTTCTGTGCAATGTTGTGAAACTATGTGTTGGCACTAATATTTGAGAAGTAAATTTCCTTCACATAGCAAGAGAATGAAATACTGCTGACATAAGTAAAATAGAATGTGTAGACTTTTCACTTGGTTTTGAAAAATATTGCTTTGGGGCCAGCAGACAAATTTTGCCTTTATAAGGGAAAGCTTTTATTGAAATCAGACTATATTTGATATGCAGCTTTGCAATTTAAGATGAATTTCTATAGCTAGGGTTAAAACACTTGTATCATGTTCCATTTTCCTTACAAAAGATCAAAACAATATTCTAAGCCCTATTACAAAGTAATTATCTTAATTTTGTAACTATTTTTATTTTATTTTCTATTATTTTATGGTGGACTATTTAATGTGGGAAAATTAATGTTGATGCCCAGAGCAGACCAGCAATTTGTATTGGTAAGTGTATCTTAGCTTTTTAAAGAAAAAGGGCGAGATCTATGAGTTAGTCATACTTTCACTCTTTCAAAAGAAATTCCCACTGTGTATAAAGGAAAAAGGAAAAAACAAATGCTTTACAGTTGGAAAGGTAGAGTTATGATTATCCAAGCTTTTGACCTAGCATAAGTTAATGAGAAGTTGGTTTTTATGCATGAAGAAATTCAAAAAGACAAGACTGAGATAATTAGTAATGGAATTCATATTTGAAGATAA
>Ga0181612_141401_pt1 | contig 20538 bp, 11 predicted proteins | sample HoacroProtozoa21_FD_119630 | JGI IMG/M metagenome (GOLD analysis project Ga0181612, IMG submission 119630) | Hoatzin crop microbial communities from Cojedes, Venezuel. Combined Assembly of Gp0051906, Gp0051904, Gp0051908
AAAAATTCTCTGGTATGAATTAGAAAGTATTAGTATAGCTTTGGAAAGAGGATATGGCAGTACGAAGATAGAATTGTCTGCCTCTAGGCAGATTATATAGTTGTGTGTGACTACTAAAAACTTAAGTTAAAGGAAAATATCTACAGTAATAAAAGTGAGTAGTAATAAACACTCACATGGTTTGGAATGGTTATTTCTGTTCTCTGACTTTTTCTGTTTTCAAGATCTCTTCATATGTTTGGATGTCTGTCAAACAGTCCCCCTTTTCCACTTTTCTCACATAAATGAGATCAAGACATGTAACTACATGGCACTCATAAAGCCAGAAAATAAAAGTAGTGAATATGTGCGTGTTATTGGTGTTTTGTTAGCTAAACAAAGTTATTAAAACTGAAATGGTTTGTAATTCTGTAAAACATGTTGAATACCATTGATAAAACAATATTATTTTGTCAAAATATTTGTTGTGAAAATTTTAATATTACTCAAAATTTCCAGTGTGAAATATACTTTTTTTCCGAGCTAGAAAATTCCTTTCTCCCCAGGATGAAATACTAAGAAGAGGGAGAACGGAGAGCAAGGAATATCTCCCTCTCTGGAGATATTCAAGACCCACCTAGACGCAGTACTGTGCAGCCTGCTGTAGGTGACCCTGCTTCGGCAGGAGGGTTGGACTAGATGACCCACAGAGGTCCCTTCCAAACCCTACCACTCTGTGATTCTGTGATTCTGTGAATGAGCTCAGAGCTGACCAACATCCTGGGCCAAGTCGAAGTAGATGCATAAATTAGAAAAACTCTTCAGTTATCCCATTAGCTATTTTTGTATTTAATATTCTGATATGGTTTATTGGGCAAGGATTCTACTTCAATCATGAATTGTAAGGTAGCTCTCTTTTGTCTAGACAAGTAGCAGATAGAACTACTCTGTTCGGAATGAACAAACCTCTGGAAGCGCCTGTTCCTGTCAGTAACTAGAAAGGCGACTTGGGTGCTTGCTTAGCTTTAGAAATCTCAAAGCTACATAAATCCCCAGCTGCGCGCAAAGAGCAAACATCATGCTTCAATTCTTAATGATTTGAGCAGGGAAATACACAACTCACGGAACCAGCCTTGGTGTCGAGCAGCACCCAGAGCAGTACGCCCTGGATGGACTTTCGGAAGTTAGCTTGGACATCTCGGAGTATTTCTGCATTTTGCGTCCCAGCACTCAAGGCTCTGAATGTGTTTTGACCTTGAGGGCAGCTCTGTACCTAAGCTGCCTCTCTGCATTTGTGGCGTGCTGTGCTGCAGCTGGTGAGTCATCTGGGGTTGCTGGGGCATGAGGTGCTGTTGCAGAAGTGCTGGCTCTGAACGTGGTGTCTTTCACAGCTGCAGGTGGTGAATCTGGGGTGGCTTCATGAAGAAACATGCAAGCACCTGTGAAAAGTATTCTGCAGTTCTTCTAGTTCCATCTACTAGTTCCAGGCAGTTAATGCTGAGATAATATAGTTTCCTTTGCTTAGCTTCAACCGGAGCCAGGGAGGGAGGGCAGTTTTTAGCTCAGACTGCACAGGTTTAAGGGAGCTGGGTGCTGGTATCTGGGTCTGTCAGCAGTCTCAGACATGACAAGCAAGGTACCAAATCCAGGATTCAACCAGGGGCCTCCAGTCAGGAGTAAAAGGAAATAGGGCCAGGAATGGGTTGGAGACAAGGCTACAGCGTGGGCCAAACGCCCATCCAAGAGACAGGACTGGAGAAAAGCTTTAACATACATCTGAGAGGTCTATCTAGAAGATGGGCTAACTACAGCATAGGGCCAAGACCAGTCCAAGGGCTAGGGCTGGAGACAGGCATACCTACACCATAGCCCTGGACTGGGCTGAAATGGAGCCCAGGGTTGAGGAGCAGACAGAGGTTCTCAGTGAGGCAGGTCATGGTCGTTGAGGCCTTTTAGTGCCCGATGGTGGGAGAAAGCAAGAGACCGTTTGGAAGGACCAGGGGGAACTGGCCATGGGATGCCCTCTCTGAAAGCAGGGAGTGGGCAGGAAGAGAATAATTTACAAACCCTTTATTTAAGTTTTGCTCTCTTGTGAGGGTTTTTTTGATACATTTAATAAGTTAATTGGTGTATAAACTTGTAAAACCTCGCTCAAGATTTTACGAGCACCCTTAGTATTTTAATGTAGTAGTCACTTTCAGAAAAGACAGAGGAAGACCCACCAGAAAGTTTTGGTGGATTTGGGGTCCCAAGCTTGGTAGTATCTTTGAGTGGTAGTTCTACCATCATGATGCTCTCCAGCTTGTCTGGAGATTATAAACCATTGACTGCTGACAGAGGTGTCCCATCAGCCTAGCTGAGCCAAGTGATCTTGATAGTAGTACTGAAATAATGCAAATATCAATATATTTACCGTGTATAGATAGGTATTGCTGGAATTGTTGAGTTATTTAGTTTTTCTATTCCAAAGCATATTTAAAGATAGGAAAAGATATAGCATTTTCAGTCAACTTTTGAAATTCTAGGTTTGAACTTCTGAAGCCTTGTCTCATATGACTTCTATGCTCATGAAAGTATTTAGTGATGGAACTGAGATTGCCATGTTGATGTCTCCTGTTTGGGCCCTCAGCCAGGTTACTGCTGCCTGAAGAAAAGGCTCTGTTGTTTCTTAAATTGGGAGACTGGCTGTTTCAAAACAAACAAACAGACAGACAAACTAACAAACAAAGAGGCAAAGGAGTTCTATTGTGGTTTAGAATGATTCAACAAGAATTATTATTCGTTGTTATTTGGGTAGTCTGTGTAAAGAGTGCCAAGACCACAGATCCAAAGCACGGATAATTTATTACTCTCAGGAACTCTTTCTGAGTCTAATAAAGCATGAAGGCTATTTAAATAAAATTTCAATGTTACAGTGGGCTCCAACGCCTGCCACAAAGCAGCAAGAGCCGTGCAATGAAGGCACACCTTTCATTCTCTCTTAATTTGTACAGAAATGTTCGATTTCCCTCGCGAGTCTTATAGAAACCAAGGAGGATGTCTCTTTGTGAGAGATTTATAAACGTGTCCTTGAAGACTGAGCAAAGCGGGACATGTTCTGCTGAGGAGCTGGCAGTTTTTCTAATCTTTACTACATTCAACCATTGTCCTTCTTGTGTTGTTTCATCTGAATGTGACTCCATCATACTCTCTCCCCTAAAACCTTGCAGTTCATTATACCAGAGTAAATATTGAGCATTTAGAAAGCAATTTTAGTACCTTCTTGCCTGAATAAAGACGTGTATGGCTGTTGACTTCAGAGAAAAATGAAAGTATTTGTTTGTGCTGTGACCTTAGAGACTTTACTTAGTCATGCAATGAGGCTTTATTCTGTGAGAAGTGGTGGGGTTTTACTGGCAATCCGGAGAGCTTTTAGCAAAACATTAGTGATTAAAGTACTAGAAACTATTTTAAACGTAAAAGCCAACAGAAACTTGCATTCACTTGGTCAAAGCAATTTGATAAAATGTATTCAAATGAGCTCTTCTTAACAAGCCACAGAGCCTGCCAAATTGCATTTTGAAAGACAAATGAGCACACCTTTGCCGATAAGACCCTGTGTGGCTATCTGAGATGAGCTGTTGCTGATTGTGTTTGACTGCTTGGTGGGAGCCTTGGAGAAGGAAAGGTTTGTCCCAGGGTGCCAAAACCTGAAGCGTGTATCATTTCCTCATGTGGTGTTGTGCTGAACCGCTGCAGTGCTACGGCTGAATGAAAGAAAAGGGGAGCAGGCAACAAATAAATTACGTACGCACTTCTTAAATAATTAGTGAATATTTCTTACACTGCTCCTTGGTAGTTGAGACGAGTCTCACGCTTCAGGAAAATAAAGAAGTGTGTGAAGTTCCAGGTTCTTGCTGATGCCTTTTGTTTAGGAGCTTGTGGGATAAATCTTCCACTGGCAGTAGAAGCAGGGGAGATAGGTGCTCCGAGCCCTGACACGGGGCAAGGCGAAGAGGAGGAGAAGGAGTCACTGACTCAGCTCTGTGTGTGATCTGGTGCTAAACTCAAAGGGTTCTTTTTTTGGGGGGGGAGGGTTGGTTTAGGGGTTTTTTTTAATATTATTTTTAATCACTGACAGATAACAGCTTATGAAGCCAGCCTTGCAGTCAAGCTTTCTTAGTTGTAGGACCCACAATACCAGCTATAAAGGTTTTAAGTTGAAGCATGAATATGACTTCTGTATTTGTGGTGGTGATCTCCTGCGTGAACGATACAGGCTTTTGAACTATTCTGACAGCTGGTACTGGAGTAGAAAAATGAAAATGTTGCTTTTTTTTTTCTGCAAACGTGACCACTAGACGACACTTTGCTAGTCTGCAGCTTTCAAACCATTCAGGCTTGGAGATGGGGCAACAACTTCCCTATAGGAATGAGGTGTGTGAAACATTTCAGTGCTTTCAAACTGGAGTTTACAGGGTGATACGTTTGCTGTAAGAATGGACCAGAAACAGGGATGAAAGTGCAAATTTTCCATCCAGATTCTCCAGCCGTTACCAGTATTGGTTACTGTAACTGTTCTCTGTGTTGAAAAATGAAGTCTAATGAGTTACTGGTATTGCGTTTCTGGTGAGTGGGGTGTAAAATCACAGTTGTGTGGATGCGGTGTGCCATCATCTGAACTTCTGCTGGTGCTGTTAGATCACAGCCTGTTAGAAACCATATTTCACTAGGTGCTTAAAGATGTCAAGGAATCGACACTACACCGCTCAGTGGTCACTGGTCAGTGTGGTCTCCAGGTCATCGCTATCAGTCATCTGCCCCAAACCTGCATTACCTGAGCGTACACTTGCCTGTGCCTGCTGTGCATTTTCTGTGCTTGTGGCCTTCTTAATGTTTGTTTGTAGTATTGAGTGAAAAATTTAATCATAATGAAATGGCATTTTTGTAATGAACTACTCTTTTCTCCAAATTTTAAGATGTTTTTGGCTAATTGAAACTCCCAGATGAGAAGGGATTATATTTAAATTTTCTTATTCCTTTCACCATTGAGTAGGAAATCAAAAGCAATTGCATGAACAAATCTGAAAAAAGCAAAACTAGGAATAATCTGGATAAAGCAAACCAAACATTTTCACAAGTAAAATAAATGAATGCTTTAAAATTATTTCTTTTTATTATTTGAAAACTTCAGTGAAAGTTGTTTCACGATTTTCTACCCTATTTGCAAAATCTTGTCACTGTTCTTCTATAAATTCAGTTTCGTTTGATGCAGATGTACTACACATAGTCACAAGTGACATTTAAAGAATTTGGCACTACTTTTCAAAGAATAAGACACAAATGCCTGGTAACACCTATATTCCAGTGCCTCTTCCTTATGTGATCAGGGTGATTATTTGCTGATGACAGGAAATCTGATGCTTTTGCCAGATCTGATGGTTGCTCCAGTTTAGATGATTCTCTGAAATTTTCCATTCCTGGTTCAAACCAGCTGAATCTATAAAACTGATCTCAGCTCTTGCCTTGCTTGTAGGACTGTAGGGCCCTTCTGGTCACTGCAGCTGATTTAACTCTGAGTCCCGCTGCTGACTGTGCAAATTTTATGTGTTTCAGAGAAAAATGCAAGAAATTATGTAGTGATTGGTTGTAGGGTATTTTTTTTAGTTAATAATTGGCCTATAGGCCATTTCTACTATTAAGATCTATCCTCAAAAAAAAAAAATAAAAGAAAAAAGAGAGATTTTTGGGTTATACCTGAGGTAAACTTTCTGTGTGGCAATTTTGAAAACGAAGCACCTCAAAAACATCCAAACTGTAACTGGAAGTTCATTAGAAACTATCTTCTTTTGTAGTGGTTTTCTGCTCATGATGCACTGAATTTTTAAAATAATTGCTCCTCTGTGAAGAATTAAAGCTATTCCAATTACTCAGTTACTGGTGAAAAGACTGCACTTCTGAAGGAAAAAAACCAAAACCCAATATAAGTGTTGTGAAATTCAAAAGTGATGAAAGCCCATGACAGCTTACGAGACATGCCTGATAAGAATTTGCAGCTATAACTGTAGTTGTCAGAAATTTATTTGTGATAAATACCCGTCAGCTACAAGCATCAGAGACATATTTTGGTGAGTTTCTTTAAGGTCTCCATTGCTTTAACCCGAGAAACCCGACGGGGCTGGTAGACTCAGTCTGGTCTGCAGTTTCTCGGTTCTTGTGCTGGATGGCAGCCAGTGCATTAGCGCTGGACCCGCTCCCGCCTGTGCCTGGAATTACTCCCCGGGAGGCGGCACGGCCCCCACCGGGCAGCGCTGCTGAGAGGCAGAGTGCTTGAGTCAACTCAGGCCATCTGTTGGCTCCATGAATTAGTTTTCCCGATTTGCCCATCTCACCATAAGGTGTCCACATCCCCCTCTCACCCCCCCTGTCCCTTGTCCCCCTTCAGTAATGTGTTTTTTCTTTATCCAGTTCTAGTAGGACAGAGACAAGCAAATGGATTTCTTGTTACTTTTTTCTTCTTTACTTCTTCTGATTGCATGCATTTCATGGTAGTGGCCTTGTTTAACAAAGCAAGTTATCTCCTTTACATACATGTTCTGCTGTGGAAACAGTTAATGGCTTCTCACCCGGGGTGACCTTTATTCGTAGTAAAGCAGAAATACAATTATAGTTCCTTTCCCCTCTTCCCCCATCTTTTTTCCACTTTCATTATTTTCCCCATTTCCCCCTTTTTTTTTTCTTTCCTCTCCTTTTCTTATTTGTTTTCTTTCTCTTCTTTCCTCATGAATACTAACACTATAGTGTCATAATATGAATAAATGGATAAGGGACTAAATTGATTACATTAGCATAACTTAAATGATTTACGTCCAACAGTTTGTTTGTTGTTCAGCATTCAAGGCAGAATTAAATTCAGCAATAACTATTTGATTTCAACGTGGGTCATTTTAAAGGATCTCCATTTTATTTTTTGCTCAGGACTCTGATCTGGGAATCAGATTCCTTGAGCATTTAGCAGTTGAATGGCCCATCACTAGAAACAGTCAGTTTTGAAGATTTATTAAATGATTTTTAGTGACACCTTCTGCCTCTCAGATAAAAAGGTGAAGTATTTCTTTCACAAGGCATGTCTGGGTTTCCCTAGCAATAGTGTTTTTGAAGCTCTCCAGTAAGAACAGAGGACATCTTGATGCCTGTTCTGTCAAGTCACTTTGCTTTTTTTTGAACGTCTGTTGCCTTTTTTGATCTGTTTCCATTTTTTCCTCTTGCAGATTTATTTGAAAAACAGAGATTTGTATACTGTAGAAGCCAACAACCCTCGTCAGCTAGTGGAAATTGCAGCCAGAGACATTGAAAAACTTCTGAGTAACAGGTCTAAAGCCTTGGTGGTGAGTATTAATGGATTAGGTTTTCTATTTAACATCTAAAAAAAGTATTTATTATTGAAACATGCTTTTATTGTTATTTTTGCTGCCTATGCAGTTACGGGCAGTGTCAGCCTGATGTGTGCAGGGCATGACATGTAGCTAGATGGCTCGTGACTTCACGATAGAAAATGAACTCCTTAGTTCGTTGGCATAGGGCAGATGCTTAGAGTATTGACGGACAGATTAGGAATCACGGCCAAGTAACAAATGAAGTTATAAATAGATTGGAAAATATTCCTCTGACGCACATGAATGTTTACGACTTGAAGATCACTGTGCGCCACAGTCAGCAGTGATCTTGGGGAAACAAGAAGCAGAGCTTTTTTCAAATATGATTTAAAAATAATGGTATCTTTGAAGACAAGATGTTCATTTTGGTATTATTGCTAACTACATCTGTTGATTTTTTTTCTCCATCTTTTCAGTTACTCAGTCTTTCTTGATGGTAGCAACTAATTCTCCTTGAACAAATGTAGCCGTGTGTGAATCAGATTCATTTCCATACTTATTCTATTCCTGACTTGCTAATTTAATCTGTATTTCAGTCTTGTTTCGTATCAGCAAAGTTAATCCTGAACTATTATTGTGAAGGCCATGCTGCATTGTAACCTCACGATTCTGTATGCTTTAAATGAGAAGTAGCTATTTCTTTAAAGTGCTATTGCCAGCAGTCCCTTGCTCTTCTTTCCTGTAAGACAGCAGCCTGGGGTAATTGCTTCTTAGAATTCCTACTCACATCACTCTGACCCATATGAAAGCTTAGAGTGCTTTTCAGAAGATACTGACCAAACGTGCATGGAGGGTTCTGGATGAATTCATAAACATAGTTTTTACACAGTAGAGGTATTAGAAATAAGTTTAAAGGATGGAACAGCAGACTGGGATTCCCTGAGCAATTACATATCCGCGTAGACTTGCAGATGAGTTTGAATGTGTCATTTAAAGTGAAAGAGAGAAGAGAGAGGGTTCAATTCACCTAACTGTAGACATCTACACAGCTGGTTGTCCTAAGTTCCTTTTTTGTTCAGCGGAATAAAACTGGCACTTCTCAGTCAGCATTGACCTGACATGTTCTGAATAAGACTTTAAAATGGGATGAACTACAGCCCAGAAGCACTTACTTCTCTCTTTCTCTATCAGAGGAGCCTCAATGTAAATGTCAGTACTGTAGGTGTGTAAAGTTGGTGGAGATAAGTCCCACCCAAGCAGTCCTTTTATCAGTACAGTTTCATGTAGCTGAAGAATCAGTCCAAGAGTGAAACTGCTGCTGCATGCTGTCCTGAGGACTAACCTTCTTGTAGACGATGAGATATGGCTGAGTCAGTTGTTCCGGCACAGGTACCACAGGAGGTACCCATTTTCCTGCCTTTTGTTCTTAGCAGGAGTTCACTCTTCCAGTTCCCATGGCTTCGCTAACATGCAAAGTACATCAGTGTTATCTGGGCCAAAGCTTCTCTGCTTCAGTCAAAGGAGTGTAAAATAGATATGATTTTTGGTTGGGTTTTTTTTTCCCTTGTTTTAACTCAGTGGGCATTTGTTCATGTAGCACTATGTGGGCTTTGTATTATTATTGCAAAATATTATCTCATTTGTAGACCTTTGTGAATGCACCAGTTTATCTGCCATTTTCCCATCAACTCATAGAAGTATGATGTTTTCAAGTCATGATAGCCAAACCGTATATTTTTTGAGACTCAAGATTAATGTAAGGATTTGTGTGTGTCTGTGATGGTTTTATCTTGTAATTTTAAGAAAATTCAAAAAGTATCTCATGCTTACTTTAGAAAAGATTCCAGCACAGTTTTTCTGTGAACGTGGAAGAAGGGTGCCTACCTCATTTTAGGCAAGCCCACAGTCACTTTTTGAAAAGGGTAATACAATTCACTTCACTGACATAAAAGAAGACTCAGCTATGGGAAGGATGTTCCTTCAGTCCAGTTGCTGTTTTTTTTTTTTTTTAATAAGAAGTCTTGTAGTCTTCAGAACTTCTCAGATAATATTAAATGATCAAGTCAATGCATCTTTAAGGCAAATAAAATATCCTCCAGATGTATTAGTGGCTACAGACTTACGACTTTAAAATCAATTTTATTGTTCTGGAGGATGTGACTCAAGGTGTCTTTAATGCTTGGGGTGGCCATTACTGCTAGTGCTACAGCGAATGTACAATAATTATTTTTAGCTGCATGCCATCATTTCAGGATACATGTCAGCGAGACTTCTGCATGACATCTTTGTCAATCTTGCCACTTCATGCAGAGTGAAATTCATTCCCAAACAGGTGAAAACAACCCAACTTCATACAACTGAATTTGATTTGCCATCCTTTAAATACTGATCAATGATGGTTCTCTTCAGTGTTGAGGCATCTCAATTTTTTTTTTTAATTACCATTTTTTATTATTGCCTGGTAATCACCAGAATTTACAAACATTAATTACATGATTACAAAACATATGTAAGATCCTTTTTGCAGTGAAGTGATTGAAATGACCTATTGAAACATTCCTGTACTCAGTTCAAGAAGGACGGAGCCGCCTTACAGGGGTTTTCAGCTTTCAGATATTTGCCTTGCCAAAACTTTCTGTGACACTTTTTATGCCCTAATTATATAAATATCTATATATAAAAATCCTGATTTCATATATATAAAAATATATATTTGGTAACCTACTGTGCTTTTTTTTAAGCAAGTGGTATTTAATTTCTCTCTTTACATCCCAGGTTTTTTTTTCTTTTTTTTTTTACTTTTTAAAAGAAAATCTACATACAGAACAGCTTTGTAGGGGTGGTTGGTCATAGACGGTTCCTGAGAATACTTACTATTCCTTTTGCATCGAGTACCAGACACAGCCAAAGCCAATGCAGTAAAAAATGAGTACAACCTCTCAAATTAGTAACACTGACTTAATTTTTCTAATATTATTTTTATTATGACTAAGTTGATCAAGCTTTTCAATATTGCTATCATTATTTGACGTATCTTCTGGTTTCTGCTTCAGACATCTTTCTCAGACATTTTCAAGGTCAACTGTACCGGGGATTTCTGTTGTTTCTTTAAAAAATTTATTTCTGATGTATATTCATGTACCCAGGGGTTCGGTCTGACTGAATAAAAAAAAAGAGGAAAAGGCCTAAAAAGCATTGCTTAAGGGGAAAAATACCCTTTTATTAATCTCAGTCCTAGTCAGATCTCTTTGCTGACTCATATTCTACATGGTTATTAATTCTGGATCACTTCATGTTGGTTTCTCTTGTGCTGTCACCTGACCTTACGAGCTCCTAACGACCCAGATGTTTATGCTGGCTTTTCTGTTTGTATATATCAGAGCTTTCAATGACTTCTGATTTTGAGCCTTCCTCTAGATTATTTTTTTACACAGGAGACACTTACTTCTTATTGCCTCCTATATCTGAACTATTACTTTGTAGTACGAGAATTTCTTCACCTGCCGTATGTATTTCTCTTTCTTCTTTTTTCAAGGATTATCTTTCTGCTGGCATTTTGTAAACATTGTGTAGTGAAGCTGACTTATTTATCCAAAATCTAAGTCTTCTTAAACCTGCTGGGTCACATTTTTTCTGAAATTGGGAGTGGAGGTGAATGGAACTGTTGCTAGTAACTGCACAGAGGGTTTTACCGTTGGGGCTAATATGACTCAAAGTGTTAATTAAGACCTGAATCCTGAAAAGAGTATGATGCAAGAGGATTGTGCATCCTCTGGTGATGCCACGAGGAAGGTGCCAGTGAATGTCATTAGCAATGTTGTTGTTCAGAGACTAGTGTACCCCAGGGATGCCATGATTTTCTCTAGGCGTGCTACACAAATAACCTTCGGGCAAGGTTATAATAAGCAAATATTAGTGATGACTATTCGAATAATAATAAGTTGGCTTCCCTCAAGCTGCAAGAGCACCTTTAAATGAGAAATAACTCTTGCATTCCAGATTATTTGTGTTGTTATGCAACTTTATGCTAGAAAACTCTCTAGCTATGACTTAAAGGTAAAATTACTTGGCGATTCTGTGCATTACAGACAAAAGGCTTGAGTAACATGGAAAAGCTTTGTGATTTCATTTCTGGTTTATAGGAGAAAAGACTATATCAAAAATCTGAACAAAGACGACTTGTCCCACCATAAGGAAAAAAGTCTATTTTCATTTTTTCATGAATTTATGCCTGGAAGAAGCTTAAAAATGGTGGTTCAAATAGGTACCTAGCTGGGGAAGGAGAAAGGAGGAGGTCCCGATCTGAACTCAGAAGACTTTCCTAGGTAGTTATTACTAGAAAATGTTATCCATATGTCCTGGTTTTGGTTGGGATAGGGTTAATTTTTTTTCCTAGTCACTGGTATAGTGCCATGTTTCGGATTTAGTACAAGAATAACGTTGATAACACACTGATGTTTTTAGTTGCTGCTAGGCGGTGCTTATACTAAGTCAAGGACTTTTCAGCTTCCCACCCTCTGCCAGCAAGGAGGTACAGAAGAAGCTGGGAGGGAGTATAGCCATGACAGCTGGCCCAAGCTGGCCAAAGGGATATTCCATACTATCTAATGTCATGCTCAGTATGTAAACTTGGGAGTTGGTTGGGAGGCAGGGGAATCACTGCTTGGGCACAGGCTGGGCATCGGCCACTGGGTAGCAGGCAATTGCATTGTGCATCACTTGTTTCATATATTGTTTTTTTTTCTTTCCTCTTCCTTTGCTGTCCTGTTAAGCTGTCTTTATCTCAACCCACAAAGTTTTACTGATTTTTTTTTCAATTCTGCTCCCCTGTCCCGCCAGGAGCAGAAGGAGTGAGCAAGCAGCTGCGTGGTACTTAGTTGCCAGCTGGGGTTAAACCACAAGACACGACACCATGAAACAAGAAGTTAAGATGAAAAGAAAATGGAGAATTTTCTAGCAAAGTGTAGTGGATGAAGAGAGTGCTATAAGTAGCAAGGAGGAAGACAAGCAACAGCCTTATAGTCAAGGATGTCAAAGACTGTCTTGCAGTAGAGCGTGTTGTTCAGACAGTGAACATTTCTTTTTTGGTTTACTGTTGTTTGCTATTGCATATTTGCCTGGCCTAACCCTACTGAACACACACTATTTCAAAATTATGGAATTTCCATATGCATATGGTATGCATATGGTCCTGTGAGGAGCAGGGAGCTGGACTCCATGATCCTTATGGGTCCCTTCCAACTTCAGATATTCTATGATTTTATGAGTCTGTGGTATTATGGACAAGTTAATATTCTATCTCTATGTATCTTGCTGAAAGGTGGTGTACAGATGAGCTGTGCTACCATTGCAGCCTGCTTTTCCAGATGTGTCATGGAAGACAGGTGAAGGTTTCACTGGAGACATATCCTGCAGTAACTACAGGCAAAACTCACAAAGGTTCTTGGACATTTTTCAGGTAGACAAACTTTCCAAGGATACCAACAAACAGTATGCCTAGCCCACTGGACAGTCTGGCACCTAAATTGTTCATTTTCACTGGAGTTGTCCTCTGTTTTAAAGTTCCTGCCCCATTCAACAGTGCAATAGCTTTCTGGAGCTGTGTGGATCATGCTAAAAGATCATAATCTTTCAGTTCAGATGGAAACTAAATAATTTAAACAAAAACTTTTCTATATACAAGAATGCGAGGATACTTGTCTTTGGGAGATACTAATATTTAATTGAGGAGTATCATTAGAAATACTAAATAGAGTACCTGACATTGTAATAGATTAATAAAATATGCTTTCAGGAGTTACAAGTATTTTCTCAGTGACTATATAAAAATAAACACTTTTAAACTCAGTAATATATGAGATAGACTGATACAGGTTTTATTACTCATGTAATATACTGTAGTAAGCTTAAGATTTTAAAAGGTCCTAATTTTGTTGTCACACTTTAAATTTTAAAAATTGTAAATTGTGTTTTCTAGAAAGGTGTATTTTATGAACTCCGTGCTTTGCAAAAGGCTGATCTGGGCATTTGTTTCCTGTTTATGCATTGTGTTGTGAGGGTAATGAAGTATGATTTATCTTAAACTAATCTTTGATCCAGTGCTGCACACTAACTCTAAGGTGCAGCTTCACTCTTACGCAGCGTGAAGTTGTGCAGCCCTTGGCCTTTCTCTGCCCATCACAGCACCACGTTACCTGTTAGGTGTCAGGGAGCACCCTTAATCTTCTACAGCAGGAAAATCTGCAGTTTTACCTTCTTGCTTGTTTTCGCTGGTGTATTTGAATTGAAGAGAATAAGCAAGTTTGGATCTCTCAGGTAACAGAAAATTGAAGTTAAGAGAAAAAATGATGAAGAAGGAGCACCTACTGACAGTCTTTGCAAGCACAACGTGCAGAAAATTTTGGAAACAGGATCAAAACGTCCTATTTCTTGCTTAGATAAGATCCCTTTCTTCATTCCTGAATGATTTAGCTATTGGCTATTTGTTTGTGTGGTACTTTGAGATGAATCCTACTTGTCCTTCTATCCCAAATTAAGATGTATGCGTATTCCCCTGCAAACCTTTTTTTCCTCAGTGAAATACCTCTTTCTGGAAAGCCTCAGTGTCAGTACCTCATTATCAACACTATGATGTAGACTCAGAGTGCATTTATTAATAAATTTTTCTTTCATTACTGCCCTTATGCGAAGGCAACTGCATAACCATTTGTGTAAAGCAAACACTCAAGGTCCACTAAAATACATTTCACTGGAGAATGAGACACATTCATATTTTCATTGCCAAGTTCCTGCTTAATGTTTCTTTGTTTTGCTGTGGTGTTATTTGTTTTTACTCTTAACTACTAAACTCTTACATTAAGGTCATTCAAGGGAAGGTACTAGTCAGTACGCTTGGCTTCTTGGGCTGCATGTACACAAAGACAAATTACATGCAGATTTGCACCTTACTGTCTAGATTTCTTCAGGTATCTCAACCGGAGACATCAGATCTTCATTCTAGCCTTTATGCCTTAGTTGCTTCTGAAAACTGAGGCAACTCAGTTTCCATGGAAACTGAGGCACAGATTGTGTGCTAGGAGACAGGTTCTCTCTACGTGCTGTTGGGAGATGTCCAAGGGGCACAACTGTGTCTGTGAATGAGGAGCTCAGGATGTTTATCTGCTAGTTTAGATGCAATTTCAACACAGCTGTGCAAGCGTGTCCAGATCCCTTAGTATTTCCTTGGACTCCTGAAATAAGGCTTCAGTGTCTCACAATACAACTGGGAAGCTTAAACAAACGTGTTATAATATATTTTAAGATTCCAGGGCAGAGATGCTTTGCACTTTAAATAGGGTTGGGAATTTTTCTGTAGCCTGAAAGACCTATAAAACTAAAATAAATTTTGTAGGTGTGTTTAATACTACTGTTTTTTGGAAGGGATCTGAATCTTTAGCCTGAGTTTTGATTAGATGACTAAAACCTTGCTAACATCCTTGAAAACACCCTGGGACACCTGCTTTTTGGTCTGTTAATCTTAAATTGCCTATATTGACAAGATGTCTTTCCACTCTTTATAATACTCACTCTATAGACAAATTGAAATTGTCCACTCGTTTAGCAAAACCTGCACTGGGCAGCATCTCTCGCTTTGGTCTCTGTTGCAACTCAGCTACCGGTCTCCTCAGTTCCACCAGAAATTTCAAAGAAGCCGTAATAGTCACAGCTAATAGTGAAGTCCACCACTTCTGTGTGGCAACCTAGAAATTAGAGCTAATCACTCCGTGAGGGCTGGGGCTAGGTCTCTGAGGTGAAAATATCTGTGTATACCTGTGGGTACATATCTTGATCTGGACACACTTGCACAGGTGTGTTGAAATCCCATCTAAATTATATTCCAGTGTGCATCCTGGAAATAAGTATTTTTCCAGTTATCTTCTAATCTAAAACATAAATAGACAAAACATCTGACCAGGAGCAGGATCTGCAATTCAGTTCTTTTCCTTCCCATTTAAGTCCTCTGATCACAAGGCTGAAGTCCTCCAATCCATAGTGTAGTCTGTGCAAAAATATCTTTTTGATGCGAACAGTTGCCCTCCACCTTCATTATCATCCCTTCAAATACATTAATTCCATTTATTCTTAGTCTCAGGCTTTAAGGGACAGAGTCCTTGCCCTTCAACCTGGAAATCAGGTCGTTTTCGAGAGGTGTAGTTCAGATCCAGATTGTTGAGGACAATCTGTGATTCTGACTTCCTTCATTATTTTGCAAATAATGACACGGTACCACATTAGAAGACACTGATGAACTAGGTCTTGAGCTGATGAAGGTACCTGATGTTTCCTGTTAGTTCCTTTGCATGGAAGTGATATCTCATAGAATCAACAGAGAAAGGGAGAGGTTTTACTGTTGAGTTAGCATCAGAAGGTTCATCAAGATAAAATGTCTTTCCCTTCCTCTCTTTCCTAGCTGATTTTAAGAACATGAGCCTTGTTGAGAACTGATTTCAAAACTGATTTCAATACAAATAAAGCATCACTAGTGTCCTGATAAATTTGCTGCTGTTTTCTTTTCACATATATTTTTTATTTTCAGGTGTTTCATTTACCAGTTACAGGCAGTGTTAGACAATTGTATTGGAAAGAGCTCCAGTTGGAGAAATTCAGGGAAGAAAAATAGCTTGAATTGTGGTCAGTCTCCCACCAAGCAGCACTTTCCCACATTTTGTTAGTGGTTTTTTGTTAGTTGTTATATTAGAAGCTGGCCATCATGAGGAAGCTGGCAATGGACTTTATGTGCTGGGTTCTTTACCAAAATAATTTCGGATCTGACTTCTAGGAAGAGGAAGCCTACATGGATGGCAGAGAGCAAATTAACTAGAGTAAATTACTGGTCAAACAGATGGATGAAGTTTTGTCTATGCAAGTTTTTGTGCAATGTACACAGGTTTTCTGATATTTTTCAGTCTGATGTTAATTTTCCCCTTTGAATTGTTAGGCTGTGGCAGTTTCTTCTCTTTAATATTTAAAAATATTTTATTCTTTTATTTTAACTTTTCATTTCAAGTTGGAGGTAGCTCTCGGGTAGCTATTTCATGAAAAGATTACACAAAGTGTGTACCAGCGTCACAAACCAATTGGCTCTAATTGTACCAATATCCTACCAGAAAAATACTGATGTTTTGGAAAATTAGAAATAAAATAAACTTTTTTCTGTATAAGGACTGTAAGATCATGCATACCGTATGTTTTTACATGAAAGTATGTCTTGGTTCTTGAGAAGTCTTTTCCATTGTGTATGTGGTAGAATTTTGCAGAGTTAGGACTCCAAGTCTATTTATATATTTACTTTTTATATCTCCGTCAATTCTCTACATACTGAGTAATTCACCCAGGTGGAAAATTTCTAAATTTTATTTCTGGTTGCTTCCTGCGAGTACTCAGAATAGACATTGTCATCTCCTTTTTGCAGCATTGGATTTAGATTTCAGTCCATGACTAGAGCTGGTCCAAACGGCAGAAATAGCTACTTCAGCAGCAACTGTGCATGCAAGTTTAAGACTGATAATACACTTCTTTTAAAACTACTCTCACTGGAAATTTTCACACCAGGAAAAAGGTTTTGCATGTGCATTTTCAGACTATAATACTGAGTCTGCTAGCCTGTATGACCTTTGCTTAAATCTCCAGATGTAAATGTAGCTTATTTTGAAAATCAGTTGTAGTTGCTGAAGCAAATGTGTTTTGTAATGACAGCTAGCGAGACGTGACACTTATGAAGTCAAACATTTGTCAACTTGTCCATGTCAGATGTTTGAATTTGTTTTTACTTGTCTTGCCTTGAGTCTTATTTTATTAACTGAAATCCAGGTTGTATAAATGCAACGTTATGCCTCAGAGGATAGACTCACATAACTCACATACCTTGCAAGGCATCATAAAAGTCTGGAAAAATAAATCACAAGGCTTGCAGTGAAAGTTCTTACAAATATCTCCGGTTTCTGTGTTTTTTTCTTTCCATGATTTACTTGATTTGCCTTCTGCAGATCTTGTATTCTTGTTGACAGATAAAGAGGGGAGTCATCCCTCACACTTCCCATGTCCTCATAGATACCTGTGAGTCATCATGTTGATTTTTGTGAACCTGAACTGTGTATAGTGCTGAAATGGCATCGAGTACGCCAGCTTAGAGAGACACCTGCTGAATCTCTGTCCTGCTAGCACAGTGTCTTGCGGTTTGAGCTTGTAAGGGTGACTGAGATGATGACAGCTAAAAAGAGCTTGTGGCAAATAATATTATTGGGTAGTCAGCTTCATAATTTAACTTTTCTTTCTCCTCACACAGTAGATTGTCACTGATAGCATAGCTTCTTTGTTGCTTTCAGATTTGGTGTGAAGAAAAAGAAGGAGCACTGACAGCTGTAGCAGTTCTTTCCCATTGAATTCCCTTTACATACGAGCAAATTCCCTCACAAAATAAATGGCTGTGGCTGATTTTCCAGAGGTTGTGTTGTTGTTGTTTTTTAAACTCCCTGTGGGGGATTCTTCATGTGTTTGTTACATGCAGGTTTCTTTATCTAGGTGTATGGATACTGAAATTTAATTTGTGAAAGATGTTCTGCAGGTGCATAGCCCCATTGCAGCAAGCATTACCCTAAGCTGGGGGGTTGATGTGGCAGCTGTGAAAGGTGAAATCTTGCTCCAAATAACTCTTTTGGTTTCATTGGGTTATAAAGTTAGTTTTTCGGCTTCAGAAGCTCAAATTTAAAAAGAATGCAACTCAAACCTCTGTTGTTGCTTTTCTTGGATTTGTCCCAGTTTTTGTCTCCAGGGCGTTGCTACCCTGCTTAGTTGAGGCTTACCCTCAGGCAGCTTCTCCTGCAGACATTTTTGTTTTCCTTGTCTGTGCTTCTGCCTGATAGGCAAAAAGAGAACTATTTTCTTGCTTATTTCTTGGTCTGATGACTTCCATTCACATCGTCTACCCAAGAAACAAGAAACACATCGATGCATTTATTGATGTAATACTGTTTTCCACTGTGGCTAGTTGGAAATTTTACGGAAGAAGGATTTTCCATGGTGAAACACACATTTTTCAAAATCACAATATTTCATGCTAGTAGTTTAATTTGCTCAAATTTGTCTGGTTTAATGGAAGGTTGCCTATCTAAACAGACTGAAGAAGAGCATGGAAATTCTGGAGTATTGCAGGTGTTGCCTTCCATACCCTAATGCTGTTTAGCCAACCCTCGCAAGACTCCGAATCTTTCCTTCAGTCACTAAGCTTACTTTTTCAACCACAACAAAATTGAATTTTAAAATTTTAAAATCCTCTGTGAAATGACAAATCCACTTATTTGGTGAAAGGTTTGTGAAACATTACTGAGAAGAACCAAATGCAAGTGGTGTTTTTAGTGGTCCAAACTTGCACACACAAGTTATACATAAACTGTTGTAGCGTAGTTATGTATTGTACACAACTCTTGGAGCTTACGTTGTGCCTTTGTCAGGCCTTTTTTTCCCAGGTCTTGTATACTTTTGGGACTCTGTTGCATCTTCTCTTGTCTTTCATTATCTTTTCTTGAAGAACATTGATACTTGACAGTGTGCACGATTCCAGTATTTGTCTCAGTGGAATGCTTTGTAGCCTTTGCTTCTCTTTTTCTGCATTCCCCATATGAAATTTCAAATTAGACTGTGTTGCTACAGCATCACACTAACTCCTGTTGAATTGTTCACCCACTCCACATCGTAAATACTTTTCAGGGTACCTGTGTCCAAGACACAGTCACTGTTTTCTAAATATGCCGTGAAATCTGTAAATTCTTGGTTCTGTTTCTAATGATACATTCAGCTGTATAAAATCACATTGCCTCTGCTGAACAAGATCATTTTAGCCTACGTGTTCTAGACTACTTTGTATAATAGCTGTGCAGTAAATAATAAGGAGGGTTTCTACAAAGTAGGTCTTCATACTGTAGTCTGGCTGACGTGTAGTGTTTCCACAGGTTTCCTTAACCGATGATGGAAATGTTGTTTCCCATACTTCTAACAGCCTTAAAGGTCAATGTTGTAACAAAGACAACTGGCCAAAATGTCGTCTCCTTTTTTTCAGTAGACAGAATACATTAGTTATAGAAACACTTTAAAAAATGACAAGAGGACATTTTTATTTCAATCTTAACTAAAAAAAAAAAATGGTGTACGACAACGCTTTTGAATTGCAACATTTTCTGTAAGAATTTTAGAGAGTTTTAATAAGTTCTTAAAATATTTGAATTGTAATTCAGTTCTATTTGCATTTCAGAGGGCAGAATTAAAGCATAAATGCAGGAGAAATCTATGTTACTTAAAATTAAACCCTCCCTAATGGTGATGTACAAAACTGTCACGGACTTCTGGGTCTCCAGGCTTACCATTTCACTGCTCTGCGCTCATGGCAGTGTTCACTTTGATAATCAGTGTGTAATATTGGAAACAGATCTTTTGGGGCAAGGCAGAGATTTTATCAGGGAACAGCGAAAAGAAGTATCTGACATGCCCTCTGTTTTTCTGTGCCGTTGTCACATGTTCCTCTTCCTTGTTGCCCCTTTTCCTTCCTTCCCTGCTAGTAGGTATGTGGAAGGGAGAAATTACAGGTTTGTCAAGGCTCTGTTCTGCATTGAATGGGGTTGGTGATACTTGATACTGTTTAAATATATGAGAGAACTAATGAAATTTATTCATTCAAGTAGAACCATTGTGGTTTCCCACTAGCTGAAGCTGCAAGTTACATTTATCGTCAGTTTCAAGGTCCACAAAGACTTTTTTCCCCTCCAGCAAAATACGAAGACCTCATTTTTTGAGTGGGAGCGATAGCTGAAGCTGGGGGTTAGCCCACGGGATAAGAGCACAGGAATGCCCTGCTGGTTGTGGTAGCCAGTGCAGTCAGCATTCTGTCCTCATGTTGGCGTGGGGAGATGCTGGGTAAGAAAACACATGAGCCTGGCCAGTACCCATGGTCCACCATGCATGTAATCCCTCAGTGTTAACAGTTTTTGGATTAAAAACTTCAAAGAAAACATGTCTGCCTGTTCCCTTCAGTATCTGTTAGTGAACTTATCCAGAAATTTGCCTAGCCCCTAACCTGCCTGTACTGCCTGCCCCCAGGACATCCTGTAGTAAACGGTTCCAAGAACTTGTGGGTAAAAAAGGATTTTCCTCAGGGGGGGTCCAAGAGTGCTGG
>Ga0181612_138642_pt1 | contig 20537 bp, 10 predicted proteins | sample HoacroProtozoa21_FD_119630 | JGI IMG/M metagenome (GOLD analysis project Ga0181612, IMG submission 119630) | Hoatzin crop microbial communities from Cojedes, Venezuel. Combined Assembly of Gp0051906, Gp0051904, Gp0051908
AGCCCCCACCCCCCGGCTGTGCCCCTTCCTGGAGTCCGGTGAAAATTAACCCTGTCCTGGCCAAACCCAGGACAGCCACCATTTCTGCAGTTACTGCCAGAGGTGACCAGTGTTCAGATATTTCTCTTGAAGCTGTATTCACTGAGTCACTCGCTCTGTGAAGTACTGGGGGGTTGTTTTGCAAACCTGGACCTAGTATCACTTCTTGAAACTCTTCCTCTAGTCAGAAGTAAAGCCTGAAAAATAATTTGAAAAAGCAAAATGCAGCAGCGATTGAGGAAGGATATTCTCTGTGCTGTCAGTATAATAACAGTAGCAATCATAATCAGGGTATCTGAATTGCTGGTCATAGAATGCAAAGCTAAACCCAGATTTAAGAAGATGTGTAGGAATAGAGCAGGACATGGGGTTTTGAGGACTGGATCATACTTGGAATTTTGAAAAAGATACAGTTATTTTAAAAAGACACTTTGACATATTTTGACAGGGGAAAAAGAAAAGGTGGATGTGTAGCTCCAGAGACAGAAGCAAAGAAGCCTTAAATACACATGTGAATTGGATGTGCTGCAGTTGAAAGGGCTGTATAGGTACCATGGCAGCCCTCTGGCTTAGAGCATTGCACAATTACGGGCTGAAAATTCTCTCCAGTGTTTAAACACCAAAGAGAAGAAACACACTCATCTGCTCAAAATCAAACGCTTGCAAACCTTAGACCAAAAACTTTGCTGTGATAATTACTTCAATACTGCATAAGAAGCGCTAGTTGTGTAACTAGTCTTAGGTTGTATCTCACATGGATTCCCTGTTGTTTAATAATATGAACTTCTACTGAAGCCACTTTCCCTGTGGGGATTCCAATACCTGTCTTTTTCCACTACACAAACACCTATTTTCATGAATTTCACTGGAAATTCATATAATTGAGTCAGCTATTCATTTGTTATATGCATTTCAAATTGATCAACTAGTTAAAACCTTGGTGAAGGAAGTCTCTGGGCATCCTGGTAGATGTATCACATTAGCCTCATTACCTTGAGAAAGCACACTAAAAATACAAATATCTTTCCAATCATATTACTGGCCTTGTAACACCTTGTCTATAAAATAAATGGCATATCTGGAAATAATGCAACAGTATGTTAGGATTAGCCTATTTAACTTGGTTGTCCCAGTGTTTTGCTACCATTTCTATATGGGTACCAGACATGGCAGAGCTGTTTGACATGCTGATGATGCTCTGCTCCAGCACATAAGTGCTGATCCAGTAAAATAGCACAAGAGATTCAGTAGCATCTCTGGGCCTTGAATTCAGTCCCTTGCAAGAAATTAAACAATTCCACTAACAGTTTCTTGTACCACACGTTGATACTTACCAAACACAAGACAGTTAAGCATCAGGAAAATATTACTGATCTTACCAAGAAATACATTTATTAAAATTTTTGTGGTAGCTGGAGAGCTGTACCAAGTGAGCTAAACTATCAGTCGGCCTGCAAATATATTTTATGCTTACTTCCCTAAGGCTGCTTCTACTGTAGAATTAACTTTTATCATCAACTAAGCCATTACCTTACCTTAGCTTTTACAACACTTCAACAGTCCATGTCGTCAGGAAATTATTATCAAAACTTAGTGATCATCATTTTCTGTCCTTCTCTCTTGCATTGCTACCAAAAAAAAATGTCTAGTGAAGGTAATAGCTGAAAATCCTTTGTACTGATACAGCAAGAACACCTTGATAAAGTCAAATATGCATGTGCCATGAGCCAAGAACAGTGAATTGGTAGAAGCATTACTGGGAAGAAGAAAATCAGATTAAATAATTAGTGTCAATTAGCGCCAGCAAAATCATTCTATAAACAATTGGTCTCTAGTGCCCTGCTTAATTATGTGAGACTTTCATCGCTTCTTATCAAGTCTGCTTTGATTTATGTTAGACTCCTGAGCATCCCAGAAGTATAATTAATAATTGTCTTGTAAATAAACCTTTGGTAATTAATGGTAGCAGCAGGCAATACAGTATCTTTTTAAATGTATTCCAGTATGGAATTATGAATACTTGAAAATATCTTAGAATTCAAGGTAAAAAGGCAGCAAGAGAAAAGATAGCTGTAGCTAAAGACCAACTTGTTAGAAGCAGTGTGACACTAACTACTACTATATTAAACAAGACTTCTCTGTTACTTACTATAACCAATGTACAACTTTGCAGTTTGGCTTTAGACTGTAATATCTATCTTACTTATTTAATTCTTAGTCCCTATGTTAAAAGAAAATAGATAAATTTTTCAGGTGTAGGCAGCAATCAAATTTTTGCAAAAGAAATACATAACTAAGATAAAATTCTTATTAAAGGAGAATGCTGTGAAAGTTCTGGCATAGTCAGTCATTCTTAGATACAACCACCTCAGCTAATACCAGAATGACTGTAGGAAAACAACTGAAGAGGAGGAGAATGGAAAATCATTCCAGTTGCTCGAATAAAACATATTACATAACCTGAACTGTATTACTTGCATTTGTAGATGCTGCTCCTGTAAATCATTTATTCCTATGATTCTTCTATTTGACAGCTTTGTTACACTTGGAAAAATCATTGCAACATCCTTTGCCTCATCTAGATTCCCAGAGATAATGCCAGCAATGGCACAGCAAATAAATGCGATCTGAAAATCATCAGCTAATGAAAGCATGTAGCAGATCTTTTCTAAAATCATCAGGATCAAGATAAACTTCAAAAATGCTCATAGCTTGTTCATGCTGTACTTTAAACTACTGGTAGCACTAGCAGCACCAGTGAAGGTGTATGTTACAGGTCTTTATTGGAGAGGAACTGCATGCACAGTCTCACCACCACTGTACCTTACCAGCTCTATCACTGTTGGAGTCTTCAGCGTAGAACAAAAAGTACTAAAACATAAATCTTTAAAGACTTAGGAATACTATCACTCCACCCACAATGCTGGCCATTGATTACCCAGACACTGCAGTCACCTTTCCCACCACCTGCCCAGATTTCTCTCCCATGGAGATCAAGGAAGATGGGACAAAAGACGGATACAGGGATGAAATGGGGGTAGAGGGATGGTGCATTCTATGGCATTTCCATCCCAACATGGTCTTGGACATAGTCTGGGCATGCATCCAGATGCACAGCTGGACACTTCTACAATTTCAGTTACAGTATAGTGGAGCATTAGGCAAATGCATCTTTTTTTCACCAGCTGCCAAAACTGAGCTTGACTCCATTATTTTTACAGTTCTCCTCCACATATTTCTTCTCTGCCTCCTCTTCTCTAGATTAAACAAGATAAACTTCCTCAGCATCTCTTCCAAAAGCAAGTGGTCTAGGTCCCTGACCTTCATAACCCTCTGCTGGACCCTCTCCAGTTTCTACACATCCTTTCAGAACTGGAGAACCCAAGGATATAAATATTTCCAGTGCAGTTTCATGCTTTATCCAGCATAAAAGGATAATAACTTCCCTTGGTCTACTGGCCTCAGTCCTTGCAATATGACCCATTATAAGTTTTGTCTCATTTGCAATGAAAGCGCACTGTTGGTTCGTACTCAGTCTGGTGTCCACTGAGAGCCTCAGGACCTTTTCATCTAGGCTGATTCTCCCCACCTGTATGGACACCTGAGGTTCCTCTGCCACAAGCGATGGACTCTGCACTTCTTGCTGAACTTCATGAACTTTATGTTGTCTCAACCCTGAAGTTTCTCAAGGCCCCTCTGGACTAAATCTACTGCTTAGTGTGTTAACTACCCCTCCTAGTTTGCTAAGAGCACATTCTGTTTCACCACTTGTGTTGCTAATGAACACATTTAACAGTACCAACACCAGCATCAACCTCATGATAGTCTGTTCATTGTCAGCTGCTAACTGAACACGAAGCCACTGAGAAATACCTTTGGATCCAATAGTCCAAACAAGTTTCATGCGAAAGCTGTGGGAGACGGCATGAAAAGACAAACAACATAGCATCCACCACTCTTCCCTCATTCCAACAGCCAGTCATTCCATCATAGATGAAGTAATCAGGCTGGTCAAGTATGATTTGGTTGGCATTTGTGCTACGAAATTCCCCTCAACAGTCTAGAATTTTCCTGGATTGCTTGCACGGTGCTATGCTGCCCTCCCTGCAGTAGTCTGGGTGGCTGAAATCCCCCAGGAGGATGAGGGCCTGTAATCAGGAGATTTCCATTAGCCATTTATACTAAGCCTCATCCACTCCATCCTTCAGGGTTAACAGTTGTGCGGAAAACTGCCAGGCTTGCTCTTGTGCAGAGATGCAGTCTTTCATTGCGCATTGAGATGGCTGTTCTCTCCCAAGATCGGGAACTAATTCCTTTCATTCTAACTGCCTTGTTCAAACCCAACTGCCTAAAAGGCAGAAACACCTAAAAAATCAGGGAAAATCTAGAAAATTAAGGACACATTCTTTGCATCTCTCATACAAACATTACCAGATTAAAAGAATATCTAGACAAGACAGAAAACTACAGCTGTGGAAATTGTAAATGGTCTTTAAAAAAGCAGAATGATCATAAAAAAGGGACTGGTGTAAATGCAAATGTTGAGCCAAACTAAGCATGATAAAGTCTGGGAGACAACACTTCAGGTGCAGGGCTGATACAAGTTCAGAACACTGGGTTGTGCAGAGAGTTAAAGCAGACAGCAGGCACAATGACATCTTAAATTACCCACATGATGTATAGCTTAATGAACCCCCTTGTGTTGATCATGCTTGGCATTAATCAAGAGCCATGAACAGATTCCCTTATTTTCTCAATGCTGCTCTGATAAACTGCAATTTCATTTAACCTTGGACAGGAACTTTAATAGCTTCCACGGGACAATTGTCAATACTTTCCCGGGTATACAGTGATTAAACTGCAACACAAGATGCATGTCATGAATTTTCTTCATTTGAAATTAGAATTTTCATTTTTAAAAACTATTTGCATAAAATATGCTGAAAATATGGAAATATGTAAAGGTTTGTGTGATTCTTAGATAGAAATACACCAAGACAAAGGTTTCTTAAAAAAATAAAATAATTAACAACACTTTAATTAACATATTGAGAGCTTCAAGTAACCTTCTGGTTAGAAAACAAGACAACAAAAGACACGAATTCAAGTAAAGGCACAGTAATATGACCGTAAGTTAGCTCATTATGCATTAGATATTTGACAACATTACACACTTCTTTAGCCTTGCTGCAATATTTAGAGGCCAAAGGATTGGCGATAATGGAGAAATGCTTTGTTTCTCAACTACAGTGGTTTCTATAGACACCTTTGGGCACTTTTCTTCTCTAAAAATAGAGGTTCACTTCTCCCAGGGGTGAGTCTGTCTGCCTCAAAGGCACTACAGAAGAACAAGTTAGTAGATCCACTCAGTCTGGGTACCTGGAGGTTACTACTCCAGGTGAATGTCAAAGCGGACAAAAATTAACACAAATATGGATTCAGTGCCTTTCCTAGGCAATCTGTTCTAACAGAGCTCTACAAACAAGCCCTTTCCCACTACCTTCATTTAAAAGCTAGTTTGATTTATTGCCACTAATAACAATTAAGAACAAATCTGGATCACAAGGGACTGAGAAATTTGTTACTATTAATTCACAAAAATCTTCACTACAGGTATGGACTACAGTTACAGGAACAAGTAAACTACAGCTCCCCTTGTCCTGGGTTTGTCTAGGATAGGGTTAATTTTCACATGAAGGTGGCTGGGCTGACCCAAACTAGCCAATCAAATGGGATTCGATACCATGTGACGTCTTGATTGGTATTTACGTGGGGGAGCTGACTGGAGCAGGGTGATTTGCTACTCAGGAACACACTGAGCACTGGGTGGTGAGAAAACTGCACTCTGTATATTCTTTTTGTCAGTATTATTGGTATTTTCTTCTCCCTTTGCCATTCTGTTAAACAGCTCATATCCCAACTCATAAGTTTTGCCTTTTCCTTCCAATTCTCCTCCCCATCCCACCAGGGTGGGGGGAGGAGTGAGAGAGCGACCTCGTGGTTCTTCGTTGCCGACTAAACCACAACATCACTCTACTTAGGCATCATGATTTGCTTTCATATTTTTTTCTGTGTTTTCTTTTCTACATAACCTAACTAATGTTAATGAGAAAAAATACATCCTACACTTTCCCAAGACTGCACCGGTACCAGTGAAAGGCACTGTTGATAGTATCAGTAGCAACCTATCTACAACAGTACCCACTAAACTGAACTGGTGTTGGCTGTTGTGTGAGATTTAGGAGCAATTGCCCTCAACAAACTAACTTGGCAGAGCAGTAACACCCTGGACATCCCACAGTCTCCATAGGTTTCTCGTCCTAGCCTGAACCTTGTCTCCCAGACAGGATCAGCTTGACCTGGGACTTCCAGAGACTCCTCTTAAATGTCAACATTATGGCAAATTCTTCACAGAAGACAAAATATAGATATGATTTCATTAAGTTCTCTTATGGTTGATTGACTGATTGCAGGATCCTGGTAACAGGTGAAACCTAGCTATTCTAATCCCTCTTAAGATCCCAGAGACCTACAGCATGCCAGTGGTGAGAAATGAAGCTCTTATTATCTCTCTAAGAACATATTACTTGTGTTTGAGTCTGGTTGCACCAGGTGCTGTACAAATGTAGACACGAAACAGGGAAGGAACCAAACTAGAGACAAAGAATGACTCCATTAAGATCATGCACAGGTTAAGATCAGAGTTGGAATAGGCACATAATTTAGAAGCAGACATTCCAAAACCACATATATGAAGGTAGGGGAAGGTAAGGTATCCAATACCTCCAGAAGAGGATCATAACTGTCGTGCTAACATGCTGTCTTTGATAATTCCCCTTTGTGCAAGCTGGCTCATTTGCAGGTGGGAACACAAAAATCCTTCAGTGAGAAGAGAAAGCAAAAAGATCCTGCTTCACATCAAAGACAGAGTAAACCGACAGAGTAAGGCAGCACTGGAAACAGGTTGACAAGATTGATACCTAGAACGTGTACAGGTTTTCAAGTACTTGTCCTGATTCAAGCAGGATATAAACAGACTGCTTCCCAGATCAGACTCCTCAAACCATATTAAATCACCAGCCATGCTGGTGCTAACTTGCAGCCCAGAATATCAAAGAATAGTTTGTTGTTATTGAACTAGTGATACACCTATGAGGTGACAGTTACTTCTGGTGATTGATGCCAATGGATCAAATACTTTGATGTTGCTAAGAAGGATATCTCAACAGATCTTACCACAAAATGGACTGTAGCTCAGCAGGGCCTGGAAAGTCCTGGGCAGTCACAATAGTTCTGATGCAAACCCACTAGGGGCTCAGGAAGAGCTCTGAGCTACCCATTAACACGTAGGTGAAGTTAACACACCAAAGGAACGTAACACCAGGTAGTAGCAGAGACATCCATTCATAAGAAAGGTAATTGATGTTGTAAATGTGAACAAAGTATTTTTTTCTCCTAGCTTGAAACTGACCTCAGATAATACAACAATAATCAAAAAAAATCAGTTTATAACTCAGTTGTAAGCATTGAAGTCTATCACAAATGATCAAATAATCTGCACAAAAGTTGCTTTGTCATTTCTACCGCCCATTTCTCAAGGTACGTCTACACTGAAGACTGAAATGTGGGGCAGGAGTAACAAAGCTGGCTTGAGTACCTCTGGCAATCCAACCCCACCTCCAAAATGCAGTCTTCAGTATGGTCATACCCTCCAAGTGTAGTTCTAAGCACTGTTTGCTTAGTTAACTGCTTTGCTTGGTCTGGCAGTAGCTCAGATTTCTGCTTTCAGATTTCACTATGTCTCTAGGAAATTAAAAGTTTATTGGTGGTGTATTGGTTTGGGGCTGGCACAAGTCTTTCACACAAGATGAAAACCTGAAATTCTGGCAATCCCACATGTAGCTAGGTCACACACTCTGGAGTGAGTCATGACTAAGAGCTTGAAGTGCATGCTGGATTAAGGAAGCCAGGGTTGAGTAAAAGGACGTTGCTCTCTTACTGCAGATTTCCATACTCAGTTGCCTTTTCTCTACTGAAGCTGTCCTAAATTCATCCAGAAAAAGATGTTCCTGTAGTTGCTGGAAGGCACTGAGGAAGCTGATGATATGCTGGCTCTTTTTTTTCTTTTCCCTCACAGTTCCTCCATGAGTTATGTTTAAAGTTTACCCCTCCCACCAAGAAAAAGTAGTGGTAATTTGATTCCGTATGCTACGTGCTGAAAAAAGGGTACTCTCTGAATAGCTAGAGACTTGTTATTCTTTTCAAAGGATTGTAATGACCTGGACAGCACTTCGTATAAATTTCGAGACACTGCTGAAAGAATGCCTCGTGCTTGCACTTGAACATGAATCACAGATTCTCAGCCAAGACAGTTACGATCATGTACTCTGCCTTCCTGCATAACACACGCTACAGGAGTTCTCCCAACAATTTCTGCCTCAAGCCACAGCTTGTGGTAGAACTGCAGTGCACCTTCAGAAAAACACGCGGGTTTGATTTAACGCATATAAAATTGATTGTATCCTTTGGCAGTCTTTTCCACTAGTTAATTGCTCTCCCTCCTCAAAAGTTTGCAGATTGAAAACTGCTGATTTTGACTTCTGCCATTGAATTAAGTTACACGTGGCTTGTTGTTTTCTTTTTTTTTTAAGAATCTTCTTGCCTCAACTAACATCTTGCTATGCAGGGGTTATAGACCACAGTCAAGTTGCTTCTTTACCTTTTAAATAAATGAAGTAGGTTAAGTTCCTTCAGGCTGTCACTGAAAGGAGTGCTTTCCAAGTCTCCAATCATTCCTGCAGCGTTCTTCTGAACCTGCTCCAATTTTCCTTCATCCCTTTAAAAAGTTAATATCTTAATGGGAGACAATATTCCTATAGCAATGCTGATGTGCAGATGCTATTTATTAGTGATGATAGCCAAATCTCAGCTACCTCTCTAATATCAAAGAGCATAATTTAATCTAAGAGAAAAATGCATGTGAAGCTGACTCAGAAAGACTTTCTTTTAATTATTACTAAAGAAATCTTTTACTGGTAATTTAGCAGCCCGTCACAGTACAGTAAAGGCAGGAATAAATATGTAAAAGTTTTAATTTAAAAAGAACAGCATGAAGCTTGAAGGCTGATTTAACAGATACTGCCAAGTTCAATCACCTGATGTTAAGTTGGAAAACATTTCCTTGCTGCCGCGAGAAAACACTGTTGGCTACAAAACTAGAGCGGAACTAATGCTGTTAGATTTTCTATATATTGAACAAAGTAAGATTCCTGGTCCCTAACCTATACCATATTTGGCAAACTGAGACAGAGAATTAAGCCAAAATAGCAAGCAATGAGCAAGAAAACTTGGAAGATTTATTTCAGCGTGATACCCTCCACTTTAATAAAAGCGAGAGACTCGCAGTTAAGCTGTACATCACCTGAATAAGCTACCTTTAAATAAGAGGGGGCTTTTTCGCTTTCTTTTTCAAACTGCAAATGCATTCCACATCCCATGACAAATCTAAGGATCTACGATAAATGCTGGATGTGATAGCTGTGAGGCTGTAGGAACATGTTTCTTGCCACAGAGATAAGGGTTCTTTTGGGACACATTTTGTGATCTTTGGCTTTGCTCAAGTCTTCCAATTGATTTGGCTGAGATTACAGATTCACTGGTTTATTTTGCCCCATTTTCTTCTAAATGCTTCCTGCAAAGAGGCTGCCTACTGGTCACAGATAGGTAAGCGGCAGTTTACACTGACCCTTTTTGCCCTTCCTGCAGGGCCTCCGTAGCTACCAGTTCTTTACTCCAGACTGAGGGAACTGGTGGGGAACATTTGTTTCCAGAATGATCCTGACTAATCCTAACACAGAGAAACCAGCAACGATTTGCCAGAGATGTCAAGAACAGGGAACTCCCCCTCCCCACCACGGCTGGTAAAAGAGGTGCAGCACGTACGTCCTGCCACCCAAGTGTGCATACCCGCATCTGGTCAGGTCAAATCCAGTCATGAAATAAACTGGTTTCACGGCATCGGTATCTATTTAGCTTTATTTCAGGGGAATTTCCAATAGGTTGGCATGCTATTTGTTTTGCCTTATTAATACTATTACTAGCTTTACTGTTATGTACATAATGAACCTAAGTGTACAACTGGTAGATAAAGGTCTTGATTTATTGAGTTATGTCAGACAAATTTTAGAATTACATTTATGCTGAGTTCATTTGCGCTGTTAGGGAAAAGCTTTCCAGAGTAGCAGCAGTACAAGTATTAACTAGGCAGTTACACAGAACTCTAGTGCAAAAGAGAGGAGAGAGATCAAAACGCTTTAAAGAAAAAAAAATGAAACAAGAATTCATCTAGTTAGGTATGCTAGCACTGTGTCTTATTACCAGTCAAAAGTCATTGACTAACAGGAATATTAAGGTAAACTGCTCCTGAAGATGAGAATGGAATCTGCAATCCAGTCAGCAGATGCAAATTACTAAGACATTTTTTCAAACAGATGTTTGGAACAACTTTAACATATTTAAGTAGGAAAACGTATAAACTGAAATTACTTAAAACAGTTTGTATGCTATTTAACAACATATTCTGAAGATCAGGTCTTTTGATGACTAAAATTTTGATAATATACATTTATATAATACCCGTGATCTGGAAGAAGCAGACCTCAAGACTCTTTTAAAAACTGTAGGTCTGTACATATCCCTGAAGCCTCAGAGGTGAGTGGATGATGCATACAGATACATACAGAGACAGCTGGTACCAGTTTGTGCTTTGCTGCTGGTTCCAGCTAGAGCAAGATCCCACCACAGGTAATCCATGCAAAATGCAGCTTCCTGCAGAAGCAGGCAAGAGGAAGAAGGTATTAAGAACTGAAGCTCTGCTTGAAGTATAGCCTCCATCCCATCAACAGATGTTAATACACAGAAAATTGCAGTGTCTGTGTGGGGAGGGAAGGAATTGTAAAACCCTGAAATGCTTATATTGCACATAAATGTTCTGCAAGGTTCCCTGGAATATCTTGGAAAATACTAATATAAAAAGACTTGATGTTCATGCTCCTAACTGTTTATTCAGCTCTGTTAGCCACTGCGCAGACACACAGCAGTGTGACAGAGGACTCACCAACTCCCCTTACCTAACTGTCAAGAAAAATTAGACTAACCTAAAACGTTTGGCTGATTCAAGGTCTGTTGTGGGACAGTGCACTTCTGAGGTACTCCTGAGGTTCTCTGATGGATGCTTCAGGACATGACATTAACAATATATAACAGCATCAACAATATACCCCAACCAACAGTGCTTTAATTTATTTTTTTAGACTGTAAGAACTAAACAGGAGAGGATTTATTCAGAATTTTTTTGATGTGGTATATGATCAGTCTTAAAAGATAGAAAGCATCTTGCAAAGTGTTTCTATTTCAAATACTTATGTGGGGTTATTTATATTCTTGTCACTCCCTCCAGCCCCAGCTAACATGGAGTCAGATTCTATTCTCAGTTAGCCCAATGAAAGTCCACTGAAATCAATGGAATTACTTTGGATTCACTCCAATGTAGTGGAGAACAATGGCACTGAACATCACTATTGTGCTTTTGCACCTAAGCTGCTCCTTCAAAATATAAGTATTTGAGTCATTCCTGCTCCCTAATTTCATTGAAAACAAATCTGCTTTTTCTTCACCTGGAAATTTTAAGTGAGTAGCAATGTCCAGTCTATTTACAGATGCACTTTCTTCCAACATGCTTGGTAAATAGTCTAAATTGACCCCCCTTCCCCCCTCCCAGTACCTGGTTCCAATCACATTCAAATCATGTTACTTATTATTCCTACTACGAAAATCATCAAATACAGTAGGTAAAGATTTATTGTATCTCTTTAAGAAATAAATAATTCATTGAATATATTAGATGGAGTATTGTAGACTTTCTGAAAATCAACAAGATAGCTATTTCTCGCAGCTTATATGGTTTAGAATGCTTTTAATCTTGGAGTAGATAATAAGTTATGTTTCTGAAAAAAAAAGAAAAAGAGGAAAAAAGAGTTATGTAAATAAACAATAAGGTTTTCTCATCAGAAAAGTATCTGTGTTCAGAAAAGCATTTAAAAATGCAAATAAAATTAAGGATTTGCTTAAAACAATATGATTTAATATTTAAAATTCTCTCCTGACAAGGAATGATAGAGTTTTCTTTGAAATGAGCTTTAAATTAGCATAACAGGACAACCCAACCCGGAACAGAGCTACGTGTAGTTTGCAACCCATCACATTTGTTATGAAATCAGGGACAAAGTGCGAATAAAGAAAGGGAAGAAGCAGATATTTTTAATTGTGTTTAAATGACCAGACATATAAAATTTTCAAATATCATTCTCACTCTTTCCAGCACTTGAATTGTTAAGTAGGTGACAGGTTTGAAATGACCAGAATGTAGTTTGGTCACAGATAATAGAAGACCACAATGTTCATTGACTGCTGTGGGTCACTATGAAAATCCAAGCCTTTGGTCCTTGATCCAAAGATAGCTGACATACTAAAAATGGACCTGCCTTCTTGAGAGAGACAGAAGGAGCCAGCAGTCTTATGTTTTTTATTGTAGAGGTCTTACAAATTCTTCAGCTGGGAATCAAGTAATCTTATCTAAGAATCTGGTCATAATTCAGAATAGGTTTAGTAAGGATTACTCATTTGGATCAGGTAGAATTTCTGAAAGATTGGGTTTGCATCCAAAGACATGTACAGTCAGTTTAATCTAACATCTGTGTCTTAGAATTTGATTGTTGTGGATGTTACCATTTCATTATAAATGAGAAAGGTATTCAGTCATGCTGAATGGGGATATTTATATGTAAATATAGGAATTTTTGCTCTGGCAATAACTTCGTTTCTGGGATGGAGTTTATGTGATTCTCCAAATGCTACATTAACCACCAAAAAAACCTGACACAAAGTAAAGCCAAAAGACAAGCCTGTTACTGAACACGTTTAATGCTGCGCTTCTACACAGCAGCCACTACGTAACTACGCAATGAGACAAAGATGATGATTCGAGCCAAGTTCGCTCCTGGTGTAGGTGCCCTGGAAATCTTCCCTGAATGAACTGGGCTACACGGCTGCTTTATGTAAGTGGTCACTGGGTTCACTGAGACAGAAAACCCTTCATGTCTTCGGGAGGAAACTGTGAAAATACAGAAATGATCACACAAAATATTTGTGTTGAAAGCATGTTCCTGTTGCAAATTTAAGCCCTCTACAACTTCAAAACAATCAGAATTAAGTTTGCCTTTGCAACTTTAATTTGAGCTCGTTCCACATATGCATGATAATAAGTCTTAAACTGCACAGACACATACATCGTTCAGTGCATAGGATGGACGATGCTCCCTGAGTGAGCAGCTGTTCAATATTCTTTTTATTCTTATCACTCAATATGTGGCTCCATGCCTTCCTTACCGCACATCATTCAAACCCGGCACAGAATACTGAATTATTAATATCTTTATGGGTGTTTCTGTAGGATTCTCTGCTAGGGTTTCTGAGTGCTTCCCAAACACTAATTAATTTATCTTTAAACCTGTGAAGTGAGACTGTACTATTAGACCCACTGTACAGATGGGGAACTGAAGTGCTCAGCGGTTACGGCCAAGACTGATGAAAACGTCCACTAATTTGGGGTCCTCAGCATGATGTGCTAAGAGCTAGATTTTCCAACACGCTTAGCATTTTTGTGGTACTTCATACATCTGAAGCAGAAGTCCCACTGATTTCAGCAGCATCTGTGAGTACTCAGCACTTCCATGAGTCGGTTCTGGGTATCTGAAGTTGTGCACTCAGAAAATAAGGAATATACAGCAAGCGCATTCCATCTATGAAGCATTCACTTGAATTGTGTGAGGAACCTGAGTCTAAAACAGCGACAAAACCAGGATAGACGAGAAGTCACTTCTAGCATTGTGGTTCCAGGAGATCCTTTTATCCACCGTTAACATGCAGCCGTTTTCACCAGGAGAGCTTGCTTTCTCCCTATTCTGGTTTCATTTATGGCAGCTTCTCACCTTTTCACAAGATTCCAGCAGATGCTGGCCTCTTATGTTAGAGTACTCTGGCTTGTTACCCAAGAACCACCTGTGCCCATGCCCGGAATGAAGTGGGAACGCTGCAGAAAAGAAAAAGAGTGACTGTGTGTTTTAAGATTGATTCATAAGATGAAGGGGATATTTAAGACTGGCAAGAAAAGCTTAATTCTGTTCTTTTCTAATCTCTCAACTGAATGCACAACCTTAAAAGTTTTCTGGGTGCTGATCTTTAGCATACAGGTTTATGAACCTTCCCTTTTTTTTTTTAAACATCCTGACTAAACAGGATTTCTGCTCTGTAGAACCACGCTGTTCCCCAGGGTGGCTCTTGGGCATGGCTGGCATCTTTTGATTCACAACACCACCTTCTAGAAGTCAAGATGACATAGGGGTAACAGCAATGGTAGTTACTGAGCTCCAGACGAACCCACCGCGGGAGCACACATGGCATCCTGACAGTAGATTTGGCAGCTGTTTGCTTTGTAGATGCAAAATCTTGAGGCAAATCTTAAAGGGGAGTTTGTGCTAGCAGTGTCTTTCTCCTTCTAGTGTACGCCTTGTGATCCTATGTCACCCTTTTTTTAAGTCCATCTAGACCTGTTCAACAAAAGAACTGTAAAATCATTCTTCAAATTAGCTAAATTATGCTTGATCCTAAAATTAATTCTGGAATTGATGGGATTGTAAATTCTGAACTATTTTTTTCTTCAAGCTGTTTGAAGGTTTTGACAGATCACTGGTATGGAAAATTTCCTAGTTTTAATGGAAAAGCTGACAACACTGTAAGAAGCATAAAAATAGAGCCTTAGAATGGAAACTATTGAACTAAATTAACTTCAGAATTTTGAGGATGTGGGGGATGGACAATGACAGAGTATTTATTCCTGGTCGAATTCTGACTGTTCTCATTGCCTTATTTTCGTGCATTACCACTCATATCCCTTTGATTAAAAGAAAAAAAAGACAAAATTATTTATCCTGATAGCTATAAGCTTTTGTCATTGTTGTTGTTGGTTGGGTTGAGGTTCTTTTGGGTGGTGGGAGGTTTTTTTGTGACACAATCTCTTTACATATGGCCTTGCTTTATATTTGGCTACTTGGTGATTTTCACCCTATTTTGTAACCTGGCTTCCTTCTAAGGAACGTACAACTTTTGCACTGAGATGCATTTAATACCTACCCAGAGAGGCAGTCTGTGAATAGGCAAGGATTTGGCAGCTATAGCCACTGTACTCTGCTTCTTAGCAGCCTGTTGGAACTCTAATGACTGATCTAATAAGCCAGAAGTATTAGAAGGTCAGAATGAACAACATTGCTCAGTTTGACCTTCCATTATTTATGGTTTGTCACATCAGCTATCAAAGCTCCAAGTCAGGGGCTGATAAGGAGCTGAATCAGCAACACAGGCATGACACTGCAACATTCTCGCTTTGTGTGAATGGTGACCCTGCGCTGTGGTGACCTGTGCAACCACCCATGACACACATCCCTAAAGGTGGTCCCTGCCTGTTCACTCTTTCATGTAGAAACTCCTTTTGTAAAGTTTGGAACTAACAATACAGTTGGCACTCAACTATTCTTTTTCTTTTCCTTAAGAGGTCTAGACCCCCAAATAATCTTTGGATACAGAGGCTCCTCTTTTCATAACAGGTCTATTTTCATGCTATTCAGACCACAGTTTAACCATTAGCTAAATTACGTGGTGCAAAAGGACCAAACACAGTCTAGAACACGGGGGTAATCGCGTGTCCCTCACCTGCGACAGCAGGAGCTCACCCAAGCAGCAGAATTGCTTGGGGGAGCAAGCAGCAGGCTGGAGAGAGCTACTCACTACCTAAGGTCAACTCCCACCTGCATTTAGCAGACAGAAAAATGGGCTGGAGTAGGGTTGCAGCAATCCAGTGGGAGAGTTTTACAGTCTTCAGTACATTAGATTCTCAGTGGGATCAAGGAGATGGCAAGAGGACACCTACTGGAACAGCCCCCATAGGCTAGTTGTCCAGCTGTGGGATAGAGGGGATGCTAAAGAGTCTGAGAAGCCTGTGTATGTACTCCGTAATCCAAACCAAGAATTCATGTAAGACAGCCGCTCAAATATCAAGTGTTTCAATGTAGTTCGCTTGTATGTAGATCAGGGTAACCATGTTAACAGCTTTGTTTTCTTTGTTACATTAATTTTATAATTTTTACACTGTCATGATGCAAATGTGAATGTTATTTTAATGGATTCTATTGTAATCAATAGTGGTGTTGCTCCTTACTTCAATAGCAAGAGCAGTTTTCCTGGAAGCTGACAAAGTGACAATCTTGGTCAGGTCATTAAATGCTGTGAATTTCTCTCTGTCTATGTCACATAGTTTAACAAATCATGAAGACATACCTTTGAAGGCTGACAATCCAAAGCACAAACTACATGTCATAAGTAATAAGGAATTTAAGTGTGATTCCTTTTCACAAGACAAAGACAAATGCTCTGAGTTGCTTCGGTGTGTATATGCTCATTAAACTCTTCCTAAGCTTATCAGCTTTCAGGATCTGCCTCCTCAAAAAGATTTGGGGTAGGTACTCAGTCAAAATATCCCCAAGGCTAGTTACAACGTTGATAACTTGCAATTTTATTGTGAGTTTCACAATATTTCATGGTTTTTGCAAGCTTCAGATCCCAGAACAAAATGCTCTGGCAAAATTCTCAGCTCTCATTAAAAAGGCACACAACAAAGCCTAATTCAATTCTGCACTGTTTCATCAGAAAAGGTTTAAAATTAGTGTACACCCCAAACTCATAAACCAGAAGGAAAACGTAAAATACTTAATTTGTATCATCTCATGAGAAGGCCTTGCAGAACTGGCAATGGTTTGTTTGCCTTCTGTTACGAAGCCCAGGGAAATTCCTGTGCAGAGTGATCTGGACAAAACTTACTGGGATATTTCTATTGGAAAATGAAATTTACAGGCTGCGGCTGACTTAGTTTACTTTATAAATAAGACAGCTAACAGGAATGTGTTTTCTGAGGAATAAGAGCAGACCAGCAACTATTCCAGTTACGTGTTGCTTCCCCCAGCAGACACATGCAGGAAAATACTCACCTTTGGGCAGTCTAGTGAGTCCCTTTCCTTCTTTTAAGCTACTGTCCTTGTGACTAAAAATTTCCCTTCTGCTCTGGGTATCAGACTCCAACGCTATGGAGACAGAGGAGCCAGGACCTGAGGAGGCACCAAATCAACTGCTGTCTCCAAAAATCTGGGGGCCTAAGCAAAGACGAGTACGTCACTCCACACGGGGCAGAGACCAGTTTGGGATGTATGTGGAAAGAAACGGAGGAAATGGAAGACATTGTTTCAGTTCCTGACCCAGAGAGACTGGAGGGAAAGGAGGAGCTTATCAGCCATGATTCTCCTCTTCAGTGCAGGAAATTTTCCTATTTCTGGTGTTTCTTCTTGAATTCTGCAATAAAGTCTCTGGACCCAAGCTGGTTCTTCTATCTGTAAACAGTAAGCACCATAATAATTTTTTAGTTGGTCTTTTTATGCAAGCCTGGATACCATTTTTTGCAATGGGTGGTGACACATTAAAATCTCCCCTAAACATGACCTGATACAGTCCAGTGAGGTCTAATTGTTCTAGCACTTGCTAACGGTAAATTCCTTGAGACTGGCATTGCTGTGGAAAATATAATTCATTTATTTTTACTTAGAAAACCTTAAAGAGATCAGGACCAGCCTTACTGAGAAACTATCTCCTTTCTGCTGCCATTCTTCTGTTTCTAAGATGAGCAGGTAAACAGTAAGTAAAGCTCTTGAATCTAAGTAGAAGGTAACAGTGTGACTGAGCTGCTGAGCTGTTCTTTCAGCAGCAGCATGGATGCAGGCCAAACCAAAATCACCATGTGACCACCGCCTAGCCATCACCATGCCCGTGAGAGGCAGCCTGATGGCCTAACTTCAGGTTGCAGATTCGCCTGGCCAGCAGAGCTGGATTTCACTGTGCCTAAATCCCTCTGAGCATTCTGCCCTTCGTCATGCTTTCCCCAAATCTTGGGACTGTGAAGCTGAAATTGCAGGTTACAGAGGCATATGCGCAACGCACTTGCTGCTGGTTGGGACTCTGAGGTTTAATACAGTAGCATTTAATTGTGATTGTAAGGAAAGCAACACACAATCTACTATTGACTACTAGTTTGGCCACTATTGGGAGAGGATAGTGTAATTAATTCAATAAATTAATTTCTATTCTGTTTTTTTGCTTTTGACTAATTTGCTGGATATTAAACCGAAGAACTAATGAGGTTATATGGTTAAACCTTTCTTTTACGTGGTAACGTGTTCTTCACAGCCTCTTTACATCCCCTGCTCTTCCTCCCCCTCCCCTTCCCGCTCTCCTCTGCTCCATACGGACATATCTCAAAATATGCCGTGTTTTAACTTGCAAGGAATTACATCCCTTGTTTCCAACTTCATCCAGCACTCAGCAGCTGAAGTATAACTCCCAACCTGTAAGAATGACTATTTTCTGCTTTACACTCACGTGTACATCTGCAATTTACACGCCCATGTGCCACTTGCCTGGGTATAAATTCTTGCTAAGCACTTTAATTTCAATTAAAATGTATTTTATTAATAAATGCATATTAGGACTAAACTAATTAGACATTAAAAAAACCCACATAGTGGGATGAAAATTCCAAAGACCTTTTAAACTGCAAATTTTACTATTCAAGCAGTGGGAAAACAACACAATTACATGCAAGGGCTTGCAGAGACTTGCTTAATGCATGATGAACACGCTGACCAAATACTTGGTCCTCCTACCTCTCTGTCCCAGAAGTATCTGAAAGGAACAGGACAGCTGTAGTCCTCCCAATTTTGGGCCACCGCAGAGAATGGGATGACAGATGTTGAGCTATTCTTTCAGCGCAGGCGGGAACCCCTCTCTGTCAAACAAAGACGACTGACAGTCTCAGAGCCCAGTTTATCTCTATAAAAAAGCCAGCTGCTTCTTTAACAGTTGAAGGCTGTATTCCTAGCACAGCAGAAAGTAGATGAATAAATTAATAACTGCTAACATGATGTTATCTGTTGAATGGTTCTGTGGAAACAGTAATTCCACAAATCAGTAGCATAGACTTAACGCCAGTTTTCCCCGCAGAACGAAATGTGTCTTCACTACTGAACATACCAGGTTCCTAAATTCGTACTTGAAGTTGTCGCCAAGGTTTGTGTGTTGAAGTTGTCGCCAAGGTTTGGGTGAGACCTAACTGTTACTCCTGTCATGTATGAAATACTGGCTGCATCCTATACGAAAAATAATAATTTTAAGACTTCTGCCTGGTGGGCGATTTTTTTTCCAGCGTTAACAGATTTCTAATTTACCAATGAATGAACTTGAACCATTTCAGAAAATGCATTTAGCTGCTCAATTTCTCTTTTACCTACTTTTAATACAGCACGATACAAACTAGTATTTAAAGGGTAGCTCTTCACAGTACTACCCAGCCTTTCATTAGACAAGCATGTCTAAGGAAAAGCCAGTTTATCCCATAAAACGTGAAGTCAGTTCTGAATGGCAGTATCCGAAAAATGCAGTCAGCAGAGGGACAAATTACGCTCCAGTTAGGAACATTTACTGATAGCGAAAACTGCAGATTCCTTCTCGTTAACTCTCGCCAGGCTCAGCCCTGCGTACTCAGACCCCAGCACGGGGCAGCGTGTGCTTTGCCGTCAGCCACCTGCGCCAGCTTCGCTCGCGGTATTCTGGAAAAACAAACAGGATTTGGGTTCGCTGGTCACGAAAACCTTAGCAGCGCTCCCAGCTCCCCGGCCGGTAACGACACCCGGGCCAGGAGCGCGCCCGCGCCATCCCCGGTCGCGGCCTCGCCGGGGCCGGCTGCCGCGGTGCCAGGTGCCGCGCCGGGCGAGGGGAGCGATGCCAGCGCGCGGGGGCCGGCGGATAATTGGCGGCGGTTCTTACGCTCCCGATAATTTCCCAGCTTAGCACAGCCCTGTCAACAGTGTCTGCACGGCCGCCGCGCACGGCCAGCGCGCAGCTGGGCGAGGGCAAATTAATCGGCGGGCAGGATCCCTTACGGCGGCAGAAGGGACCGGGGAGATTGGGTTACCTCCATTTTAGGTTGAAGTGGTGGCGTTACAGCTCCAGCTAATTTATGAAGTTAATTAGGCACAAGGATCTTCTTTCAGAGGGAGACAGGCTGTCTTTGTGAGCGAGCAGCCCTGTTCTCCTCCTGCCCCTTCGGGGGACATTGTCGGCTCTCTGCTGGGAAACCGGATCGCACGGAGGAGGGGTGGCCGGCCCCGGGACAGCCGGCCCCGAGGTGGGCCCCATCTGAACCCCGCTCACGCACGGCCCTGGCACCCCCGGCCGCCCGGCCGGGGGGGGGGGCTGGGTCGTTTTCATCGGTTCCCGCGTCTCTG